>Ga0210392_10000056_pt1 | contig 104012 bp, 84 predicted proteins | sample IncBWC30OmetaG_FD_161057 | JGI IMG/M metagenome (GOLD analysis project Ga0210392, IMG submission 161057) | Forest soil microbial communities from Barre Woods Harvard Forest LTER site, Petersham, Massachusetts, United States - Inc-BW-C-30-O ... | reverse complement strand
TATGGCGAGTGGAAACGTTCCAAGCCCAACTGCCTGTATGGGTTAACCTCTGTGCTTCAGCTAAGTAACCCTCGCTCCGCCGCAGGGCCTCTCCAGCGCGTTTCCGGTCCTCGATGTCCGTGTTTATGCCGAACCAATTGACGATGTTGCCGGATTCATCGCGTAGCGGGTTAGCACGGAACAGAAACCATCGATACTCGCCGTCGAAGCGGCGCAGGCGCGCTTCGCTCTCGCCTTGCTTACCAGAAGCGATAATGGATTGCCACGAACCAGCGAGGCCGTTCAGATCGTCCGGATGAACCGCAGCCGTCCAGCCCCAATTTTTCACCTGTTCCGCGGAGAGCCCTACATAATCAAGGTAATGCTGGTTGAAGAATTCGGCCGAGCCGTCCGGACGCGCCGACCATGCCAAAGCAGGAATAGTGTTGATGATCAGATTAAGATTGTGTTCGCTCGCCCGCAGGGCCTCATTCCGCTGCTTGATTTCTTGCAAAGCGTTCTCGAGTGCCGTCGCAGTGTTTACTTGTTCCGTCACGTCCGTGACGGCCCCTACGAATTCAAGGTCCCCAGAAGGTGTCGTTAGCGCCCGGGCTAAAACGTGGAGGTGCTTGACCGAGCCGTCCGGCATCAGCAAACGGTGTTCAAGATCAAAATCTGCTTTTGTCTCAATCACCCGGTCGAGGGTTTGCTGTACGAGATCTCTGTCATCGGGATGAATTCGTCGCAGCGCCATCTCCAACTTAGGCTTGACCGCCCGATCATGTCCAAAGATATTGTAGGTTTCCTCCGACCAGTGGAGTTCTCCGCTGGCAACACTCCAGCCAAAACTTCCGGTGTGGCTTAGGCTCTGCGCTACGGCCAGGAAAGCTTCGTTCCCAGAAGGATCTGTCCCAAAAGATGTCCTCGTCGCCACGGCGGTAACGCCCGGACTCGGCGCGTCCTGCGACAATGGAGTTTCAAACGGAGATGTAGTCATCTTGATCCCAGCGTAAGTTGATTCCTTTGATGAACCGTGGAGTCCGGGGACGCCACTGAGCGAACTAGGTACAGTGTTGTCATTATTAGTGAAAGCTGTAACTCCTTGAGTTGCAGTTTGCAATAAAACCCGCCATGCGGACAACCTCAAATAGGGGCATGCCGCTGATACCTCTTCCGGGGGGGGGGTAGGGGACAAGCTCCGGTCATCACTGTGCCGACGATCACCCTGAAGGTGATGCAAACGGTGCGCCACATCCGCGCGACTCGGCGTATCGCGCGAAATTCTGCTGGTTGCAATCAATTCCGCCACCCAGTTCACTGATATGCCGCCATCCAGTGCAACGTTATATCGCCACCCGTTACAGCGTTATGCCGCCGGGGCAAACGCATCATCCGCGCCCAGAGCGTGCTCTCGAATCGAGGTTTCTCAAAACCCCGTTTTTACGGAATGACACTAGGTTTCTGAAATATGATCACTGCACAGTCTTGGTTCAGGACTTCAAGCCTCATATGTCACCAAGAGAGTTTTGACATCTGCATTGAGGATGCACCGCCCGCATGCGATTGGCTCTCGTGCCACTTCTTCTCACCTGCGGTCCGGCTGTACTTTCAACGTCCGCCTCAACAAGAACATTGAGAGATTACAGGGCGGGTCGGATCGGTGCCTTTCCGACGTGGGCGGTAGGGGGCGCTTGGCTCGTGACAGCCTACGCGGCCTGTGTATTTCTGCGTTATACCCTGAAGCCTTCCCCGGATCCTCCACCTTGCCAAGATCCTGAGACGCTCGATCTGGCTTTGCTGTTTCTTTTGGCGCCCTTAGGAATCATTTCACCGATTGTCGCGGGAGTCCGTGGCGCCAATAGATGGGTGGTCGCGCCACTTGTGACCGGTTTGCTCATCTTGTTCTCGGTGGGCATCCTTGCGTCATCGTCCGTATAGATAGGCTCTTCACCTCGCTAATCCATGGGTTTTTCCATGAAAGTCGGGTCATCGGCAAGTTCCCGCCCAGTTGCAGATAATACCGTTCCTGCGACTTATCCCGCTCCTTTGCAATGCCGACACGAATCACACGCGGTCTAGCTGATCGGGGTGGCGCGAGTGGAGACGAGGACGAGTTGGCAAGTACCTACGTCGGTACAGCTGAGGACGCCGTGGCGGGTGAGGGTGGCGTGGCTATCGGGGGGAATCTGGAGGTCGAGGTTGAGGTGCTGGACGGCGGCGGCGAGGGGTTGGAGGCTTTGGTCGCCGCTGACGATGCGGAAGGCGGTGGTGCCCTGGGCAGTGACGTCGAGTTCTACGCTGGCCCAGCCTTCTCCGGTGGTTTTGAGGGTGGCGGGGAACTTGTAGATGCGCTGGCTTTGGAGTTCGAAGGCGGCATCGGTGATGGGAGTGAACGGGAGCTGACGGACGGGGATAGCGCGGCCGTTTTTGTTGGAGGCGGGTGGCAGCGACGGCGGTTTGGGGGCGGGCGGTGGCGGCTCGGGTGGGAGGGATTTGGAGACTTTGGCGGTTTCGTCGTCGATGAGTTTCTGGACGGCGGCGGCGTCGGAGCCGCGCTCGCCTTTGGAGGCGAGGTGGAGTTGATGGAGGGCTTCGGGGAGGTGGTTCTGGGCTTCGAGGAGGATGGCGAGGTGATAGCCGGTTTCGGCAGAGTTGTCGTTTCGCCAGGCAGCGCGAATCCAGGGCATGGCTTCGGGGATTTTGTTGTCGTGGTAGAGGATCCATCCGTAGGTATCCCAGGACGAGGTGATGAGGCTGGCGCGGCTGAGGGCGGCGGGGCCGGTTTCGCCTTTGCTGGAGGCATCTTCGAGGATGTCGAGGGAGTGACGCGAGCCGGTGGCGGCGAGGGGAAGGTCGAGGGAGTTGTTGGCGAGTTCGTAGGCGGCGTCGTTGAGCAGGAGAGGGTCGTTGCTGGTGGTGACGATGGATTTGAGGAGAGCTTCGCCTTCGGCGGTTTTCTTTTCGCGGAGGAGGAGCTTGCCTAGCTCCATCTGGATTGCGCCGTTATCGGGGATGGCGACGAGGCCGGCGCGGAGGACTTTTTCGGCGGAGGCGCTTTCGTTGGGCTGGTGGTAGATGGAGGCGAGGTAAAGAACGAGAGAGGGGTCGGTGGGATTAAGGGCGATGGCAGCCTGCATGGCGGCGATGGCGTCTTCGGGCCGTTTGTTGTTCATGTAGATGGAAGCGAGCATGGCGGATACGTGCGCTTCGGTGGGGTGGAGGGAGAGCTCTTTCTGGAGATCAGCGATGGCGGTTGGGGTGTCGTGGTTCTGCATTGCCAAAAATCCGTAGACGCTCCAGAGATAGGGCTGCTTTGGATGGATGGCCTGCGCTTTGTCGAGGAGTGTGCGTGCTTCAGGCAATTGGTTGTGGCGCTCTGCGTCTGCGGCGTGGCGGATGAGGTCGGCGGCGGCGGGATTGTCTTCGGTGACCTGGGTAGTGGCGGCGGAAGTTCCGTTGAGGGCGGAGGGGATGAGCTGGACGTAGGTTTCGCCGTCGAGGCCAGCGTCTTTGAACCACTTGTGGTATTCGGGCCATTGGGCGGCGGGGAGGTTGGGCTGGAGGATTTCGAGGCGGCGGTCGGTGGAGAGGATTCCGTTTTCAAGCTTGTAGGTTTTGTCGAGGGCGGCGAAGCTCGCGTGGGCGTGGATGGAGGGCGGAAGGTTCGCGGTCCAGCCCTTGGGCAGGGCCATGGCGGCGTGTGCGGTGAAGACCTGGGGAACACCAAGCTGGATGGGAGTGACGGGCGGATCGGTTTCGTCGCCTTCGGCGAGGGAGATGGGAGTGAGCTGCGGGAGGATGCGGAGGTTATCCCAGTCGCCGGACTTCTCGCGCTCGTAGTCGTAGGAGACGTGGAAGGGAGCGGCGGTGTCGTCGGGGCGGGAGAACTCGGTGTTGGTGACCTTGCCGGCGAAGGACATGGCGTAGGAGATGCGCTGCATGAGCTCATCCCACTGTGCGGGAGAGACGGTGCGAACGGCCTGGGCGATGGTGACCTGGTCGTCGCCACGAACGATCATGACGATGTGGGAGTGAGAGGTGCCCTTGTCGTCGAGGGTGCCAACGGCTTCGAAGGTGTTGAGGAAGCGGAAGGGAAGAATTTTGGAAGATGTCTCAACGCGAGCCTCGCCGGTGGCGGGGATGACGAGGGACTGCTTGTCGCGGAGGGCGGGATTGATCAGGCCGAACGGGGAGACTTCGGCGGTGGAGTCGAGCCAGACGGGTTTGCCGTCGATGTGGGCGAAGGTGATGGCATGGTTGAAAGAGCCGGGGGACGGCACGGCGGGGTTGAAGGTGATGCCGGCGCCGATGAGGACGGCGTCGGCGGGAATGTTGGCGGCAGAGAGCATGGCGATGAGGAGGGTGGATTTGTCTTTGCAGTCGCCGTACTGGTTGCTGAGGACGTCAGCCGCGGCGTGGGGCTGGAGGCGGCCGATGCCGAAGGCTACTCCGATGTAGCGGACCTGCGAGCTGACGTAGGCGTAGATGGCACGTGCCTTTTCGTCGGGCGTGGATTTGCCGGCGGTGAGGGTGGCGACCTTGGCGCGGATGTCGTCGTCGGGCTCGATGCGGGAGCCTTCGAGGGAGCGGTACCAGGCACCGACTTCCTGCCAGTTGTGGAAGTTGGTCCAGGCGATGTGGGGGAGGACGGGATCGTCGCTGGTGCCGAGGGTGGGGTTGTGATCGAGCTTGAGGAGAGCCGTCTTTTGCTGGCCGGCGGTGGGGGCAAGTTGGGAGGACTGCCAGCGGTAGACGCGTTCGGTTGATGTGGTGGTGTCGGTCGGTTTGTAGTTCGGGCTCCAAACCTGGATGTAGGCGTCTTTGGGGATGTGGAGCTCGACGACTTCAGAACGGATGACCACTTCGTTGGAGGGAAGGAAGAAGGTTTCGGCGCCCCAGAAGTGGCCGGGGACTTCTGGCTTGGTGCGGACGATGCGGATCTTGTACTCGAGGAGGTCGCCGGGCTGGAGGGAGCGAACGGGGATTTGTTCCTGCTTGAGGTCGGAGTAGAAGGGAGCTTCGCGGGTGACTTCGGTGGGGAGCTCCTGGGCGTCGGCTGGGGAGGTGGTGACGATGGAGCCGTCGGCGTGGTGGACGCGGACGTAGTCGATCTCGACGTGCTCGGCGCTGGAGGCGAAGTCGAAGGGGATGACGCTGAGGGCCTTGACGCCGGCCTGGTTGCGGATTTCAATGACTCCGGTGATTTGGCGGGTGCCGGTGCCGTCGGCTGCGAAGGTGTAGGAGCGGGTCAGGTGGTCGAAGACGATGGACTCGCCGGGGTAGTCGGTGGGGAGGGGTGTGGGTTTGGTGATGACGGTTGGAGGCGTTTGGACGTGCGAGATTCCGGAGCCTGCGAGGAGGAAGGATGCGGTGAAGAACACCGGAACCAAGATTTTCATTGTCCTAGCTGTATACCAGAGTCCGCCAGGGACTGCGAGTTCTGACCGCCTGAGGGCGAACTGCTTTGCCATACGTGCGGCGCATAAGGTCGTTGTTATCTTGTGTGGCTGTCTGTGCAATGCCTGGAAAGTCGCATTTTCGGCAACTTCAGGGCCGTAGTTTCCGAAAACACCGTTTTCGGGAGGCTTGGATGGCTGCGCTTTCTGTGCCCTAATACTAGTAATAGTGACAGTTCCCTCGTCGCGGTTGTAATGCGACCCTATCTGCATTCCGGTTGTTAGAACCTTTCCGGATGACGATGCCTACACAGCCGCTGATTGATCATCAAAATCGTGGATAACGATCCCATTTCGATGTGGCGCTTTGAGTTTAGGACTGCTTACTCTCCGCGAAATCAAGCTTGAGGACTGAGCACCCGACATGGCGCAAAACTATCGTCCTTTTCCTCTTCTTCTCCTCGTCGGGTTTTGTTTGCAGAGCGATGCATCGACCCAGACACTATCGGTACAAGATGGAAGAAACAAACAAATCACCCTGGGCGACTCCACGATTCCACTCTATGGACCGTGGAAGTTTCATATCGGCGATTCGCCTGTAGATCCCGTGACACATGTGCTGCTATGGGCTGAGCCGGACTTCGATGACTCGAAATGGGAGCCGGTGGACTTGACGCCGCAGGATGCCTCATTGGATCCCGTCTATGGAGTTTCGGGGATGGTGCCGGGCTGGACAGCTCGGGGGCACGCGGGCGATTGGGGTTATGGCTGGTATCGCCTCACGGTGCAGGTAACAGCACCGGCGGGAAAAGAGCTGGCCATCGAGGGCCCACCTGGCGTGGACGATGGCTATCAGGTCTTCGAAAATGGATATTTGGTTGGTAGCTTCGGTGACTTCTCGTCCATCAGGCCGGTCGTTTACAACACGCAGCCCGTGATTTTCGCTCTGCCGAAACAAGACGACGCTGGCTCAACCACGCGCGTACTAGCCTTCCGTATGTGGATGGAGCCCTCCACACCGGCGAACTATCCCGATGTAGGCGGGCTGCGCACCGCGCCGCTGATAGGTGAGGCAGCGGCTGTAATGCTCGATGATCAGGTGCGCTGGGCCGACGCCCTCCGCGCAGTCACAGACCTTCTTGTGCTAGCAGCAGTATTCGGACTCTTAGCTCTCGTGGCCTTCAGCCTGACCCTGGTTGATCGTGGGGACCGGACCTACTTTTGGCTCGGAACCGCCTTCCTGCTCACCGCGGTAGTCAATGCGGTAGTGGTCATGCTCGACTGCACGCAACGCATTGGGATCGGGGTCGGAGATCCACTCAGGTTCGTCATTCTAAGTCCCCTGATTTTTGCAGCGTGGGTGATGGTGTGGTGGAACTGGTTCGGGCTTCATCGGCCCGCGTGGCTGCCGCGGGCCGTGGCAGTGCTGGCTTTGCTTTACGCGGTTTCATCTGCCATAGGCCGAAACCTGCTGGTTGTTACGGTGGTTCCTCATTCGGTCAGCGCGGTTTTTGCCAACGTGTATCTGGTAGCCCAGTTCCTCTTTCTGCCGCTGATGATCATTTGCATCGTTCAGGGTATTCGCAAGGAGGGACTGGAGGGGTGGTCGGTCCTGCCGGCCGCGGCGCTGTGGGGAGTTGCGCAATTTTGGGATCAGCTCAACTTTCTGCATATCCATCTGACATGGTTTCCATTTGGCGTGCAGGTCACGCTCAGGGATATCGCCAATCTGCTGCTGGCGTTTGTGATCGCCGGGTTGCTTCTGCGGCGGCTGGTCGTGACGGTGCGGCGACAGCGTTTGATGGAGCTTGATGTGAAGCAGGCGCAGGAGGTGCAGCGGGTGATTCTGCCCGAGCCCATCACCACACTTCCGTGGCTGGCCATAGAGAGTGAGTATCGGCCCGCTCGCGAGGTCGGCGGCGATTTCTTCCAGATAATTCCGCACCGCTCCAATGGCAGCATGTTGATTGTCGCCGGGGATGTTGCCGGTAAGGGCCTGCAGGCGGGCATGCTGGTGGCGCTTCTGGTGGGCGCGATCCGCACCGCGGCGCACTTCGATCCCGATCCCCTTGCGGTGCTACAGGTGCTAAATCAGCGGCTCTGCGGACGTAGCCATTCAACCGCCACGTGCCTGGCGTTGCGAATTGGCGCCGATGCCGACGCCATGCTGGCCAACGCCGGGCACCTGCCTCCGTATCTCAACGGCCAGCCAGTCGAAATCGAAGGATCGCTGCCATTGGGCACGATCGAAGATGCGGAGTTTTCCGTCATGCACTTTATGTTTACTGAGGGCGATCGTTTGGTCCTCATGTCCGACGGCGTCGCCGAGGCCACCGACCCCAACGGGAACCTGTTTGGCTTCGAGCGCATTCTCGATCTGCTTCGCAGTTCGGCCAGCGCCGCGGCAATCGCCGCCGCAGCCCAGAGCTTCGGTCAGGAGGACGACATTAGCGTGATCGCCATTACCCAGACCGGAGCTGAATCACTCATTTCAGATTCCGAAGCGGCTAGCTTCTTGGCTCAGACTGACAACAAATAGTTCCCGCAAAGTCGCATTTTCAGCAACCTCACGTTAGTTGCCGATAACACCGTTTTTGGGGAGGAACCTCACAGACGCCCTCCGATGGCAGCACACGCGTAGCTACGCAGAACTCTCAAACGCGGCTATATTCAGGTTGTGTATTTGAGAACCTACGTCGCGGATCAGGACCGCTGGTCGCTTAGGCTCGGACTCGTGTCTTTAGCGGCAATTGCCGTCGTTGAACTTATTTGCAAACTGCCCGGTCTGGTCAGCTTTGTGATGATCCCGCTTTCGTTGCTCGGTTATATGGTCGGATTGATCGTGATCCTAGCGACAACGGTTTATCTCGTACTCAAAAGGCGTCCGCGAAGAGGGGCTTCTGTTTTCTTGATTTTTCTGTTGCCTGCGTTGCTGTGGTGGCCGATCAATTGGGCCGACGACTTGGTACACCTCGGGCTAACAGTTGGCTTCGGAATTGGTCAAGATGGCGTTGTCTCGACGACAAATTCTCGCGATTTCAAAGCCTACGATTGGTCCGTAGGACTAGCCGGCGGACCGAGCACGATCCTAATACATGACGTAACCGATGACATCGCGTTACCAATCTCACAGCACACGCATCCGCCGAGCGACGAAGGCGGTTTCGCGGAAGAGTGTGCAGGCAAGGTGCGCCATCTCGCTGGCCATTACTACGTTTGCACGTTCTAGGCGGATGGCCTGCGAAGGCAATCAGCCTATTGGACCGAAGCCGGTTCCTTGAAAGTCATCGATTACTGGGATGATCCGTCGCCTTGAACTTGGCGAAAACCCCGTTTTCTGGAGGTTCATGCCACCTAGTTTTCAGATGGCCGTTCGATATGATCGATGACCACGACCTGTGCGGGTCCTTTAGTCGGCACTAATTTCAGTCCAAGCTGTTCCTCGATCGCTGTAAAGAACGAGGCCCCTCCCGCGTCAGGTGAGGACGAGGTACCGCTCTCACCTCCGCCGGGTGCTGCAGCTTGCAATGGCGTCCACTTGAGGTTGAGATCGTAGGCACCGGTGAGCCCCGTCTTGTCGACGATCACACGTCCTCCTATGTCTGGGACAACTTCCAGCAGACTGCACAGCTGAGCGATTGGCAGGGCCGTCGCGCGAAATCTGGACGATCCGATCATTGCCATGCCTTTGCTTGCATCGCTATTCTCGGTCAGCTTCGGGCCACCCTTCGCAACGACCAGGTCGTAGACGGGCATCACTCTCGTCTCAAGGTGTGCCTTCATCTTGAATCGATCGGCGAGCAAGGCCTGCATCATCAAATCTTCGTCCTTGCTTCGCTCCACACGATTCATTGCCTTCATCGCGTCGCGGATGGAGTCCGGCGGCTTTCCGCGGATCACATACGTCGCGCTGTTGACCCAAGCCGGTCCGAACACCAGACCCGTAGCGTTCCCGGGCAGACCGAATGCGGTCTGTATGTACTGATGCAAGGGCATGGCGTAGTCGGTCGGCCCCGGAGGTTTGACAGTCGTCACCTCGTAGGCGGGCGCCTGCTGAAGAGGCGGCGGCGTGGCTGACATAGCCGCTTCCGGGGTAGCAGAACCTGTCTGGCACTGACTGAGCGGGCGAGAACTCGCGATCAATATGCCAACGATCAGCAGTCCGAAGAAACGATACTTGCTGCTTGCGACGACATTCCTCGCCATGAATCTCCCTCCTCGAAATCCGACTGGAGAATGATGGCATCTCGAGCTGCTGCCTGAAAAGTCGGGTTTTCGGCAACTACGACCTGTAGAAAGGTGGCACTTCTCGCAAGTGGACTGCTCATGAGTTCTTATTAGCCACTAGTTCAAAGATGTAAAGAATCACTCCGACAAAAACGACGACCCGTAGGTAATCCACGCAATGCGCATTCGAGTGTGCCATTCCCAGTACTGGCAAACTCCGGCAGCGATGACTGCGATCCACGACGCAAATGCAAACGACAACCGCCACTTTCTCAGGCTCATGCCAGCGATGCTACCGCAGTAGAAACTGGACGCGCCAGAAAAGTCGCGTTTTCGGCGGGTTCGGATTTCCGGCCGCATGGCCAAGTTTCCGAAAACACCGTTTTGCGGGAGCTTCAAACTCAACTCTCGGGTCGGTACAAATGCGTTTCGGCTGGATCCCCGCTGGTTATCTCAAGTCAGCGTTCCGCTTGCCCACTCTGTTCGCGACTATCGTATGCTGGCCACGAGGAGGGTCGAGGAGCAACCCGGTCACGCGGCCATCGGTGCTGGTCTGAAACCTGACCCGAAGGAGTAGCTCGGTGCTGAAGAAGTCGGCTATAGCATCCGGGTGGAGGCGTAGCTGCGGAAGCCCCCAATCGTCCGGGAATCGGATTGTCAGAAATTCGCCGGTTCGGGCAACGTCGAACGTGCCTTCCCCCGCCACCTGGTATTGCCCCACATAACTGTCAAGCAAAGCCGGAGCGACCTCTATCTCTGTGCGCCGGATCATCGGTACGGGTTTTGCTAACGGGAACTCTGGACGGAGCAAGTGGCGAGCAATATCGCTGACATCCTCTAACTGATTCGATAGAACGACAATGCCAACGCGGATCCTCGGGTCCCAAGCCATGTCGCTTGCGAATCCCCAAGTTGCGCCATCGTGAAAAATCAGCGCATCGTCGCCGTGTCCACTGATCCGCCAGCCAAGTGCCTGCTCTTCGCCAGGCTCTCCGATTGGGCGTCGCGTGTTGAGCATGACGGCCATCGCCGGGGTCAAAGGTGAATCTTCATATCCCATCGTCGCGGACAGGAACGTCAATAGATCATTCACACTCGAAACAAGTCCACCGGCAGCTGCCATGCTTCCATAGGCCGGGGCAGAGGCAAACGGCTGTGACGGTTGCAAGACAGCGTTGTGGCCCACGGCGAGGTCCGCCTTGGTCTTTGGCGACGGAGTAAAGGTGGTGCTGGTCAACTTCAAAGGGACAAGGACGCGCGTTCGCAATAGGCTCTCGTACTCCATTCCACCTCTTGATGCGAGACATTCACTCAAGAGCCAGTACCCAAGGTTGGAGTAGTCCCAGCCAGTTCCGCGCGTCGGATTGTACTGAGCCAGAAACCGATAGAACTGCGCAGTGTCGTGATTCGGGTTATCGAAACCGTTCGGAGTGGGTGACTCGGCTGGCATGAATGGCAGACCCGAAGTGTGAGTTGCCAGGTCCACAAGAGTGATTGGGCGGCCATTCGGTTGGGGAATTTTATCGTCGGGAGGAACATACTTCGCGACCGGATCATCGAGCGCGATTTCATGCGTTCGGACCATGTCAGCGAGCAGCAACGCCGTGAACACCTTGGTTATGGAGCCGATTTCAAACTGAGTGTCGCCATCGACGAGTCGCGAATCATTTTGGTCAATATGGCCATACGAGATGATTCTGCGACCTTGGGGTCCAACGATACCGACGACGATGCCAATACCGTCTTGTTGACCAGCGAGGGCCTGAACTCGTGCGGTGAGAAGCTGATGAATTTCTGCGTCTGATGGCAGAGAGATTCGACCGGACTCCTGCGTTGTCTGGGAGTGAGCAGCGGCCGTCAGCACGACCGCAAGAAGTCCGACCCGCCAAATATGTCTAGCTACCTGCACGATTACTTTCACCGTCCGATCTATGGCTTAGCAGAGAGTCTTTTCGTGAGACGAGGGTGATACGCGGTACGCAAGGCCCCAGTTCCGTTGGGAAAATGCGAAACGTAGACTCCGCTTTACCCAGGCCGTGACCCCTCAGGGAACTGCCTGGAAAGTCGGGTTTTCGGCAACTTCGCCGTTGTTTCCGAAAACACCGTTTTTCGGGAGCAAGGCGGATTACTGACTATAAGCCGACTTAGGGAGACTTGTGCAGCTCAAGGCTTAGCTCCAAGCACTGCAAGGCGTTGTACTGCATTCGCGTTGCCCGGGTTGAGACTTAGAGACTTCCGGTAGGCGTCGATGGCCTTGGATGGGTCGCCGTTCTTTGCATAGACTTCGCCCAGGCTGTCCCATGCGTTCCAACTTTCAGCGTGCAGTTCGGTGTTCAGCCGTAGGATTGCCAAGGAAGCCGGCACGTCCCCGTTACCAAGAAGCGTGAAGCCCCAGGCATTCAGATCTTCATCCGACAAGGCGAAACTGGGTGTCTGCTTCTGCATCTGGTGATAGATATCGGACGCTTTCCCAAATCCTTGGCGGTTCAGTTCTGCCGCAAAGCTTTCCCGTGTGGGCGGAAGTGGGATTGCCTGCCTTTTGTCCAAAGTGAAAAGGTGGGCAGGTGCACCGGTTTGGGTCGCGGACATGTTCAGAAAACTTCGTGCCGCTGCGTCGCCTTTTAGCTGAGCATCCAGGAACCGCAGAACATAGGTTTCGATCCAGCCGTTCGCGGACGACAGTTCATCCTTGTTGTACTCCCCATAATCGTTGTCGGCGCGAAAGCGCTGACCCAACAGCACGGAGAAATTCCCATGGATGTAAGGGGCTACCGTGACGCGATAAACATCGGCATACTTCATCTTGTTCAGGAAGCTTGTGTCTCTGTTCATTCCTGCCGGTAGAATTTCGAGCTCCTTCGGAGTTGCAGCAATGTAGAGAAGTGGAGCCGTGACCCTTTCCGGTGAAACGAAGTGGGATTGCTCGACGATGGCAGGCCAATAACGTACCGACCCATCCAAAGCAACGAGCGCATCGATGCGTCTATCCTTTGCGGCAGCCATGACGTTCGCGAGGCCGCCCCAGCTATAGCCGATCACTCCAAGGTGATCGTTATCGGCCTCGGAAAGAGTGTGAGCATAGCCGATGAGAAACTCTATGTCACTCATCTGTGCTTCAGCACCCTCCAGGTCAGTGGTCATGCCGCCGGGCATTTGGCCGAGACTTGGGCTCGCGATGACAAGGTAACCAAAACTTGCCAGATACTCGCACAAGTCTGCGTTTTCAGAAGCAGGAGCGCCGAAGCTCGGCGCATAGATAACGACCGGATATTTACCTGGGAGCGCGGGGCTGTTGCGACGCGCCATCATGGGCGCGGCAAGTTCGGCCTGGGCGCGGATCTTCGTGAGATCTGAGGTCTGCAGTGCGACGTAGTCAGATTCCAATCGCGATCGCACCGCCGGTGTGCCGTCAAAAGTGTCAGTGGTTCCACCAAGCTTCAGGTAATCGCCTGCAGTCATAAGGCGACCCGTGTCACTGGCTGCCGGATACCAAACGAGAGTTTGGATGGGCCGCGCCCGTTCGCCGGTAAGGGGCTTGCCCGTGTTCGCGTCGAAGGTGCCTCGATAACCCCTCGAAAAGTCGTACTGCTCGACAACGCGCACACCTACCGGATGTGGCCCGGGATGATTGGCCCGCGTGAAGTTGGATTGAGGAAAGATAGCCTGAGAGAGGCTTAAGGCAAGGCACAGCAGCAATGATCGCAATCAGAACTCCAATAAGCTTGTATACGCATTTGTAACCGCTTCAGGTTCCCAGGCATGAGGAAATCCTGTTCTCTGGTTCAGGACCATTGGGGCACAACAGGTGGCGACGAATCGCCGAGTCACTCATCGAACTTCATACAGGCTCAACATCTTCCAGCTACGCCAAGCATCGAGAAACTCCGCCGAAGTGCCCCTAGAGTCGGCTTTTGACCAAGTTCGTTTTGACGTTCCGGCGACTTCAATAGGCGTCAGATTAAGGACGGTGTCTCTGCTATGCGTCGACTCCGAAGTGACGGGCGAAAAGCTCTCGCGCCCGCTGCTCGCCCTCTTCGGTCAGCAACACCGACTTGGCCTTACTCTTCGGGTCTGAAATGTAACCGCGCTCGTGCAGCCGATCCAGCACACCCCAATCGTGGCTCTTCCAGGCCCGACGATGGCCATCAAGCGTCAGCCACAACAGAGCCAGAACCGTTTCTTGCACCTTCTCACGGTCGTAATCAATGTTCGGCAAGTTCCGCTGCGTATCGGGCATTCGCTCACCCTTCATTCAGTGGTCACCCCCAATAATGCTTCTAGGCCTGGTTCGAGTCAAAGGGATCATGTTGACGCTTGCCCTTTACGGAATCCCGGTCAGGCATACCGAGCAGTTCTTTCCCCTGTGTGGGGGTCAACCAGTCGCCGATTCGCATCCCGAGCCGCTTGGCGCCTTTCACCCGGCGGATGCCAGCGGCGAGGTCAGGGCTGAGCAATCCATTGTCCGACGCCTCATACGCTAACCGCCGAACCGCCGCGAGACGCAGATTGATGGTCGCGGGGGCCAAATGGCGGGCTTCAAGAAAGTAGCGATACCTCAGAACGACGGTTCTGCCGAACGCCAGCCGCGGTTCCGAGCAATACCAACTGATGAAGTCATCGATGGCGAAAGCATAGGTCTTTTGGGATGCGACCGACCCCAGGGTCTGCAGCACGGAGGATTTGGAATGGTCGAGGTCCGGAAGGCGTAAGACCGTCTTCGGTGATCTTCGTTTGGTTTTGTGGCACTTCGCGAAAGGCTTACCGGACGCTCCACAAGATAACGCCTAAGTTGCGCACTGCATGCATCGCAAGGCAGTTCGCCGTCGAGCGGGTAACCGTACGAACGTGTACGTGCAGTTAGCCCACACCAGCTTTCGTGCAACCATCCGTAGTTCCGGACTGACAGCGAAATTGCCATGTTGCAACTGTGACTGCCGAACCCGCCCACCATACCGGGTGAAGATCGCAGATTTCCCGCCCAAACTTCAGAAAGAAATTAGAAGGAGTGCTCCAATGCGTATACGAACATCGTCAGGAACAAGTACGGATGTCTCTCTGAATAGCAGCTTCGAGGAGAAACGCAGCTGAATCCCGCAATCCAGCGAAACATCCCTATCCGCGATTGGCTCTCCCTTCAGTTTCGCGCGGAGAGCTTCAATCTGCTGAATCATCCGAACTTTGGCTATGTGGATCCGACGTACACCGATGCAACCTTCGGGCAGGCTATATCCATGCTGCATTCCAGTCTGGGAAACGTCGCTTCCCAATATCAGCAGGCCGGAGTGCGCTCCATGCAGTTTGCGTTCAAGTTACTGTTCTAATCCCCAAAGCGTCAGATTCTTTCTCAACACAGGAACTCATTATGCCCCTTGCTCTATCCGCATTTCAGAAGTGGCGAGAAAACTCGCGCCTCATTTTGCTCTTTGTGTCCCTCACGACGCTCCTGACCGGCCATCCTTCGTGTACAAAACCGGCAAAGCGAGTACATCTGCTTCTCGGTCTCCCTCCCTCACCACTGTCGGCTATGGCGATGTCCAGCCTGCCAACCAGACGTCTCCAAAGCCGCTTTTGCTCTGATCGCATCGAGGACACTTGCGTGAGGAGATTCACGTTTTGACATCGCGTTCGGGTCTCGTGGGCAGGCCCACCTTCGGTTTGCGGCTTATCCGCTATTCATAATCAAATGACAATCGCGTGACAAGTGCATCAGTGACAGACCATTACCTTGGCCAAGGTCATGGCAAAGCCATTTGCTTACAACTCGATTCAAACGGATAGCGAGATCAGCAAAGCATTGGACGGACCGTGCAGCGGCTTTCATCGATAAAGGATTTGATCACGGGCGTACCAGTTTGTAGTGATTAAATAGAGAGTCTCCCAAACGGTCCGCACTACGAGGCTTGAGCTAGGGCTTTTCTCTAACCCGACTGCTTGTTTTGCGCATTCGTGTCGTCAGAATCTGTATTTGTTGAGTTGTCCATTTCAGGCGTCAAGGTAGATCGAGTGCGCTCTTTGAAGATAGTGGCCCTTTTAATGTTTTCGGGTGGTGCGGCCTGCGTTGCGCAGAGCGTTACCGCTCCCGTACCCACGACCATCAATGCGCCCGTGCCCACGATTAGCAGTGCCGAGCCGGTCGAGATGAATTCGCACGAAAAGGTTTCCCTCGCTACGGGAGCGGTAAGCTTCTTTCTTCCCGTGGTGTCCTTGCCCCAGCGAGGAGGGCAATCTCTCAACATAGGTTTCGTTTTAAGCGGAAACAACTATGCGCTTAGGGAGACAGGTGCGACCTATGTCAGTGTTGAGGAAAATCAAGGGGATATTGCCCAATATACGACTACAATCCAGGGAAGACAGACGCTTTCAGCACCATGGATATACGTCTTGCACCCAAACTTCCCGACGCTCAGCGCTGATGAAAGTTATGCGGGATTTGATGCCTATCAACTACACCCTAACACTCCCCCTCCGCAGTGGTACAACATACCCGAATACTGCATGCAGAACTGGACCTTTGTGGATTGGGACGGAAGCTCTCATTCGTTCCCTGGCACTAGAGATTGCACGTTTGGGGACGGTGAATACTATATTTTTCACGAACAATTTCCTCTGAGCACGACGGTGGTGCAGTCAAACGACGATGGTCTTTACATTCTGGATGCAACAAATACTAACGATATTCGAGTCACCAGGCGTGATGGAACTGTCTATCACTTCGGAAATTATGTTCACGATCCGACAACCCCACTCTGCCAAAATCTTGGTTGCGGATCCATGCAGGACGATACGCAGCTAAATTTTTACTCCGTTGTCGTCAGCAGTATCGTTGATCCAAATGGCAACGCTCTTCTGACAGCAACTAGTGCTGGTTGGGTCGACAGTCTTGGCAGAGTGATCACGCAGCCTCAGAATAATTCGGGATACACAATCGCCTACGAGGCGCAGGCTGGAGGATCGACGGCAGCCATGACGAGTGCCTCCGTCTCCGCCCTGCCAAACAATGGAACCATGGTCCCGTGGCCGATATCGTATGGGCAAACTGAAGGTGGTCCGTGTCAGATGCTCACAAATCCAGGGAGCGTGTTTGATCAAAACGGCTTTAGCAATCCGACCGTTATATACGAGGGGCCCGGTGGTACACAAGAAAGTCAGTATGAGGCTACTACAAGTTATGTCATAACGCTCCAAAACCAGAGTAAGTACACGCTGACCTTTGACGTTATGGGAAACCTGATTAAGGTTCAGTACCCAAGCGGAGGGTACACGCGCTATGACTATCTCAACGGTGGTGGAGTCTTCAATAAGAACTCGTTCGGAGACGTCACGTGCAACGTACCGGTTATTCAGCTTCTCGCTAAACACGAGTGCACCCTCGCAAGCGGGTCGTGCAGCCAATCCCCAACATACACGGCACCCGGGACCTGCGTTGCCAATGCACCGGCCGGCGGCGAGGCAACGACATGTTACAAGGGCCTGATGGGTGTAGTCGCTAATCAGTGGAACGGGGGCACCCAAGCATCTGTTACAGATCCGTTAGGAAACTTGTCAATTTACACAACTGACGGCAATACGCTCATTCATGGTGATAGCCCAGGAGGATCGATCCCTTACTATCTGGCGGGTGAGCTGCATTATTCTGGACAGTCTACCCTCCTAAAGACCGTTACCAATGGTTTCTCAACAGCAAACTGCTCAACTGCGAACGGCCCATGGAACCTTCAGCCGTGCACTGTAACTACGACCTATAATGACGCGTCACCAGCTCTCTCGACCGTCACGCAGTACCAATATGACGCCGCCGGTACTGGCAACGTAACTCAAATTCAGCAGTATGATTTCTCAGGAAGCTTGATTAAGACTACCAGTGCTGTTTGGGAGCATGGCGGGATCTATGCACCGGGAACAGCCGGCAGTACGGCTCTGAGTAATATGTTGGATCATGTGCAAAGCATCACGATGACGGATGCGACAACGGGATACACAAACACCAAGGCATTCACATACGACGCGCGAGGAAATCTAGAGCAGTCAACTACCACAGGGACGAATATCAGCGCCTTGTCGACAATTTACACTCCGTTAGATCCCTATGGGCGCCCGACGCAGGCGCAAGATCCGATGGGAAACATTACCAAGTACTCTTATTCAGATAGTTGGTCCGATGCGACCTGCACTCCGCCCTCAAACTCCTCGGCATATGTGACAAGTGTTACAAACGCAAAGAATCAAACTACTACGTACAGTTACGACTCGTGCACCGGCGAGCTGGGATCCATGAAGGACCCGAATGGAAATGTGACATCCTTCGATTACGATGAAATGGGTCGCGTTACCCACATCAATTACCCGGATGGAGGCTCGGCGTCCACCAGCTATATAGATACGCCTCCGAATTCGATAGAAACGACGAAACTCGCGGCACCCGATCCAAATCAGATTACGAATACGATCCTGGATGGGTTTTCGAGAGTCAGTGAAACCCAACTCAGCGATCAAGGCGCCCCCTACGATTATGTCGATACAACGTATGACGCTCTTGGCCGCGTCAGCACTGTCACAAACCCATACAGACAGGGTGTTTCGTTCTCCACAAATGGGTTGACGACGTATGGCTACGATGGTCTCGGCCGCAAAACGTTAGAGACGGAGCCGGATGGCTCAATGATGCACTGGTGCTATGACGGAACCGTTGATCCCGGAAACCCACAGACAAACTGCAGAAAGAATGTGAGCTCGTTCGGCGGCACATGGGTGGACAACAGCGACGAGGCCGGAAACGACTGGCAACGCGTCTCCGATGCTGCAGGACGGCTTCGAGCTGTGATCGAACCCTACGCGTACGAGACAGATTACACCGATGACGGCTTCAATGATCTTAAACAAGTGGATCAGTGGGGAGGTGCACATGGGAGCACGACCGATCATCAGCGGACATTTACCTACGACGCGTTGTCTCGTCTGCTCACAGCGGAAAATCCGGAAACGGGCACGGTTACTTATAGCTATCTCGCGAGCGGAACTTTGTGCGCCGGCGATCCGTCTCTTCCGTGCACCAAGACAGATGCTCGAAACATTCAGACTGCATACACTTATGACGCGCTGAATCGGCTTACGAAGAAGAGCTACTCGGATGGAGTCACTCCGACGTCATTGTTTGTATATGACGTGGAAAATATTACTTTTGGAACCCCAAACTTTCCGACCCAAAGATTCATAACCAGCAACGCTGTCGGTCGGCTGAGCGTAATCTGTGTAAATATTTCTAGCGGCTGCCAGAGTATGACGGCTTACAGCTACGATCCTGTGGGACGGATAATCGAAACCCTGAACAACACGCCGACCTTTCCGACGACGGGAGCTGTTTATGCTGTATCTGCCACGTACGATCTGGCCGGGGACCGCACTTCGTTGACGAACAGCACTGGGCGCACATTCAATTACTCTTATGACGCAGCTGGACGGCTGCAAACCGCTTCGAATACGGTCAGCCTGAATGGCACACCTGTCACCATACCGATGGTGAGCAGCATGGCCTACTTCCCATCGGGTCAACCCCAGACCATGACAACGGAAACCGGAAGCGCGACAATTACCGGAACGTGGGGCGTCGACACCCGCCTGCGCGTCACCTCGTACCAGAACCTAAGTACCGCCAACACCGAAGGTACCAACTATGGGTATTCCCTCACCTACACTCCCAACAGCAATGTGCTGACGGATGCGGAGACGGCCTACAATCCGGGCAGCGGAGCTGCATCCTGGTCGTGGAACTTCGGCTACGATGGCCTGAACCGTTTGATAAGTGCGCAGAGTGCTGGGGCGATTCAGCTCGGATGCGCGTGGACGTACGATCCCTTCGGCAACCGCCTCAGTCAGGCGCCGTCGGGAACCGGGCTTAGCTGCACGTCGGTCAACACGCCAGTCAATGCCAACAACCAATTGAGCAACCCAATCTACAGTTACGACGCAGCAGGAGATATTCTGACGGAGGGAGGCAATACGCTGACCTACGATGCGGAGGGCCGTATCATAACTGGCAATGGCGCCTTTGGTACTACCACGTATGACTATGGCGGTGACGGGCAGCGTGTCAACAAGACGTTCGGCAGTGCTGCGACCGAATATATCCACGATACAGATGGCGCCCTGGTGGCCACCTATGTCAACGGTAGTTATTTCGGCAACTTCCAGGACATGTGGGTAGGGGGCAGGCACTTCGGCGAGGCGGTCGTAGCATCCGGCAACACCAGCCAAACGCAGAATTTCTCGCTTAACAACTGGCTCGGCTCTGTGGCTGCATATGCGAATCCCTCCAGCGGCATTCCGAACATCGCTTATATCAGCCAGCCATTTGGTGATGCTCAAACGAGCCTCTTTGGCCCCAACAATAACGACGACATCCACTTCACCGGCAAAGAAAGAGACGGCGAATCCGGTAACGACTACTTCGGTGCCAGGTACTATGCATCTACGATGGGCAGGTTCATGTCGCCGGACTGGAGTGCTAAAGAAGAGCCCGTTCCGTATGCCAAGTTGGACAATCCGCAGACGTTAAATCTGTACAGCTATGTTGGAAATAATCCTCTCGGCAAGGCGGATGCGGACGGACATTGCTATCCGTGGTGCACGGCATTGATTGGAGCTGGAATTGGCGCAGCTGCCGAATTCACGCACGAGGCCATCCAAGGCAAAGGATTTGACGGCGGTAAGATTACAGCGGCTGCTGTTGGGGGAGCAGTAATTGGAGTTGTTGGCCCGGCTGGAGCGGCGGCTGGCTTGGGCGCTGTCGGCACTGCAGGATTTGCTGTTTATGGAGCAGTACTTGGTGGCGCGACTGAAAGGGTTCTTACTGGCGCACTGAGCAGCAAGCAAGAAACACCGAATCCGGTGCCAGCAAAAGATGTTGCAAAGGATGCTGCGGAAGGTCTCGTCGGCGTCGGTATTGGAAAAGCTGCTGGAACAATTGCCGCACCTATTGTTAAGACAGCCGCTGAAGCCGCTGGAAATCTTGCTGTAGATGTCGCACGTCGAAACAATGACGCTAAGCCTACCCCACCGCCCCCACCAAACACACCTCATACACGAAAAAAAACAGACGAACAATAGGTATATATGCGCCTTCTAGTCATTCGTATCCTCATTTTCGTCAATTGCATTCTACTCGTAGGTCATCTCGTGATGGAAAGCAGTCGTGGTGACCTCAACTGGTTGCGTCTCGGGGATCGCAGTCCGCTCTCAAAGGCTTATATGGGCATTGAATCGGCTATGGCTATGATTCTAGTGTTGGCAGTATTCACCTATTTTTACCCAAGTATGAAGAGTATGTTTACGTCAAAACTAACGCTGTTTACAGCTTGTATTTTGGGGATAGAAGCAGGAGTCTGGCTGCTGTACCGTTAAGGGACTTCACGTATGACGTGCTCTTCTGTTGCTGAACATTATCATTCTTCCGCCAAAGAAAGAGACGCAGAATCTGGACTCGACTACTTCGGGGCCAGATACTATGCAAGTTCGATGGGCAGATGGATGAGTCCGGACTGGAGCGCGAAGGAAGAGCCGGTGCCGTATGCAAACCTAGACAATCCGCAGACCCTGAACCTCTACGGATATGTTGGCAACAATCCAGTGAGCAAGGCGGACGCCGATGGCCACTGCCCCTGGTGCGTGGGTTTTCTGGTTGGTGCTGGGATCGGGGCAGGGATTGAGGCCTATCACGAGTACAAGGCTGGAAATGGTTACGATTCGTCTAAGATCGCAGGAAAAGCTCTACAGGGAGGAGTAACCGGAGCAGTCGCGGTCGCTACTGGAGGTAGCAGTCTTATCGTTCAGGGCTTAGCTGTTGGGGCAGCAAATGTCGGAACAGGCATGGCAGTCCGAGCACTACAGAAAGACCCCAATGCTCATGCGCTGGACAAGAAGGAAGTGAGGAGTGGCGCGGCTTCGGGAGTTGCAGGCGGAGTTTTAGGCGGCGCTGCGGGAAATGCCGTAACCAATGAAGTCGGAGCAATGACGACGAGCATTGAAGTACAGGGAGCGCAGGCAAGCAGGCAAGTTATGAGCGGCCTGATATCGGGAGATGCATCCCAAGTGGCCGCTGGGCAGGCGGCGCGCACATCCGCAACCATGGAAGGCGCTATAACCGGCGGCGCAGCTAGTACAGCGTCTAATGCCGTTTCAACAGCAGCCAGTGAGGCGGCAACTGCCGCGAACAATAGGATCAAACATTGACGACTAAAAACGTTACCGAACGGATCATTAAGATGGCATTGCCATGGAGGATCTTTGGAGCGGTGTGCCTTCTCGCTATACCGGCTGAAGTCATTTGGCTATCGGATCCCCATTCTGGACTCATTGGCAAATCAATGGTGGCCCTCATCGCTGCAATTTCATTGATTGGCGGACTCGAATTATCGTCATTTCGTCTCATTCTCGGCGAACAACACATATCGCTCAGGAAGTGGCCTCGACTTGCTTCCCTCAGAGCGTACGGCGATATCTCAGACATCCGAATTCGACCGAGCAGGAGTACAGTTGTGACGTTCAAATCGGTTTCCCCGATTTCAAGCGAAGAGACGTCCGGAGCGTCAATATTCAGGATTCCAGCTGCCGCGATCAAGCCCGAAGAACTGAGCGAGTTTCTAAATCGCAAACTCATAAAAAATCGACGCTGACTTCTATCTCCTATTCACCTACGACTCGGGCTGAACTTTGTGCGTTCTGATCTGCGTTTCCCCGGCAAAGAGCGAGACGGCGAATCCGGTAACGACTACCTCGGGGCCAGGTATTATGCCAGCTCAATGGGGCGTTGGATGTCGCCCGACTGCAGTGCCAAAGAAGGCGCCCTATGCTGTATGCGAAGTTGGACAATCCACAGACGCTAAATCTCTACGGATATGTTGGGAACAATCCCCTCAGTAGGGCGGATGCGGATGGGCATGACCTGAGCGATCCGGATTGCCCATGCCAGGCACTGGATGAAGTTATCACGCATACCTCGATTGTTGTTCATGCGGCGCTTGTCAACGCCCTCGTCGATATACGTGACACGGTGAGGGCGACCAATGGAACGGAGCCCGCCATGTATAAGGAGCCGCCGCACCAGCTCCGGCCCGGGCGCGGCGGATGGTGTGGAAGCATGGACGCCGGTTGCGCGGGCCGGAGCTGGTAACGACGGCGGAGTTCAATGCGAAGCTGGGACGACCGGATGGCATCGCGTTCGTCAACGAAGAGCAGTGCTGACTCGTCAAAAGTGAGGTTTTCTTCAAAGATGTACCGCCGCAGCCAACGCGGAACCTTACCACGGACAACCTAGAGGCCTGAACTTACCTCATCGGGATTCTGGATGGGGCTTGTCCCACCGCGAGACCGCAGTCTCGTTTTATCTATGTGTTGCCTCACGAGTGAATGTCCAGTCTAAATCAGCGCGCTCAGTCGTTCAGCTGCGAAAGATCGTCAACCTTTGCCTGAGGGCGTATCACGGCGATCTGCAATGCTATGACGATTACATGACAATCCGGAAAGCCCCTACGGATAGACTCGGCTCCAGGAGATCGTGCGTGACGAGAGTTCATCGTATCGCCCAACACGATGTAGCCTTCGATGTGCGGGGTGCAAGCCTACTGGCTGCCACGTGCATTTTTCTCTATCTGCGAACATTTCTCTTGCCAGCCATTCCATTGGCTGTTCAGAACGATGCGGTCTTTTTCTTTGAACACGCCAAAAGGATGGTGGACGGCCAGGTCCCCTATCGGGATTTTTTCGAGTTTGTCATGCCTGGTACTGACATCTTCTATGCGATCTTGCTTCGCATCCTCGGAGTCCACGCATGGATCAATTCGTGCCTTTTGATTTTGTTGGGCGTGTCTCTTTGTTGGATTCTCATCCGCGCTTCGAAGCACATCCTCACAGGCAACGGCGTTTACCTGCCAGCGTTGCTTTTCCTTATCTTTATTTTCGACAATGCCCGTGATGCCACGCACCACTGGTACAGCACTTTGTTCGTTCTCGCGGCCCTTCTGCCCTTATTCAAAGGGCGAACCTTGAGTCATGTTTTCGCCGCCGGCATACTATGTGGCGTTGCAATTTGCTTCACTCAGACGCAGGGCGCAGCCGGACTGGTCGCTATCATTGTCTTCCTCATCCTGACGAGAAGGTCGGTCACCGAACTCTGGAAGCAACTCGCGCTTCTTTTGCTGCCCAGTGCCGGACTTGTCGGTGGAATGCTGCTCTTCTATGTGCATAAGGCCGGTATGAATTCCATCGCCTATGCGCTTATGGAATATCCACGTCTTTTTACCGCGGCACAGTATGCCTATCCCACGAATTTCGGGGGCGCTTCGAACGACTTCACAGGGCTCTCGAGGAAGCTATCGTATGTCCTATTGTACGTTGGTGTGCCGTGCGTTTACGTTGCTTGTCTCTACCGTCTCGTCCGCGTAAAGCAGGTACTCCGAGCAAGTCACTCGGACAACGTCCTGCTGTTGACGCTTGCCGGTATCATGCTATACGCAACCATCTTTACGGGGCCGTCTTATCACCGTTTGTGTGCCGTCGTTGCGCCATCTTCGGTGCTGTTGATCTGGCTCTGCCAGCAGGGAGCGAAGCGCGGAAAGCTGGTTCAACACATCCTGTGGGGTCTTTCTTTGTTTTTTTTCGTCCTGGGCCCGCTCCGCATGCAGCTTCTTCACCGATATGTCCTGAATCTTCCAACGGGAAGAACAGCTGTACTTGCACCCGATCAATACGAGCTTTTTCGTTGGCTGGGGCAGAACACTCGTCCGGGCGAAGCCTTCTTCGGCTACCTTCCAGCAGCCTTCGCCCTCGACCTGCGGAATCCGACACCTTTAGACAATGTTCTTCCATTCCAAACGACAACAGCCGAGCAAGAAGCTACCGTAGTGCAATCGCTTCAAAAAGACCCCGCCAGGTTCATCTTTGTTCCCAAGGAACAGCCGTTCGACGATCACAACAGACTTCAACTCTATGATTCATTTTTGAATACCCACTATCACAAGCTGCAGAGTTTTTCGGCGGGCGCCATTTGGGAGAAAGTCTCTGTGGAAAACATCGCGATCAAGAACGGCACCAGCCAATAGAGGCGCTTCTTCGGTATCTTACGGAGGTTTTCCATCAACCAGACGTGCATCATGTTCGGGAGTTTTACAGCCCACCAAGCGTTAGGGTCTTTGGGATCGTCTTCCATGCCGGCCATGCTACTACGACGCGGCCCGCGTCTGAGAGTTGAGCTTCTTCGTTTCCGGTTTGGTCAGCATTGCTAGTATTGCGGCCAAATCCGGACGATACCGCCGCCAGCAGTTTCGGCGCGAAAGCGTAACGCACGAAAAACGGTGTTATAGGAAACTACGAAATCGCGACCATTCTTAGGCTACCGTCAGATGAGAAATAAATAATGGCCAGTGCACTCATCGACAGACAGGCGCTCGGAACGATATCACCGATGTTCGCTACTGCAATCTTCCGAGACGGGTTCGGAAAGTGCGCGCAGGAGCGAGACAAACCGTGATGTGAAAGCCCTCTTTCGTTGGGGTACGGATACGGGTATCACTGTGGAAAACTGGTACATCTCTTGTGTTATCAGTATGCGTGAATCCCTAGGGGCAACCCTCGATTTGAGACTTGTACAAAGAGTGTCCTCGGTTTTATCCAAGCCCCTCCTGTTCCACACTGGGTACCGTCCGTGCCGCGTTAATTTGCAGGCCAGCGTGGGAACAATAGAGGAACAATAAGGGAACAATAAGAATTACGACGGATGTTTTTCCGCTCTTTTCCGCCCTTAAATCCTCTGCTAAGCTGTTGAAAGCGCGTTGCGAAGCGATTTCGCAACGAGGAGGTCAGCGGTTCGATCCCGCTCAGCTCCACCAATCAAACCAGATAGTTAGCCTGAATCCAAGGGAACAATAAGCTAACCAAAAGCTGCGAAGGAACAATAAAGGAACATTAAGCGGCTTTTCCCTTGGGTAGCACCATACAAGCGACTCGTTCTCCAGCACCCCTCTTTTCATTCCCTACAGCCTGAGCATACGTAGCCAGCGTCATCTCCGCTGTGGAGTGCCGCATGAGTTCCATGCTCACTCTGAGGCTTGCCCCTGTCGCCAGGAGCAGGGAGGCATACGTGCGCCGCAGCGTATGCCATCCCAGCTTCGGTTTGTTGATCTCAGCTGAAGGGCGGCTGGACCGACGTTTCTGCGCCACAGAGTACCTGGCCAGAGGGGCTGCTTCCCGAAGGACGAGTCCGACGCAAACACCCAATCATCTGGGGTTGCGTAGGACGACTGCTTCTTCCATGCCAGGAGGGCTTCCAGGGCGTGTGGTGGAATAGGGTGCCAAGCCTCGCTCAGGGATGAGCGTACCGGGACATGTGTTACGTTGTGGACCTGAGACATTCGTTACAAGCCCCTTGCCGGGACCCTTTATGCTTAGGGATTTCCCTCATTGTTTTCACCAATCATTCCGAATGAAGATATCTATTGCTGCGCAAAGGGCCTCAGGTCATTGGCCTGTAGTTCGGCATGCCCGGGACGATGGGCGAAAGCAGACGGAAAGGCAGTGATCAGACGGCTGACAGCCAGGAACAGAACCGACGTGTGGTGGTCAGGGGTTCCTTTAGGATGGGGGAATCGCGGGCGCATAGGCGTGTGCTGGCTCACACTGGATGTCGCTTAGAGTGCCGGTGGTTGAAGACTGCATCGAGACAGGAACCCGTTATGGCAATTCGAGCTCTCATTCTCCTTTGCATCTTTCTTTGCTCTTCGCCGCTCCTTGCGCAGGAAACGAAGGACGTGATCGTCATGAAAAATGGGGATCGTCTCTCGGGCGAAATCAAAGGACTCAGCGGCGGCACACTTATATTCAGTTTGAGTTATGTGGACGGCGATATCTCTGTGCAGTGGTCGCAGGTGGCCCATCTCGAGAGCAGTCGGCTGTTTGTGGTCAAAACAGAAAGCGGACTGGTATACACCGGAACGATAGCAATCGCAGGAGACGCCAAGGATCCTCCCATCAAAATTGAGGTTGCCGAGCCTCCGGCGAAGGAAGTGGAAGTCGCCCAACGTCAGATCATTAAATTGAACCCAATCTCCAACAGCTTTTGGCATCGATTCGATGGCGCTGTGAATACTGGGCTTCTATATTCAAAAGGCGATGAATCGACGCAGTTCAACCTGAGCTCTCAGGTGGTGTATACCAGAGAACGCTGGTTCAGTCAGGTCGACTTCAACTCCTCCTTAGCATCAAATAGTGGTTCGAACGTGACAACCCGAAACCAGATCGACTTTGAAGCGTCGAAGCTGATGCGCTGGAACCACTGGTTTTATGCCGGTACTGCCTCCTTTCTACAAAGCTCGGTTCAAGACATCGATCTGCAATCGACAATTGGGGCGGGGGTTGGACGATACCTAAAGAACACAAATCGTTCAAGCATATCTGTGTTTGCCGGATTAGGTTGGCAAAACGCCGCCTACGGGCAGGGTACCGTCGCCCAGGGAAGCCAGAACACGGCAGTCGGTCTCGTCGGCACTCAAATCAAAGCATTCAAATTCAAAAAGACAAATTTGGATGTCTCGGCGACTCTCATACCGGCAATCACCGACGCCGGACGTCTCCACTTCAATGCGAACGCGGTCTACTATATCAAAATCGTCAGCGATCTCTCGTGGAACTTTTCGTTCTACGGAAGCTGGGATACTCGTCCTCCGGCGACCTTCTCGAAGAGCGATTACGGTACCAGTTCAGGAATCAGTTGGACCTTTGGCAACAGATAACGGGTATTTAGTCCTCGTTTTTCCCAGTAAACCCGGGACGTTGGGAATGATGCTCGGCGGCGGCCAAGGAGAGCAGATTTAGGGGCTGAATTGCCGTGAAAGGGCAATACGCGGGGAGCCAGAAGCGAATCGACATTAGGGGGGAGGATGTCAATAGCGAACCTTAGAGTCCCGCCGAAGGGTGATATGGGAAGCAAGACTGTTCCTTGGGAGAAGCGGCATGCGGCCGGCAAGGACCCGCGCCAATCGGTCTAAGGAGGCGGAACTGCCGGCCCATGCTCCCTACCCGCCGCAGCTCGAAAAAGAATTTCTTCGCAATGGAAAACGGGTTGTGCTCGGGCAGAAAGGACTGCAAGCCTCGAAGGATCCAATGTTGGGATATACCGAGATGGATGGAAGACATTACCAGGTACGTCAAATGAAGAATCTGAAGGCTTCAATTCCGATCGAATGGCTGACGGGGCCTCCTATAACTTCTATGCATGGGGGTGCGGGGCACTCCTGGCGCGCGCACATGCACGAGTCGGAGACGCGGCGCTGATCGCCGGCTACTGCGGCTCCATGTTCCGTACGGGGTGGCGCGCCGTCTTTTAGAATGTGCCGGCTATGGCTTTATTTTGCAGAACTCGCACCACTACGCGACGATTCTCAGCTTCACTTTCCGTGCTCTTGGCATTGCCGACTTGCTCGCTTTCTCCCATCGCACCAGGCGCCAGCATCCTGGTGAGGGGAACGCGACCCTGTTGAATCAGGATGTTGGTCACGGCGTTGGCTCGGTCTTCGCTGAGTTTTTGGTTCATGGCGGCACTCCCGCTGGCCGAGGCAAAACCTTTGACTTCGATCATGTAGCCTTCGATCGTTTTGGCCTTATCTATCAGCGCGATTAACTGTGGGTTGTATTTGGGATCAACATTTACCTTACCGTTTCCGAAGTAGACAGCTACTTCATCGAAGATATAGTAGTCATCCAGTTGCCCGAAGCGCGCGACCGCGGCGTCGACGGCTGCTTTATTTTCCGCGATCTTGGCATGATGTTCATTCAACTGTGCCTGCTGTTGCTCCAGGGCCGCTCTTTGCTTTTCGAGTTCCTCCTGGTTCTGCTGGGTTTGTTCCTTCGTTTCGTGCATACCAGCCTCGATCGCCTGGGCCCGTTCCAGATCATTGCCCTTGAACCTGACCTTTGTAGCGACTAATTCTTTTTGGTCGTTGTAAGTGCCCTCGATCTTCACAGCCAGACCTGGAATGAGCGCCGCCATCGACATATCCTTTCTGCGGGCCTTGAACACTCCTTGTACTTGAGCTACGTCGGTGCTATCGGTCAACAGGACCGTAGTAAGGGTGAGGGATTGCGAAGTTTTCAGGATCAGGGTCTCTCCGCTTCGCCCTTGGATCAGACCCTCCACCTTTGTGGTCTCAGCAGTAGCGATTGTGGACAGGAACATAAGACCGCTGAGCGACAGAACGGCACCATATGGGATTTTAATCCGACCGACTTGATTCATAATCTCTCTCCGTTTTCTGCGTGATTATTAAACTCGGGTTAGTTGAGCGCCAAATCGCCATCTATAACGTAGACACTAACGTAGACACTCAATCCACGGTCAGCTGCGGCAACATCTATCACCCGCGAGAAGGTGACGGTCAGCAAAAGTCCAAACACTTGAAAGCCGACGCTCGCTCATCTCAGCTCTCTTTCTTCGGCGCCGTCATGACAGCGCCGACAGATATCGCAACGCTTTTATGCCGGGCAGGAAAAAGTAGGCGCCTCCGCGAATGGTAGTGAACGCGGGTAGTCCGACAATCTTCTTTCGGATGGGCCGCTTCGGAATGGTCATATCGAAGCTGCCGTCCTGCGTGCCGACAAAAGGGTCGCGCTCATTGCCTAGCTCATGAAAATTGAGATCGTTCGTCCATACATTCATCGCAAATTCAAATTGGCGGACGAGGCTCGCACAACCGACGAACGCCGCGATGCCTCGTTCGATTCCGTCATCGGGCTTCTCCTCAGGTAGCGGCGGACCGTAAGTCCCCCCACGCCGAATCATCTTTCTGCGTTGCATGTTGGCGGCTGTATCTCGGGGGTTCATGCGGCGAATATGAGCCCCAAGCGGACACCCATAACCGTGGGGGTCCATCTTCCCATAGTTGAAATCGTTGGTGCGTTGCATGTCCCCACCAAGTTCCGGGTCATCTTTGTCGGGAGACAGAACCAAGGGTGCACCGCTGCGCCAGCGTCCCATCAGCTTGGCCGCCACCCATTCCTGTTGTTCAGGCGTATCGCCTTGTTGGCGGAGAAACTCGCGAAACGCGCCAACATGCTCTTCGATCCGAAGATAAGCAACATAACTTCCGTTCCGGGCGAGAATCTCTGGCTGCGGCAATCCCGCAGACGGTCCATTTTCATCCGGATATCCCAGAAAAAACTCGCCAGATTTAATTGCAGGACCGGAGCCGGGAGTTGGCTCTTCGTCCAATCCTTCGATCGCCGGCTGCGAGAGCCGGTCTCTATACCCAAAGTGTTCGTGAACGTAGGTGTATGGAGGAATCGCTTCCATATCCAGCGAAGAGAGAACCTTCACGCCGTCGCACTGTTGGAGATAATCCCGATGCTCCTGCCTGCACCGCTCGCGTTCTGCAACATCGCGCGCGAACAGAATGACAATGGCATGGAGTTCTTGATTCGCAAGCCCCCCGACCCAGTTCTCCGGGTGGTTGGCTCCAGTTGTGCCGAGAATGTCAGCTCGCGCAGCCATGCCTTGGCGGAACTCTTCGGGGAAGGTCGCGAGCGAAGCTTGATTGACGCCGAGCGCTTGCAGGCCATTCCAGGTAAAGCCTATCGTTACCCATCTGGTTCCCGGGTTCCCTGAAGCGAGCGCGTTTGCCGTTCCAACTTTATCCAGAATTCCCTTCAGCCATTCACCCCCCGCACCCGGCCGGCGAAACGTGAGGAACTCGTACCTCGCGGCCAGCGCAGGAGGCCGCGAAATCAAAAAATGTTGAATGTCCTCAAGTTCGAGCATTCCGGTTCCTCAAGCGCTTTCTCAAGGGTTCTCGTGATGGAAAGGACACGTGCTCGGTTACTGCATGAGATCGAGCATGCTTGAAAACGCTGCCTTGAGTTTCAAGGCTTTCTTGATCTCGTCTGCGGAGACATAGGGATACTCTCCGTATTCAAGAAAACTTGGGCGCTGGTGTTCACGAACGAATTGGACGAATGCAGGCGCATTTGTCTTCCAATCCTCCGGAAACCCCTCGAGATTCTCGAAAATGGTGTTGATGCCGTACTTGGAGAAAAGAGATACTGCATCCTCTGTGTACTTATCGAAATCCGTATCGAAGATTCCCTGGTACATGAAATAGGTATCGTTTCCGATATCGAACAGAACCCATCGCAGGTAGTGAAGCTTGAGCACCTCAAGCGCCCCGGGCAAGCCCGCGATTGTCTTCTCGATGGTGGTCCCGTATTGGCGGATGATTTCCTCACGCCCTGGCTTGATCTTCGCGATGATCGTAAAGCCGTAGCAGGCAGGCGATTTCGGATAGACCGGTCCGTACCTGCCGTTCTGCAAATTGAAATATCCCTCTTTCGGGATCGCCATGGCCGCGGGTTTTGTCCAGTCTGTCTCTTCCGCGGATGTGGTTGCCTGCGTCGCCATGATTCTTCCCTCCAGGAGCACGGAGCTCGATTCACGAGAATCCTACCGTGAGCGCGGATTCCGATAAAACTAGGGAAATCCCCATACGAACTTTGGAGCCAGGTAAGGGATCTCCAAAATTACGCCTCGGCGAGAAGAGTAAATTGCTCTCGCGCTTTCAGTCGCGCCTCAGCAGGCGCTATCGGCGTTTCCTCGGTGGCTGAGGCTTGTATTCCTGTCGTCGAAGAGACCGGGAGCTCATCAAGCATTAGGGGTTTTCCTAGTTTCTTCTCATGCCGGTCGTGAGGTACTCTCCATCACGATCTCGGAATTCTCCCTCACGCGGATGAAATGGCGTGGGCGCAAAATGATTTTGTCGAGAGGAATGCCTGGGAGTTCAAAGGGTTCCGGGATGCCTGAATAACGAAGGAAGGAAGCCAGCGATGAATCCGAAACCAGAAGCACTTCGCCGATTTTCCAAGCGTCTACTGAGCGCGATCTGCGCGATCCTTCTTATTCCAGGAGACGCCTTGGCGAGCGCTGCGTATACAGGCGGAAGCCAAACAACCGCGCCTCAGAGTGCGCCGGCACAAGCACAGGCTACTAAAGTACCCCACGACGAACTCGACTCGCTCGTCGCACCCATCGCGCTCTTTCCGGACCCCATGCTCGCACAGACCCTGGCTGCGTCCACCTATCCGCTAGAACTTATCCAACTTCACCAGTGGCTTGTAAAACACCCTACATTGAAGGACAAAGCACTCGCCGATGCCGTGGCCAAGGAGCCTTGGGACCCGAGCGTGCAGGCAATGGCTGCTTTACCCGATTTGGTGAAGCGCCTTGCAGATGACATTCAATGGACGACGGATCTTGGCAACGTGTTCCTGGCACAGCAAAAGGATGTTATGGACGCCGTGCAGCGGATGCGCAAGAAGGCTCAGGACAAAGGTACTTTGAAATCGAGCGAGCAGCAGAAGGTCGAAACGCAGGTGATCGAAAGCAAGAGCACCATCGTTATTGAACAGGCGAATCCGCAGGTCGTCTATGTGCCATCGTACGATCCTGTCGTGGTCTATGGACCACCGACATATCCTTACCCTCCCATTTACTATCCGCCGTACGGATACTACGCAGCGGGCATGGCAATCTCCTTTGGCATCGGCGTCATGATGGGTGCGTTCTGGGGCGGCGGTTGGGGTTGGGGTTGTGGGTGGGGTGGGGGCAGCGTCAATGTCAACATCAACAATAGCTTCAATCGCAACGCCAATATTGGCGGCGGCAATAGGCCCTCTCAACTGCCCTCTCGTGGCGGTGCCGGCGGCGTAGGTGGAGTCGGCGGCGCAGGTGGAGTTGGTGGAGTGGGCGGCGTCGGTGGAGTGGGGGGTGCCGGTAAGCCTGGTGGCGTTGGAGGCGTTGGAGGTGTGGGTGGTGCCGGCAAGCCTGGAGGCGTCGGTGGCGCCGGTAATCCCGGTGGGGTAGGTGGCGTCGGTGGGGTAGGCGGTGCGAACCGTCCGTCACAACTGCCTGCTGGCGGAGCTGGTGGCAACAACTGGCAGCACAATCCGGCACATCGTGGCGGCGCACCCTATGGAGACCGCGCAACGGCCGATCGATTCGGCGGCGCAGCTCGCGGTGATTCCCTCGCCAACCGGCAGGCCGGTGCTAGAAACCAAATTGGACGCCAGGGCGGAAGTCTTCCAAGTAATCGCGGCGGCGCCGGCGCCAGCAACCGCATGAACTCGGGCGGCGGTGTCGGTAATCGTGGCGGTAGCTTAGGCGGAGGCCCCAATAGCATCGGCTCCCGCAACGTCTCTCGTCCGTCAGGCGCCGATCGAAGCGCCTTCGGATCAGGTTCCAGGGGAGGCTACAACGGTTCCTCGGCACGGTCCGCCAGTAGCCGCGGATCCTCCAGCTTCGGCGGTGGCGGCCGTGGCGGTGGTGGCGGCCGTGGCGGTGGCGGCGGGCGGCGGCGTTAAGGAAAAACTACGAGGTGCACAAAAATGAACTCACGATTCGCGAGAAAACATCTCCTTGAGCGTCTGTCGATTGCGGCCGTTGTCGGCTGGGCATGCCTCACCGCTCAGGTTCTCTTCGGCACGCATCAAGTCTCCGTCGGTGCGCAAGATACCCCTGCACGAGCTCACGCGGCCACCGAGGCTCCTCACGCTGTCGAAGGCGAAACCTTCGCTACTCCACAGCAGGCAGCCGACGCCCTGATCGCCGCCGCCGGCACATTCGACGAGACAGCACTCGCAAAGATCTTCGGCCCCAATGGGCAGAAGGTCGTCTTCACGGGTGAAGAGGCCCAGGACCGTGAACGAGCCATAACTTTTGCCGCCGAGGCTAAAGAAAAAACAACCATCACGGTAGACCCGAAGACCGGAAAGCGAGCTTATATCGTCGTCGGCAACGAGGACTGGCCCTTCGCGGTACCCATCATTAAGGTCAACGGCAAATGGTCCTTCGACGCCAAAGCCGGCGAGCAGGAACTCCTTTACCGCCGCATCGGTTCCAATGAACTAGACGCCATTCAGATCTGCTACGGTTTCGTCGAATCTCAGGACGAATATGCGCTTCGAAGCCGCAAACTCTACAACGTGAATCAATATGCACAGCGGATCATCAGCACGCCGGGCAAACAGGACGGACTGACGTGGCAGACGGCCAACGGTACCTGGGAGGGCCCAATCGGCGAGCAGATCGCTAAGACCATCGCACAGGGTTATACCCCCGGAGAAATGCCCTATCACGGGTACTTATACAAAGTCCTCAAGGGACAAGGTCCTGCGGCACCGCTTGGACAACTCGATTACGTAATCGAAGGTGTCATGATCGGAGGCTTCGCACTGGTCGCCGCTCCCGCCGAATACCGGGCCACAGGAGTAAAAACCTTCATGGTCAGTTACGACGGCGTTGTCTACGAAAAGGATCTCGGGCCTGACACACTGGACCAATTCAAAAAGATGGAGCGCTTCAATCCCGACGCATCCTGGCAACCCGTTAGCGACCAGTGAGGTAAATTGCGCAGGGCATTTTTCCTATTTGGCGATTGAGACCGAGCTACACTCTGGTGGCTTATGTTGGGATATTCGGATTCAAATTGGAACTAGCAGAGATCGATACGTGTTCTCAATCCAATCCGGACACTTACATCGGCACCGCACCTTCCAATCGCGAATCGCCAGTGCGCGGGGGAATTGATTCAGCGTCCTGCGAGAGTGAAACTCAACCCTCCCGACAGGGCTGGGACGCCGAAAACTTCCAATTCTGCATTGTTGTCACGGCGAAACACCTACGGCCTCGTAGCTGGGTCCACGATTAGCAGCATAAGGAACAAACTGACCACCCGTCCATCACCGCATGCCTACGTTCCCATTACGAAGAGGACCTCTGAACCAAGTGGCTCGTCATCGGTGAGGCCCCATACCACTGGCGCCTCACCGTGCAGAACCTAAACCAACTCCCTTCGACCCGGTAACTAACAATTGAGGCTTACTCGATGTCAATGTGTGCTCCGCCGTCGGAAGCTTTCTGAGACGGTGTTTTGTGAGCTGCCTCCCAGGCTCTCACTTTCGGTCGAGCCTCATCGAAAAGACGCGCGAAATTTCCTTTACGCACTTTCTCGCTGGCCTCCGGAGTAAGCAGATTCCACAACGGCTGATACTGGTAGAAGACCTTCAGGTAACCTTCTTGCGTTTTGGGAGCCACTTCGTCAGTACCGAAAAGAAACCGATCCGGAAAGCGATTAATTAAATCTGCCGTGGTCTTCGTCGCCTCAGGGCTCGCAACAACGTACTTTGCGACCTCGTTCCACGAGATGTCGAAATAGACATTCTTCAACGTGGGGTCACTGAGGATGGCCGCAAGGTTTGCGGCATGATCTTTGATGGGTCGAACCACGCGTCCCACACCCGTGTGCGCCCAGATAATCGTCGTATTCGGGTGCCGCTTTAAAAGGGCTTTCATCTGTTCGAGGTACGCTGGCGGCGCACCTTCCTTCGGGAACGGAACATCCATGTCGTTATGGATGATGACGACCAGCCCAACCTCTGCAGCGAAGTCGAGGACCCTGTCCAGCGCGCGGTTCTGCAGATCAGCTGTATCTCCTGCGATCTTGGCGGATACAAACTCCTTATGAATCGAGAACTCCCCAATACCGGAGAACACTCCTGGAAATGTCTGAAGGACCCGCCGTATGTGATCCGCGGCATACATGTCGGTCGGGTTGAAGCCCGTGATCATCGGTTCAAACCGTGCCTGCTCCTCCTTGGAGAGCGATAGGTATGCCATGGCGATGTACGCATCGGTGAAGGAGTAATAATAGAGCGGAGAATCAGTCTGTAAGTAATAGGTGGGAGCGGAGTCACCTGAGTTCTCATACGACCATTGCTGTTGTAATGGAATCCCGAACAGCGCGACCCGCCCGACCTTGTTTCCCATAATCTTCACAAAGTCGTGGATATCCGTGCCTTCCTGGATATAGTTCGTCAAATGGAAGTGAGAGTCATTTAGCTCATATATCTCTTCACCAGATTGCGCCAATGCTGAGATAGAGCCGAGCAACAGAAAGGCAGCAGAAAGCAACACAGATCTGGTGCTTTTGTGGGATATATCTTTCATCGACACCTCACGTTGTGAGAAAACTCGTAACTCCTGCTTAGAAGGCGAGCACGAAACTCGAGTAGTACACCCAGCCTTTTCCGCCGAACGCAAATGGAACAGAGTTATAACCGACGGGTGATCTCGACAGCCAAAGCATTTCGTTGTTCCACCACACTACCCGGTTCTTCCACGGATACCAGTTCGCGCCAATCTTGCTGTCCCACGGATCACCATTGGCGCCAAATATCTTTGATCCCCCAACGTACACCTGAAAGGTCTTTGGTTTGACCATCATGGATGCTTGCATCTGGAAACCTCTGGCAAAGTACGTAGGCAGATTCAAAGGGCCTGTCAGGCTGCGGAAATTGGTGAGCCACCGCTGGTAGTACTCGCCTTCAAGTGCGTAGCCGTGCTTCTTGATGCCGCCATCGACGTCCCACATTGTATAGTCCACATTGTTAACCGTGATGCCAGGGCCAAAGACGTTCGGGTTGAAAACGATCGTGCCGTCTGTCAGTCGAATCTGGGTGTTCTCGATGCTTTGGGTGTTGGGCTGGCTCTGCTTGTCCTCATCGCTAAAGGAGAAGTGGGTACCCAGACGGGTGGCCAGTTTTTTATGATCCTCGAAATCGCCGTAGCCTGCCCCGAATTCTCCTGTCGTTGGCATCCAGAAAAGCGCGTTGGCAGTCGTATTGGGCTTACCAACGAGCTGAGACGCTGGTACGCCGATCTGGTTCATATTGTTGCCAAGCATCGACATATATCTGAGCTTTGGAGTGATTTCGCCTTTCATCAAAAGCCCGGTGGTGTACGAGGGGCGGAAGAACTCATCAGCGATCATGCGGCTGTCAACCGAAAGCCAGTATGGAAAGTTGCCCTCCAGGGTTCGCACGGCTGGCAGACCGTTGAAGCCAATCGATAAAGTCGCGTGTTTACTGAAGCTGTAATTAATGTATCCTTCCACCGCAACCGGTGTAGAACCCGGCGTGGTGGCGCCCATGGACGCATTTTGGGTCCAGACATAAAAGAAGTAGCGGAGCCTCGGGTTCAGGATCCAGCCCAGAAACTTGAGCTGCACCTTGTTTATTTGGAAGTCCTGGCGTTGCTGGACATTTGACGTCATGCCAAATGAGTTTGTGTAGGTCGGAGCCAGGTCGAGCTGATTTAAGTAACGAAAGTATGTCATGAGGCTGATTCGCAGATCGCCGTACTTCGTATTTGCGACTTGGAACCCAGTACCTGGCGAATATTCGCCCCAGGTCTTCTCCTCTTTCGGCGCAGCAGCTTCGCTGCCTTTTCCCTTCCTCTGTGCAGCTAGTTCACCAGCTGCTTCTAGAGCCTCATCGTCCGAAACGGCTTCGGTCGGCGGTCTCGCGGTCGATTCGGTTTTCTTGGCTTGCTCTGGCGCGGCTGTTTCGGGGGGCTTGGCGGCGGGGGCGGGTGCTGCAGGGTTTTGCGCGGCAAGAACCTGACGCAGGACATCTATCTGTTCCATCAACTTCTTGTTCTGCTGCTCCAGGTCTTTGTTCTGCTGGACCAATTGGTCAATTACCTTCAATGCATCGGCCGCAGATTGCGTCTGGGGCGGAGGGGTGCCACCGTCAGGCACTACGGTCTGGCCGTCAACGAAGGTCGCAGCAAAAGAAAGGGCAAGTACCGCAATCGTAGACTGCGACGCCTTGATCACGGTGCTCAATTTCATATTGCTCTCCACGGTTGTTCCAAGCCGGAGGGTTGAACCACTACGTAGAACACGAGTTCGAGCCTAGTGATGCAGGGAGGTTGGAAGTTGCTGCTCGCTCTTGCTCTTACATGCCAATCCCATCCCGCAATAGGATCTGGCACCTATTGCAGGCCCACAGAGCTTGGGGAGTATAGGTTGTAGTTCAGCCTTTGAGACACGTAGTCAATTACCTCCTGCGCTTTGACACTGTTCCCAGCCTCATCGAGTGGAGGTGCAAAGACAGCAATTGCGCCCTTCCCTGGGACTATCGCTACGATCCCGCCGCCGACGCCACTCTTGGCCGGCAATCCCACATTCCATGCCCAGGTGCCGGAGCCGTCGTACAGCCCGGCTTCCATCATTGTGCTGAGAATGTGCGGAATGTCTTCGGCCTTCATCACTCGCTGACCGGTCGCTGGATTTACGCCGTTGTTCGCCAGGGTCGCCCCCATTCTTGCCAACTGCGTCGTATTCACCCCAACCGAGCACTGTTTCGTGTACACATCCACCGACTCAAACGGATCCGCATAAATTCGGTCATACTTCGCGAGAAGGTATGACAACGCTTTGTTTCCGGTGTTGGTTGCCGCCTCAGACTTGTAGACTTCGTCAATCAAGACGAGCTTCTCTCCCGCAGCCTTGCTGTAATAGTCAAGAATTTTGTTCCACTTCTCATCTGCCGTATTGCCGGAGATCAAGCTCACCGTCGCGATTGCGCCGGCATTAACAAACGGATTTCCGCTATGCGTCGGCATATCGACTACGGCAATTGGAGAATTGAACGCACGACCGGTAGGTTCAGATCCTATTTTCTTGAGCACGACGTCAGGGCCCTGCTCTTCCATCGCCAGCGCTAATGAATAAACCTTTGAGATCGACTGGATAGAGAACGAATAGGTCACATCGCCCTTGGTCACAATCTGGTTGTCGGTAGTAACTATGGCAATTCCGAACAGCTTCGAATCGACCTTCGCGAGATACGGAATGTAATCCGCATTCTTTCCGTTTGTGTCGTTCTTGAATTTCTCGTATGCCTCGTTAACGATTGCCTCAATCTGCGCCTTTCGCGGAGCGACCGGACTAACGTTGGTACTGCTTTGAGCGGAAATTCGACCGGGAACGGCTACTGTTGCGATCGCAACCGCCACAAGGAGTGCTATTGGCATCCGCTTCGTGTTCATTGTGATTCTCCTTAACTCTCCGTAGATTCATGGGGATCAGATAGCGAAGCGTGGCCGTGCCCCTTCAGGTATTGACAGGTCCGCTTCACACAAACATTGGCGAATTCCTTTCGTGCCATTCCCCTAAAACCAGGTTCACAGAGAGGGGGTACTGAAGGTCTTACTCCAGTCAAATTTGAATGAGAACTGCACTTTGTAATCGTTGTAACCGAACCCGTCGCTGAAGTTCACGCGTCTGCCGTACTGGAACTCGCCACCCATCATGACCTTCGGGATCGGGTGGTACAGCAGGTTTCCGACTGAATAGTAACCTTGATGAAAGTCCGAGGGCAGCTCTCCGCCGGAATTAGAGATATTCACCATGGAGAACCCACCTGAACTCGTGAAGTGCGGACTCCAGGTGTGATCGAGGAAAGCTACAACGCCCAGCACGGGAAGGGCAACGCCTTTGAGGGGCACGACTGAGCCTGGCGGATTGCGCGCGACGCCAACGTCGAACGGCGCGTCGTTCATATAATTCTCAGTTCCATGGCCGTAGGTAATTTCGAGCTTGGCAACATTCTTCTTGGATAAGTTGAGATTGGAGCTAAGGTTTATGCCCCATCCAATGACACTGCCGCCGAGATTGGTGGTGTTCTCGCTGGTGTCGACCCATCCGATCTTTCGAAGAATGGCCGCCCCCTGGAAGTAGCCCCAGTTTCCGACGATCCGGGCGTTCCCAGAAAGATCCGGCCAGTTGAATCGAGGTGTTATGTTACTTAGCTCGATGCGATCGGCATAAACGCCCCCGTCACCACTACCTCCTGGTTTTTCCAGAGCGATCGTGACGCTGCCACCCTTCTTTCGTACCGGCATCCAGCGCACCTGCACATTGCGGAAGAAGACCATGCCGTTGGGGCCCCAGTATTCGATTGTGTTCGGGAAGACGTCTATGTCCATGTAGGGGCTCCAGGTTTGTCCGGCCCCAATTGCGCCCAACTCACCGTAGGCATGCCGCAGACGGAAGGTCGTCTGTCCGGCGTCAACGCCAGTCCCGAATAATTCGAATTCGAAGATTGTGTTCAGATTGCCGAGCGGTGTTTTCGTAGATGACTTCACTCCGAAACGAGTCTGTCGCACACCGGCGAATACACTTCCAGTCGGCGGGTACTGATTGATGTAGGACGGCAACTGCGTGGGACGCTCCACGTCGTACCAATTAGGATTTATTTGCCCGAAGTTGTATCCGGAGTCAAGCATGGCAAATCCGTACAAATTGACGGTATCCTCAGGAGGTTCCGTGATTGCACCTTCTATCGGCACGGGGTCAATCCCCTCAGGGATTAATCCCTCCGAGGGAATAGCGACCAGGTTCTGCGGCTGTGTCGGGGCCTTTTGCCCCTTGACCGGGGCTTGCGTTGGGGCCGGGGCAGGGTTCTCTGACGTCTGCAGCGCATTGATCTGCGCTTTGACCTCGCCCATCGATTGTTCCAATTGCTGAAGCCTGTCCTTAAGTTGTTGAATCTCCTGCTGTCTGTCCTGGGATTGCGATTGAGCAGCGACGGGCCTGCTCCAGACTGTCGCTGTAGTAAGCGCGGCAAAAAAGAGGACAGCTTTTCGAGTGACTCCAAGGGCGTATCTCATTAGGTCTCGCTCCCTCCGTATAACCGCACGTGTTGATCTGTCAGCCGAACTCGAGGTTAAGAATCTTGTATTCCTCGCGGCACATCGCAACAACTAGGTGTTTCCCTAGCTAGGGGGAAACCCTGACGACGCAAGTGGGATGCATTTCGGGAACTTCTGAAGAAAGCCATCGTCGACGGCAACCCAGACCGTTAAGGCCCACCGCCCTCCTGGATCTGTCCCGCTAACTCGTTACTAGGAAAATCAACAAACAACGCAGCTCTCCTGCAATACCCGCGGAGTCCTCACACCCTGAAATAACCCACCGTGCTAACTCTCAATAACGGGTGACGCCTAGGGCTTTTCCCAGTTGCCGCGTTAAGTGGAGATCTCTACTATCGGTTGAATCTAGCGGAGAAGCCATTTTCGAACCGAAAGACCTCAGGCCAATGGAATGAAAACTAGAATTTTACTGGCTGATGATCATCCTCCTTTAATCGAAGCCGCCCTCGTGATTCTCAGACCCCACTATGACATCGTGGGGGTCGCGACAGACGGAGCGATGCTCGTGGCAGAGGCTCTCCGTCTACGCCCCGAGGTCATCGTCTCTGACATCACGCTCCCCGTCTTCAGTGGCATAGAAGCCCTCCGCCGCCTCCGCACCTCCAACTCGCAAGCAAAAGTAGTGCTCCTGACGATTCACTCGGAAGAAGGATTCCTAAAGGCCGGCGCGGCCGAGGGAGCACTGGGATACGTTCTGAAATCACGCATGAAGAGCCAACTGATCCCAGCCATTGAAGCAGCGTTAGAGGGCAAATCCTACGTCTCGCCCTTCGTCGCCAAATGAAGCCTGCTTCCACCCACGTCAAATGATGGCCTCGGCGGAAACATCAGAGTGTTTAGCCCTCGCTACGCTCCTCAAGGCTCCGTTTATCGATTCTTCATACCTGTTTTACCAGTGGCCCTGAAACTTTGCAGGTGTTATAGTCCTTGCCATCAAAAGACTCCGACGTTCAAATCAGGTCGTTGGAGCCAGCTAGATACAGAAGCTTCCTTGGAGGTTATCGGTGTCAGGTCCATCGGGCTCCCCGATTTCTGGATGCCAAAGCCACGCGCGTGGCCGCTCTGCCCGTATAGCTCTCACTGCAATACTTTTCTTCATAGTCCTTGCGGGCGTTGCGTTGGTCTGTCCGCAAGCGATCTCAAGGCAGAATCAAAAACCCATCGGCCGCGTTCTTTGGTCCAATGTTTTCGGGGACATGGTTTCGCCCGCGATAACGGTATTGGATCCGGCGATCGCAGCAGTGTCAGAGGAATTTCCGTATCAGATGGAGTTGACGCTCTTTTCGGATCCAGCCTCTGGGCGCGGAATCCCCGCGTATGATCGGAGAGCTTTGCGAGGGTGGAGGCCTAGTGAGGGCGGCCTTCTTGCGGGCTGCGTGGTGTTTTATCGCGGATTGTCAATATGGCAACGTACAAAGTCGATTGGGATCAGCGGCCTCTTGATTATCGTTGGTCTTTCTGCTCTTGCGATCTACCTCCAAATCAGTCGAAAGGAGTTGAAGCTAGCCAAAGAAGCGCAAACGCAACTGACCGGCAGATTGATTGACGCGCAAGAGAAAGAGCGAAGCCGATTGGCAGCCGAACTTCACGATGATTTCAGTCAGCGGCTGGCACTCCTTGCCCTGGGCCTCGAAAACGCTTCAGAAGCCCTCCCGGATTCGCCTCGTTCCGCAAAGCACCAACTGCAGGAGCTTATGAATTCCGCCAGCGAGCTTGGAGCAGATATTCATACGGTGTCGCATCGCCTGCACTCTGCCACCCTCGAGAGCCTGGGACTGGAACCTGGTATCCGGGATCTATGCAAAGAATTTAGTGATCGACACGGGATTGAGATCGATTTCTCAGCTGACCGAATTCCCAGGGCCGTCGCTCCTAACGTGGCACTGTGTCTGTTCCGCATCGTTCAGGAAGCCCTTCAGAACCTGAGGAAACACAGTGGAGCTGCAAGGGCTGAGGTCAGATTGATTAGACACACCGACAGCATTTTTGTGTCGGTGTACGACCAGGGAAAAGGGTTCAATATGAATGACATGAGTGCGCATGAGGGTCTGGGAATCCGGAGCATGGGAGAACGTGCTCGGCTGCTCAGTGGGCGCTTTGAAATTCATTCGAAGCCAGGCAGGGGAACAAGAGTCGAAGCTGCAATACCCCTAACGGCGAGCATAGGGCAAGCTCATGACTAAGCGGCGGATCCGATTTTCCCTATGATGATTCGGCGCTGGACAGATGGCCCGACCCATCTGTAATTCAGCGCCAGCCCGTAAAACTGGAGAGATCGTGGCTGTTTGGCAATGATTACAGAGAAAAGTTACTACTGTCATATTTGCCAGTTGTCAGCAAGGTTCCTGCGGTCTCAGATTGATTTCACGATTAAATCCACGAGCAAAAATGCACTACACAACATTCCAACAGATTCTTTGCTCAGGTGTTACGAGTCAAGGTGGGGCGGAAAGAGGTGCAGGATGGAAAAGCTCATAGCGGGCAAATCTCAGCCGCGCTTACTGCTCGCGGATGATCATGCGATCTTCTCGGACGCATTGCGACGTTACCTCGAAAAAGATTTCGACATTGTCGGCGTAGTGTCAGACGGCCGTACTTTAATCGATGAGGCGATCAGAATCAAGCCGGACATAATTATTGTCGATATAGGAATGCCACTTCTGAACGGACTGGACGCTGCCAGGAGAATCAAGGAACTGGCGTCGAAAACAAAATTTATTTTCCTTACCATGCAGGATGATCCGAACCTTGCGGCGGCTGCTCTCGAACTTGGCCCAGTGGCCTTTGTTCTCAAGCATTCAGCAGGACCGGAACTGCTCGAGGCAATCAACGAGGTGATGCGCGGTCATTCGTATCTGACGCCGAAGCTGAGAGCTACCGATTGGGTCGAAGCAAAAGCTAGAGTTCGGCGGTTTTCCAAAGATATGACTCCACGACAAATAGACATCGTTCAATTATTTGCGGAGGGCCGACCGATGAAGGAGATTGCCGGGTATCTCAACTTAAGTGAGAAGACGGTTGAGTTCCATAAGCACCACATCATGGTGGCTTTCAACCTGAAGAACAACGCTGATTTGGTCTTGTTTGCTTTGGGCCAGGGGTTGATCGCGCCCGATCGCACGCCTCTTGTCATGAGAAACTCGCGACAGCTTTAAGGAGCAAGGTTAGCTCTCTCTCGAAGTGAGCACACGCCACATGATACTCAGCATCAGATCGATGCGGGGAATCCTCGCCGGTGAAGGTCAAGTTTTCCTTCACAAGACGAAGACTCGGTTGAAGCACCAACATGGGAAACGCCGTTTGGATTGGAAATGCTGTTTTATCGATAAAGACAAACGCGTTACTGCGAACTGGCCTGCTCGAGCTTTTGCACCCTACCGCCCTTCCGTCGTACGTCTTCGCACTCACGAAGTCGTAACTCCATACATGGTTGGTGCACTCAGGCCGCAATCCGGACGGGATTTCCAAATAGTGTCGGAAGGGTGGGAAGCCGACTTCATGGCTTTCAATGCTTTCCATACTCTGTCATTTCCGTGGCCCTGCTTCACATAGCCGCTCATTTTCATTCCCGAAGTCTGACCGGGCGTTCAGCTGCCCTGTAAAAACTGCCAGTTTCTCTCCTGCGCTAACCTGATTATGCTGGCACAGCATGAGCGATATCTTCAGTCGGCTCTGGAACAACTTAATGGGCCGCATTACCGGCCCGATGAGCTTTCGGTTGATCATGCAGCCGTTGGTCGCAGCCGGCTTCGCTATCTGGTCCGGTGTGAAGGACGCCCATGCGGGTCGCCCGGCATTTCTCTGGACTGTCATCACCGATCCTTCTCAGCGATCCGCCCTCCTCCGTGGCGCCTGGAAGGACGTTGGCAAGGTCTTCATGCTGGCGGTGATTCTCGACGCAATCTATCAGCTCATCCAGCTTCGGGCGGTGCACGTGCTCGAACTTCTGATCGTGGCGCCTACCCTGGCTTTTGTTCCTTATGTCCTTGTGCGCGGGCCTGTGACGCGTCTCGTCGCAAGGTTTACCCAGCGCACGTCCACCTAACGATCACTTGCGCAAATTTCAAGGAGGACAACATGGCAGACAATAGCTGGGAACATCCTGTCGCAATGGCGATCCCCAAGGGGGGCTACTTCGAACTCGAACAGGGCCGTTATGGCCCCGTCTTCCCGCGCACCCCGGCGTGCTACGGATTCAGCATCTTTGCAAAGGTCATCCCGGGTAGAGAGCCCGTCTTCTACGACTTCGCCAAGAAGATCGAAGACGCTATCGCGGCGACGCCGGACTACCTCGCCGTACTCAAGCTCCACTATCTTCGCTGGGTCCTCATTCCAGTCAACGGCGAAACCTATTTCATGTATCAGGGTATCTTCGACACCGACTTCGACAAATACACCGAAGACGCCGTCAGCCTCTTCAACAAAATCGGACTGAACACCGTCTTCGAAAACCTTGAAGGCTTCCCTGAGGACTGGAAGACGAACGCGCCTGCCTTCATCAAGTTTGTCCGTGATCATCAATGCCCAAGTTTGCTGGAGTATGGCGAGTATCCGTTCGTCAGTGCCGACGAGATCAAGAAGGCGCTGCGAATAAAGGCTCGCTTCTCGGAGATGCTCGATCTGATGCAGTAACGTCAACCACGCAGCATACGAGAGGTGACAATGTTGGAACTCGACGACATTCAGCACTTCCTGGTGACGCGCACTCGTGCGCTGGCCGCGCGCTATGAGTTTCTCTCCTTCCAATCGCCCACCGCGGGGCATGCGTGGCTCGAAGGCATGGTTGATAAAGTCGGAACCGCGCAGTCTGTCGGTGCCAACTCTCCCGACGCTCGGTGGATCACCATCGCCTTCACATGGAACGGCCTTCGCGCTCTCGGCCTCGATGAAGCATCCTTGTCCTCCTTCCCCGATGAGTTCCAACAGGGCATGGCCGAACGCGCACAGGTGCTCGGTTTCACGGGTGCAAACCATCCTGACCAATGGATCGGCGAACTCGCCAACCCGTCGCTGCACGCCATCGCCATTCTCTTCGCAAGCGATGAGACCGAACGCGAGCGATGCAGAAAAGAACACGCAAACTACCTCGCTCAGCTTCCCGGCGTCCAGCTTCTCTCCTCACTCGATCTGGCCGCCATCCCTCCCTACGACTACCCGCATGAACACTTCGGCTTTCGCGATCGACTCTCGCACCCCATTATCGAGGGCCTCGGTGAGGAGCCCGTTCCGGGTCCGGAGACGCCACTGAAAGCAGGCGAATTCTTTCTCGGATACGCAGACGAAAGCGGGGTCACTCCCGTTATGCCGAAACCCGAAGTCCTCTCTCACAATGGCAGCTACATCGCCTACCTCAGGATGGAAGAGCACGTCGGCGCCTTCCGTGACTTCCTCCGCGAACACGGCAACACACCCGATGAGCAGGAGCTCATCGCCGCGAAGTTCATGGGCCGCTGGCGCAGCGGAGCGCCGCTCGTTCTCGCTCCCGACAAAGACCACCCCGAGCTGGGTGCCGACAAGCAACGCACGAACGACTTCAACTACGGAAAGATGGATCCGTACGGCTACGCCTGCCCAGTTGGCTCCCACATTCGCCGGATGAATCCGCGCGACACCGCCGAAAATATGCAACGCCGTAAGATGATTCGACGGGGTGGCACCTACGGCCCCGCGCTTCCCGAAGGCGCAGCGGAAGACGGCGTGGAGCGCGGCATCGCAGCCTTTATCGGCTGTGCCAGCCTCATTCGCCAGTTCGAGTTCGCGATGAACGTGTGGGTCAACGATCCTAACTTCAAGGAACTCGGCAACGAGCGAGATCCCTTCGTCGGAACGCAGGATGCCACGTTCGACTACACGATTCCGAAGCGGCCTATTCGAAAGAAACTCAAGGGTCTGCCTGCATTCACCACCATTCGAGGCGGCGCCTACTTCTTCCTTCCCGGGATTCGCGCATTGCGTTTTCTCGCTTCAGGATGTCCGATTGCCCAGCACACTTCGTAAAAATGGAGAAACAGCAATGGCACAGATAAAGAACCGCCCACGCACCTACAACCAGGTTCAGGTCCCACGTAAATACACCCCCGGCAAACCGAGGTTCAGCATCTACTGGACATGGAGCTACCCGTGGGAATCGAACCGCGACCTCACCGAGATGGACAACCGCTTCTCCAGCATTACAGAGGTTCGCCGCGTCGCATGGCCAAAGTACGAAACGGCCGAGTTCTCACAACAGATGTTCCTACAGGGAATCGCGGGAACGCTCGAGCTGTTTCATCTCAGCCTGCTACGCTTCCAGAACCTTGTCGGCGAGATCACCGGGCATCCCGTCGCTGTCTACCAGCGAATCGACCAGGCGGGGCAGAAGCTCCCCATCGACGAGCGCATCCTCGACGACACCGATACGCTGATGGTCTTCGGTCTCGATCATTTGGTCACCGAACAGGAGGCTGCTCCGGAAGAGATCGAGGCACTTCAGAACTTCCTCAAGCGAGAAGGAACCTGTCTCATGCTCGGCCCGCACCATGACGTCGGCTTCTCGGATGACCTCAAACAACGCGCCATGGAGTATGCGCACCACGGCGATCCCCTAGTTCCGCGCCAGCAGCGTTTCGGCAAATACACACGCTCGCTTATGAAGGGTCTCGACGTTCCCGTCGAGAACCGTTGGGGGCTGCGACCTGCAACCGTCAAGGGCACCACGCAACTCCAGCCGCTTATCAAGACCGACGGTTTCGACACTCGCGGCTGGCTTGAAGGCGTCGCCACCTTCAACTTCCATCCGCACCTGCCGCACTACGCACTGACAACGAGGGACGATAAGACCATCCGTCTCCTTGCGCAGCAGCCCATCGACAAATCCCATCCACATCCATTCACGGAAGCCGGTAACAGCGCCTTCAACATGTTTCTTTGGATGCCCCCAACCAACGATCGCCCAGGCGACATCCTGCTTGCCGACTCCACCATCTTCACCACGCTCTTCGGTGGAGACGAAAGCCTTGAGCGCTTCTGGAAGAACCTCGCTACGAAGTAGCTGCCGGAGAAAGCATGCAAACTCTCCGGTCGACAGACTGCTCGAGCAAGGCCCTTATACGAGTTCTCGCCATTCTGCTGCCGATGTTGACCTTGCCTGCGCAGGCCCAGAGCAGAGGCGTCTACCCTTTGGGCATGAGCTCCACAAACTCCGGCATCACTCCCGCGCCCGGTTTCACTTACTCCAACCAATTGCTCTTCTACTATCGTAACGAATCAAAAGATGAGCACGGCATCACCAAGCCAGTGACGGGAAGCAACGCCGTGCTGATGGACATGAATTCCATCATCTGGGTCAGCAATCGGACGCTTCTTGGGGGCGCACATTACTCCGCGATTGCAACCCTTCCCTTTGCCAAGAACGATCTCACCTCGGACATCAACGGAAACATCAGCGGTGGCGGAGGTTTCGCCGACTCGTACTATGTGCCATTCATCCTCGGGTGGAATAAGGAACGCGCCTCGGTCCGTCTGCTCTATGGCTTTCTCGCTCCCACCGGACGCTACGCCTCCGATGCCAGCAATAACGTCGGCTCCGGATACTGGACACACGCGATTTCCTCTGGCCAGACGTTCTCGCTCACGCGCAACAAAACCTGGGCGTTCTCTACCTTCGAGATGTACGAGTTTCACACGTCCCAGGAGGGCACTGAAACTCACCCGGGCCAAACCTTCGATCTCGACTATTCGCTGGTCCGAAACCTCGCCTTCCCAAAACCTGCTCTGCGGCTCCAGGTCGGGGTCACCGGGTACGAGGCGCGACAGACGACTGCGCATTTCGGCCCCGCCGTCACACCCGCCCTTGGCGCCGACCGCTACGCCATCAACGCCATCGGCGTGGCCTCACAAGCCACGTTTCCAGCTCCGAGATTGACTCTAGGAATGAAGTTCTTCGAAGAATTCGCCGATCGCTCAACCTTTCAGGGTTATTCGCTTCAGTTCACCGGCGTGGTGAACTTCTAGGGGAATATTGGGTGAATCGCGGGTCAGGTCTCAGCGAAAAGGGCGGCGGGTTGCTGTTGATCACATCTGCAATGCGGCAATTGGTGCGAGATAAAAACTTCATAACACTTCTGCGGGCTGAGGCGATATCCGTCCAGACTTCGTCACAGATTTTTCCTTTGGAACCTTTTGTCGAAGACATAGTTATCACAGGTCCGTGAGGCCAAACCATACCCGCCGGAAACCTTGAATGGATTCAGAGCTTCGCGCTCAATTGGTTCTTCTGGCCGAGTTTGTTACTGAACAACGCCGAACCTGTGTAACCGGCACATAGCTCTATCCGTTAGGGCAGAATGACCAACTCGGGCTTGCTGCCACCACTCATGCCGTAGACAGTCCCGGAGGTGAATGCGCCGGCATCGTACTTATAGCAGCCAGGGGTCTGCGCCGTCACCGTTATCGGCTTTGCTCCGCCGCCTAGAATGGCGTTATCGGAGTCAAACGGCGAATCTGTTCCGAACGAAATCGAGAACCCCGTGTTCTTGCTCGAGGACATCCAAACTACTTTCGTCCCCGCCTTGATGCAGAAAAATTGATTGTTCTTTGCCTTCGGAATCCCTGGCTTGACGTTTGCGCCATAGCCGGACCTCGTGACATTCACGGTGCAGGAAGCGGAGGCGGATCCGCAGGTATTGGCCGCAGTGCACATCGTTTCAGGCTTTGGTTCATCGCAGGCGTACTTGCTTGCCGCGTGAGCGATGGCGCCGCCCAGAAGAAGCATCGTCGTTGCGATTACAACACTGTAAGAACGAAGTTGTTTTCTCATTTTCACTCCTTCAATTAGAACGTTGAACCGCCTTTTCGAATTAAATCCATGATCGAGGAGACTATTTCTAATCCCCCGCCGGCCAGATGATGATGTTGTTAAGCCTCCATGGATTCATCCTGAGATCCCACTGCGGATCACCGTCTTTGTTGATCGTTAGCTGGCTGGCTGGATAGAGAACACCGTCGCTCTTGTTCTTGTCCTTGTCGTTAATCCTTATTTCGCCCGCTGTCAGATTGAAGGACGCTGATTGCGTGTTCCAGTAATTTTCCCCGAAAGCAATCTTACGGTTCGTGACGAAACGAATGGAGCGGCCAGTCGGTGTCTTGATTTCACGGATGTACGAAACATCGAACCCCAACGTGCCAGTGATGGAGATGTGACCGACCGCTTTCATCTTTTCCAGTGCGTTGACCAGGCCGTCATTCTGGCCCTTCTGAAACGACTCGACCAGAATCTTGCGATCGTCGGGAGTTGAAAACTGGTAGATGATAAGACTCACCCTCATGGTCCTTCCCATCTGGGTGCTCGTCCCATAGGCTTGGGCATCAATCTGCTCATACTTCGCACGTGCAAATCCCGCTACGGCTGACGCAGCCAGAACTCCTGCGATGGCAATTTTCAACTTCAATTGCTTCGATATGTTCTTCACGGTTCCCTCCATTTGAAACTGTTCACAATAGATGACGTCGAAATGGTTACGCAACGGCCCGCTTACTGATTTTCACGAACGGAACTCCTCCCGATCCCCTGGTGCCGAATCGGCCTTCATGCCGCTTGAACTGTTGGGTACGCTGGATTCCTCGTTGGCGAGCCTGCGCGTCTCGATGGCATTTGCCGAATTGTGCGGTTCCATACTCATAAAGGGAGATCCTTCCTTCGGGTTTGTGAAATCAGGGCGTCAAGCATCGGAAGAGAGAACGGCGGTCTCTTCGGCGTATATCGGAGGTTAGGGATTTACCTGGAGAGAGGCAACTGTCAAAACAGACAGTATTGCGCCGATTGACTAATTCAGGTCCGGCCATCTCCGGTTCCACCTCTTACCCGGAACACTTTGTAGGGGGGTACCCTCCTGGCCCTGCCGGAGCCTTCACTTCGTCGAGTGCAAAGGGTGCGCGAAATGCAGCAATCGCCAGATCACTATGCGACTGTCATAACTACCAGTTCCGGAATGTCCGGTTGGTATTGATGATGGTTGGCAGGGCAACTACCGCAAATCCGGGATTCCATCGGAAGCAATGGGAGCAAGGAGACTCCGGCCTTATCTGAGGCTCTACGTGAGCAGTCTCGCCCGCTCTACGAACGGAGATATCCATGGCAATGCTCGAGAATCCAATTGATTTCTCGCTGATGTTAGGTGGTCCCACCTACCAAATTTGGAGGAGGTCGTTTCTATCGGGCCCGGGCCTGGAACTCGTCCAGCGGCGAGTGCTTGTCGTCATGCTCGTCACCTGGTTGCCTCTCGCGATTCTTTCGGCCGTCGAAAGTCACCTCTTCGGCTTTCGATCTCTGACGTTCCTTCACGACATTGAGTCGCAGGTTCGCTTTCTGATAGCGCTGCCGGCACTCATCCTGGCAGAGCTAATGGTCCTGCACCGTCTAGGGCCCGCGGTAAAGCTTTTTGTCGAGCGCGGAATTATCCGCGAAGAGGACAAGCCAAAATTCAATGCTGCGATCGAATGGGCCATGCGCCTGCGGAACTCCGTTTTCCTCGAGCTCGCTTTGTTTGTCTTTGTCTATACCGTTGGTATCTGGGTCTGGCGGAACGAAGTAGCATTGGCAACGCCGACGTGGTATCGGGTCCGGGACGGCGGGGGCATCCACCTGACACTCGCCGGCTATTGGTTGAGCTTCGTTAGCCTCCCGATCTTTCAATTCATTTTGCTTCGCTGGTATCTTCGTCTGTCGATATGGTTCTTGTTTCTGTGGCGAGTGTCTCGGTTGAATTTACGCTTGCTGCCCGCGCATCCAGATCGCGCAGGGGGAATGGGATTTTTGGGTGGCAGCAGTTTCGCCTTTAGCCCGATCCTGTTTGCTCAAGGAGCATTGCTGGCAGGGTTCATCGCAAGCCGGATCTTTTACCAAGGGCAGAGCCTCTCGTCGTTCAAAGCGATCATTGCTGGATTGGTCGGATTCTTCGTCATGTCAATTCTCGGCCCGCTCACCATGTTCACGGGCCTTCTCTCTCGAACGAAGAGAGCTGGGATGCGGGAATACGGAACGCTGGCTACAACCTACGTCTCTGACTTCGACCAGAAATGGCTTCGCGGAGGTAGCGACGGTGAAGCAATCCTGGGCGCATCCGACATTCAGTCGCTCGCCGACCTCGGGGGTAGTTATCGAGGCGTGGACGAAATGCGACCGGTCCCATTCACTCTTAATGACACGATCCGATTGGCGGTGGTTGTGGTGATCCCGCTCTTTCCCCTGCTATTAACAATCATGCCACTTGAAGAGTTAGTGACTCGGCTTTTCAAGCTGGTCTTCTGACGGATCAAAGCCCTGAAAGAGATGAGCGCGGACGTGATGCTCTTTGCGTCGTAAGGATTGCGTTGGCTCTCCGTAGGAGCGTAAGAAGGCGCGCCGCATTCGTTCCGGATCTGAAAATCTGTCCCGATGTCGGTGCGGATGTGCCCAGTCTCGCGTCAGGCGTTGAAAAGAAGAAAATCCATGCGGCTGTAATGCATCTCAGGCTCCTTCGTGCCCGCCATAAAATGGACAACAGAAAATCAGTCCGCCACCGACGCCCAATCCGGATGCTGCTGGCGGATACGACGGAGCAGATCAGCTGGATGAAGCGGCTTCGCGAGGATATTGAAGTCATAGCCTTGTTCACGGGCAACAGAAAGTAGATCGAGGATGTGTGCATGCCCAGAAAAAAGCATTATCTTGCAGTTCGGGCAATCCCGATGAATTGCCATGGCCAGGTCCACCCCCGAAAGTCCCGGCATCATCACATCCGATAAAATCAGGTCGGGTGCCTCGATACGGGCTGCGACCAAGGCTTCCAGAGGGTCAGTGAAGTAGGTTGCAGTAAAACCGTTTTTCTGCAAAATCGTAGTCAACGTGTAAGCAATGACTTGCTCGTCATCCACGATGAACACGCTCGGTAGATTCCTCTGCACAATGCCCCTTTCGGGTCGCTGTCATTAAGGTTTACGTGCTGCGCAATTGACCGGAAGAAGTTGGAGTGGGCTGTGACCGAATCTAGTACCTGCCTATTTCGCTGACAACTGTCAAAACATGACAGCTGCTAGAGAAGCGTCTTCCGGAAGAAATGTGGATATTATTTAGTAGGTGCTAGTGGTCCGTAGCTTCCGGTGAGGGCTTGGTGAGATCTTCTCGGCAGGCTGGGCACATGGATCGTGGCGCAGGGGTCACGGGGACGCAGTCCGTCCCTAACGCTCGATTCAAACTGCGCGACTGGTTTCCTGGGATGTCCCGCCTGTTCCGCCCTGAGGTACCGTCCGTGCCGTGCTGATTTGCGGCCTGGCGTGGGAACAATAAGAGAACAATGTGGGAACAATAACGCACCATGAACGCGACTCTGTCTCCGCCAGTGCGTTTTTTCATTCCCGACAGCATGAGCGGATGGATCCGCTCGGCGCGTTTCCGGGCGTTCGTGCAGACGCCCACTAGTTCCCCAAGTAGAAGTTAGCCACCGAGCAGCAAAGAATCGCGGCAAGATTCGAGACGAGGAGTGGCAGATGCGCCTCATGGACCAACAACTGCATCAATGCGAGGTTTCCCAGCAGGATGAACCATGAAATTTCGACTGCCATCCGATGAGTCGCTACTAGCGGTCAACTATTGGTCGCTCCGCTTGCTAACCCATACTAAATACGCGCTTCGCGTAAGGAAGGAGCTTGTAATTTCATGGATCGGAGATAGTCTCGATAAGTGCAGTCCAACGACTCGCTTATCGATTGAAGCGGTGGCGTCGCGTTCTGTTGGAGAGCATCTGCGAAGAGGCGTGCGAATGGCTGCACCGCGCGAACCGCAAGTGGGTACCAGCGATTAATCCATTCTTGAATAGTGTGAGTGTTGAGACGATTGTCTTCGATGACGATTCGAACGAAGCACTCGCTCCACTGCCGATGCCACTGACAGTCCTCATTGAGTGAATAGAAGATCTGGCCGAGCAAGTAGTCTTCCTCGCTAAGGGAAAGATCGCTCAAATGCTTCATGAATAATTCGTCGACGAGAGGTTTGAGCACCAGGTTCAGCCCGACGAAGGATTCCGCCCAATCATAGGCAATCAGCAACTTCTCCACGACTTCGCGCAGCGGTTGCCACAGCGGATCGGTTTGCCAGAGCTTGAGGCTGTCAACAGCAAAGCCGGGATAGATTTGCTGAAGCTGCCGGATGCGGTAAGCGATTCTCTGAATGCGGCGCATCTCGTCGGCCGATTGCAGCGCCGCGACGATGGTGATGCGTCCGCTGGGGGCCATCTGGCCGAAGTAGGATGCGATCATTTGAAAGCCATGACCCGGATACCGAAGCGGCGCAACGAATCGCTGCAGGCTATGTAGCCATGCGGGGCGGAGGGTCACGTCATATCCGGTACGCTCAATTTCCTCCAGTATCCCGTCGACGAAGATCTCCTTGTCTCGCTGCAATTCGGTGTACTTCGTGTAGGTGGTCTCTCGTGGGTCGCGAAATCTCTCCCACGAACCGCAAACCAGCGGAGATTCTTCCTGGTAGCGGCGATACCAATCCTTGAGCGGAACATCGAGTTCGAATCGTTTTCCTGTGAAGCCTTCTCCCGTGTAGCAAAGAAGCTTTGACGTAACGATCTCGTACTCGGTTGGCATGCGCTTCTGTGACAAGAGGTGCCAATATGTCTTCTGTGGGGCCATAGACTCCTCCGTCAGGTAGGGAGCGTAGGTTTAACTGGAAGTGCGCGAGCGCGCAAATCTCCATGCAGCGTCATCCTGGTTCAACTCAAGCGCCCCTTTGAAAGCCGACATCACCATCTCCAGCTCGCCGGGGAAACGAAAGGGGCGGCCCAGGTGCTTTTCAATTGCGGACCGGGTGACGACGCAGGCTTGCGGAACAAGCACTCTTAAATAAGCTCCCCGATCCACGATCAAAACATCCTGGTTAAGATCCTTGATCGCCGCAATGATTGCGTTGGCTACAGCGCCGGCCTGAAGAACAGGCCCGACCCGGTCGTAGACTCCCGCTGTCTCATCCGTCATCGGTCTCGTTCTCCTTTTGCCGGAGCTCCCGAGATTCCGACAGCCTCTATGTCGACGAAGATGTCGTCTCCCTCAACCCTGACCGGAAGCGATGTTAAACGGGCATCCTGAGGGTTCACGCCAGCTCCGCTGCAAGCGTCGAATTCCCAGTGATGCCTCGAGCAACGCAGAATCCGGCCGGTCAAGGTTCCTTCGCTCAAACGGCTGTTCTGGTGAGGACAAGCGTCAAGATGTGCGTAAATGCAGTTATCGATATGGACCAGAAGAATTCGTCTTCCGTCTATCTCCAGCCCTGCCATTTCGCCACTCCAGAGGTCGTCTGTCGTGGCAACTCTTTCAAAGCCCATTACGACTCTCCAATCACATCAAACCGATCCAAGGCTTGGAAGCCAGCCTGGGCGACGGTTTGAGTTAGGTCCATTACGTGCTCGCTGTACACCACCTGGACGTGGTGTTTGGCTGCGACGCGCAGGCTGGCGCCGTCCTGCAACTTCTGGGCAAGGGATTGGAGGGTGTCGCCTTCCTCAGCCAGAATGAGAAGCCCGACGGTGTCGCCTTGCAGGAAACCATAAAGAGGAACGGGCATATGTGTCTCCTCGGATCGTTAGCCGGTTGTGTGCTCCTGGACCTTGTCTGATCCAAGCCACTCGTAGTTGCCGCTATACGCGTCTTTCCCCCAGGTCTCCGGGGTGAGATTGAAATACTGTGTCAGCAGATCGGGAAGTTGCGATGGAGCTTCTCCGGAGAGGACACGTTTTACGACATCCTGGTGATTGGCATACCGTTCCGGTTCCTGCAGGAAAATCCACTGACATGGCTCGGAGCAAAAGATATATTTGCGCCCTTCGTAGGAGAGGACGCGCGCTGCGTTCTTGCGGGGCGTGCCTGCGCTGAGCGGTAACTGGCACAGATCGCAGAAAGTTGGCATGACTGTTCCGTGGACGGCCAACTCATTTGCAGATCCGGGGCCCGCGCTCTTCCAGCGTTCGCTGATTTGTTCCCAAACAGCATCCATGTCGTCCCAGTACTTTGGATATTTCTCGCGCAACCACTTTCTCTCTGCCGGACCGGGTATGACAAAATTGAACCACAGGGTCGCGCGATAACTGTAAGCGCTGGCATAAATCATGTGAGGGTAGATGTCGAGTTCATCCATGACCGTATCCCAATACCACGGTTTCTGCAGGCCGAATTCATCGAGCGTGCGTAGGAATTGATCGATGATCCACTCCTCCATGAACTCTTTGAATGAGTAAGGGCGTTGATTCAAGGCGGTCAAGTAATCGATGGAGAGACCGGTCAAGATGGAGAACAGGCGCCAGTTTCTCCAGAACCACTTGTCGACAAGATATTGCACGTACTCGGGATCGTGTTTCATGACAGTGGTGAGAACCGGAGGGCCAATCTGGGCGTGCCTGGCCTCGTCGGTTTGAATGCTCGTAACCATCCGCTCGAACATGTGGTCGTTGGATTCGCGAGCCAGCGATGCCAAGCCAACAAACTGCAAATTCGTGAAGCCGGTTTCGAGTATGAAATTCGTGGCGATGTGAAACTCAATCGCGTTTTGCCCCACCGTCAGCTCATCGAAGAAGTGCCGCGCCGCAATCGCAAACCAATTATTGGTGTGATAAAACTTGTGCGCCCAGTCGAATTGGGGATCGAATTTTACTAACGGATGAAAGAGCAGCAGCGGGATTTCAGTATGGCGAAATTCATCCAGCGCTCCAAAGGTCGCCATGGTGCGCCAGGCGCTGTCGCGGCCAAACCTCGCGCCGCGCAGATTGCCGATCACACCGGTGAACTCTGCCAGGGGTAGAGCGGCTGCGTGTACTTTTAGGCTGTTCATCCAGGGCGCGGCCAGCTTCTGGACATTCTCTATGCGTCCGACAGCATCGCGCACGGCATACACAGCCATGTCTTTTTCGTATTGATTGTCGACGTATTCACGATAGGAAGTCTTGAACGATTCTTCCCAGTCTTTCCATTCGGAATGAGGCAGCCAGGGATGGCCGCTGATTTCCACTGGGAAGACTTCCTCTTCTCGCACGTAGGTGTAGTCCCAATCCAGCTTGCGCGCAAGAGGCAACCATTCCTCTCTGCTGAGCATACGTCCCCTCCTTCTCGCGAGACGATCGAGCTGTGGGGCGGCTCTGGCAGTGGAGCGCGGTTGCGGTTTGAAAAACGGGCCACCGTTGCGGTAGCATACGCCCAACGCGGCAATCAGGTCAACGCAGTGCAGGACGTGATTGAACGGCATAATTTCCAGCTCTCTTTCGCGTTGCGATCAGGTAGGGAGGGGCCAAATGGGGCCCGTGCGACCCGGAGTTGGTAAGACTTCTGCTCAGCCTGAAGAACGAGTCGGGCGACAGCCAGCGTGCCAGCAACAGCCGGGCAGCCTGGATATCGAGGAGGCAAACTCCGTGTGTGCGATGGGGCGGGCACAAGACGAACTGAAGAATCGAAAGCTTGTGCTGGACAGGTGCTTTGCGCAAGCTCCCGAAGCGGCTGCCGTCATGCGGATGGACGGCTGCTTGATCAGCGTCAACGACGAATTCATGCGCATGTTCGGTTATGAAGCGGAGGAGGCCGAGGGACGCTTGATTGACGATCTCATTGTTCCCGGTTCGCATAAGGAGGCGGCCCGCGAATACGCGAATGGACTCAGACTCGGCGGCCGAGTGGAGGTCGAAAGCGTTCGCAGGCGAAAGGATGGAAGTGAAGTTCGCGTCTCCATACTCGCCGTTCCCATCACCTCGGATGCTGGTGAGTACATTGCCAAATACGCAATTTACCGAGATATCACAGAGCAAAAGAGGGCTGAAGAGCGGCTGCGCGAAAGCGAGGCGCGTTTCCAGGAGATGGCCGATACCGCGCCGGTGTTGATCTGGATGACCGGAACGGACGGCCTATGCAACTACTTCAACAAACCTTGGCTCGAGTTCACCGGTCGCACCCTCGAACAGGAAGTGGGCATGGGTTGGGTTGAAGGCGTGCATCCCGACGATGTGCAAGGCTGCTTTGACGGCTTCCTGCCTGCCTTCCATGCTCGAATTCCATTTCGAATGGAGTATCGCCTTCGGCGATCAGACGGCGCGTACCGATGGGTGATCGAAAGTGGCATTCCGAGATACACCGGAGCGGGAGAATTTGCGGGCTATATCGGCTCCAATATCGACATCACCGATCTCAAGAGCGCAGAAGAGGAACGAGAGAGGCTGCACCAGCTGGAGGCGGATCTGGCACACATCAATCGTGTGAGCATGATGGGAGAACTGGCAGCTTCGCTGGCTCACGAGGTCAAGCAGCCGATCACCTCCGCTCTCATCAATGCAAAAACATGCGCTCGGTGGCTGCGGCGTGACGAACCAGATATTGCGGAGGCGTGCGATGCTGTCTCGAGAATGGTCAACGACACAACGCGCGCAGCGGATATCCTCAACCGGGTTCGCTCACTCTACAGTCGAGAAAATCCGCAGCGGGAGCTCATTGACGTGAACGAAATCATTCGAGGGATGATCGTTCTGCTGCATGATAAGGCGAACCGGAGCTCAATCTCCATCCGCACCCAGAACGACGACGGGCTGGCAACGGCACTTGCGGATCGCGTGCAACTGCAGCAGGTGTTGATGAACCTCATGCTCAACGGTATCGAAGCGATGCAGGAGACGGGCGGGGAATTGACGGTTACTTCGAAGAAGACGGTCGATGGTCAGCTCCTGATCTCCGTCGTCGATTCGGGTGTCGGAATTACTCCTGCGCAGGCCGAACGCATCTTTGAGGCTTTCTTCACAACAAAGCCTCACGGCACTGGAATGGGATTGTCGATCAGCCGGAAGATTATTGAGTCGCATGGCGGCCGCCTATGGGTGAGTCCGAACCCTCAACGGGGCACAACCTTTCAGTTCACGCTGGGAACCTGATCTTCCGCCTAAGCTTAATCTTCGATTCCGGAATCGATCCCCGCCGATCATCATGCAATCGCGGTGCTCCGCACACAAGACTCCGACACTTCTGCCAACGCCGACATGTTCCGTGGGACCTAACGCGAAGCAGTCGGCATCATGGGCTCGCGGATGACTTGAGGCAAGTAGATCTCAGGGCGAGTCGTCAGCTCTGGTGGAGAAAACGTATTGCAGACGTAGGTGAAGACAATATCGCCGGGAACTTCTAGTTCGGGATGCTCCTTGCCCGCATAGCAAAAGATGTTTTTGTCATGCTTGGGCCCTGCCTGCAATTCAGGAACCCGGTAGAGCGTGGCAGCGTCATGCGGCTCGGTCCATGGGCCGGTAAGATCAGGCGCAGTTCGCAGGATAATGCGGTCAGAAAAGGTGGCGGGGTCGAAAGAGACTGCGAGCCACTTTTTCAACTCGGGGTGGTAACGGATGGAGAGCTCGGAGCTTCCTTGCGCCATAACCTGCTTGGCATTTGCGGGGTCGAAGCCCGGGTGCCAGGCGTCATCGTTGCCCAGGTATTCGAGGTGGGCGGCGGGATCATTAAGGCCAGCGAGCGGGATACGCGTGACCAGCAAGGGGCGTGTGCCGTTCTCATAACTCGCGAACAGATACGCATAACCGTTGTCCACCACGGTGGTAGCGGAAGGGTAGGCTTTGACACCATCCGGCACCAGGGGATGAACGGTGACATGCCAATGCTGAGGATCGCGGTTGAGGCCGGAAATTTGCGCGAGATCGGAGCCGCACGTTTCAAAGTCCATGCCACCCGGTGCGGACGCGGCGGGGTGGCGTATGCAGAGCAAGGTGACCCAGAGGTCGCCGTTGGCGTAGAAGCCGTCAAGAGCCCAGTACCAGTGGGCCGGGTCGGCGGGTGAAAAGAAGCTGACCGGATTCCCCTTGTCATCATGGCGGAGACTATAGCGGAGCTTCCAATGGCCGCCGTTACAGGTGGAAATGCCAACGGAGTTGTGGACCATCTGGGGGTTGTTGCCTTCGACAACGCGGTGGGTCCCGTAGAGTGTGTCGCCGAAGATCCAAACGTCGCGCCCGTCAGGCAGAGGGATGGAGTAGGCGGCGTCCGCGCCTTGCCAGCCGAAACTCTTGTTGGTCTCGGGCGCAAAGGCCGCATTGCACGGAGTCGACGACCCATACGCGCGTGCAGTGAGCACGAAGACCGCGACGACAGCGAGAAGCAGGTGTGTGTATGGAAGCTTAGGACGCACGATGGTGCCTGCCTTTCCGAACATAGGCGAGCATGGTGGCACACTCCTTGCCGACGGATGGGCCATGCGGGCGAATGGTGTAGGACCCGACTGCGGCGGGGACGATGAAGGTCTCAGCATAGTGAATGATGAAGGGCTCGAAGGCTTGCTGCGGGCTTTCAACGACGGCTTCCTCCCCTTCAACGAGGTTGAGGACGTGCACGGTGCCCGCGGTCTGATGCGGGACAGTGCCAGTGAACCAATGGCGGCGGGTTTCTATGAACTCGAGCTCATGCAAACCGGTGCGCTCTTCACGCCAGCCTTCTCCGGCAGACAAGGGCACAAACTGATTGACCAGGTTGTTGCGCACCCATTCCGTCGTGCGATCCCACTGGATGTTGCGCACGCCGTGTTGAAGATGGATGGGCCGCGGCCTGCCATCAAGGCCCACGCGTCCCCAGTCCCAGAGCTTGAACGTGAAGATGTAGGGTGTCGCGCTGATCTCGAGCACCATGGAATCAGCGCCGCTGCAATGGATGGTGCCAGCAGGAATGAGGAAGTGGTCATGCTTGCGCGCAGGGAATTGATTGACGTAATCGGAGGCGGGGAAATCGAAATCGCCGTTATCGGCGCTCTCGAGGTCGGCGATCATCCGTTGAGAGTCGACGCCGTTTTTGAGACCGAGATAGACGTGCGCTCCGGGAAGCGCGTCAAGCATGTAATAGCTTTCATCCTGGGTATAGGTCATACCAAAGTGTTCGCGGATGTACGCGGTCAGCGGATGCACCTGGAGTGAAAGGTTGCTGCCCCCGACTGTGTCGAGGAAGTCGAAGCGGATAGGGAACTCGGCTCCAAAGCGAGCGAAGACGTCGTCACCGAGCAACTCACGCGGATGCTGAAGGACGAGATCGAGTGCCGGGATTTCGACGCGGTGATCGCCGAAGCCGAGCAGAAGGCTGTTTTCTTCAGGAACACAGTCGAAGCACCACGCATGGTTGGGTGCGCCGTCGTCGGGAAGATTGAGGAAGCGCTCCATCCAGTGGCCGCCCCACGGACCCGGATCGAAGAACGGCACGACCCGAAACGGTTGCGAGGCTGCTTTGCGGAGGCCGCGGCGGAAGGCGTCGCCGGACACCATGTTGGGAGCGCCGGGCTTGTTGGTATCAAGCAGGAAATCGATGCTGGAAAGCAGGGCGGTCTTCGTGCGGTCGGCGGCGCGCCAGTCCAGGAAGAAGGCGCGCTTGTACTTCAGCGCAGGCCGCTCAGTGTAGTTGCGGAGTCCGAGGTTCGGAATCAGATTTTCGCGCTGTCGACGCTGTAGCTCCCAGCGTGCCATGTCGGCGTAAACAAGCCTCGACGGCTCGGGCAGCACCAGCGTTGCGCCGATGCCGAGCACGATGGTTTTCCGGTCGGCGACAGCCTCGCTACGCAGACGCTCGAGACCATCAAGATCGAAGAAGTCAACGAGCGCCGTTTGACTCATCCGCCCAAAGACAGGGTCGTCGGTAAGCAATTCGGCAAAGCGAGCCTCAAGCGCGGGTTCCGGCAGCAGAGCATCGCCGGCGAGGATCACTCGCCACTCGGGCATGTACTCAGCGAGCGCGCGTTGCACCTCGTCGAGGAATACACCCGGATAGCACTCGATGCAGATGGGCCCGGGCGCTTCACGTAGAACGGAGACAATCGCGGACCAGCTGGCGATACATTCTTCGCGCTCGCCCGCGGCGATGAATGGAGCCCTGTCGTACATAGCTAGCGCGCTCCTTCCGCGAAGAGTGTAGGAACACCCAGGGCGGCGGCATGGTCGTCCAATTGCGCGCGCACGATCCTCGCTTTGCCCCACGGCGACCACGTGCTCTCGTCGACGTACTTCTGCAGAAACGGCAGAATACGATCCGCGGAACGCATAACACCACCGCCGAAGACGATTAGGTTGGGGTCGAAGGAATGGACGGCAGCGACCGTCATCATGCCCCAGACGTTAAGGCAGTGGTCGAGGACTTCGGTGGCGACGGTATCGTTCGCGGCGGCGGCGGCGAAAAGGGTCTTGAAGTCGAGTGGGGAGCTGGCGAGGCTGCTGCGCTCGAAGCCGGGCCATTCGCGGCAAACCAGCGGCAGCGACCAACCGGCCGCTTCGGATTCCGCGCAGCCATGGCCTCCGCAGGTGCAGCGGCGACCGTGCATCCGAACCTGCACATGGCCTCCAAGAACGCCGGCCTGGCTGTGGGCGCCGAGCAGCGGCTTGCCGTCCATTGCAGCGACGCCTCCGATGCCGGTGCCGAGCGTGAACATGACCACGTCGGCGACCCCTTTGGCCGCGCCCGCGTACATCTCTCCGCGCAGCGCGAGACGCGCGTCGTTTTCAAGTCGCACCGGGATACCGAGCGTACGACGACCCCAGGCATCGAAATCAAAGGCAGGAGCGTCTTCGTACTTGCCGTTCGTCGAGGTCACGCAGTTGCGTCGAGAGTCGACCAACCCAGCGAAGCCCACGCCGAGACCGGTAACAGGTTCGGGTGAGGTCTGTGCGAGGCGTTGAAGAGCAGCGGCAATCTCCGGTTCGACTACAGCGAAGCGAGTGCTGTCGGCAAACGCAAGATGTTCTGTCGCCAGGACGGTTTGTCCCTGGATGAGGGTGCAGGATGCGTGAGAACCGCCGAGATCGAGGCCGAGAAGAGTCATGAGTGCTCCGGATGAACTATAAGAGACGAGCGTTCGCTTGTCCAGCGGAATGTTCGTTTGTAGCCAAACCATCAATCATCGGCATTGGCAAGACGGGGGCGCTTTTGTCGTCGAAACCCCTATTGTTTGCGGGTAGAGCGCTCGTCAGCCATGAATACTGGCTGGTATGTGGACCAGGCTGAAGTCCTACTATTTTGTTCGTTTAGATGGTAAAAGAAACTTTATGCTTGACGAAGGAACTATGCTTTCCATAGGATTGCCCGCGGGTAAACGGTAGGCCATTTGGTTCTTTCCTAACTCGCGGAGGTTACGCAATGAACAAGTCTGTTTTGATGAGAGGACGCCAGCAGCCTCTCCTTTTTCTGCTAGGGATTCTTTGTCTGCTTGGGTTGGGTGCGGGCACGGCAGCGGCGCAATTTGATACGGGAACTCTGACCGGCACAACCGTCGACAGCTCAGGCGCGCTTCTTCCAGGAGCGAGCGTCACGGTGACCAACACCGGCACGGGAGCCACGGTCAGCCTCAAGAGCAATGGTGTCGGAATATTCAGTGCGTCTGACCTGCCGTTTGGGACATACACCGTGACGGCGACGGCCGCCGGATTTGGGACCACCACCAGCCAGGACGTGGTGCTGAACGTCGGAGCGGCTGTGCATGTGACGCTGAAGCTTTCCGCCTCAGGCGCGACGGAGACGGTGACCGTCACGGGAACTGCAGCTAATGTAAACACCGAGACGGCGGTCAGCGGTGAGACCTTCAATTCCAGGCAGGTAGAGAACCTGCCAGTAAACGGGCGCGACGTGGATGCGTTTCTGGAGATTTCGCCAGGGTCGGTTGGTTCAACGCCTGAGTTTCAGGGAAGCGTCAATGGCCTGGAAAACATCTTCAGCGGTCTGAACATTACGGTGGACGGCCAGAGCGCGGTGCGCGGCGACATCACGGGCTTTTTGAACACGGAAGGGCAGGAGCAGCCGCATATCACGCGGTCGAGCATCGACAGCATCCAGGAGATCGACTTTGCGAACAACGGGTACTCGGCAGAGACCGGGCACTCGCTGGGGCCGCAGATGAACATCATCACCAAGGGTGGAACGAATCAGTTTCATGGGACGGCGTTTGAGTTCTTCCGTAACGACGCGCTGGACGCCCGCGATTACTTTGATACGGGAGCCAAGGAGCCGCTGCAGTTGAACCAGTTCGGCGGAAACCTTTCGGGCCCCGTTCTTCACAATAAGCTCTTCTTCTTTGCGAACTACGAAGGCTCGCGGCAGCATGTGACCACGCTGAATCCTCTGAACCATACGGTGAGCGCCTATGTGCGATCGCAGTTTGTGCCGACGATGCAGCCTGTCCTTGCGCAGCTTGCGCCGCTGCCTGCGGGTTGCGATGTGATTCCGACGCCTGCTGCCTGCGTCTATCAGCCCCTGGCATCCGAGACGGACGCGGGCGGAGCGCAGTTCGTGATTTCGCCGATCTCGCTGCCCTCGATCCTGAACGAAAACACGGGTTCGGCACGTCTGGACTGGAATATGTCCGCCGCAGACCGGTGGATGCTCCGCTACAACATCAACGACTCGACCACCAATGACACCTACGGTCCGAACGTAGGGCAAACCTCGCCGCAGAGTCTGCGGACGCAGTTGATCAAGCTGGATGAGACCCATGTCTTCAGCTCGTCGCTGTTGAACCAGGCGAGCCTCGGTTACACGCGCTTTTACTCCACGACAGGGTCGGACACGGGGCAGCCGTACTACATCATCTCGGGCTTCTTCACGGATCTCGGTTCGTTACCGGGAGCCAACACCTTCAATCAGACCAACGCGTACAGCACCTATGAGTTCTTCGACAATGTAACGAAGACGTTTCATACGAACGAGCTGAAGTTCGGTACGCAGATCCGTGTCAACCGGCAGGTCGAGGCGCTGTCGCCTTTGCAGGCCTATGAGTTCGCCAGCGTGAGCAACCTGGAAGACAACGTGCCGTTTGTGCTGCAGAAGAACGGATTCGCAGGATCGCTCGGCCTGCACAACAGCGAGTACGACGTCTACGCGCAGGACAACTGGCATGTGACCCGCAAACTGGTGCTGAACCTTGGCGTGCGCTACGACTACAACACGATGTGGAACGAATCGCACAATCATATGCCGAATTTCGACATTGCGACGCAGACGATTCTTCCCGGAACGTTGCCTCCGTACTCGGCGCCGCGCGGCGATATTGCTCCGCGCATCGGCATTGCGTACGACCCGTTCGGCACGGGCAAGACGGTCATTCATGCGTACGGCGGCATGTTCTATCTCCCCTTGTGGTTGAGCTTCGACCTGTCCTCGAATGATCCGACGTACGCAACCTACAGCGTGAACCTTTTCCAGGCGAACATCACCTTCCCGGAGCCAAACCCGGCGCTGCCCGCGGGCACGCAGACGGTGTACTCCTTCCCGCAGCATCCAAAGGACCCGAACGCGCTGAACTGGCTGGTTGGCGTGGAGCAACAATTGCCCGGTCAGTTTGTGACGGTGATCAACTACAGCGCGAACCGCGTGAACCATCAGCAGGCTGGCGTGAATTTCGCGGCGGTCAACGAAAACCCGCAGAACGTGAACCCCAACATTGGCACCCGTCCACATAGTGGCTTTGCGGATGAAAATTATCTGGGCGACGTGTTGGGGTCAAATTATCAGTCGCTGCAGGTACAGTTGCGGCGCAACTACCACCACCTGGACACCGAGATAAACTACACCTGGTCGCACGAGATCGACGATATGGTGAACGTCTTCCAGGGCTTCGCCAATCCCTATAACCCGCTGTTCGACCGATCGAGCGGCGACATCGACGTGCGCAACAACTTAACGGCGAGCGCGGTGTACAACTTCTCCGATCTGCATGACCGCTCGACGTGGGAGCGGATCGCCGGCGGCGGGTGGCAGCTTTCCAGCATCTTCCAGGCGCGCGGCGGTTTGTCTGAAGACATCACGCTGATGAGTGGCATCTTTGGAAACCCGGTGCGGCCCAATTATGTGCAGGGGCAGAATCCATATCTGTCGCACATCACGTGGCTGAATCCCGGGGGGTCGTATAACTCCGCGGCGTTTTCAGTGCCGACCGGCTATGACGGTACGCCGGGACAGAATCTCGGCAACGTGGGCCGCAATTGGCTGCGTGGACCCGGATTCTTTCAGTGGGACTTCTCGGCGATGAAGAGCTTCGACGTGACCCACAGGGTTAAGCTGCAGTTTCGTACCGACCTGTTCAACATCATCAACCACCCGAACTACGCGAACCCGGACGGCGGCCTCTGCTCTGCACTGACGTACGGCGCGGCCGGGCAGACCGCAATCTGCACGCCCAATTCGAACTTCGGGCAGACCACCTCCACGGTCGCGAACCAGACGGGCAACGGGCAGATTGGCAATGGAACCGCCCGGCAAGCGCAGTTCTCCTTGAAGTTGTTGTTCTAATGGCAAAGCGGGCTGCTCGTCTGAGGCGAGCGCCCGCATCCGCCCGAGGAAGGAAGCCGATGCACAACCTTGTGGGTAGCATGTGCCTGCTGATTCTGGCGGCCATGATGAATGCGAGCTTCTCCCTGCCGATGAAGTTTGTTCGTGCATGGGCGTGGGAGAATACCTGGCTGGTGTGGAGCGCCTTTGCTCTGCTGCTCCTGCCGGGCGCGCTCGCGTTGGCGACGATCCCGGCGTTTGGAGGGATCCTTGCCGGTGCAGGCGGCGTGGTGCTCACCGTTGCGATGTGCGGAGCAGCTTGGGGTGTGGCACAGGTTCTGTTCGGGCTCGCACTCGAAAAGATCGGCATCGCGCTGACTTTTTCAATCGTGCTGGGGCTATCGGCCGCGATGGGAAGCTTGATCCCACTGGTGGGGCAGCATCGGGACAAACTGCTGACGCGCGCCGGAGTCGTATCGCTGGCAGGAATTGCGCTGGTGCTGCTGGGCGTCACCGTGAGCGCGATGGCAGGAAGGATGCGGGACCACAACCAGCATACCGAGGCCCGAACGGCGCACTTTGGCGTGGGCCTGCTGATGGCGATTGCCAGCGGCGTTTGCGCGTCGATGATGAACGTGGGATTTTCGTTCGGGACGCCGCTATCGGTCGCAGCCGCGTCGCACCATGCGAATGCGCTGTGGCGGACAGATGCGATCTGGGTACCACTGCTGGCGGGCGGTGCGGTTCCGAACCTTTTGTACTGCGCCTATCTGTTGCGCAAGCAAAAGACCTCCGCGAACTATTCGGCCGCGACCTCGGGCAGAAATGCGCTGCTGGCGCTCGCGATGGCGGTGCTGTGGTTTGGAAGCAGCGTGTTTTATGGAATCGCGACGGCATTTCTCGGCGCCCTCGGCCCAGTGGTCGGATGGCCGCTGTTCATGTCGCTGATCGTGATCGTGGCCAGCGTGTTGGGCGTCTGGACAGGAGAGTGGCGCAGTGCAGGATCGCGCGCGCTTCGATTCCAGGGCTTGGCAGTGCTTATCCTGGTATGCGCGGTAGTTGTGCTGTCGCGCGCGACCTCGTGAGGAATGGGATGAGAGTGCCGACGATGGCTGTGATCGCGTGCTTGCTTGCGCTGCCTCTAACCGCGCAGACCAAAGTCATGGCGGCCAACACGGTGGAGTCGAACAGCTTTTTCAGCTCCGCGCTAGCGCGAGAAATGCTGTATCAGGTCGTCTTGCCCCTGGGATATTCCGGATCACAGGAGCGTTACCCGGTCCTATACCTGCTGCATGGTTGGCAGGGCGACGAGGCGAACTTCGTTTCGCTCACGCACCTGGTGGAGGATGCTTCGGCCTACAAGCTGATCGTGGTGACTCCGCGCGCCGACAATTCCTGGTATGTGAACTCGGCGACGCGCCCTAAGGACCGCTATGCAGATTACGTCTTTCAAGACCTGATCGCAGAAGTGGATGCTCACTACAGAACGATCGCGTCTCCGCACGAGCGCGCGATTGCGGGGATTTCGATGGGAGGCTACGGTGCAATGCTCTTCAGCCTGCGGCATCCGGGAGCCTTCGCGTTTGCAGCGAGCATCAGCGGAGCCTTCGCAGGCCCGTCGGGGATTGAAAGCGTGATGCCGCAGTTGAAGCCAAGCACCGATGACGCGTTTGGAGCAGCGGGAAGCACCACGCGCAGCCAGAACGACGTGGACACATTAATTGGCACGGTCGACCGAACGCGGCAGCCGTACTTCTTTCTCGAGTGCGGCGCGAGCGATCCGCTGCTGTCCTCGAACCGGCGCGTGGTCGAGGATCTCTCCTCGCACGGGTTTGCCTATGAGTACCACGAGCTTCCCGGAGCCCACACATGGCCGTTCTGGGACGCAGCTTTACCAACGATGCTGAAAGTTTTGTCGAGGCAGATGCATGTGGACCCAGTGAGTGCGCCTGACGCAGCTGCGAAACCCTCAACCGCTGTTCGTTGAAAGGACTGGCATGAGCCGCTTTTTTGATTCGCCCGCTATGCAACGCCGCACGTTTTTGAAGCTTGGAGGTGCGGGCGCGGCTATGCTCGCGTCTCCGGCGCTTGCGGCGGTCAAGGCCGTCCCACCGTCGCTGCCAACGCCGGAGGACCTGGCGAGCGCGGAGATGGAGTTCGGATTCACCGACCTGTTCCAGCTGCCGGTGTTCGCCAACGAGTGGGGATATGGGCAGGTCTCGAAGTCGGTTTCGGGAGTGACAGGCATTACGTTTCCCCCGTTCGCCTGTTGCGGTGTACCGGACGGGCCGTGGAGCCCGGGTCTGCTGACGTCGTGCGAGGTCTCAGTGGATGGGCAACTGCTGACGATTGCCCCGCAAAACCGCGTCAAGTACAGATGGCTGCCCCAGCGAGTGGACCGCGAACAGACCTACCAGGGTCTGCGCTTTCGCACGCGGACATTCATGCCAGTGAAGCAGCGAGCCGTCGCACAGCTCATCGAGCTGAAGAACACGACCGCGACCGTGCGCAGCTTTGTCCTGTCCTTCGACATGCGTGCGGCGGTGACCAAAAAGACCACCTTCTGGATGGCCGGCTGTCCCGGCGAAGGCGGCAACGCGCAGCATTGGGATGCGGAGCGAAGCCGGATCACGTTTGCTGCCCGCAACTCGCAGGCAGCATCGGCTCAAGGAGTGCAGCCGCGCGCGGATTCGCTGGCAGGCGGCCATATTCTGCAGTACAAGGTGCGCTTGCAGCCGGGCGAGGCGCGTGTGTTTCGTTATGTGAATGCAGTGGCCGGCACAGAGGAAGAAGCCAATCGCCTCCACGACGACCTGCAGGCAACCTTCGACCAAGCCGAGCAGCAGAACGAGCAGTTCTACGCCGAGATGATGCGGGCACTGTTTACGCCGGGCAACAGTTATTTCTCCGGCCACCTGCCCACCCTGCATACCGAGGATGAGACGCTGTGGGCGCTGTACTTTAATGGCATCAAGAACCTGATGAGTGCGCGGCGATACTCGCCGGACTCAAACTATGGGCCGACCTATGTGACGCTCGGCGGGCACACGCTCCCCACGCTATCGTTCCCGTGGGATACATCCCTGACCGGGCTGAGCCTCGCGCTGCTGGATCCGGCGGCGCTGCGGAATCTGGTGGAAGTGTGGCTGCGCGAGGATATGCACCAGCACCTGGCAACGGACTACGTCAGTGGAACCGGTGTAGGACCGTGGTATGCGGTCAACGACACCGCGATCCTCGGTTGCGCGCGCGACTACCTGCGCGTGAGCGGGGACTTCGCGTGGTTGGATAAGACGATCGCAGGAAAGAGTGTGCTGACGCACCTGGCCGACCACGCGCTGTATTGGGAGAGTCTGCGTCATACCGATCGCGGCCTTGCAGACTACGGCAATATCGAAAATCTGCTGGAGGTGGTGAGCACCTACGTGCATGAAGTGGCCGGAATGAACGCCGGCAATGTGGCGAACATGCGCTTTGTGGCCGAGCTGCTGGAGCGACGCGGCGACGCAGCCCGCGCCAGGGAATTGCGCACCAAGAGCGAAGACCTCGCGGCAAGAATCAACCGCCTTCTGTATGTCGCCGGCAAGGGATGGTGGCGTGCAGGGCAGCTCGATGGCACCTTCAACGAGGTACGGCATTGCTATGACTTCCTTGCCGTGGTGGACAGTATGGGAACCGCACTGAGCCCACAGCAGAAGCACGAAATGGCGGCATTCTTCTGGGCGGAGCTTGCCACCGGCAAGTGGATGCGAGCACTCTCCGCCGGAGACTCCGATGTCACCTGGAACATCCGCCCCGACCATAGCGCGATCGGTGCGTATGCTTCCTGGCCGCCCATGTCGGCCAAGGCGCTCTACCGGCTCGGAGAGCCGGAGGAGAAAGTAGCAGGCTGGTTGCGCGAGGTAGCCAAAGCCGGCAACCAGGGACCCATCGGGCAAGCTCACTTTGTAGAAGATGTGTGGCCGACGATGAAGGGTGGAGCGTTCAAGTGTCCGAACGATGTGCCCTACGTGAACGAGTGGTGTTGCATTGCGGGGGGCGCGTTCACGGATCTCGTACTCGATAGCATCTTCGGCGTAGAGATGCGGATGGATGGTCTTAGCGCCAAGCCGCGCCTGGCCGCATTTGACGCGAAGGCAGAGCTGCGTGGCCTGCAGCATCAAGGCAGGCAGTACCGCGTGAACAACCAGGGCATCCACGCGATGTAAGCGTAAAGTATGCTGCAAAAGCAGACTCTTCAACAGCAAGGAGTAAGGCGTGCCGAAGCGTAAGAGTGGAATGATGAAGGACAACCCCGAGTCGGCCGCAGTCGTCAAGGCAGAGGCACGGTACCAGGTCATCTTGAATGACATGCATAAGACGGGTTCCGTCTCCGTGGATGCGCTCGCCGAGCAATTGCAGGTGACCGTGGTGACGATTCGTCGCGACCTGGATGCGCTCGAGCGAAAAGGCTTGCTGCATCGTACGCATGGCGGCGCGATGCCTATCCAGCCTCTCTTTTACGAGCCGTTTCGTCGCGATCGGTCGTTCGTGATGCAGGAAGAGCGGCAGGCGGATGCGAAGCGAAGGATCGGCCATGCAGCCGCTGCACTGATTGAGCCAGACGAGACCATCGCGGTCACCCCGGGCACTACAGCGGCAGCGGTCGTCCGGGCGCTACCGCTCAATTACAACCTGACAGTGGTCACAAGCACGGCAAACGTGGCCGTAGAGCTTTCCAAGCGCAAGGACATCAAGGTATTCGTAACCGGCGGCACACTCCACGGGGAGTGGTTTTCGTTGGTCGGTCCCCACGCGCAGCGCAGCCTGGAAAACATCCTGATTCACACGCTGTTTATTGGTGCGGACGGACTCGACCCTGAGTGGGGCGCAACGTCGTTTGATCAGGACGAAGCGGAATTGTTGCGCATGATGGTGGCGCATGCGCGACGTCGTGTGGCTGTAGTCGACCATACCAAGCTGGGCAAGGTGGCGAATTGGAAGATCTGCGAATCGCGGAACCTGCATACAGTCGTCACGGACACGCAGGCCACGGATGAGACGGTCGCCCCATTTCTCGAAATGGGTGTGGAGATCATTCGAGTATAGATACCGCTTGCGGCTGTATGGCGAGCGGCAGAAAGCAACCGACGTACCGCACCGTGTAGGTTGGCATGCTTTCTGCCACACCCGGGGAAGAGGATCCACCGCGGGTCTTTTTCATGCCATTTGATAGCACGATGGTCACTGGCTGAATCTGCCTGGCGACGAACCTCCCTGGTAGAAGCTGCCACCACGAACCCCCTACGCCGGTTGAGGAATTCAGGGGATCATCTCATTCGTCGACGTATCGGAAAGTGCGGCTCGAGCGGGCTGGTACGAACGTCGAAGTGGGTCAAAAGGCAGTTTCGAGAAACAACTCGATTCGGTGGCACTGCAACTTCCGGCGAGCCGACGTCTCACCCCAATTCTTGACGCAGCAAGGATCGGGAGGGCTTCGACTTCTCCCGCTTCGGCGCTCAAAGTTCATAATTTTATAAATAGGACTGGATTGGTCCGGTATTTCAGTTATAGTAGCTACTGAACTCGGACTGATTTGGTCTGATTAGAAGGCGCGTGCATGAGGGGCCGCGTGAACCTGGGGCGACGGATGGCCGTGAGGGCGCGCCGTTCGCTTAGCAGCAAAGGAACGTGAACGTGCAGAAGTTGAAGCGTGAAAGCAGCTGTGGCACCCGTGCAAAGCTCGTCGCCATGGCTACGATGACGGCATATGCCGCGATGAGCAGGTCAGACGCAAAGGCGCAACAAATGGTGGCAAACGCGGCAGACAAAGATCCTATCCCCGCCCAGTTACCGGTCCGGCGGTTCCAGATTGCCGAAGGTGCGCTGACCGCCGCTCTCGACCAATACTGCTGGCAAAGTGGGGTCGCTCTCAAGCTGGAAATTCCAGCCGAAGCGCTCGCCACCTTCACCGGCCAGGCCGTCGTCGGGCTGTATCCCAACGACTCCGCCCTGCGCCAGCTGCTGGCCGGCACAGGCCTTAGCTTCACCTTCGAAGGCTCTGATACCGCCCGCATTGGTCTCCGCAGCCTGGAATCTGTCAGCGTCACCGCCGGCCTCCCTGACGCCGTCAGCATGACCAAGTTCACCGAACTCCTCCTCGACACCCCGCAGACCATCGTCGAGGTTCCCCACTTCATTCTCCAGGACGAACAGAATCGCACGCTTCTCGACGCCGTCCGGAATGTCCCCGGCATCAGCATTGCCGCCGGCGAAAGCGGAGCCCAGGGCGACAACCTCACCATCCGCGGCTTCACCGCGCGCAACGACATCTTCCTCGACGGCATTCGCGACTTCGGCAGCTACTACCGCGACAGCTTCAACTTCGAGCAGGTCGAGGTCCTCGAAGGCCCTGCAGGGGTGCAGTTTGGCCGCGGATCGACCGGCGGCGTTATCAACCAGGTAAGCAAAACTCCCACCGTCGACAAGTTCATTGACGTCCAAACCCAGTTCGGCACCGACCTCACCCGTCGGGTCACCGCAGACATCAATGAGCCCCTCCCCAACGTCGCCCGCGGTTCTGCCTTCCGCATCAACGGCGTGGCCTACGCCGCCGGAGTCGCCGGCCGTCCCTTCGACGAGACCCGCCGTTTCGGCATCGCACCCTCCATCTCCTTGGGCTTGAATTCCCCCACCCACCTCACGGTCAGCTACTTCCACCTCAGCGAAGACGACACCCCCGACTATGGTCTCCCTTGGTTTGAAAACAGCCTCGCCCACGCCGGCAACCGGCACGCCTACTACGGCTTTCCCGACGCCAATCATCTCAAAACCAACGACAACATCGTCACGCTCAAGGCCAGCCACGCCTTCGAGGGCAGCGGCGATGTCGACCTCCACACCATCGCCCGTTGGGCAAACTATCCGCGCGACGTGCAGATTACCGAGCCACAGATCTGCTCCAACGTCAGCGTCAGCACCCCCGTCGGCGGCTACGTTACCGCCCTTCCCACTAGCGCTCTCAACACCAACCTCCCCTGTCCCTATACCCAGTCCACACCGCCCGACCAGATCACCGTCAACCGCAACCAGATCCAGATCAAGAGCGTCGAAGGCGACCTCTGGGATCAGACCGAAGTCACGGCGCACTTCAAGACCTTCGGCATTCGCAATGATTTCGCAGGCGGAGTCGAAGGCGGCCGCGAAGTCTCCAATCCCATCAAGACCAGCTACACCCAATACGGCATCAACAGCGTCAAACCCACCAACCTCGCCAACCCCACTCCATCCGATGTCTTCTCTGGCAACGGCTACATCACGTCCATCACCCACGTCACCTCGCAGAGCGTCGGCATCTACTTCGTCGACACCCTCAAGCTAGGCCGCTGGGTCGAGCTGAGCGGTGGCGTTCGCTGGGATTACTTCGACACCTCCTATAACCTCTATGCCCCCGCCACCACCATCCCCGGCGCCGCTCTCACCCCCAACATCGCGCCTCTCGAGCAGAAGGTCGAACAGCCAAGCTATCGAGCCGCCATCGTCTTCAAGCCCAACGCACACAGCAGCGTCTATTTCGACTACGGCACCAGCTTCGATCCCTCCGCCGAAACCCTCAGCCTCAGCGTAGCCTCCAGCCTGCTGCCACCCGAGGAAAACCAATCCTACGAGATCGGCGCGAAGTACAGTCTCCTGCATCAGCGTCTGCAGCTTGAGGGCGCGATCTTTCGCACCCAGCAGGACAACGCCCGCGAGACCAGCCCCACCAACTCCAACATTATCGTCCTCGCCGGCAACCAGCTCGTCAAAGGCGTGCAGGCCAGCGCAGTCGGTCAGCTCGGCGGAGGCACCGACTTGATCTTCGGCTACGCCTACCTCGATAGCTCCGTCCTCTTCTCCAAGGAATTCCCAACCTCCATCGGCTTCCCTCTGGCCAACGTTCCTAAACAAACCTTCAACGCCTTCATCACCCACGACCTCGTCTGGAAGATCAGCGGCGGCGTCGGCAGCAACTACGTCGGCAGCCGCACCGCGAGCTCGACCACGCCCTACGTCGCCACCCGCTACTCCGGCCCCATCACCTTTGCCCCCGGCACTGCTCCCTGCAGCGCCACCGCGACCACCTGCTACGAAGTCCTCTCCACCGCGATGAAGCAAGTGCCCGGCTATTGGGTCTTCAACCTCATGGTCAAACGCCCCATCACGCATCGCATCGAGTTGCAGGCCAACATCTACAACCTCTTCAACCGCTTCTACATCGACCAGCCTCACCCCAGCCACCTCATCCCCGGCGCGGGATTGAGCGCGCTGATCGGTGCGAACTTCCGATTCTAGGAGTCGGCACGTGCAAAGGAACCAACCATGCTAATTACCATCGAGAAGGTGCTCACAAGTGAGCAGGTCACCGAGGCGCGGCAGAAACTTGCCACGGCCGAATGGGTCGACGGCCGCGTCACCGCGGGCTACCAGGCCCAGGAAGTGAAACGCAACGCGCAGATTCCCGAGAACTCGCCGGTGGCAAAGGAGCTCGGCGAGATGATTCTCGCCGGGCTCGCGCGTTCGCCTCGGTTCATGTCCGCAGCCCTGCCGCTGAGAGTATTTCCGCCCATGTTCAACAGCTACGCCGGCGGCCAGACCTTCGGCACCCATGTCGACACTGCCATCCGCCAACTTGCCTCCACCGGCCAGCGTATCCGAACCGACCTCAGCGCCACCCTCTTCCTCACCCCGCCCACCGAGTACGACGGCGGCGAGTTGATCGTCGAAGACAGCTATGGGGAAAAGAGCGTCAAGCTCCCCGCCGGCGACATGGTGCTCTACCCCGCCACCAGCCTCCATCGAGTCGAGCCCGTCACCCGGGGCAATCGCGTCAGCTCCTTTTTCTGGATCCAGAGCATGATCCGCCAGGATGCCCACCGCACCCTGCTCTTCGACCTCGACGCCTCCATTCAACGATTAGCGGGAAGTGAACACGCGCAGTCCGCACCGGTGAAACAGAGCTCGGTGCAACTGACGGGCGTCTATCACAATCTCCTTCGGCAATGGGCGGAGATGTAAACCCAAATAAGTTCGGCGCGACTCGAGCGCACCGAAGGTGCCCACGTCACCCTCATGGCGTGGGCACTCATTACGTTGTGGAGAGTTTACTGGTTCGCCGTTCAGGACCGATCCCAGAAGTTCGTGGAGGAGCAAATCATCCCACAAACTCAACTCTCCTGGTGCCCCGCCCACTGTGTTCAGTTACTGTTTTAGAGAGACGCAAAGGAGCTCGAACTTGAGGCGATATGTATTGATTGCAATGGGCGGGGCAGCCGGAGCTTTGGCCCGATACCTTGTTGGTGTTTTTGCAGCCGAGCATTTCAGGTCAAGATTTCCGATCGGCACATTCTCCATCAATATCAGCGCATGCTTCATGTTTGGCTTCATCCTCGAGTACCTCACACGTCACAGCCATATGAATCCGGCCTGGAGGTATGCCTTTGCCATCGGATTCCTTGGTGCCTACTCAACCTTTTCCAGCTTCGAATGGGAGACTTGGTCAGAATTGACAAATGGGGCCTATTGGATGGGACTTCTTTACGTCGGGGCAAGCATTATCATCGGGCTGCTTGCGGTGGGACTCGGATCGGCGACGGCGCGATCTGTGAGCTAACGACAGGGCCGGTAGGATTTCGTTCCCTAGCGCCACGGAACCATGTTTGGTTCGGGTTATCCACTGAATTCATGAAATCCACACGTAAAGCCCTTGATAGATGCAGAGCTGCGAAGCATACTCGCACCTAGGGCATGCCGCATGACGCGGCTGCTAGGGAAGCTGAGCACGAAGAGATGAGCGCCGTGAGCCGATACTGCCGTGAAGATGTTCTGCGCATTCTCAGGTTACCTATTCGCCAACTCGCTGCGTGGGAGAAGGCTGGATTAATCGCTTCTTCCGAAAATTATTCATTCGATGAGCTGGTGCAGCTGCGCAAGCTGCGCGATCTGACCGCAACAAGAATCTCTGTTAAGAGCATTCGCCAGTCGGTCGATGCGATGCAGAGGGTGTCAGGGATGGTGAATCCGCTGCTGGAATCGGTAGCCGTTTTGCATGGTTCAAGGTTGGCGTTTCGGCAATGGGGTGCGCTGGTCGATCCCATGACGAGACAGATGGCATTCGACTTCGAATTAATGCCGTCGAATGGGATGGCGGTCGTCCGCAAGAACGGCCACGAATTATCTTCGAACTACTCCGATCTACATGAGATGTTTCTGCGGGCGGTGCGGCTTGAGGACATTCCCGGGCGCCTGGAAGAAGCCAAGAGCGTGTATCAAACGATCCTTGAGATCCAGCCCGGACATGCGGCCGCGGCGATCAATCTCGGGACGATTTTTTACAACGAAAAAGACTTCGTGCAGGCAGAGCAACGATACCGGCAAGCGGTTGAAGCTGATCCCGAATATGCCCTGGCATTTTTTGACCTCGGGAATGTGCTGGACGAGCAGCAGCGGATGGATGAGGCAATCGAAGCGTATCAGCGAGCGCTTGCCCTGGTGCCTCAGTATGCGGATGCTCACTATAATCTTGCGCTGGCGTATGAGCGTATTCAGGAACCACGGAAGGCTCTGCGGCATTGGACGAGCTATACACGGTTGGATCCCACTGGGCCATGGGCGAGCCATGCGCGCAGCCAGGCAAGAAAGATCCTTGGCAGCGAGCGGTTGGCTATTGTGACCAGGCATGGCCGCACGATGCGGATTGCGGGCTAAACAGCTTTTCTCGTCTCATCCTCTACAACCTTCATGCACGAGCACCGCAATTTCGCGGGTGATGAACTATGGAGTAAACTCCGATGCGAAGCTAAAACCCTCTTGCGTTGCTTAGGAGATATTGCCTGATGGCTGAACATACGACCTTTCGACCCTTTGTTCCAGCGAACGAGGATCGAAAGGAACTGTCGATACGTGCGCTGCTTTTGGGCTCGATCTTTGGAGTAATCTTTGGCGCGGTGACAGTGTATGTGGGCCTGCGCGCCGGCCTGACGGTGGCCGCGAGCATACCGATCTCGGTGTTGTCGATCTCGATCCTTCGTGCTTTCGGGCGGGCATCGATCCTCGAAAACAATATTGTGCAGACGACTGGCAATGCAGGCCAGTCCATTGCGTCGGGAGTTATCTTCACCCTGCCGGCGCTCATCTTCCTGGGTTTTGATCTTGAGAGTTCGCGCATCTTTGCGCTGGCCCTGTTCGGTGGCTGGCTTGGCGTGCTGTTCATGATTCCTCTGCGGCGACAGTTGATTGTGGAAGAGCATGGATCGCTCACGTACCCAGAGGGAACCGCATGCGCTGACGTGTTGCAGGCGGGAGAACGTGGCGGTTCGTTTGCCAGCCGCGTGTTTCTGGGGCTTGGACTCGGCGGCTTATATACGCTCTTCCAAAATGAGAATCTGCTGAGCCTGTTTCCGGCTACACCGAACTGGTCGCCGAACTTCGATCCTAACGGACAGCAGATTCTCAAAGGCGCTGCGATTCGGGCGGACGTTACGCCGGAGTACCTGGGTGTGGGGTACATCATCGGGCTGCGGGTATCGGCGATCATGCTCGCTGGCGGCGTGTTCAGCTGGCTGGTGCTGATGCCGGCGATCGTGTTCTTCGGGAAGCATCTCGCGGGACCGCTGTATCCGGGGGTGGTGCCGATTGCGCAGATGAGCCCTAGTGAACTGTGGTCTACCTATGTGCGGCCGATGGGAGCTGGTGCGGTGGCGGCTAGCGGTTTGATTACCTTGCTGCGGACGGCGCCGACCATTGTGAGTGCGCTTACGTCCGGGTTCGCCAAGATGGGGTTGGGTAAGGGTGCGGTGACGAGCAAGCCGTTGCGGACCGAGAACGACATTCCGATGAGCGTGGTGATCGGCGGCAGCCTGGTGCTGATCCTGCTGATGTTCCTTTTCCTGGAGTTCAAACCGGTACCGGGAGCGCAGGTGGGTTGGCTGGCTAACCTTGCAGCCTCGCTGCTCGTGGTGGTGTTCGGGTTCCTGTTCGTGACCGTGTCGGCGCGCATTGTGGGCATCGTGGGATCGAGTGCGAGCCCGGTGAGCGGGATGACCATTGCAACGCTGATGGCGGTGTCGGCGATCTTCCTGGTGAAGGGATGGACGGCGCCGGCGTTTGGGGCATTGGCGATCACGATTGGCGGAATGGTATGTATTGCGGCGTCCAACGCCGGGGACACGAGCCAGGATCTGAAGACCGGGTTCCTGATTGGCGCGACGCCGTGGAAGCAGCAGGTGGCCGTGATGGTTGGAGTGATCGTGTCGGTGTTCTCGATTGGGGCGACGCTGAACGCGATGAACAAGGGCTTGGAGAGCTTCCAGCAGCTGCCGACTGCGCGGGCGATCTCGCTGGCGGCTCTGCCGGATGGCGTGTCGAACCAGGGGAACTTCAAGCGGGACCATGTGACTGTGATGGAGCGGCCGGTGGCGGGAAGTTCGGGGTCGGCTACGCATGAGGAACTGTCGGATGCGACGAAGTATGTGGTGCTGAACTCGATTGGGTCGGCTACTCTGCAGGATGGGAAGTATCTGTATGACCCGGCCACTGGGAAGATTGAGGTGCAGTGGGTGCAGGGAATTGGCAGCGAGAAGGCTGCCGCGCCGCAGGGACGGTTGATGGCTACGGTGATCAATGGGATCCTGAGCCGAAAGCTGCCTTGGAGTTTGGTGCTGCTGGGCGTGGCGCTGGTGATCGGGATTGAGTTGCTCGGTGTGCGTTCGCTGACGTTTGCGGTGGGAGCTTATCTTTCGATTGGAACGACGCTGGCGATCTTCGTCGGTGGTGTCGTGCGGTGGATGGTGGACAGCGCCCTGGCTAAGAGCGGCAGTGGGCCGAAGACAGATGCGGAGAGCGAGATCTCGTCAGGCAGCCTGTATGCCTCGGGACTGATTGCTGCGGGCGGCATCATGGGGCTGCTCGGCGTTTGCGTGAAGTTGTACGAAGCGGCTACGGACAAGGTGATTCCGAGTTTCTCGCAGACCAACCCGCTGCATAAAGATTTCGTGAGTGTGATCTGCTTCGCTGCGCTGGCCTTCAGCTTGTATTACTTTGCGAGGAAGCCGTTAGATTCCGAGAAGATTCTGGAACAGGTTGAGAGCGAGGAGCTGTAGATGAAGCGTTGGATCGTGATGTTGGCTGTGGCGATGGTTGTGGCGCCGATGGGGGCTCGGGCGGATGAGGCGTCGAAGCAGGCGAAGGTGAAGGAGCTGTTCGCCGTGATGCACATGGACCACAGCCTGGACCGGATGCGGAGCGCGATGGAGCAGCAGGTGCAGGCGACGGCGAAGAACGCCCCGGGAACCGAGCAGATGACTCCGGAAAAGAAGAAGATGCAGCAGGAGTTCGTCGATAACTCCATGAAGGTGGTTGATGAAAACTTTGGTTGGCCGACGCTGGAGCCGGCGTACGTGAAGCTATATGCGGACACGTATACCGAGGCTGAGCTGGATGGAATCCTGGCGTTCTACAAGTCGCCGGCGGGGCAGGCACTGCTGACCAAGACGCCGGAGTTATCGGCTGGAGTGATGCAGATTGTGCATGGCCACATGGGCGATTTTGAGCCGAAGATGCAATCCTTGCAGCAGTTGTACGTGAAGGCGATGGCTCCCGCGGAGAAGTGAGGGCAGGCCCGTGCTTACCCGACATGCGTGGTGCGCAGGACGCTCGTGATGGGCTTGGAACCCGTCGTCACAGGGTGTTCACACCGCATGCACGCAGTGGAGTTTTCTGTGCTTTTGCTGCTTCGGTCTTCCGCGCACGTCCCATGGCCGACAGCAGCGCACAAGCATCGTCATGCTTCAAATCCGGTAGACGTTGCCGCTCGGCAAACTTCCGCAGCGGAGGGTAAAGCTGCTCGAGCGCGCGCCAGGATCGATGCGGGAAATAGCGAGCCTTTATCAAGGAACACAGATCATGGTGTTGGCTTTCCGTAATGACTCCTGCGCTGCGCGCCAGCGCTAACGCCTCCCGAAGGTTAACCATTGCATCCGAGAGCGCTCGGTACGTGCCAGGCTCATACGCGACTGCAACCTCGTCGTCCGCATCGAGAATCCCATCGCGAAACTGCTCAAAGATGCGTCCAATTCCCACCATACCGAAGGTATGCGTTTCCGCGGCTCGAAGTGCGCCCATGCTGGAAGAGCCGAACACCTTGGTGCCGCGAGCGAGTGCCTGGATGATTTCCTTTGGCGAGACGGCTAGATTTTGGAAGAATTCCCCATCGATGACTCCAATGAAGCGAATGCTGGCTGGCAAACGGGCGATGTCGCCCCGGCAAACGGGCGGAAGGAACTCCGCGTCCAGCAGGCGCCGGGCTTCCGCCACAGGCATGGTCGGGCCCAGAAATACAACGGTGTCATGCATGTTGCTTCCAGAACTCGACAGCACGTGGGCCAACGCGTCCGTGGTCGCTAGCCCACAACTCAACCCCGGGAACAATGACTCGCACTACCGAATGTGTTGTGCAGTCGGGTGTGAAGTCGACGACAATCGCTTCCGACAACCCGGCAGTCTCGAGCCGTTCCAGTAGCCATCGGATATCTTGATTGAGGTCATCGAAGCTGCGCGACTCGATCGCTTCAAAGGGGCGGCGAGTCCGCGACTCACCGAGCACCCAACTTCTCCGATTCACGCCGGCGACTCGCCTGGTATGAAGCGAAAACAAGTCTTTGGGAGCGTTGGAGTCTACGATATCTTCGCGAACACTTTGAATGTCGACGCAACGCGACTGCGCGACTTCACTGATTGCCCGGCGCAATGCCACATGGGCGTTTGGGCTGCATCCGAAGCCGACATGAGCCATAGGAAAACCGAAGATGCTCTCATCCCCAACGGAAGCGAGAAATGCCGGCACCTGAAGAGCGGAGGTAATATCCCGAACCTGCAAATTTAAGCCTGCCTCCTGAAAGGCCAGGAACAACTCATTGTCCCCGGGTATTTCAATGCAAGGACAATGTTCGAGATCGTCGCCAGGACCTTCTGAACGGCCGCCTATCACTTGGCGTCTTGCCGCGGGCAGGAAGCTTCCGCCGAGTTCCGCGAAAGTCCAGGCGTCGCGCTCAATCAGTTCGCAGAGCGCATGGTACACAGCTTCAAGACGGTTGTTCCCAGAAGCAAGTCCGTTGCTGTCGTTCACGGTGAACGGTGAACCATGGGGCACATCATTCCAAAGGTATCCTGCCAAGTGTGCCGGTACCCAGACGTCTTCTCCTGAAAATAGGTCCGTTCCGCGCACCCAGCTGCACAGGGTCTCCGGTGTGAAATCTTCAAACAAAGCTTGGTTAATCTTCCATGGATCGAGAGTTCGGTCCCGTTGCGAGATCTGACTGTAAGTAGCTTCGATGAACGGCAGCCTAGTCTTAAGCGCTGTTTGCCGCTCGATGGACTCCATCAGCGCTCCCACCTTCGCATCGATGGGCCGCAATCCCTTTCCGTTATAAACAGAAATGCCGTCGTCAGACGATGGCACGATTGCCGAGTACACAGGTATTCCGACGCGGTCAAGGCCGGTAATATCAGCGATGCGTGTAACCCCTAATATGTTCCCGATCTCTCTAAGCCGTGCAAAGGTTTCGGAGGCGCCGATTACGCGATCTAAACCATCAACCTTTTGGCTACTTGGGTTTCTCGGGTTTGTGTTGATGAGGGGCAATGGAGCTCCCGGGATTGATGTTCATTGTTTTGAAGGAATGGCAACCTAGCACGACAAAATCAATCCCTTCGAGAATCCCTATCAAGATTTCGCCGAGTTGGTCTTGAGTTAGGTCCGGTCCCAACGAACTGGCCGCTTCCGCAATCGTCGGCATTGAGCGTCGCACGGCATCCCTCTGTGCTTCATTCAATGGTTCCAGGAAGTAAACGAACTTTTGCATAAGATCGCGGAATTCCTCACTACTTAATCCCAACTGATCCAGAAACTCTCGTTTTGTCATGTGACTGCCTCCTTCATTCGATATTCATGCGACCTAGCAGCTGGTGAAAGCGAGGATCCGAGTGTAGCGGCATTAGAAGGGGATCTACATTCACGAAGGGCAGGTCGCTGTCTCGTCGCGCGTAAGCCAAGTCCAACAAATCCAATGCTTTGGGGTGTTTTCCGAGAGAAGTATAGTAGACCGCAGCCTGATACGGCAAAGTATTTTGCGCATCGCCGTTTTCCGACGCTTGCTTGAGCCATTTCGCGGCATCGGCATGATTTCCGGCGTGGGCATAGGCGATGCTCAACATGATGGCCCTGTCAGCCTCTCTTGTGGGATCGAGAGGTGCTGTCCGGAGAAGATGGATGGCATCCATTGGCCGCTTGAGCTCGATGTAGTCCACGGCGAGCGTTTCGATTGCCTCCTCAAAGTTCGGCGTTGTTTTGAGTTGCTCTTCCAACAATCGGGCCGACTCGGCCGTTCGTCCCCCGCATTGCGCGACCCAGGCTCGGGACATGGTCGTCAGTAGCGAATTCGGATCGACTGCCTGCACATAGGCCATCTGCACCTGCGCTTCCGCATCTCTCCCCAGGGGGGCAAGAAGGGAGACGGCATACTGAATATGAGCGTTCAAGTCGTTAGGGTTTAGTTCCAGGGCGCGCTGATAGTCGCTTTCTCCCCCCTTCCAGTCGTAGTTCAAATCGATGCGAGCCGAGGCGCGCGAGGCATAGGCTTCACCCAGAGTGGGGTCCAGCGCAAGCGCCTGGTCCGCCGTGTTGAGGGCATTCTTCATCATCGGAATCTGGTTTCCACCGCGATAGTGCGCGAGCAGATTGTAGCTTTCGGCCAGACCTGCATAGGCCGGAGCGTAGTGTGGATCAGCGTTGAGTGCACTTTGAAATTCCGTGACGGCTGCAAGCAGATCTGCATCCGTCCGCTGGGTGAGCCTGTAACGGCCTTTCAGATAGGCGTTATAGGCGGCCGAGTTGGTGGTGTATTGGCGCTGAAGCCGGGCCTTCTGATCGGGATTGAGTCGGACCTTGAGATGGTAGGCCACGTCTGTAGATATCTCGTTTTGCAACCCGGCAAGATTGGAGATGTCGCCCTCGTAGGTCTGACCCCATATTTGCGAACCGGTGCTTACGTCGATAATTTCAATGGGAATACGTACATGCCCACCGGCTTCGAACAACGACCCGCTCACCACGGATTTCACCTTGAGTCGTCTGCCGGATTCACTGGGATCGTTGCTTTGTGCCGCATACCGTTCGGCGATGCCAGCCGCTTTTACCTGCAAGCCTGGCATCCCCGCAAGGTCATTGGTGAGCGCTTCGGTGAAACCAGAGCCTACGTAGTCGACGCTGCTGTCTCCGCTGGCGTTGTGAAGCGGTAGCACTGCCAGACTGGTCGCCTCGACTGGACGATGGTGCCGCACCCAACCCACGGTTCCCAGCAGCAGGCATCCGGTAGTCATACCTGCCGCCCAATATGGCCATTTGCGTGGGGGAGGCCGGAGATCCAACAGGACGTCGTCAAGCCTCGGAAATCGATCTTCAGGACGGGTCGCCAAGCTCCGCTCGATGACGTTCGCCCACCGAACGGGGATCGATTTGGCAGGAAGCTTAACGCCCACTGCCTTCCCTGAAGAGTTGCTCTGCGTGCGGACGGGCCGGGAGCCGGTGATCATTTCACACATCACCACACCCAGGGCATATTGGTCCGCGAGCGCGGTAACATTGCCTGTCAGCTCTTGCTCGGGGGCCATGTAATCGGGCGTCCCTTGCCCACTGCCCTCCTCCAAACCGCCGTTTGGTGTGAGGACGTTTAACGCCAGTCCAAAATCTGTGATCACTGCGCGCAGTTTTCCTGGTCCAGCGCTTACCAGCATGATGTTTCTGGATTTGAGGTCACGGTGAACCACCCCCAGGGCATGTGCGCTGTTCAATCCCTGAACTAACTGTTGCACGAGGCCGAACGCGGCATCTGGCTCAAACGGACCGTTGTGACGCAGATACTCACTCAGCGTAGGGCCGTCAAGGAACTCCATACAAAGAAATATTCCCGTCCCGCGAGAAGCCGTTTCGTAGGTAAACAGCTCGTGGATCCGACAAATGTTGGGATGAGAGATGGCTCGGGCCTGTCTGACTTCACGCCGGAAACGCTCGACCACTTCGGGTTGCCGCACCATGTCTGCACGTATCGTCTTGAGGGCTACGCGTTCCTGCAACTGGCTGTCCCAAGCCTCCCAAACCTCTCCCATTCCGCCGCGGGCGATGAACCGAAGAACTTTGAAACGGTCGAAGATTACCTTGTCGATTTCGAAGGGGCTGTCAGCGTCCAAGCCGGAAGGTTCTGCCGCGAACGAGGCTGTCGCGTCTCCCGGCTCGTCCATGAGTGCAGCCGCAAGAAGCGGCTTCTCGACGAAACCACCGGTCTCATCGCTTGCCGCAAGGAGTGCCTCCACCGCGTGGCGCAGCTCGGGGGCGCCCTCACATCTGCGATCAAGGAGCAAGATACGCTCCTCGCGCGTTAAGGGCAGGGCCGCAGCGAAGATTTCCTGAGCCGGGTCTCCCTGAGTAGACATGTCTGAACCCATGAAATCGCGAAGATTATCTCCGAACGGGGCCAAGCTAGCAAGCAAAAAGCGACAAACACGCGCTTCCCCTTGCTAACTGAAGCGCGATCCTCCCGAAATACGGTGTTTTCAGCCGCTTCAACTCCCCTGGTGGCGAAGTATCAGCCTTGCCCCGAGACCACCCATCGCAAGTGCGCGACGTATCGGGATACCCGGCGGCGTCTCTCGGGGTTCGAATCGTCTCCGAGACGTTGCGACTCCTGATGCCCGCTTGCTAGAATCGCGGCCTGCCGAAGTAGGCAGCAGATGGGCCGGGAATCGCCGGCCAATCGTGCTCCGAAGAGAAGTGGCAGGTCCCGCGTAGCAGGCTCTGTAGTTTTTCACAGGGCTCACAATTCACTCGTTTCCCGCTTCAATCGCAGGCAGGGGAAGCCTTGGACTTAGGCTCTAAGGAGGAGCTATGAGACGGATTCATCTTTTGTTGATTGCCGTTGCGATGCTGGCTGGCAGTGTCGCCTGTGTGGTCCCCGCGTCCGGACAGGCGGATAAGACTCCGGCTCCAGTCTATCTCACCAAAATGCCGTCAGGATTCCGCGATTGGCAGCTGATTTCGGTGGCCCACGAGGCGGGGAAGTTGAACAGTCTCGGCGCCATGTTGGGCAATGATATTGCGATCAAGGCGTACCGCGAAAAGAAGCTTCCGTATCCTGATGGCACGATCATCGCGGCGTTGCACTACAGCCACTCGCCGAACGCGGAGAACAACGCGGTGTTTGGCGACGTGCAGTCGTACACACCGGGGCCGCCCTCAAACTATCAGTTCATGGTGAAGGACTCGAAGAAGTATGCGGCGACGGGCGGGTGGGGGTTTGGCAGCTTCACGCCGGATGGCAAGCCTTTCGCGGTCGCGCAGATGAAGAGCTGTGCGCCGTGCCACGCGAAGGCTTCGCGTGACGGTGTGTTTACGACGTATGCGCCGTAAGGAGTTTTCCCCACTCTTCCGCAAAGGCACGTACGGATGCGGAAACCCGGAATTGGGCCAGTCCACCTTAGCCGCAAAGTACGCGGCTAAGGTGGGGCACCCAGGTCCTGCGCGGGCGCCGAGAGGCTTCGCGTGGTGTTGGGGTGGAAGCTTGCTGGTTCAGAGCTCGAGGATGATGGGCATGATGAGCGGGCGGCGGTTGGCGTTCTTTTGCAGGAAACGCTTGAGATCGCCGCGTATCTTGTCCTTCATCACGCCGTAGTCGCGGCGCTCCTCTTCGCTGGATTGCTCGAGGGTGCGGGCGACGATGTCGCGCGCGTTGCGGAGCAGCTCGGGGTCGTCGGCCGCGAAGCCTCGGGTGGTGATTTCGGGCAGGCCTTCGACCTGGCCGGTGCGCTTGTTGATGGCGAGGAAGACTCCATCTTCGCCGAGATGCTTTCGGTCTCTAATTACGGTGTCTTCGACGACGTCGGCGGTGGAGTTGTTGTCGATGCAGACGCGGCCGGTGGTGACTTTGCCGGTCTTCTCGGCGTGCTCGCGGTCGAGCGTGAGCACGTCGCCGTCCTCGAGGAGGATGACTTTTTCGGGGACGCCGGTCGCCGCTGCTAATTCCGCATGGCGCTTGAGGTGACGGTAGTCGCCGTGGACGGGGATGAAGAACTTCGGGCGCACGAGGTTGATCATCATGCGGAGCTCTTCCTGCGAGCCGTGGCCGGAGACGTGTATCAATCCATGCGTCCCGTCGTCGTGGATGACCCTGGCGTCGCGGCGCTCGAGGTGGTCGATTACGCGGTAGATGGCCTTCTCGTTGCCGGGGATGACGCGTGAGCTGAGCAGGACCGTGTCGTTGGGCTCAATCTTGGCGAAGCGGTGGTTGTCGACGGCGGCGCGGGAGAGCGCGGACATGGGTTCGCCCTGCGTGCCGGAGATCAGGACGAGCAGCTTGTTGGCGGGCGTGTCTTTGATCTGGTTGGGATGGATGATGAGGCCGGCGGGCGGGTCGATGTAGCCGAGGTCCTGGGCGATTTCGGTGGAGGTGTCGATGGAGCGACCGATGAGCGCGACCTTGCGGCCGTGCTTGTGGGCGAGGTCCATGGCGATCCGGATGCGGTGGATGGACGAGGAGAAGCAGGAGAAAAAGATGCGGCGCTTGGCGGCTCCAAAAATGTCGTCGAGGCGGGGAATGACGGCCTTTTCGCCGGGCGTGAAGCCGGGGCGGTCGACGTTGGTGGAGTCCTGCAGGAGGCAGAGAACGTTTTGCTTGCCGAGGTCGGCGAAGGCCTGGAGATCGAAGGGGTGGCCGTCGGGGGAGGAGAGATCGATCTTGAAGTCGCCGGTGTGGAGAACGATGCCGACCGGGGTGTGGATGGCGAGCGACACGCAGTCGACGAGCGAGTGCGTGACCCGGATGGGGAGGATCGAGAAGACGCCGAGGTTGAAGCGGCGGCCGGGAAGGATCTCGATGAGCTCTGCGTCGTCGAGGAGGCGATGCTCTTCGAGCTTGCCCTCTACATAGGCCAACGTAAATTCGGTGCCGTAGACAGGGACATTGAGGTCCGAGAGAATCCACGGGAGGCCACCGATGTGGTCCTCATGCCCGTGCGTAAGAACTATCCCGCGCACTTTGCTGCGGTTCTCGATGAGGTAGCTGATGTCCGGGACGACGATGTCGACGCCGAGGAGCTCTTCTTCGGGGAACATGAGGCCGGCGTCGATGACGAGGATGTCGTCGCCAAAGTGAAGGGCGAGGCAGTTCATGCCGAACTCGCCGAGTCCGCCGAGCGGGATTATTTGCAGTTTTTCATTAGCCATGGACCTCCAGTCTATCGCAGTACGGAAGGGAGGGCGGGAAATGCAAGGAATCAGTGGGATTGGGTGTGATCGAGGGGTTCGAGGTCGTGCGCCGGGGTGCGGGCGCGGACGCTGCGAATCTTGCGGCCGGAGAGGAAGCCGTTGACGGTGCTCCAGGCGCCGATGAGGAAGAAGAACCAGCCGGCGATCGAAGCGTGCTGGGGCGGGAGGAGGTGAGCGACGAGGGCGCAGAGGAGACATACGGCGGCGTCGCCAAGTTTGTCCCATATGTCTCCAACGGTGATGGCTACCTCGAGAGGGCTGAGCTGGAGTTGGCGACGTTGGCGCCAGGCGTTCCAATAGAGTGCGGTGAGGCAGAAGTAGATGGCCGCAAAACCGAGGGAGTAGACCTCCATCATCTCTCGCGGCTGATAGCGATTGGAAAAGATGTTGGGATCGACGTGGACACCGCTGGCCACGGCGAACATGAATTTGACGGGATAGACGTAAAAGAGGACCGAGAACAGAAGGGCGGAGTTGATCCACATCGTCGCGACGTCGTGAAGGCCGTAACGGCGGAAGAAGCGGAAGTGCGACATCCAGATGAGGATCAGGAAGAAGAAGCAGATCGCGAAGGGGAAGAAGCCGAGGAGAGCGGCGTGGAACTGGTCGTAGGTATGGGGAACTTCGAGGGAGACGACGAGGAGGGTGAGGGCGAAGCCAAAGACGACGTCCGAGAAGGCGTCGATGCGCGACATGTGCGTGCCGCGCAGACGGAAACCTTCCTTGGTTACCAGGTCATGACCATCAGGCATCGTGGGGACAGTGTAGCGCGAGATGCCGGCCGGAAGAGGCTAGATGGCCCGGATCATGCGGGCGGGGAGGGTAAAGAGGGCGCCGATGAGTTCAAACACGCCGCCGACTACGATGCCGACCAGGCGGAAGGGCAGGAGAATGAGCCAGATGAAGGGATAGAGGACGAGCGCGAGCAGGGCCAGGGGCCAGCAGATGACGAGCAGGATCAGAAAGAGCAGAAGCTTCATGGGACGTCCTTTCGTTCATAGATACGGCGTAGTCGTGCGGTTGGTTCCGCGCGAAGAGCTGGCCGGCAGCGGCGGTAGACTGGATCGAGCGCAGCCCTGCTGTCTCAAGGATGGAGGACGGAGCCTATGTGCCGCAACATCAAAATGCTGTTCAACTTCGATCCACCGGTGACACCGGAGGAGATTAAGGCCGCGTCGCTGCAGTTTGTTCGGAAGATCAGCGGGTTCAACAAGCCGTCCAAAGCGAACGAGGAGGCGTTCTTTGCTGCGATCGAAGCCATCAGCGCGGTTTCGACGAAGCTGCTGACTTCACTGGAGACAAATGCTCCGCCCAAGAATCGGGAAGAAGAGGCCGAAAAGCTGAAGGCACGGAGCGCGAACCGGTTTGCGGTTTAGCCGTGCGACGTTTCTCCCGGCGCTGGGGTCGCGCAGACCCCATCAAAGAAGCATGGTTGATTGAAGGCCGCGTATCGCCTCTCCTATCTCAGTAAATCTTCGAGGGTGGTGGAGAGGTCGGTTTTTTCGTCGCGGTATTTGACGATGATAGGGGTGTAGACGCTTAGGCCGAGGTCTTTGCCATAGCCGTGCTGGATGGCTCGGCTGCCGGCAACGACTACGGCGCCGGCGGGGAGGATGAGGGGGGTGGCTGGCTCGCCGTTGGGGCCTTCGGGGGTGCTGCGGTGGATCGTGTTGTTGGGGAGGTCGTAGACGGGGGTGCCGCGGGTGAGGATCACTCCAGAGGCGAGGACGGCGCCCGCCCGGACGATGGTGCCTTCGTAGACGCCCGTGTTGCCGCCGACGAGGACATCGTCTTCGATGATGACGGGGGAGGCGTTGATGGGTTCGAGGACGCCACCGATCTGCGCGGCGGCGGAGAGATGGACGCGCTTGCCGATTTGCGCGCAGGACCCGACCAGGGCGTGGGAGTCGACCAGTGAGTTTTCGCCGACGAAGGAGCCCACGTTGATGTAGGCGGGCGGAACGATGATGACGCCGCGAGCTACGTGGGCTCCGGAGCGGACGGAGGAGCCGCCGGGGATGATGCGAATGCCTTGCTCGGGGGTGAAGCGGCGGGCCGGGTAGGTGGATTTGTCGACGAAGGAGAGGATGTCGCCGGAGCGGCCGCCAGGGCTGCGGCCGTTCATGGCTTCAAGGGTGCCGAGACGGAAGCCGAGCAGGATGCCGCGCTTGACCCAGGCGTTGACCCGGTAGCCGGTAGGGGCTTCGGGGTCAGGCTGGGCGGAGCGGAGGGTGCCGGCTTCGAGGGCATCGCGAAGGTGGAGGAAGGCGGCGAGGGCGTCAGGGTCACCGATGGCGGCGGGGCCCTGGGCGAACCAGTGTTCGATGCGGGACTCGAGGTCTTGCGGGGGTGCGAAATTCATGGATGAGTTGATTGTAGCGGGGGTGGGGTGGCGCGTTATTCGGTCGGCAGGAGGTTGAGACTGCGGAGGATGGATTCCAGTTTGGTTCGGGTGGCGTCGGTTACGGGGACCATGGGGAGGCGGAGGGTTTCCGAGCAGCGGCCCAGGAGGGCGAGGACGGCCTTGATGGGGGCGGGGCTGGGCTCGATGAAATGGGCCAGCATGAGGGCGAAGTAGCGCTTGTTGAGGTCGCGGGCGCTGACCCAGTCGCCGGCAAGCGCGGCGCTCACCATGGAGGACATGGCGCCGGGGATGGCGTTCGAGGCCACCGACACCAGGCCCGTGCCGCCCAGGGCGATAACAGGGAGGGCGAGGGCGTCGTCGCCGGCCAGGACCGAGAAGGTGGTGGGTGCGTTGGCGAGGAGCTCGGTGATCTGGCCCATGACGCCGCTGGATTCCTTGACGGCGACGATGTTGGAGAGCTCGGCGAGACGGAGAACGGTTTCGGGGAGCAGGTTGGTGGCGGTGCGGCCGGGGATGTTGTACAGGATGATGGGCAGATCGACAGCTTCAGCGATCGCGCGGAAGTGTTGGAACTGGCCTTCCTGGTTGGGGCGGTTGTAGTAGGGGTTGGCGGTGAGGATCCCAGTGAGGTTGGGGATCTTCGCAATGCGCTTCGCATTGAGCACTGCCTGGGCGGTCGAGTTGTGGGTGCAGCCGGCGAAGATGGGCGCGCGGCCGGCGGCGACCTCGATGGTGATCTCGATGACGCGGTGAGTCTCGGCTTCGGTGAGGGTAGAGGCTTCGCCTGTCGTACCGCAGGGGATGAGCAGGGAGACGCCCTGGGCGAGCTGGGATTCGACGAGGGCACGGAGCGCAGGCTCGTCGAGTGAGCCGCCGGGAAGGAAGGGGGTGACGAGCGCGGTGCCGCAGCCGTGGAGTTTCATACCGAGTGAAGTTTAGCTTGGATCGCTGTGCGACTGCTTGCCGGACCGGAAAGAGCGGCTCTGCTCGACGACCTTTTGCGGGGGAAGGAGCCAGAGGACGGCTACGAGGAAGATCATGCCTAGGGCGGTTTTGGGTGACCAGTAGGCAGCCGGGATTGAGCCGAGGTAGAGCGCGGTGGAGGTGGCCTGCTTGATGGGGCTGCCGGCCAGGGGTTGGCCGGTGTGACGGCTGATGGAGGTGGAGAGAACGATCCAGGTGATGGCGGGGAGAACGCAGGTGAAGGCGTAGAGCGCGACCGAGAAGGAGGAGATGCCGCGGTTGCCGATCCAGGTAGTCGCGAAGGGGATCAGCGAGAGCGTGAAGAGGAAGGCGAGGTTGGACCAGAGGATGCCGTGGGTCACGTCGTCGAGGTCGTCGACAAGATAATGGTGGTTGACCCAGTAGATGCCGGTCTGGACGAAACTGAGGAGATAGACGGTAAGGAGCGGAGTGAGAGCGATGAGCCCGTTGACGTTCGAGACTTCTTTGCCGGGCACGTGGAGCTCGAGCACCATGATGGTGATGATGACGGCGATGACTCCGTCGGAGAAGGCTTCGAGGCGGCCGGGGGAGAGGGGTTTGGACATGGGCTCTGCAGGGAAGCATACAACGGCCGCGCCGACGACGGGAGCTTCTTGGGTAGCCTTGGAGCAGGGGGGACACCCAGATGGGTGGGAGTTAGAAGAGGAGTTTGACGCCTAGTTGAATTTGGCGGCTGGTGTTGGCGGTGGCGGTGATGACGCCGGGGGTGCCGAGCGCGGCGGGAGTGATCTGGTTCGCCGTAGTCCCCTGGGTCGGGCCGTTGGAGAAGACGACTTCGTTGGGGAGAGAGAGGTTGGTGTGGTTGAGGATGTTGAAGAACTCGGCGCGGAATTGGAGGCGGAAGCGCTGGGTGATTTGCGTTGACTTGAGGAGAGAGAAATCCCAGTCGGCGTAGCCGGGGCCTACGAGGCTGTCGCGGCCAGCGTTGCCGACGGTGCCGTAGGCGGGGGCGGAGAAGGCGTTGGGGTTGAAGTACTGCGCGGCCTTCTGAGCTGTCGTGCCGCCAGGGTAGAGCTTGCCGGTGAAGTTGGGGTTCACGTTGGGGCGGACGGGGTTGCGGCTATCGCCGGAGCCGGTGGGGTTGTAGCCAAGTTGCGGCGAGAAGGGGAAGCCGGTGGAGAGGCTGACGATGGATGCAAGGCTCCAACCGGAGATGACGTGCTCGGTGAACTTATTAGCATTGGCGAGGAAGGCCTGGCCGCTGCCGATAGGTAGATCGTAGGTGGCGTTGGCGGCGAAGAGGTGCCGGACGTCGGTGGCAGCGGGGCCGTAGTCGAGATGCGGAAGCGCGGGCACTGAGACGAACGCTGGCGTGTTCGAAGAGACAGACGTGTTCCATGCCGACCCGTCATCGAGATTTTTGGACCAGGTGTAGTTAATGCGGAACTGCAGACCGTTGGAGAGGTTATGCCGCAGGTCCACGATGAAGGCGTTGTAGTTGCCCGTGCCGCCGGACCACCAGGAGGTAGTGTTGGCTACCGCGTTGTTCGCCTTGGTGATGGTGGGGTAGTAGATGACGTTGTTGGCGAGGACCACAAAGTCGGGCTCGTTGAGATCGCCGTTGAGGATCTGGTGATAGCTATGCGAGCCGTTGTAACCCAGGGTCAGGGAAGTGGAAGGCGCGAGCTGCTGCTCGATTCTGAAGGTGTAGGAGAGCAGTGCGGGCGTGGAGATGTTGGTGGCTACGGTGGAGGGGCTGATCTTCGGCGTACCGCTGATGGGGTTGGAGACGGTGGTGCTGGAGTAGGAGTTGACGGTGTTGTAGGGAGCGGCCTGGTCGAGGCGATAGTCGAGCGCATCGAGCAGGGAGTGGTGCAGCCCCGCGCTGGCGGTAACGCTGGTGCGGCCGTTGCCGAACGCGTCCCACGCGAGTCCAATCCGCGGCTCGGGCAGGAAGAGGGCGCGGTTGTCGGTGAGTGCGTTGGACAGGCCGGAAGTGGGATTGGTGGAGATGACGCCGAGGGGAGCGCCGTTGCTGGCGGCTCCAAAGCTGTAGACGCTGGCGCGGTTTTGCGACTCACTCCAGCCGGTGGAGGACTCGCTGCGGAACCCAGCGCGAATTTGCAGACGGGGCGTGATGCGCCAGGTGTCCTCGATGAAGGCGTCGGCGAAAAGGGTCCGCCAGCCTAGCTCGGTGATGTCGGGCGCGTAGGTGAAGGTCTTGATCGCCCCGGTGAGGAAGGTAGCGAGGGACGCAAACGACGCCTGGCCGTATTGGTCCTGGGCGAGGTTGTCGTTTGACTGGAGGCGCTGGACCCAGATGCCGCCTTCGAGAGTGTGCTTGCCGATGGTGTAGAAGGCGTGGTCGTCGAAGGTGAAGAGGTTGCGGGTGATGGCGTTGTTGGCGCCGACGTTGGCGCCAGCGCCGGTGATGGAGGATGCGCCGTTGGAGGCAGTGGAGCCGGAGATGACGACCGCATAAGTGGGGACGCCGGGACGCACGGAGGGAGTGAGGGCTTGCTGCGCGGCGGGAACGTAGCCGTTGAAGTAGTAGCTGGCGCGGGAGAAGCCGAACCGGGCGACGTTGATGAAGTTGGGCGAGAAGACGTGGTGCTCTTCGGCGCTCAGAACTTGTTCGCGAAGGGTTTCATCGACGTAGGAGTAGGGGTTGGCCGAGGGCGAGACAGCGTCCGAGTCGTCAATGGTGTAAATGGAGTTGAAGGTGTCGATGTTGGAGAGGTTCGCGTCGAAGCGCGTCGTGCCGAAGTCTTCGCGAATGTGTTGCGGAGCGGAGCCGATCCATTGGGCTATCCCGGTTGAAGCCCCGTTCTGCGTGATCTCGGGGCCGTTGGCGACGGGCCACAGATTGAGCAGCGGCTTCACGCTGGCGACGGCATGGGCGCGCGACGTGGCGTCGGGTACGAGCGTGACAAGCGACTCGCCGAGATTCTGGCGGTAGCCTTCGTAGTTGGCAAAGAGGAACAGCTTGTTCTTCTTGATGGGGCCGCCGAGCGAGCCACCGAAGTTGTTGCGCTGGAACTCAGGGATGCGGGGACCGTCGAAGTAATTGCGCGCGTCGAAAAAGCTGTTGCGAAGGAACTCGTATACCGAGCCGTGGAGCTGGTTGGTTCCGCCTGTGGTGACGATGGAGATCTGCGCGCCGTCGCGCTTGCCGTAGGCCGCGGAGTAGGTGTCGGTGACGACGTTGAATTCGCGAATGCCGTCGATGCCTAGCAACTGCCCTGACGTTCCGCCGGGTGTCGTGTTGATCAGCGAGGCTCCGGTGTACTCAATGCCGTTGAGCAGAAAGAGATTGTCCTGCGGCCGCCGGCCCGACACGGAGAACATGCTGCCTACCGAAGAATTTGAAGTTCCGATGCCGCCGCTGCGCTGGTTGGTGTAGTTGACGGTGCCGGGGTTGAGCAGGATGAGCTGGTCGTAGGAGCGGCCGTTGAGGGGAAGCTGCTTGACCTGGCGGCTGTCGACGAGGCCGGCAGTTTGTTCGGTGGAGGTGTTGACGATGGGCTGGGTCTCTGTGACGGTGACGGTTTCGTGGCCGGTGACAGAGAGAGCGAGGTTGAGGTTGAGGGATTGGCCGATGGTGAGGGTGGCGGTGCGGGTGGTTTGGGCGAAGCCTGGCGCGGTCACGTTGAGGGTGTAGGGGCCGACCGCGATGGAGGAGGCGATGTACTGGCCTGAGGCGTTGGTGGTGAGGGAGCGCTGGGCGCCGGTGTCGTCGTTGTGGACCAGGACGTGGGCACCGGGGATGGCGGCTCCGGAGGCGTCGGTGACCGTGCCGGAGATGGTGCCGCCGACGACCTGGGCGCGGGCGGAGAGAGTGAGGGCGAGGAAGAAGAGAGGGATGAGGCGAAGGCGTGGCATGGGACTCCTGAGAGGGGTGCGCGCCTGCGCGTGCTTGCGGCAGGCTTTTGGGTTTGTGGTCTTGATTTATGGGCTGGTTCTCGCGGGTTAGTTGGAAACTAACAGCGACAACGACAGCGGGGTGATACGAGGGATGCGGTGTGGAGATTCGTCATTGGGCGGCTCCGTGGTGGTAGACCGCTAAGACCATGCCGAGCGTGAGGAGGGCGATGAAGATTTCGCCGAGGACCCCTACGAGGATGGGGCGCCAGCCCTGCGTGACGAGGTCGCGCAGCCGGGTGCGGAGGCCTACACCCGCAAAGGCGGGGAGGAAGGCCCACTTGCTGAGGTTGCCGAGAGAGGTGAGCTGACCGGTCGAGAAAAAGCCGATGCTGGCGAGGATGGAGAGCGCTATGAAGCCGAGGATGAACTTGGGGAATTTTTGCCAGAGGAAGAGCGCTTTGCGCTCGACCCGGGAGGCCTGGCCCTGCGAGGCCCAGTAGACCGCGTAGCCGAGAACGACGAAGCCGATGAAGGCGGAACGTGCGGTCTTGGCGAGGATGGCCATGCGGCCGGCGAGGTCGCCATAGAGGGCTCCCGTGACCGTGGCTTCGGCAGTGTTGTCGACGGCGAGGCCGGCCCAGATGCCGTAGGGTTGCTGGCCCATGTGCAGGAAATGTCCGATGAGGGGGAAGGTGAAGAGGGCGAGGGCGCCGAGCGCGAGGATGGCGGCGATGGCGGTGGTGGTGTCCTGCTCGTCGGACTCGATGGCCGGTTGCGCAGCCATGATGGCGGTGACGCCGCAGATGGAGCTGCCGATGGCGAGCAGGCTGGTGAGCTTGGGCGGGAGACGAAAGATCTTGCCGAGGATGGTCATGACCGTGAGGGACATGGTCAGCTCGATGGCTACGAGGACAAGGCTCATACCGCCGATGTGGAGGACATCCGCGAAGACGAACTTGGCGGCGACGAGGACGATCCCGAGCTTGAGCCAGAGCTCGTAGGTGGCGATGCCGGGACGGAAGATGGCGGGGACGGAGAAGACGTTCGAAATAACGAGGCCGAGGATGATGGCCCAGAGGACGTACTCGATGCGCGGGAAGTAGTGGTGATGGGCGCGCAGGAAAATTCCGAAAGTCTCGAGGGCTTTGCCGGCCAGGCCGATGGCAAAGAGAAGGAGGGTGCCGGGGATGAGCGCGAGGAGTTGCTGCGATCGCGGAGGCTGGCGAGCGGCGCTGGGTAGCGGGATGGTCTGGGCAGACACGGCAGTTGTCAGTTCTCAGGTGTCAGTTCTTAGAAAGAACCGACGGTTACCAGGAGATGCGGTGGATCACGTTGAGCCGTATGAGGGCGGCGAAGGTGAGGGCGATCAGGATCGCGGCGGCGTCGGCGTTGAAGGCCAGCTTGCGGGTCGGGGTGGGGGATTCCATGGGGAACTCCTGTAGGTTGTAAGGCTTGGTTTGGGAGGGGGAGACGATTGGGCTCAGATGCACGAAACCCACGCTGCCGGGGAGCTGTGCGTGGGTGTTTGAGCTTGCGGGCGAAGTTTGTGGGTTCGCTTAGAGCAGACAGACACCGGCGCGACAGCGCGGCATGCGACAACACATGCAACAGAAGGCGGCGGTGGTGTGGATCTGCTTCATCTTGTGATTGAGACTAAAGCAGTCGGTGGGGTGCGTCAAGCCTTGCGCCGGGTTAGAGGTTCGGAGCGTCGGCGCGAGCGTCGGCGAGATATTGGTCCAGGTTACTGGTGATGCCGAAGACGTGATACATCATGAAGCGGTAGAGGGGCGGCCGGATGAAGCCGGTTTCGGTGATGGTGAGGTTGGTGGTGTTGGGCGTGGGGCCGGGGGAGAGCAGGTAGGTCCAGGTGCCCCCGTAGGAGGGGGTTGGGAGGTCGAGGAGGACGTCGCGGCGCGTGGGAGCTTCACTGTGGGTCGCGAGGAAGGTCATGGTCTGGCCGTGGGCGAGGTTCTCGGTCCAGTGGTCGCGGCCGGCGTCGGGTGGAAGGACGGTGACCGACTGCACGGCATGGCGCCAGGTGGGAGCGTTCGAGACGTTGGCGATCAGCGCGAAGACTTTGTCGGGCGGCGCGGCCACTGTGCCGCTGACGGTGGTGACGTGATTGACAGGGAGGGTGAGGCCGTCGACGTAGGCGATCGCGATGACCACGGCGATGAGGACGATGAGGGAGAGAAGAATGCGGCCGAGGGTTCTCATGAGGGGCTCCTGTGAGTGCAGGCCCGAAGACATGAGAAGAATAGCGCAGGTCATGCGCGGACGGCGAGGAGCTTCGCGTGGGAGGCATCCGTTGCACGATGCCCACTCATGACCATGGGACCGTCATGAATGGGGCACCCGGATATGTGGCGGGGGCAGGTTTCAGCGCTAGTTGGAGGAGTTTTTGGTGTTGGGGTGGTTGCCTAGTTGTTGCCAGTGGGTCTCCTTCATGTCGACGCCGAATTTTTTGGCGGCCGCCTTGATCCGATGGAAGGCTTTCTCGCGCTCGTCGTCGGAGACGTCCTTGACCTGGTCGAAGCGCGCAATTGCGTTGCGTACGTGCGAGGCGTTTTCAAGCGGTTCTTTGCGCTGGTCGGGAAAGGCGTAGTTGGAGGCGTCGATGTGCTTGCGATCGTCGGCCGAGAGAGCGTGAGATTTGGTGGGCATGGGGTGCTCCGGGAACAGCCTTGCAGCGGGCCTGCGTCCGGCCGCTTTGAGAACATTAGATGGCCGTGGAGGCGGAAGGTTGGCTTGCCAGAGTAAGGCAGCGGCAGGGGTGGAAAATTCATCGAAGGATGTAGAGCGGGAGGAGGCGGCAGGTGTATCTTCCTCGCAAATGGGCCAGGAGGTTGATGGATGGGATCGGGGAAGAATGTAGCGGGTGGGTTGAACGATCGGGCGAGTATTCCGGCAGCTAGTTTTGCGTCGGATCTGACACGGCTCAATGCAGTGGGCAAACCGCGGCGGGTGGTGGGCGATCCCGTGGCGGTGCTGAAACAGAACACTCGATTTCTTCCCGTGCCGGAGGCTCCTCCGGCACTGCTGAAGGTTCCGTTCTCGTTGTTCGATCCGGCGGCGAGTGCGGCGGCGACCTCTGCAGGCAGGCTGGTCTTCCATTGCGTGGGAGATACGGGCGGGATTCATGGGACGGCGACGGAAGAAGCCGTTGCCGAGGGCATGGAGGCGCAGATCACGGCGGCGGTTGCGGGGAATGCGGCTTCGTTCTGCTTCAACCTTGGCGATGTGATTTATTTCAATGGGCAGAGCACGCTGTATAAGTCGGAGTTTTATGAGCCGTACCAGTATTATCCGAAGCTGATTTTTGCGATACCCGGAAACCATGACGGCGACACGTTTGTGGAGAAGGGGGATGCGCCGGATACGGAGCCCTCGCTGTACGGATTCATGCAGAACTTTTGCGCGCAGCAGGCCGTGACGGTGACGCCGTACCGGATGACGATGACTCAACCGTATTGTTACTGGACACTAGACGCGCCGTTTGTGACGATCATCGGGCTGTACTCCAATGTGGAGGGAAGCCTGGATGCGCGGGGGCGGATGGACCAGCAACATTTCTTGAACACGCAGATGCAGGCTGCTGATCCAACGAAGAAGTTAATTGTGGCGGTGCATCATCCGCCGTACTCGCTGGATAGCGTGCATGGAGGGACGCCTGACATTTTGAATGCACTTGACCAGGCGGTAGCGGCGTCGGGGAGGACGCCTGATGCGGTGCTGTCGGGGCACGTGCATAACTACCAGAGGTTTTCGCGCGTGGTGGGGACGCGCACGATCCCGTACGTGGTGGCGGGTGCGGGCGGGTATGCGAACGATGTGGGCAGCCTGCATAAGCTGCAGCCGGAGTTGACGACGCCGCCGGTGGCGCTGCCGTATGCGACGACGGTGGCGGGGGTGAGTCTGGAGAATTATGAGCAGACCATGGCGGGGTTTCTGCGGATCACAGCGACGACCGCGCAGCTGACGTTCGAGTATTTTCGAGTGCCCTTTGGCGGGGTAGTGGAGGCGACGGCGTTCGATACGTTCACGGCGTAGGTCCTGCGCGAACGGCGAGAGGTAAGCCATGGCGATCGCGAGGGATGGATTCGGGTGAGCCGCACAGGACACGATAAGGCCGCGCTGTGAGCGGGTCACACGGCTATGCGCGTCCTAGGAGAAGGCAGGTCTCTTCGTTTTCCTCGATGAAGGTGCGAATCGTCGCGTGCGCGGAACGGAGCAGATGTTCTACGTCAGCCGTTGAGCAGTTGCCGAGGCGTATCCAAATGATCTTTGGGGGATCGTGCTCCAGTACGCTGCGTTCGGCAAAATCGGAGTCCTTGGAGACGATTGCGAATCCATGCTGCTTCGCGTAGTCCCATATTGCGCCGTCGTTCGAGCTGCCGAGGTGGACGTTGTGTACATGCTCCGACCCTGGATACAACCCTCCGACCCTGGATACAACCCTGAGAGCGCGTGCGTCAGCAGCACCGATAGGTTCTCATCGAGCAGGAGCTCCACGCTGCCGCGGTCTCGAGCTTTCGCTCACGGTCCGCGGCAAACGCGAGGCTCGCGAGGATGTCCGCTTCGGTGAGATAGGGGAAGTCCCGGAGGATTTGCTCGTGGGTCATTCCGGAGGCGAGGTAGCTGAGCACGTCCGCAACGGTGATGCGCAGACCGCGTATGCAGGGCTTGCCGCTGCGCTTTCCGGGCTCCATCGTGATGATCTGCGAATAATCCATAGACGTAGCCTACGGTTTAGGCAAGGGCCAGTAAAGGGAAATGAAGCGTGCGGAAACGACCCACTCATGCGCCAATGGCGAGCGCGTGATCGGGTCCTGTGCGGACGGCGAGAGTCAGGCGATGGCCTTGGCCACCAGGGCCTTGGCTTCGGTTTGGATTTGGGTCAGATGCTCGGGACCGTTGAAGCTTTCAGCGTAGATCTTGTACACATCCTCAGTACCAGACGGGCGGGCGGCGAACCAGCCGTTTTCGGTGGTGACTTTCAGCCCTCCGATGGGGGCGTGGTTGCCGGGGGCTTCGGTGAGGATCGAGGTGATGGGTTCGCCGGCTAGATCCTTTGCCGTGACCTGCGCGGCGGAGAGTTTGCCTAGCTTGGCTTTCTGCTCGGGCGTGGCTTCGGCGTCGATGCGCTGGTAGACGGGGTTGCCGTATTTGGCGGTGAGCTCGTTGTAGAGGATGCCGGGATCTTTCCCGGTGGTGGCGGTCATCTCCGCAGCAAGTAAACCCAGGATGAGGCCGTCTTTGTCGGTGGTCCATACGCTGCCGTTGCGGCGGAGGAAGGTGGCGCCCGCGGACTCTTCCCCCACAAAACCTAATGTCCCGTCGATCAGGCCGTCTACGAACCACTTGAAGCCTACAGGGACTTCGAGCATAGGACGGTTGAGGCCTTTGGCTACGCGGTCGATGATGCTGGAGCTGACCACGGTCTTTCCTATCCCAACTTTGTCAGACCACTCAGGCCGGTGCGTGAAGAGGTATTGGATACACACAGCCAGGTAGTGGTTGGGGTTGAGCAGGCCCGAGCTGCGGGTGACGATGCCATGTCGGTCGTGGTCCGTGTCGCAGGCCCAGGCTACGTCGTAGAGATCCTTGTTGGCGATCATGCTGGCCATCGCGAAGGGAGAAGAACAGTCCATGCGGATGCGGCCGTCCCAGTCCAGGGTCATGAAGCGGAAGGTGGGATCGGTGTACGGGTTGAGGACAGCGACGGGGAGTTTGTATTGCTCGGCGATGCGGGGCCAGTAGGCTACGCCGGCGCCGCCTAATGGATCGACCGCCAGCTTTAAGGCGGTCCCGGCTAATGCTTCGAAGTTGATGACGTTGGCCAGGTCGTTGACGTAGGCGGTGATGTAGTCGTGGCGATGGGTGGTCTCGGCGGCCAGGGCTTTGGCGTAAGCGAGGCGCTTGATGCCCTGAAGCTTGTTGGTAATAAATTCATTGGCGCGGTTCTCGATCCACTTGGTGGCGGTGGTGTCGGCGGGACCGCCGTTGGGTGGGTTGTATTTGAAGCCGCCGTCGTCGGGTGGGTTGTGGGAGGGCGTGATGACAATGCCGTCAGCGGGGGTTTTGGAGCCCGACGAGTTGTACTCGAGGATGGCGTGGGAAAGGACGGGCGTAGGGGTGTAGCCGAGGTCCTGATCGATCATCACCGTGACACCGTTGGCAGCGAGCACTTCAAGCGCAGTCGAGAAGGCGGGCTCGGAGAGGGCGTGAGTGTCCTGCGCGAGGAAGAGCGGGCCGGTGGTGTTCTGGGTGGCGCGGTACTCGACGATGGCTTGCGTGATGGCGAGGATGTGCGCGTAGTTGAAGCTGTTGTTGAACGCGGAACCGCGATGGCCGGAGGTACCGAAAGCGACGCGCTGCGCGGGGACCGAGGGGTCGGGGTGGTTGGCGTAGAAGGCCGTGACCAGGCGCGGGATGTTGACCAGGCGGTCCGGGCTGGAGAGATGGCCGGGCGTGTTGACGAGCGGGTCGGTGATCGCGTTCGAGGACATGGAAGAAAGCATACGGGTTGGATGCGCGAAACGGAATGGGGGCCCGCGCGGAGGGGGCGAGCGAAGCACTGTGGTCAGTTGTTGGGGTTGTCGCGCTCAATCTGCATGAGGAAGTTGAAGAGCAGGAGGGTGAGGACACCGAAGGCCATGGCGAGCAGGGCGAGGGGGGCGCCGTAGGGAGCGGTTTCGGTGAGCGAGAAGCGGAGAAGGATGATAGAGACGATGAAGGCGGCGTTGCGGAAGACCATCTCGTAGCGGCCGGAGACGTTGAGCGAGAGGATGAGGACGAGGACGTCGGTGAAGATCATGACGGTGAAGAGATCGTTGTAGAAGGTGGTGATGTGCTCGATCGGCGAGTTTTGGGAGACCGAGATAAGGCGCCAGACGTGGATTCCGAAGAGGCCGAGATTGTAGATGGCCATACCAATGAGCAGAATGGCGAGGCCGATGGCGACGACTTTTTTCTCCGCAATGAAGCGCTGCACGCCGCGCGAGCGGGATTCGGTGTCGATGGGGATGACCCCGCGATGAGCGATGTACTGGAAGAGGGCGACGAGAGAGAACATGGCGAGGCCGGCCCACATGTCGAGATAAAGAGGCAGTGTCTGGCGGGTAAAGCGCTGGGCGTGGAGCGGGCCGCTCACGGTGGCGATGTCGCGGAAGACGTCGCGGATAAAGATGAGGGACACAATCTCAAACTGGTTGGCGATGGAGCGGGTGGTGGAGGCGGGCAGGGCGGCGATCAGGGTGAGGACTTCGTAGAAGAGGATGAAGTTGAAAGGGGTAGAGATGGCGGAAAGGTAGTTGGTGCCAAGCTCCGCGAGGAGAGCGGGCGGATGGTCGAGCGATCGCCCGAGAAATATGAGGAAGAGATGCAGGGCGAAGCCGGCGATGCTGACGCGGATGACGAGATGCTTGAGGGCGAGCTTGTTGGCGTCGGAGAAGATGCGATCGTGGGCCAGGATGAGCTGCTGCCACGCACGCGACGGCGGATTGGTGCTGGTGTTGGGAGTGGTGTTGGAGGGGAAGGTGGACATGGCGCGGACCTGCAAAGTCCTTCACGGGCGGCGAGAGAACAAGACCTTCAGGGTTTGATGCTGTGGCGGAGGGATCGGGAGCGGTAGAAGGCGTAGCCAATGAGGTTGACGATGAGGGTGGTGCCCAGAATTTCGGTGGCGAAGGTTAGGAGTTTGGAGGAGCCGTCGAAGGGGTAGGCGTTGAGCGCGAAGATGGCCATGCTGGTGACGAAGCCTACGGCGCAGATAACGATCGCCCAGGTGGGGATACGCTTGCGGAGCAGCTTGAGGCCGATGACAGGTATGGCAAACATGGCGAGGTAGGCGAGAACGTAGAACTCGGTCGAGGCGTTGTTGAGCAGGTTGAAGGCTACGGCGGCGTGGACACCAGCGCTGCCGAGAACGATCAGCGCCGCAATGATCAGAGCGGCCACGAGGATGGAGTTGGTCGGGGTGCGGTAGCGCGGGTGGAGGCGGGAGAACCATTCGGGGATGAGGTGATCCCAGCCGGCGGCCATGGGCAGGCGCGAGACTCCGGTAAACAGATAACTGGAAGCGCCGAGGATGCGGATCTGGAGCAGCAGGATGACGCCGCGGGCGACCAGGTTGCCGAGCGTGCTGGACCCGAAAGCCAGGCGGAGGGTCTGGGGGATCGGGGCGATGTAATTGATGGGGACGCCGGTGACCTCGTGGAAGGCGAGCACAGAGGCCGTCCCGAAGATGAACATGACGATGATGATCGGCGTGGCGATGAGGATGGATCGTCCAATGTCGCGGGAGGGGGACTTGGCTTCGCCGGCCATGATGGCGATGTACTCGAGGCCGGCGGCCGCGAAGAGGGTTTGGCCGATGAGGGCGAGGGAGTTGGGATCGGTGTGGGGAAGATGGAGTTCGAAGGGGGTGAAGTGAATGGGGACGTGGTGGGCCATCGCCCAGAAGGGCGCAAAGATGAGCAGGGCGAAGGCTGCGATCATCGAGGCGCCGGAGACATTATGGATCCACTTGCCGAGCGCCAGGCCGCGGATCGCCGATAGAGCTAACGCCGCCAGAAGGAAGGCCAGGCCGATGAAGACGGTGGTGTGGCTTTCCGGGACCCAGGCGGCGCGCGGGCCGATCATGAAGGCGAACTCGCTGGGGATCTGGAACAGGATGGTGGCGATGGAGGCCAGGCCGTAGGCCCAGATGTTCCACGCGGTGAGGAAGCCGACGGTGTCGCCGAAGGAGCGGCGGGCCCAGACGTAAAGGCCGCCTTCGAGAGGCATCTCGCGATTGAGAAAGTAGACGGCGACGGCCATGGGTGCGTAGAAGACCGCGAAGGCAAAGAGCCAGACAAGGGTTTGGGCGTGGCCGAGCCCGGCGGCCAGGCCTACCCAGGAGCTTCCCACGACGGTGAGGACCTGGGAGAGGACGAGGTCGCGCAGGGTGAGCTGGCGCGAGAGATGGTGATTGCCGGCGGCGTCGGCGGAAGCGACACCTTGTCGGGGAGCCTCGGAGGTGAAAGAGGAGGGCATTGGGTGCATCGTCTCACACGCGGACGGCGGACGGTGACGGTGGGAATTTTTGTGTCGTGCTGCGTGGCTTGACGGCTGGGGTGAGCATGGCCTAAGTCTTGTGATTCTTATCACATGAGGTTTGTCTAATTATTGCTTGAATTGGCTTAGGTCTCTGCCGAATTCAAAGGTCTTTATGCTGGGCAACCGCTTCGGAAGCCTGTGTGGCCCTTCGGCAATGTGCGTGGTTGAGTTGTGATCGTTGCTCTATGCAGTTGAGGGCTGAAGGAAGTGCCGCATAGGCTCCAAATCAGGGGCAGGATTTGCACTGCAGCGAGGTTGCTGCTGGTGTTGGGGGTGTGCGTTTCGGGGAGGATGCGGGGGCAGCAGGCGACGCTGGTGGGCGATGCGCATGTTTCAAGTGCGCAGCCCGGGGTGAACTCGGGAAGCCTTAGCAATTTGAATGTGGGTGGCGGATATACGGCGCTGGTTCAGTTCGACTTGGGAATGCTGCCGGCGGGGACGACGCCGGCGCAGATCGCGAAGGCGACGTTGCGGGTGTACTGCAATCGGGCGGATATGCCGGGGAGTGTGCAGGCGGAGTTGGTGGGCGGGGCGTGGGCGGAATCGAGTGTGACGTACGCGACGCTGCCGGTGCTCGGTGCACTGTTGCAGACGGAACAGGTGGCAGGGGCGGGAGACTTTGTGACGTTCGATGTGACGTCGGCGGTGCAGGGATGGGTGGGGGCGCCGGCGACGAACTTTGGGCTGGCCCTGGTGGCGGGGAGTGGGGTAGCCGTCCAGTTCGACAGCAAGGAGAATGATGAGACGTCGCATGCCCCGCAGCTGGAGATTTCGCTGGTCGGGAGCGGGGCCATGGGGCCGGCGGGGCCAGTGGGAGCGCAAGGGGCCCAGGGCATTCAGGGGGAGGCGGGAGCGGCGGGCACTCCTGGGGCGACGGGAGCGCCGGGGCCTGCGGGGCCGCAGGGTGTGCCGGGGATTTCGGGGACGGGTGGCGGGATTGCGTTTGCGGGGGTG
>Ga0210392_10000054_pt1 | contig 107894 bp, 97 predicted proteins | sample IncBWC30OmetaG_FD_161057 | JGI IMG/M metagenome (GOLD analysis project Ga0210392, IMG submission 161057) | Forest soil microbial communities from Barre Woods Harvard Forest LTER site, Petersham, Massachusetts, United States - Inc-BW-C-30-O ... | reverse complement strand
TTGGGGTGGGGGGCGGTGCTGACGGGGGCGTATGTGGTGTATCCGTGGTATCGGGTGGTGGCGCCGGTAGGGGCCGCGGACCTCTCAGGGTATCCGCAGCGGTTGTTGATGCATAGCGCGGCGACGAGTGGATGGCACTCGCTGGGGATGGAGTGGAAAGAGCATGTGGCGTGGCTGACGCCGATCTCGATCACGATGGTGGCGTTTGTGTTTGCGAGGTATGGGCGGGAGTTGGGGCGGCATCGGCAGTTGCGGGCGGCGGTGCTGGGATTTGCGATGGTGTCGTTTGTGGCGGCGGGGGTGGCGGGGTTTTTCGGCGCGATGATCAACAAGCATGCGCCGGTGACGGGTGGGGCGGTGATTTCGTTGGATGGAGGCGGGCGATGAGCGGGCGCGCGGAGAGGACGAATGGGTCGGGGGCGGCGGCGATCCTGGCGGCAGGGGTGGGAGCAGCGGCGCTGGGCGTGTTGGCGGTCGCGGGGGATAAGAGCGCGGTGGTGAAGAGCGCGATGATTTTTTATAAGCCGACTGGGCCGCTTTCGGGGGTGACGACGGTGGCGATATTGATTTGGCTGGTGTGCTGGGGGTTGTTGGAGTGGCGATGGCGGAAGCGGAGTGTGGCGGTCGGGAGGGTTTGTTTGGTGGCTGGAGTGTTGTTGGGCGTGGGGGTATTGCTTACGTGTCCGTTGGTGGGGGATTTGTTTTAGAGGCCGGGCTTCTAATTTTCAGCTAAATAGGCCCGCTGTGCGTGCGAGAAGCGGGTTCCTCGCCAGGCTCGGAATTACAAAGAGCAAGAGCAGAAGCAAAAGCAAAGAAGAAGCAGGTCCCTGCGGGATTGACAACCAAAAAAGGCCAACGGCAAAAGGCAGGCGCGACTCCAGGGGTCCTTCCCTTCACTACACTCGAGGGTCAGGATGACGCGGTACATTGTCGGGCAGCAATTGCGCGTCGGATGTGTCAGTGACGAGCGATCGCCGAAAGGGATGCAGGACGGGGCAGCGCTAGGGGCGGGTGGCGAGGGCTATGCGGGGGATTTGGGCGTAGTCGTTCAGGAATTGGAGGTCTTGCCAGGGGCCGTTGGTGGGTTTTTCGAAGAGGGTGCGGAGGGCGTCGAGCTGGCCGAAGCCGAACTCGAGGGCGAGGAGGCCTTCGGGTTTGAGGGCCGCGTGGGCGGCGGGAAGGAGGCGGCGGTAGATGTCGAGGCCCTCGACGCCGGCGAAGAGGGCGGAGTGGGGTTCGTGCTTGAGGACCTCGTCGGACATGGTGGCGGCTTCGTAGAGGGAGACGTAGGGCGGGTTGGAGACGATGACGTCGAAGGGTGGGGCGGATTGGAGCTGAGGGGCGGCGAGGAGATCGGATTGGAGGAAGGTGACGCGGTGGACCAGGTGGTGGCGGGCGGCGTTGTGTTCGGCGATGGCGAGGGCGGCGGGGTAGAGGTCGGAGGCGGTGATGTGGGCCAAGGGGAGCTTGGAGGCAAGGGCGAGTGCGATGGCGCCGGTGCCGGTGCCGATGTCGAGGATGCGGGGTGGGGGAGAAGCGGGGCGGGCGGCGACCCAGCGGAGGACAGCCTCGACGAGGAGTTCGGTTTCGGGGCGGGGGATGAGGGTGTCGCGGGTGACACGCAGCATGAGGCCGTAGAACTCCTGATGACCGATGAGGTACTGGATGGGTTCTTTGGCGGCGCGGCGGGAGACGAGGGCGCGGTAGGAGCGGAGGAGGGTGGAGGAGAGTTCGGTGTCGGAGTGGGCGATGAGCCAGGGGCGGTCGCGGAAGAGGAGATGAGCGAGGAGGGTCTCGGCATCGCGGCGATCGATGGAGGCGGCGGCTTCGGTGAGGGCTTCGCGGAGGGTCATAAGGGCCGAGTGTAGAGGACAGAGTTTAGAGAATTGAGAAGACGGTTGAGATTTAGGATAGATGGTTTGGGTTAAGCTGGCGGGATGCGGTGGGAGCGAGTGCGGTCGGTGAGGTTCAGGTGGCTGCTGCCGGTGGTCGCGCTGTGGGTGGTGGTGGTGGTGATTGCGTTGCCGGCGGTGCAGACGTATGGGAGGCTGCGAGTGATTGGGGCGCAGGGACAGAATGCGACGGTGAGGGTGGGAGCGGATCATGCGACGATCTCGCCTGAGAATTTCTGGCCGTTCGCGGTGAATGAGGCGGTGGTGACGCACTCGCATGCGCTTACGGCGATGCAGTTGCCGGGGGCGCTGGTGGAGATGCCACTGGCGATCGCGCTGACGAATCCATCGCTGTGGTATCCGCAACAGCTGGACGAGTGGACGTGGAGCCTGGTGGAGATGCCGCTGTATTGTCTGCCGGCGTGGTGGCTGGTGGGGCTGGGGATGGAGGGGTTGCTGGGGCGGCGGAGGGTTCGGTGGCCGGCGCTGCTGCTTGGGTCGGTGGCGTGGGCGACGTTTGTGCTGATGCTGTGCGAATACCTATTGGGATGGATGCTGCCGGGGCGCGCGGTGGAGGGATGGGTGGTGGCGGGGTTTGGATTGTGGATCGTGCTGTTCGGGGTACTGCCGGCGTGCTGGGTCCTGCGCGGAGTCCTGCGCGGACGGCGGGAGTTGGCAAGTTAGAGTGGAGAAGCGTGGTGGTGGAACAACCGGGTCCTGGCTTGAATGACTTTTGCTTTGAGGTGAGTGGATGGATGTTCATGCGCCGCATGGGCCGTTACATACGTGGAGAGACTTCTGGATTCATCTGGGCACGATCACGATTGGTTTGCTGATCGCGATCTCGCTGGAGCAGAGCGTGGCGGGGCTGCTTCATGTTCACCAGCGGCATCAGCTGGAGCAGGATCTGCGGGCGGAAGGCGAGCGGAACGTCGAGATTGTGCAGAAGGACCAGCGAATGATTGCGGCCTTGCGCGACTGGGAGCTGGATCTGCGGAAGAATGTGGACACGATGCGTGAGAGCGGAGGGAAGGCAGGGCTCGGGTATGTTGCGAATCCTGTGCCGGGACAGCCTACGGTGCCCTCCGACTCGGTGTGGACGACGGCTAAGGAGAGCGTGCTGGTGGCGCTGTTGCCACGGGCGGAGGCGGAGATGTACTCGCGACTGGACCTGCAGCACGGGCTCTTGCGGGAGACGATCAGTCACTGGCTTGCGGTGAAAGGCGAACTCAAAGAGTTTGAGGACAACTTCGACGATGCGGAGCCGGGGAGCACGCCGGATCTGAGCCGGATGAGCACGGAGGACCTGCATAGCTACGCCATGCTGCTGACCAAGGAGATTGCGGCGCGGGATAATGCGCTGTTCCGGCTGAACAATTTTCTTCGCCTGGATCGGGCAGTGCTGGATGGGGCGCAGACGGAGGCGGAGATGATCGAAAAGGCGCAGCTCCCGGAACTACGGTAAGTCCTGGTCCTGCGCGGACGGCGGGAGTAAAGAGTGGAGCTCGCGGCTGGTTGCGGCTATGTCGCGGATGTCCTGCGGGAGGGGATATGAATGAAGTGTCATGGGGCGGGTGGAAAGAGTCTAAGGGCTGAAGGGACGATGCGGCTGTGGTCGCCCGATTCAGCATCCGATGACAGACGACGACGGAGGAGGACTGCTTGGCCGAGGAACGTTCAGGGTTTTGGAAGCATGTAGGTTGGCGGATGGTGATGGTGGCGCTGCTGTTTCCTACGCTCAGGTTCGGGGGGCAATCGACGATGGTGAGTGCGAATCCGCCGACGCCGCTGCAGGTGGTGAATGCGATGATTGCGCATGAGGATGACAACTCGGCGCATAAGGACACGTATGAGTTTCTGTCGAAGGAGCGGTCGGACCGGACGGGCGGACGGGTGTGGACGGAGCGGGTGGTGGAGACTTCGTTTGGGCGGGTGAGGTTTTTGCTGGCGGTGGATGGGACGCCGCTGAATGCGGAGCAGGAGGGCGCGGAGCGGGGACGGTTGGCGGTGATTGTGGCCGATCCGCAGGCATTTCTGGCAAAGGAGCGGGCGCAGAAGGACGATGAGGCGCAGGCGCGCAAGCTGCTGGATCTTTTGCCCAAGGCGTTTGTGTTCGATAACGTTCGGCTGAAGGACGGGGTGTGGACGATGGACATTCATCCGAACCCGGAGTACTCGCCGCATGGGATTGAGGAGCGGGTGCTGAGCGCGATGACTGGGACGGTGGTGATCGATGCGACGCAGGAGCGGTTGATGCATGTGGACGGACGGCTGCCGCAGGATGTGTCGATAGGGTTTGGCTTGGTGGCGACGGTGAAGGCGGGAAGTCACTTCAGCAGCGATCGGGCGGATGAGGATGGGCACTGGCGGACGCTGCATGTGCTGACGGACGTCAATGGGAAGGCCGTGCTATTCAAGTCCGTGGGCAAGCACACGGAGGTGACGCGGTCGGAGTTTCATTATCTGCAGCCCGGGATGACGGTGGCACAGGCGGTGGCGCTGGCGGAGTGTCCTGCGCGGACGGCGGGGGATGCCATGAGTTCGTGCGGAGTTGGTAGTCAGTAAGTCCTGCGCGGGCGCGAACGTGCGGGTGGCGGCGATGGTGGGATCTAAGCTGCTGAAAATCCAGAGGGTTGAAGATTTATTGCGGCGGAATGAAGATTTTGCATTCCGTTGGCAGCCTGCGTGCGTATAGGTTAGTGAGCGCGCAGAGATGACCATGGAAGCGGTGGAGTTTCGGAGATTGGTGGAGACGCACCAGCGCATGGTGTTCTCGCTGGCGCTGCGCGTTACGGGCGAGTACGGGACCGCGGAAGAAGTTGCGCAGGACGCGTTCCTGGAACTGTATCGGGCAGCGGAGCGGCTGGAGAGTGAAGATCATGTGCGCTTCTGGTTGCGGCGTGTGACGGTGCACCGGGCAACCGATGCGTTGCGGCGGCGAGCGGTGAGGCCGGAGGCTGCGGCGGAGGAGTGGATCGAAGAGGCGCATTCGCTGGGCGGTGCGGAGGATAGTGCCGCGATGAATGCGGCGGTGGGGGCGAGGCTGGAAGAGTTGTTGCAGGGGCTGCCGGAGGCGATGCGGGTGGCGGTGGTGTTGCGGTACCAGGAGGAGATGTCTCCTGACGAGATTGCGAAGCTGCTGGGACAACCGGTGGCGACGGTGAAGAGTCATCTGCAGCGCGGCTTGCAGTTGTTGAGGAAGAAGGCCGCGGTAACGATGAAGGAGTATGTGCGATGAGTGATCAAGAACGGATGGACGGGCCGGAGTTGGTTCCGGATTTGAACCTGGCTGAGTTTGAGTTGCAGCTGACGCGGGCGATGCGTCGCGTGGATCCGCCGGAAGGGTTTGCGGGGCGTGTGATGGATAAGGCCGAGCAGACGCAGAGAGTGGTGGTGATGCGGCCGCGGAGCGGGTTGTGGCGGATGCAGGCGTGGATGGGCGGAGCTCTTGCGGCGGTGCTGGCGCTGGGAATGTATGGCGCAGAGGCGTTGCATCAGCGGCGCGAACAGGCGAAGGCAGACCAGCAGTTTGCCGTTGCGGTGCAGGCGACCGATCATGCGTTGGCGCAGACGCGGGAGCAGTTGCAGCGGGCGGGTTTGAAGTTAGGCGAGTAGGTTTCGAGAAAGTTTTGAGATAGGGACGGAAGGAGCAGGACATGAAGATGATGAGCGGATGGATGAGGGCAGGAATGGTTGCGGCAATGATGGTCGCGGCGGCGGCTGCTGGAGCGCAGACTACGGCGGACGATGCTGCGAAGGCTGCGGATGCTCAGGCAAAGGGCGCGGCGCAGCAGGCTGAGGTACAGGCACAGGCAGCGAAGATTGAGGCGGATGTGCAGGCGCAGGCTGCCGCGCAGCAGGCAGACGTGCAGGCACAGGTGGCGGCGCAGGTGGAGAAGGTCAAGGCGGATTTTGCGCGGCAGCAGGCGACGTTGGCTCCGCTTGCGGCGCAGCTGGCGGTGCAGACGAAGTTGAGTGTGCAGGAAAACGCGGAGGTGCAGGCCCAGGTGGAGCGAGTCCAGGCGGAGGCGGCGCGGATGGAGGTGCGGATGGCTCCCATCAAGGTGAAGCTTGCTTTGCAGGCGGAGCAGATGGCTCCTCTGGAGGCGAAACTGGAGATGTCGATGGTGCCGCTGCAGGCGGCGATGATGGCGCGGGCCGCGGCGATGCAGGCGCACATGATGGCGCGGGGCCTGGTGATGCAGGACGGCGGGATGGTGTCGGTGGGCGACCCGCAGGTGAAGGATGAGTTGTTCGATGGCACGGAGAAGTTTGCCAAGGGAGCCAGCGATGTGACGAGCGTGAACCTGGGACCGGACATGCTGGGCATGGTGAGCGGCAAACATGGCGGCGACATGGCGCGCAAGCTGAACTTCATGGTGGTGCGGACGTATGAGTATCCGCGGCCCGGCATGTACAACATGGCGGATGTGGACGCGTATCGGCAGAAGCTGAAGACGGGGAACTGGAACTGCTTCATTCACACGTCGGAGAGCAAGACGGGCGAGTCGACCGACATATGCAATCGCGCGCTGCCGAACGGTGAAGGCAATGAGATGGTGATCCTGACGGTGGAACCGAAGGAGCTGACGTTCATTCATATGAGCGGCAAGGGGTCGCTGGCGGACCTGGGCAAGATGGGGAAGATGGGGGGATTTGGGGGGGAGATTCCGACGCCTCCGGAGCCGCCCTCGCCGCCTTCTCCTCCGAACCAGTAGGTTGGAATTGATCTGCCGGACTGAGCGCAGAGACATCGCCCCTCTACAATGAGGGGCGATGTCTCTTTTGTTTAATGTGGGCGCGACGAGCGCGGAGGGTGGACGGCGAGCCGAGCTGGTGCTGCCGCATGGAGTAGTGCAGACGCCGGTGTTTATGCCGGTGGGGACGGCGGCCACGGTGAAGGCGGTGCCGCAGAATGTGCTGGAGGAGATTGGGACGGTTGCGAAACCCACATCGCAGACGCGAGATGTGGGGCACCCGGAGTTTGGGACTGGCGCGGAGATCATTCTGGCGAATACCTATCACCTGTACTTGAGGCCGGGGCATGAGTTGATTCGGCGGATGGGGGGCGTGCATCGGTTCATGAGCTGGGAGCGGCCGATGCTGACGGACTCGGGTGGGTTCCAGGTGTTTTCGCTGGCGAAGCTGCGGAAGATTACGGCGGATGGGGTGGAGTTCCGGTCACACCTGGATGGGAGCAAGCATTTTTTTTCGCCGGAGCACTCGATGGCAGTGCAGATTGCGCTGGGCGCCGATGTGATGATGGTGTTCGACGAGTGCGTGGAAACGCCGGCGAGCTGGGAGCGGACACGGGATTCGATGGCGCTGACGCATGCGTGGGCGGAGCGGTCGAAGCAGTATTGGGTGGAGCATCGCCATGAAGTGCCGTGGACTATCCAGGTCTCAGAAGCGAGACCTGGGGCACCCGGTGATGTGGCAGGGTTTGCGGGGAAGCATCAGGCGCTGTTTGGGATTGTGCAGGGGGGGATGTATGCGGATCTGCGGCGGGAGAGTGCTGAGCGGTTGGTCGAGATGGACTTGCCGGGGTATGCGATTGGGGGGCTGGCGGTGGGTGAGCCGCGCGAGGTGACGCGGGAGATGATTGCGCTGACGCTGGAGCATCTGCCCAAGGACAAGCCGCGGTATGTGATGGGGGTGGGGTATCCGGATGAGATTGAGGAGTATGCGCGGATGGGCGTGGACATGATGGATTGCGTGCTGCCGACGAGGGCGGGGCGGCATGGGCTGGTGTTTGTGCGGGAGGATCCGAAAGATCGGAAGAGCGCGGTGGTGCGGTTGAATGTGAAGAAGCTGGAGAATGCGGAGGATCAGCGGCCGTTGGATGAGGGGTGTGCGTGCATGGTGTGCCAGCGGTATACGCGGGGGTATCTGCGGCATTTGGTGTCGAGTGGGGAGCAGTTGGGGGCTACGCTGAACTCGATTCATAATTTGGCGTTTTATTTGGAGACAATGGAAAGAGTGCGCGGGGATTTAGCGGGGCGTAGCTGCTAGCTCTTGGCTTCTAGCTAAAGGCAAGAGCGGGCGCTTGCTGGCGCGAGCGAGGAGCAGGTTCCTCCCCTCCGGCTTCGCTCAGGGTCGGAATGACAGCCAGAAGGCAAAGGCAAAGGAAGAAGCAGATCCCTGCGGGATGACAGCCAGAAAAGCAAAAGCGAATGCAAAAAGCCAGAGCTAGAGGGCGGCTAGTTTTTTCTGGATTGGGGCTAGCCATTTGTCGCGGGCGTCGGGGTCCATGGTGTTGATGGTGGTGATGGCGCGGGCGTAGGCCTGGCGGGCTGCTTCCTTGTTGCCGGCGGCGGCTTCGGTGTCGCCTAGAACGATCTCGGGTTGGACGGCGTTGGGGGCGAGTGATTCTGCGAGGATGGCTTCGTGAAGAGCGGCGGCATTGTTGTGCGCGTTGGCGAAGGCCCAGGCGCGGTCGACGTGCGGAAGGGCGGCGGCGAGGGGAAGGGTGAAGCGGCCGTTGAAGACGAGGACGCCGTCCTGGATGTAGGCAGAGGGGTGCACGTTCATGAGGGACTGGTAGGGGTTGAGGACGGAGGATCCGGACTCGAAGTAGTTGAGGTCGCCGGCGCTGATGAGGATGGGGCCGTCGGTGGCGGTGTCGATGGTGGCGGGGATGTTGGGAAGAACGCCGGCGCCGAAGGAGTCGGGCGTGGGGAGGTAGGTGCAGGGGATGCCGTGGTCTGTCGGAAGGACGAAGGGTGTGACGAAGTACGCGAAGTAGCAGTGGGTGATGTGGTGGTCGCGAACGTAGGCGGAGGTGGCGAGGAGTTGCTGGCCCCAGTCGGTGTTGGAGTCGGACAGGTACCGGTAGGTGTGGGTGGGACCTCCCCAGGCTTCGTTGGAGTAGGCGATGTAGTCGGGTGCGGCGTGGAGGGTGGTGGCGATCTGGAAGAGCAGGAGAGCGGCCACGGGGTAGATCCAACGGTGGTTGTGCTGGATGAGTGCGGAGAGTCCGGCGCCGGCGAGCACGCAGCAGAAGACCCAGACGGGAAGGATGTGGCGGGCTCCAATGTTGAGGTGCGAAGACATGGCGACGGCGAAGTAGAGGGTTGGCGGAGCGATGAGGAACCAGAGGGCGCGTGGGTTGCGCAGCCAGCCACGCGCAATGGCGAAGAGGGTGAGCGCGAGGGCGGCGAGGAGCGAGAGCGTGGACTTGATGACGAAGACGACGGGGAAGTAGTACCAGATGCCGTGTTCGTAGACATGGCCGAAGAAGAAGCTGGGCATGTCGTTGGCCATCTTGCGGACGTCGGCGAGGCCGTAGAGGTAGCTTTCGGGGAGGAGGTGGAAGCGGGCGGCGAAGAGGATGCCGCGGGCTTCGATGCCGGCGAGTGGGCCAACGTAGTCGGTGAGCGAGGGAGACAGGGTGAGGCCGGCGGGGCGGGCGGCGTAGCGGAAGCCGTAGAAGGCCCAGAGGACGGCGACGCCGATGAGGGTGATGACGGCGAGCGCTGTGACATACTGGAGCGCGGTGCGGGCCAGGTTGGTTTGTTGCGTGTCGCGGGGGCGGCGGGCAGAAAGAGCGCGGGCGGCTAGTTCGCCGGCGAGGAGGAGGACGAGCATGGGTGCGAGGAGGACGGTTGAGTGCTTGGCGGCAAGGGCGATACCGGCGGCGATTCCGGTGACGACGAGGCGTCCAGGGGTTGGGCGCTGCACATAGCGCCAGAGAGCGTAGATGGTGGCGAAGATGGTGCAGGAGGCGGCCATGTCGGTGGTGACGTAGGCGCCGAAGGCCAGCAGGTTGGGATCGAAACAGAAGAGGGTGAGGGCGAAGAGGGCGGCGCGGACGTTGAACATCTCGCGGGTGGCGAAGAAGACGAGCAGCGCGGCGGCGATGGCAAAGAAGAGGGTTGGAAGGCGGGCGCGGAAGACGAGCGTGTCGACGGAGTAGCGGCCGCCGTCGGCGGGACCGTTGTGGTAGAGGAGTTGCTGGCCGTCGAGGTAGGCTTCGCTCTTGAAGAAGCGGTTCTGTAGGGGTGGGACGTTGAGATGGAGCGGGAGCAGCGGGAGCGTGGCAAGCTGCTTGACCATGGGCGGGTGCTCTGGATTGAGGCCGAAGTCGTGGGTCTTCCAGCTCTCATAGCCGGCGAAGATGTGGTCGTCTTCGTCCCAGGTGAGGGACTGGCCATGGATGGCGTGGATGATTTGCGCGGAGAGGACGAGGAGCAGGGCAAGGACCGCGGCGGTGACCCAGCGGTTGGTGCGAGAGGAGGTGGCTGCGGGTTTTGGCGTCATCATGCGATGGGGGAATCATATGTCAGGGGAGGATGGGTCGTCACGATTTGCGGGGTATGGCTTGGCGGGGTGCAGAGGCGAGGCGGATACTTGGGGCATGATGAGTGTCTGCAGGCTGAGGGGTGTGCGCGTATTGGTATGGGTCGTGGTGAGTTGCGTGCTGCCGACGGCGAGAGCGCAAGAGGCGGATCCGACGGCGGGGTCGGTGACGGGACAGGTGGTGTGCGGGGACACACAGCGGCCTGCGCGGCTTGCAGGGGTGTTGCTGCTGCTCGCTCCGAGTACGACCGCTGCCGCCAAACCTGCGGAGGGCGGTGAGCGGGTCCAAGTGTTGACGGGACTGGACGGCAGCTACACGGCGACGCATCTTGCGCCGGGCGACTATTACGTGTTTCCGACGATGGCCGGATATGTTCAGCCGGCGTCGATGATGCAGGCGGCGATGGATTCAGGGGCGGACATGACGAAGCCGCTGGCGGGAGTGGCGGTGGTGCATGTGTCGGCGGGCGTGACGGTGCGGCAGGATCTGGCGCTGGTGCGGGGTGGGGTAGTGTCGGGGCGTGTGGTGTGGGATGACGGCAGTCCAGTACCGCGGGCGATGGTTACCCTCCAAGTGGCTAAAGGGGATGGGAGGCACGTGCCGTCGCAGGTTGGCTCGCTGGAGTGGGCAGGCGCCATGATGGGCGGTGGTATGTTTTCGATGACGGATGACCTGGGACAATACCGCATTGCCGGGCTGGCGGCAGGGAAGTATGTGGCGGTGGCCGTTGTGGCGGCTCATGGACAGTTTGCGACGCATGCGGGGAAGACGTCGATGAGTTCTTCCGATATCGGATTAGTGGCCTATGCTCCCGGGTCCTTCCGCAGGGACGGGGCAAAGGCGATCGTAGTGAGTGCGGGCCAGGAGCAAAGCGGCGAGGATATAACGTTCAGTCTGACCGGGACGCATTCTGTGAGCGGGAGGGTGGTTTCCGCAGAGGATGGACATGGAATTAGCTCCGGGGTGGTACGGGTGGAGGACGCTAGTGACAATGCTCTGAATCGGTCAAGGCATGTGGACGCAAGCGGAGGCTTTAATGTGCAGGCGGTTCCGCCGGGCACCTACCAATTGACGGTCAGCGGCGTGGTGGATGCGGGCCGCGGCTATGCGCAGGGAAACCAAAGCGTGGTGGTGGGTGATACCGATGTGGTGGGGTTGAGTGTTGCGCTGCAGCCGTCGAAGAATGGGCAGGGGACCGGCTCTCAATAACTCGATGGGTGGGGGTGGGGCGCCTCTAAGCGGCCTGGGGGTCGAGGATGGGGCCGATGAGACGCTGGACGGTGACCGCGATCTCTTCGGAGGGTGGATGGTTGGGGGTCTGGACCCACTCGCGGGCGGCGCCGTAGATTGCCCAGGCGGCGGCCGCGGCGAGGAGCTCGGGTGAGGCTGGTGGCGGGGTCGGGCTGTCGGGGGGATGGTTGCGGATGCCGTCGAGGAGCATGCCGCGGACTACGGCGACGATGGCGGTCTCCATGTGCGGAGGCATCTGGCTGGCGGAAGGGCAGTTGGTGGTGGCGTTTTGGGTGAGGGACTGGGTGAGGAAGTCGCAGACGCCGAGGATGATGCCGGTGAGGGCGTTGCTGCAGGTGCCGTTGAATACGACGCCGCGTCCGGCGAGGAGGGCGTGGAAGCGGCCGGCCACCATGCATTCGAGGAGAGCGAATTTGTCGGGATAGTGGGCGTAGAAGGTGGCGCGGTTGACGCCGGCGGCATCGGTGATCTCCTGGACGGAGAGCTTGTCGAAGTCGCGGGTGCGGAGGAGCTGGGCGAGGGCTTGCTGGAGGAGTTGGCGGGTGCGGCGGATGCGCGGGTCCTGGGATTCCTGGGTCGTAGATGCGGGGGTCGAAGATTCGGGATGGAAAGATGCTGATTCCACAGGGGTAGCGGCGGCGTCCGGGGTGGTTTCGGGCGGCGCGGTTGACTCTGCGGAGATGGCCGGGAGGATTGCCATGGGATTCAGGGTACTAAAAATTCATGGTGCCGAGATGAAAAACGACAGATGTCGTATTTATCTTGAATCGACACCTGTTGTTTAGACATCAACTGTTGCAAAGGAGATTCACCCATGGCCACATTACTGCATATCGATTCAAGCCCGATGGGGGCGGCGTCGGTTTCGCGCCACCTTTCTGAGACATTCACGGAGAACTGGAAGAAGGCGCATCCGGGAGGGAAGGTAGTGACGCGCGACCTGACCAAGAGCGGGTTGGCATCGATCAACGCGGCGTGGGTGGCGGCGGCGTACACGCCGGCTGAGTCGCGGACGGCGGAGCAGAAGGCGGCGCTGGCGAAGTCGGATGAGCTGTTGGCGGAGATTGATGCGGCCGACGAATTGGCGATTGGGGTGTCGATGCACAACTTCAATATTCCCAGCGTGCTGAAGCTGTACCTGGACCAGGTGGTTCGGGTGAACCGGGCGTTCAGCTATGCCGATGGCAAGCCGAAGGGATTGCTGGTCGGGAAGAAGGCAACGTTCCTGGTGGCGACGGGCGGAGCGTATGGGCCGGGGAGCGGGATGGAGTCGTTGAACTTTATTGAGCCGTACCTGAAGACGCTGTTCGGGTTTGTCGGGATTACGGATGTGACGTTCCATACGGCGGGCGGGGCTGCGGCACTGAACTATGGGGCAGATCGCGCGGAGTTTTTGCAGCCGCATGACGAGGCGGTTGCTGCGCTGGCGGCGGTGTAAGGTTCGGGTTGTGCTGGCGGGCCTCTGGAGATTCCGGAGGCCCGCTGTTTTTGGTGGGAGCGATGCGTGGGTGGTAGGCTCACGCTGATGAGTCTTGATGGACAACTGGAGAAGTTAGGCGCGCTCTATGAAGAGAAGAGCGATGGGGAGTTGCTGGCTCTTTACGAGCAGCGCGACGGGTTGACGGAGACGGCGCAGCAGGCGCTGGCGGGGGTGATGCGGGAGCGTCGGCTGAGTGCGCCGGGCGGCGCTGGCGCTGAGGTGGTGGCTGAAGCTGGCGGCGACGAGGTTGAGGAACGTCTCGAAAGGGGTGAGGTGCTGGCGTATCTGTTTCATGATGCGTTCCAGGCGCGCGAGGCGATTCGTACGTTGACGGAGGCGGGGATTGAGCATCGGATGCTGGACTGGCATGTGGTGCAGCCGGAGATGACGCCGTACGCGAATGGACTGGATTTGGGGCTGGTGGTGGCGCAGGCGGATCTGCAGTCGACGCTCGAGGTGCTGAAGGAGCAGCTGGGATTGTTTCCGGGGGCGGAGGGGGAGGGTGCGCCGGAGGACGGCGACTCGATGGCGGTGCTGTCGATGTATGAGCGCGGGGATGCGCTGGTGGCGGCGCGAGCGCTGGGCGAGGCGAAGATGAGCTACCTGTGGCGCGATGGGAGCGAGCATGGGAGCGATCTTCCGGATGAAGAGACTGTGGCGATTGAGGTGAACTCGGCTGATGTGGAGCGGGCTACGCAGGTGGTGGAGGATGCGCTGGAGGGGCGTTGATTGATCTCGAAGATGGAGAGTAGATAGGGCGACATGGGATGGTTTAGCAAGAAGCTGAAGCAGGAACACAAAGTGATGCTGCAGGCGGAGCGGGCGGGGGGAAAGCTGCTGCCGGAATATCACCGGGCGACGCCGGAGTGTCCGAAGCCGGAGCGGTGGCACATGTACGACTCGATGACGGCGGAGGCGGAGGTGCTGGAGTTTCTGCGTACGCTGGTGACGACGGTGAAGCCGGAGCTGGTGGTGGAGACGGGGTCGTTCCTGGGTGTGTCGACGCTTTGGATTGCGGAGGGAATGAAGGCGAACGGGTTTGGGAAGATCATCTCGTGCGAGTACGACCCGAAGGTGTTTGCGGCGGCGAAGGAGAAGATCGAGGCGCATGAGCTGGCGCCGTTTATTGAGCTGAGGAATGAGTCGTCGCTGGAGATGACGGTGGAGGGGACGATTGATATTTTGTTTTCGGATTCGGACGTGGATATCCGGGAGGCGGAGGTGCGTAGGTTTCTGCCGCAGGTGAGGCCGACGGGGCTGGTGCTGATGCATGATGCGAGCTCACACATGAAGACGGTGCGGGAGGCGGCGTTCAAGCTGGAGGCGGAGGGGTTGCTGTCGTGCGTGTTTCTGCCAACGCCGCGGGGGCTGGTGGTTGCGCAGCGGCGCGAGGGGCGGGCGTAGGTCCTGCCCGGATAAGCTGTTGAGGGTGGTATGCTTTGGGACATTCGGACGCGTAGAGCTGGTGGGGCCTGCTAACTTTCAAACTCCTGCAAGGTAAAGGCGCAATGTGTCCGTGGCCGAGCCTACGATTTTTTTTGATCCTGAAGCTGCGGTGGTGGGAAAGGCGGCGCTGCGTAAGGCTAGCTGGCGGCTGATTCCTCTGCTGGGGATGGGGTATGGCATTGCGTACATGGACCGGATCAACATCAGCTTTGCTTCGTTGCAGATGAATCGGGATCTGCACTTCAGTGCGGCGGTATACGGGTTTGGAGCAGGCCTTTTCTTTGTGGCATACGCGGCGTGCGAGGTGCCGTCGAATTTGTTGCTGCATCGGTTTGGGGCGCGGCGGTGGCTGGCGCGGATCATGCTGACGTGGGGCTTGCTGGCGATGGGGATGATGTTGGTGCGGACGCCGGTGCAGTTTTATGCGATGCGATTTCTGTTGGGAATGGCGGAGGCCGGATTTTTTCCGGGAGTGATTTTTTATCTATCGGAGTGGTTTCCGGCGCGGCTGCGGGCGCGGGTGATCAGCCGGTTCTATGTTGCGCTGCCGTTATCGTCGACGGTGATGGGGGCGGTGGCGGGACCACTGCTTCACCTGCAGGGAAGGCTGGGGCTCGCCGGGTGGCAGTGGTTGTTTCTGTTGGAGGGACTGCCGAGCGTGCTGTTCAGTTGGGTGCTCTGGAGGCTTCTGACAGACAAGCCGAAGGATGCGGACTGGTTGAGTGTGGAGGAACGGGAGTGGCTGGTACGCGAGATGGCCAGTGAGCCGTTGGATAGTGGGCATGGGGAAGATATCGGGAAGGCGTTGCGGGATCCGCGAGTGTGGCAGGTGGGCGTGATTATGCTTTGTTACCTGACAACGACGTACGCCTACCAGCTGTCTGCGCCGGCGATTTTGCAGCGGGCGACGGGGCTGGGGGTTACGGCGGTGGGGTGGCTGGTGTCGGGTGCAGGACTGCTGGGAGCGGTCGCGATGCTGGGAAATGCGGCGCACTCGGATCACACGGGGGAGCGGCGGTGGCATGTTGCGTTGCCCTTCCTGGTGATGGTGGTAGCGTTTGCAGTGAGTGGCTTGTTGCAGGCACCGGCGGTGGTGGTGGCGGGGCTTACAGTGGCTTCCGTGTGCAATGTGGGATTGCAGAGTCCGATGATTGCGGTGCCTGGATCGTTCCTGAAGGGTAGGTCGATGGCGGCGGGGATTGCGGCGATGAATACGGTGGGAATGATGGGTGGGTTTCTGGGGCCGTGGGCGATGGGACTGGTGAAGGATCACACCGGGGAGTACCGGATGGGACTGGTGGCGCTGGTGGTTCCGAGCCTGGTGGGGGTTGCGTTGGTGTTGGGCTTGCGGGTGAGGGAGCGGGCGAGGGTGGTGGAGAGGGTGGGGATGGTGGCGCAATCTTAGACGACAGTTCTCAGCTTCTAGGTACGGCGAAGGCAGGGGCGGGCTGCTTGGTCGAAGGGCGTTGTCACGCGGTGAGGGCGTGGGTGGTGCGGCGCCAGAAGTAGCACATGGCGAAGGCTCCGCAGGTTAGCGCGATGAGGAGGCCCCACCAGAGGCCGGCCGCGCCTAACTTCTCGTGGAAGCCGAGCAGGATGCCTAGCGGCATGCCGATTGCCCAGTAGGCGATGAGTTGGGTGATGAAGGGGGCGTGGGTGTTACCGGCTCCGCGGAGGGCGCCGGTGGCGGTGATCTGGACGCCGTCGAAGAACTGGAAGCCGGCGGCGATGAGAAGCAGGGGGATGGCGGCGGCGATGACTCCGGGGTCGGGGGTGAAGATGCGGGCGATGGCTGTGGGGATGGAGAGGAGAAGGACGGAGGCGCAGAGCATGAAGGCGGCCCCGGTGCCGATGCCGCTCCATCCGGCGGCGATGACGTTGGCGGTGGTGCCGAGGCCAATGCGCATGCGGCCGATGGCGTGGCCGACGCGCACGGAGGTGGCGGCGGAGATGGCGAAGGGCACCATGAAGGTGGTGCTGGCGCACTGCAGGGCGACTTCGTGGCCGGCGAGCGGGAGTTGGCCGAAGGTGGCGATGAGCGAGGTAACGAGGGCGAAGATGGCGATCTCGACGAAGATCGAGGCGCCGGCGGGCGCGCCGAGGAGGAAGAGGCGGCGGAGGTGCTGGTACTCGATGCGCAGCCAGGCACGTTGCCGGAGGCCGGCGAGGAGACCGTAGTGGTGGTTGCGGTCGGCACGCCAGACAGCGAAGACGAGGACGGCCATGAGGTAGAGGCGGGCGAAGCTGGTGGACCAGGAGGAGCCGGTGACACCGAAGGCGGGGATGCCGTAGCTGTGCGCGGCGATGTGTCCGTGATGTCCGAAGATTAAGAGCCAGTCGCCGGCAGCGTTGACGAGGTTAGCGGAGATGAGTGCGAAGGCGATGGGGCGGCCGTGGTGGTGGGCCTGCAGGTAGCGGCGGAAGGTGAAGTAGAGCATCAGCGGGAGGGTGCCGTAGTTGAGACCCTGCATGGCGGGGACGGCCTGGGCGAGGATGGCATGGTCGACGGGGAGGCGGAGGAGAAGGACGGGAGTGAAGGCGAAGATTGCGATGAGAAGGGCGGAGAGAGCCAGGGCCATGACGAGGCCGTGGAGGAGCCAGTGGTTGGCTTCCTTCTGCTCTTTGGCGCCGAGGGCCTGGGAGATGAGGGTGTCGAGGCCGAGGAGGACGCCGCCAATGCCGAAGCAGAAGGTATTGAAGAGGACCTGGGCGAGGGCGGCGGCGCTCATGGCGAGAGCGGAGTCGGGTAGGTGGCCGAGCATGATGGTGTCGACCAGCGACATGGAGACCCAGCCGAGCTCGCCGGCGATGAGCGGCAGAGCCAGGTGGACGAGCGGAGGGAGCTCGCTGCGTATGTCGCTTAACTTGATCCGCATACGTAAGGGTATCGCGGTCTTGTGCGGACGGCGAGAGTTAAGAGCCGGGTGGTGCGCGGGCGGAGTGATCTTAGATCGGGGGGATGAAGACGCAGAGGAGCGCGCCGGTGAGGACGACGGCCCAGGTGGGGACTTTCGCGAAGAGTAAGAGCGCGAGGGTCGTGAGGGCGAAGAGGATGTCCGCGGGGGAGTGAAGGGCGGTGGTGGCAAGGGGGCGCATGAGCGCGGCGAAGAGAACACCGACGACGCTGGCGTTGATGCCGCGGAGGGCAGATCGGAGGGCCGGCCGGGTGCGGAGGGTGCTCCAAAAGGGGAGGATGGCGGTGATGAGGAGCAGGCCGGGAAGGAAGATGCCGAGGATGGCGGCAAGGCTGTAGAGCACGGGGTGGTGTGCGGGAATGCCGATGGAGGCGCCGAGGTAGGCGCCAAAGGTGAAGAGCGGGCCGGGAAGGGCTTGGGCTGCTCCATAGCCAGCGAGGAAGGTGGGTTGAGTGAGCCAGCCTGGGGAGACGACCGCGTTTTCGAGGAGGGGGAGAACGACGTGGCCGCCGCCGAAGACGAGGGCGCCACTGCGGTAGAAGGCTGCGGCCAGGTGGACGAGGGTTGCGGGGCTGGTGCGGGCGGGGAGTTCGGACGCGATGAGAAGAAGGGCGAAGAGCGTTGCGGCGATGAGGCCCTTGGTGCGGGAGAGGGGGGAGGGGGGGGCGTGGAGGGATTGGGAGGGGTCGGGTGTGCGACAGAGTACGAGGCCAGCGAGGAGGCCGGTGGCGATGGCGCTCAGGGTGGCGAAGGGTGTGGGGAGGAAGAGCGTGATAGCGGCAGCGGCGATGGCGACGAGGATTCGCGTGACGTTGGGGGCGAGCGAACGCTGCATCGAGATGACGGCTTGCGCGACGATAGCGACGGCAACAAGCACCAGGCCGTGGAGGGCGCGGAGAGCGGTGGGTCCGCTGAGGAGGCTGTGGCCAAAGGCGAAGGCGAACATGAGGAGGGCGGAGGGAAGGGTGAAACCGAGCCATGCGGCGAGGGCTCCAGGCAGGCCGCCGCGCAGGAGGCCGAGGGCGAAGCCCGTCTGGCTGCTGGCGGGGCCGGGGAGGGATTGGGCGAGGGCGATGATCTCGGCGTAGGTTTCTTTGCTGCACCAGGCGCGGCGGTCGACGAGCTCGCGCTGGAAGTAGCCGAGGTGGGCGATGGGGCCGCCGAAGCTGGTGCAGCCGAGGCGCAGGAAGACGAGGAAGATCTCGGTCCAGGTGTGCGCGCGGCGTTGCGGGGGCATGGAAGGAGGGTACCGCGTCCTGCGGGTCCTGCGCGGACGGCGAGAGTCAAGAGCAGGAGGACTTGGCGGGCAGCGGCTTATCAGTTTTCGGTGCTGGTGGGGCCTTTGAAGGGGCCGGTGATGTTGGAGGTGATCCAGCCTTCGTAGGAGTCGCCGGGTTGGCGGACGACGCGTTCGCCGTCAACGGTGCACTCGTCCACGCGGTTGGCGTAGAAGGCGACGTGGTTGCGCAGGTCGGCGTAGGCGGGGGAGGGTTGGACGTAGCTCCAGGCGGCGTCGAGGCTGATGGCGCAGGGCGATTCGGAGAGATTGAGGAGGGGATCGAGAGTGAGGTCGACGGACCAGTACGTGGCGAGGCCCTTGAACTCGCACAAGGTGGCGGGGCGAGGAGAGGGCTTGAGGAGATGCATGGCGATGTTGGGGTGGGGAATGTAATAGACGGGCGGGTGACTGGTCTCGAGGACACGGAGGGAGCGCGCAGTTTCGGCGAGGAGAATGCCGCAGTGGACGATGCGGATGTAGTTGTGGACGAGTTCGATTCGGGGTGGGCTCGGGTAGTCCCATACGGACTCGGTGAGCGACGAGGTGACGGGTTCAGCCATGGCAAAACCTTCCGAGAGAAAATCAGTCATGCAACTGCGATAAGGGTAGGCCTTCGCGATGGATTTGAGGGGGCCTATTTGAAAGTAGACGAGGGTTTTGCGACCGAATATTCAGAAAATATTCGATGCGGTGGGGGGGAAGGGGCCGGTACCAGGAGGGTGGGAGCGGCGGTAGAACAGATTTACAGCAGATGTGTGCAAGTTTTTGCAGTTGGGATGGGTCAGGGGAGGTTCTCGATGCTGGCATACCAGTGCGCGCCAAAGAGACCGAGCCAGAAGTATTTTGGCCGGGATAGGAAAGCGGCCGCACGGAACTCGTCGGGGGTGAGCGTGAAGCGGACCGTGTGAAGCTGTCTCCTGGGATTGCGGCAAGCATAACGGCTTGGAGGCGTTGTTTCCTGCGATTTCCTTGACATCACTGCGCCATTCCGCGATGCTTAATCCTCAGGTGTGATTGGCTGGCTTTCGTGGGCGTGTGTCTGGAGGGATTTCCGGGTGCACCGCACAGTTCCAGTGCTTGCTGATTGGGCGAGCGAAAATCCCCAAATTTCCAAGGAAGACGCGACCGGCCAGAGAGTTTCGTGTGTTCGGCGCGCAAGCAGGATGTGGCAGTGAACGTTTTGGGTATGGCAATGCTGGCTGGCAGCGGGGCGGGAATTTTCGGTCAGTTTGGCGGGATTCCGCTGCTGCTGTTGATGTTTGTCGCGATGTATTTTCTGCTGATTGCGCCGAACCAGCGGAAGCAGAAGACATGGGCGGCGATGCTGGCGGCGCTGAAGCCGGGCGATCGCGTGACCACGAACGGCGGCATTCGCGGCGTGATTATCAGCGTGAAGGACGATGTGCTGGTGGTCCGCACGGCTCCTGATGGCGTGAAGCTGGAGTTTGTGAAGAGCGCCGTGGCGGCGGTTACCACGGAAGAAGACAACAGCAAGGCGTAGTCGGCAGACGCCCGGGACGAACACACCCTCTCGATACAGGCATTGAAGGAAACAAGATAACAATGGGCAAGAATCTGGCCAGCAGAACAGGCTTTATCGTCGCAGTATTGGTGATCTTCATCTACGGAATATTTTTTGGCACAGGCCTGCCGAGGCGTGCGCCGTTGAAGGCACTCTTGACGAGCAACATTCATCTCGGTCTCGATCTGCAGGGCGGCACGCACCTGGTGCTGCAGGTGCATGTAAACGAGGCAGTGAACTCGGCGACGGATCGCGATGTGCAGGCGCTGAATGCGGCGCTGGCGGCGACGGGGGCAACGGCGAGCAAGCTGGACCCCGCGCATCCTGAGACGATCACGGTTACGGGCGGGTCAACGACCCAGCAGAGCGCGATCCACGACGTGCTGAGCGGTAACGAGTACGCGAGCTACGACGTCGCGAGCGGGTCGAGCGGTGGATACGTGATGACGCTGAAGCAGTCGGCGATCCGCGATATCAAGGAGCGCACGCTCGATACCTCGATTGAGACGATCACGGAGCGGATCGACAGCCTGGGCACGTATGAGCCGAAGGTGGGCAAGTATGGTTTGGGTGACGATCAGATTGTTCTGGAGCTGCCTGGGATCTCTGATCCGGCCAAGGTTCAGAGCCTGATTGAAGCGACGCCCAAGCTGGAGATTCATGCGGTAGTGGGGACGCCCTATTCGGATGCGGCGCAGGCGACGGCGGCGCTGGGTGGAGTTATTCCTCCCGACGAAGTGATCCTGCCGGGCTCGAATGGTGCGGGCGGAGCGGACCAGGTTTGGGTGCTGAAGCGCCTGGCGATTGTGTCGGGCACCGATTTCCGCGATGCGCAGCCGTCTACCGATGAGAATGGGCGGCCAGACATGACGTTCAACCTGACGACGGATGCCGGCAACCGCTTTTACACGTACACGAATGCGAATAAGGGTACGGGGCAGATGGCAATCGTGCTCGACAACCACGTGATTGAGGTGGCGGGGATCGAAGGTGCGATTCGGGATACCGGGCGAATCACGGGAGCGTTCACACAGGAGCAAGTGCAGTCGCTTTCGCAGAAGTTGCGGAGCGGATCGTTGCCGGCGTCGATCTCCTACCTCGAGACGCGGACGGTTGGAGCGTCGCTGGGTGCGGACAGCATTCACCAGGGCGTAGTTGCGGCGATTGCCGGAATGGCCGTCGTGATGATCTTCATGCTGATTTATTACCGCGGTGCGGGAATAAATGCCGACCTTGCGCTGGTGTTGAATTTGCTGATTCTGCTTGGCTTTATGGCTTTCTCGGGCGCGACGCTGTCGTTGCCCGGCATTGCGGGTGTGATCCTGACTATCGGTATGGGCGTGGATTCAAACGTGCTGATCTTTGAGCGCATTCGCGAAGAGCTTCGGCTGGGTAAGACGGCTGCCGCAGCGGTGCAGGATGGATTTGCTCACGCGTGGACAACCATCTTTGATACGCACGTTACGACGGTCGTGTCAGCGGGCATTCTGTTTATCTTCGGTACCGGTCCAGTCAAGGGATTCGCAACCACGCTGACGATTGGTTTGTTGGCCAACGTGTTCACCGCGGTCTTCGTTTCGCGCACGATCTTCGAATATCTCCTGACGAAGAAGGCGCGTGGGACGGCGGAGCTTTCGATCTAAGAATAGGGATTCGGGAACAGGGATTAGACATCGGCCTGGAACGTTTGGGCCGGATAAATCAAGTGAGCGATTGAGCTAGCGCATGTGGCTAGCAGCTGAAGGAAGAAAAACGTGGAATTGTTTCGGAGCGCAAGTATCGACTGGTTGGGGAAGAAATGGTTCTTCCTTGGCTTCTCCTTGATTTTCTCGGTGGCGGGCGTGTGTAGCATGCTGTTCTGGCACGGGATCCCGCGTGGCGTCGATTTCAAGGGCGGCACGCAAATCACCGTCCAATTTGATGGAACGCCGAACGAAGGCCACATACGGGCCGCGCTGGATGCGGCGCATGTGAAGGATTGGACGATCCAGCGGATCTCGGATGTGGGTGGCAGCGGCCTGGGAAATAAGGAGATTATTTCTCTGCCGATGTCGACGGCTCAGGATACGGCGCATGACCTGGGGCGGTCGGAGGTGGAGAATGCGCTGAGCGCGGGCTATCACGACTCGGGATTCACGGTGCTGCAGGTGGATATAGTGGGGCCGACGGCGGGCAAGCAGTTGACGCACCAGGCGGTCCTGGCGACGTTGTATTCGCTGCTTGGGATGCTGATCTATCTCTGGTTCCGGTTTGAGCTGATCTATGGCGTGGCGGCGGTGGTCGCGGTATTTCATGACACGCTGATCACGATTGGGTTCTTCTCGCTGCTGAATAAAGAGATTTCGCTGACGGTAGTCGCGGCGATTTTGACGCTGGTTGGATATTCCATGAATGACACGATCGTGGTGTTCGATCGCATTCGCGAAAATCTGGCGCTGAACCGGCGAGAGAAGCTGGCCGATGTCGTGAATCGGAGCATCAACCAGACGCTAAGCCGGACCGTCATTGCGTCTGGGCTGACGTTCCTTACGGTGCTTTGCCTCTATGTGTTTGGAGGCGAGGTGTTGAACGGCTTCTCGTTTGCGCTGGTGGTCGGCATCCTGATTGGGACGTATTCGTCGATTGCGGTAGCGGCACCGATGCTGGTGGCATACCAGGACTGGCGGGCGAAGAAAGCGCCTGCGGGCAAGCGGGTCGCGCTTCCTGCGGCCAAGGTTGTTCGGCGCTAAAAGGACAAGATTGCACCATTTTTCAGGCATTTTCTCATTCTGGGTAATTTGAGATAGGATGAGCTGCAAGGCGCAGCATCTCAAACTCCTGGATCAATTTATCTACAACAATGGCGGGAAACCAGACGCCAGGGATGCAGTTTTTTGAAGAAAAAAACTGAATCCTGGAACAATTTGAGTTAACGCGGTGTCTAAAGTTCTTATGCTTTCCCCTCAGGGGAAGGAGGTCGCTTAAATGTTCGAAGACGCTCTGATGGAATCTGGCGGTAAGCTCAAGACCAGGTCGAAGTATTGGATGATCGCCACGTTTGTGTTCAACGGGCTGATCGTCGGTCTGATGATCTTGATTCCGCTTCTGTATCCCGAGGCATTGCCGCACAACTCGCTGACGGCATCGCTGACAGCTCCGCCTCCGCCACCGCCGCCTCCGCCACCACCACCACCGCCTGCGGTGAAGATCATCAAGGTGGTGACCGTGGATAACGGTCTGCATGCGCCCACGAAGATCCCGAAAGACATCAAGATGGTGAAGGAAGATGCGCCGCCGCCTCCAGCTGGGGCAGGCGTTGCCGGCATGGAAGGTATGGCCGGTGGATCGCCAGGCGGAGTATTTGGTGGGATCACGGGCGGGACGGGGCCGGCGATTCACGTGGCGCCACCCAAGCCGACGGGCCCGGCTCGCATCTCGGGCGGCGTGATTGCGGGTAACCGCATTGCGTTCGTCGAGCCGCAGTATCCACCGATTGCAAAGATCGCACACATGAGCGGAACGGTTGTGTTGCACGCAATCATCTCGAAGACCGGTTCTGTGGAGCGGCTGTCGGTCTCCAGCAGCACTAACCCGATGTTCAACAACTACGCAATGCAAGCAGTGCAGCAGTGGAGATACCGGCCGTATTTGCTGAATGGCGATCCGACCGAAGTAGATACCACGATCACGGTGAACTTTGCATTGAACGGCAGCGAATAGACCTCAGGAGCACTGTGGCGCGGACATCTGTTGATTATTAACCCCTTGATCAACAGAAGCGCCACGGGGCTCAACCTGAGTTATGGTAATAATCTCGACGACATTCTCGGCGAGAACAGGCGAAGCCTCTCCTGTTCGAACCGGTTAGCTCCCCTGATCAAGCCTCACGGCTGGATCCAAACCAAGGCAAGTAAGTACCGGCAGTAACCAGTTCTCAGCACGTCCATCCACCAGGAGGAAAGACTTCGTGATTCTCGTTCATCTCGCAAACTTCGCTCACGCACCCGCCGCGCTCGCCACATTTATCCAAGACGCACCTGCCGAAGTCGGCTTCGGTCCCGCGGCCCTTTGGGCCCAGATGGGCGTTCCTGCCAAGCTGGTAGTTATCCTGCTGTTCATCATGTCGATCTGGTCGCTGGCCGTGATGATCGATCGCGCCCTGTACTTCTCGGCAGCACGCAAGCAGTCGCGTGAGTTTGCACCGAAGGTTGCCGGCGCTCTGAAGGAAGGCCGTCTGGACGAGGCGATCAAGGTTGCCGATCGTTCCAAGAAGTCGCATCTCGCAGAGGTTGTGACGGCTGGTCTCACCGAGTTCCGTTCGTTCGGTTCGGGCGGGGCGATCTCGGAAGAGCAGATTGAGAGTTCCAAGCGCGCACTCGAGCGCTCTGAGGCGATCGTTCACGCCAAGCTGAAGAAGGGCCTTGGCGGTCTGGCCACCATCGGATCGACGGCACCGTTCATCGGGCTGTTCGGAACGGTCGTAGGTATTCTTAACGCCTTCAAGGCGATCGCAACCACCAAGAGCCAGGGCCTGGCGGCAGTCGCCGGCGGTATCTCGGAAGCCCTGGTGACGACCGCATTCGGTCTGCTGGTCGCTATCCCTGCCGTTATGACGTTCAACTATTTCACCGGCAAGGTGGAGTCGTTTGACGTGGAGATGGACAACAGCTCGTCGGAGCTGGTGGACTATTTCATCAAGCAGTCGCACCGCTAACCTGCTGGCCGGCTCCTGGCGGGGCTGGTCCGTAGATGTCTAGTTCGCAGCTACTAAGCACGACCTTGCGAGAATCACGCTGGAGATGCACCGGACGCCGAAGCGAACGGCGTCCGGGCACTCAGCCTCCTCGCAACAACAGCCAGGGCAGGTAGCCGCAGGCGGCGACCACGACCCGAACGGAGCGGATTTTATGGCAATTTCAAAGCGCGAAGAGGGCAAGAAGGTCAACTCGAACATCAACGTGACGCCGATGGTGGACGTGATGCTCGTACTGTTGATCATCTTCATGGTCATCACTCCGATGCTGGGGGACAAGATCACGGTGGATCTCCCCAAGGTGAACGCCGCGGTCATTCTGGATGCAGCCAACAAGGAAGACGCGATTACGGTTGCGGTGACGCGCGATGGTTCCATGTTTGTGCGCGGTGACAAAGCTTCGTCGACTGCCGATGTGACCGCCAAGGTGCAGGCGCTTGAGGCTCTGAAGACGAACCCGGGCGATGATAAGTCGGTATATTTGAGCGCCGATCAGCGGGCGAACTTTGGCAAGGTTGAGGACGCAATCGATGCGTTACGCGCTGCCAGCGTGAATACGCTGAACCTGATGACGGACAAGACCTACAACTCGCAAAACGGGCAGTAGCCGAGCGAGGCGTAGCGTCGCGGAGAGCTTCAGCAAGCGCGTAGTCAATACGCAAGCTTCAAAAAGTATGTAACAAAGGAGTTTCACTATGGCAATGGGTGGTGGTTCAACAGGTGGTGCAGTTTCGGACATGAACGTCACGCCGTTGATCGACGTTCTCTTGGTGCTTCTGATCATCTTCATGGTGATCCAGCCAACCACGCCGAAGGGTTTGGACACGGTGGTACCGCAGCCGCCCAAGGACAAGAACACGCCGCAGACGGACGATAAGGTGATCGTTGTTTCGGTGCTGGACACAGGTTCCGTGCCGACGTACAAGATCAACGAGCGGACCTTTCCCAAGGACCAGGTGGCTACCGAGCTGACTCAGATCTTCGAGACGCGCAACACGAAGATCATGTTCATCAAGGGTGACCCAGGGTTGAACTTCGGCGCTGTTGCGGACGCGGTCGGCTTTGGAAAACAGGCTGACGTGACCAACATCGCGATCATTACGCCGGGCGTAGAGAACGGCAGCTAATCGCTGTTCGCTGGCAACCGCAGCAAGTTTCAGAACTCAGGCGCTCCATCCCATGGCAGGTTCGTTGCCAAGGGATGGAGCGCTTTTCTGTGCGGTGAAGACAACGCAGAGAGAGCGTCTATGGCGCGACGGGCCCTCATGGTGGTGTCCAGGAGAGCGCGGGTGGGGCCCGGCGAGTGAAGCGCTAGAGACTGCTCTCAGCGGCTTCTAGGGTCGCGAAGCGGGGGAAGAACTGGTCCACGCGCGTGGACTGGAAGAGCGCCCAGACGCGGTCGGAGATGCCGACGAGGGCGACCTTGCGACCCTTATCGGACTGCGAGACGTAGAAGTTGACGACAACGCCGAGACCGGCAGAGTCCATGTACTCCAGTGCGCTGCAGTCGATGATGAGGAGGTCGGCGTCCACGGCTTGCAACTGGGGCTGCAGGGCGAAGATGTGGCCCAGGGTAAGTGCCCCCCGCAGGGTGAGAACGGTGCAGCGGGGATTCACAGGGGTGTGAAACGAGTAGTCGAGCTGGTCCTGGGGCATCCCCCAAGGATAGAAATTCTGGTGGGGGCTGAGGTTAACATTGCGTGAAAGAACGCAGATGGGCGGGTCGGCGCGTGGGCAAGCCTGAGGTACACACCAACAGCAAGGCCACCCTTGCGGGAGGCCTTGCTGCGAGGCGAATTGGGTGAAGGGAACGCTGGTTGAGAGCGGAGGTTACTGCTGCGGCGTGATGCCGCCGTGCGCTGCGATCTTTTCCTTGGCGGCTTCGTTGGCCCGGCGAGCGCCCATACCGCGCTGCACCCATTCATCGGCCTTCGCGAGGTCGGCCTTGCGTGCGGCATCGTCACCGCACTCCAAGTCAGCTTTACGCCGATAGGTGAGGTTCAGGATCGACATAGCATTGTCGTAGTTGGGATTGATCTCCACTGCTCGTTCCAGGTACTTCTGAGCACTAGCTACCAAGTCTGTGTTGGCGGCTACGAGTTTCTCGCAAACCGCTTTGGACTTCTTGACATTGCCCTGGCCGTCATCCTGCAGGCCAGCGGCAGCGAGGATGTCGGTAGCGTTCTTGTAGGACTCGGTCCAGTCAATGTAGCCGATGGTGTAGTTGGCTTCGGCATCCTGAGGGTCGAGCGAGATGATCTTCAGCTCGGTGGCCTTGGCCTCGTCATACTTGTGGATGTTGCGATCGATGGAGGCAATCTGGCGGAGGGCGTCGAGATCGTTGGGATTCTTGGCGAGGACTGCATTGAAGCCGTCGATGGCCTTTTGCGCGAGGGCTAGATTCTCAGGTGTGGTGAGATCCGGGACAACCTGGTAACTGAGAGCGGTGGCCAGATAGAGGTGGCCGTTGGGATTGGACGGATCAAGTGCGATCGACTTCTGGAAGTAATCGACCGCCTCTTCATACTTGCCGGACTTGAAGGCTTGTATGCCCCGGACGAGTTGGTCTTTAGCCTTAAGTTTGGTGCATCCTACTGTGCTCGCAAGAACCAATAGCAGTGCTGCACTTGCCGTCATTCGTGCACTAAGTTTCATCAGTGAACCCTTCCCAATTATTTAACGAGATCGCCCCTGGCCCACAAAAGGGCTCAGCCATCAAGATACTACGCGGACAACAAGCCCCTTTGATTGTAAAGGCAGCGAGGCTGGTTTACCAGTGGCGAGAAATTGGTCCAGCCAGGCTAAGTCCCAAGTGGTTTGATGCAGCGGCAGCGAGGCCGCGATGGAGCTGAACGAAGGCTGATAGCATCGGGGGTACCGGCGCAGGGCCGGACTTTACGGAGGCAGCAGGATGGCAACGGGCAAGTGGACCGCGGAGCAGATTCCCTCGCAGGCAGGCAAGACGGTGCTGGTAACGGGCGCAAACAGCGGAATTGGCTACCAGGCCGCGCTGGAGCTCGCGCGCCACGGGGCGCATGTATTGCTGGGATGCCGCAATGAGGCCAAGGGACGCGCCGCGCTGCAGAGGCTGCTGCGCGAGGCGCCGGGCGCGAACGCGGAGGTGGTACAGCTGGACATGGCTTCACTGGCCTCGATCCGCGCCTTTGCTGCGGTGTTTCTCGGGCGAGGCGTTGTGCTGGACCTGCTGATTAACAATGCGGGAGTGATGGCATTGCCGAAGCGCGAACTGACCGAAGACGGCTTTGAGCGCCAGTTTGGCACCAACCACCTGGGTCATTTCGCATTGACGGGATTGCTGCTTCCGGCGTTGCTGGCCGCGCCGACGCCACGCGTGGTCACGGTGGCGTCGCTGGCGCACCGTACGGGCAAGATCGAGTTCGACAACCTGCAGAGCGAACGCAGTTACAAGGGGAAAGGTTGGGATGCCTATAACGCTTCAAAGCTGGCGAACATTTTGTTTGCGAAGGAGCTGGATCGGCGGGCACGGACGGCGCACAGCCGGCTGTTGAGCCTGGCGGTGCATCCCGGGGTTTCGACTACGAGCATCTTTGCGAACGGGCCCGGCGAGATGTCGTTGAAGGCGATTGCGGTGAAGGTGCTTGCGCCGGTGCTGATGCAGAACGACGAGGCTGGCGCGCTGCCGACCTTGTATGCGGCGACGTCTCCGGATGCGCAGGGCGGCGAATACATTGGGCCGGATGGGTTCGGGGAGCTGAAGGGTTCGCCGGTGGTTGTGCAGCCACGGCCGCAGGCTCTGGATGTGGCGGTGGGCGAGAGGTTGTGGGCGGTGTCGGAAGAGCTGACCGGCGTGCATTACCCGGCGCTGAGCTGAGGCGAGGCGCCCGGGCGCGCAGAGGGCTCAGACTGCGTCTGTGCTCGGGCGCTGAGGCAGGATTAGCGCTTGCGCTTCTTGGTGGCGACTTTCTTACGAGCGACGGGGGTCTTGGCGGGAGACTTCTTGGTGGGCGGCCGTTTGGCAGCGGACTTCTTCTTCGCGGGAGCTGCCGTGCGGGTGGAAGCCCCAGGGGTTGAGGGCGCGGCGGCGCTATTGGCGAGGCGCTGCAGCTTGGCGGCATGGGTGTCGAGCAGCTTCTCAATCTGGCGAATGAGGATGCTGGTCTGCATGGGCTTGACGAGCATTTTGTCGGCACCGATGTCGGCCCAGTCGTCGTCGGGGAAAGCGGTAAGCAGGGCGACGGCGGGGTGATAGGCAGCAGTGCGCGCGGCCTGGATGACCTCGCGGCCGGCAGCGTCGCTTTCCATGCGCATGTCGGTGATGACCATCTGGTACTCGCGCAATTTGATTTTGGAGCGAGCCTCGCGTGCGCTGGCGGCAGTGTCCACATCAAATCCGCTGATCTCGAGGACGGCTTTCAGGGTCAGCAGAACCGTTACTTCATCGTCGACGAGCAGAACGCGGCGCTTGGCCAAGGGTCTCTCTCCTGGGTCCTGCGCGGACGGCGAGGGCCTTAGAGCCGTCGACTGCCGCGCCAGGTAGTGCTAGTCCTAAACAAGGTACAGACTAACCCAGCTATGGTCGCAGCTTGGTGGTAGACACGCAAGGGCAAGCCATCGGATGCGTTACGGAGTTGGGTTGGAGTGGTTCACTTTGAAGCGGTAGGTGAGACCGAGGTAGACGAGCGTCAAGGGGGCTCCGTGGGCGTTTTCCCGCATCAGGGTTCCGGGAGAGAAGTGGCCGACGCCGGCATTGAGGACCAGGTACTGGTGGAAGACATACTTTCCGGAGGCGTCAAACTCATGGCCGATATCATCGCTGCGGAAGCCACCGATGGGGGCAAGGACGGTCGTTGTTCCTGCGCTGGAGTAGACGTTGTCTGCGGTGGACGAGACTTGCAGCGACTCCTCCTGGAGGAGAAGGGTGATGTGTTTGGCGGGTGTGAGGTCCAGGTTGGCTCTCTCCTGCTTGATGTTCTGGAAGCCGAATAGATCGGTAAGGCCGAACGCATTGTGGTTGCTGGGATATTGCTGGTCAAAGGTGCCGATGCGCCGCGGGTCGGTGTGGGGGTTGCCGGAGGCGTAGTCGTACTCGCCCAGGAGACGGGGCTTCCAATAGATCTTCTGCGAGGTGTATCCGGCTTTCACGTAGCCACCGCCGGCGCGGATGGAATCGTTGGAATAGCTGCCGCGCTGAAGAGCTCCGAGCACGTCGAAATAAAAGTTTCCGGCGATGGTGGAGGACACTTCGGCACCGGGGGTTACTTCTGTCTCGGTACCGAAGAGCGCTTGCTGGCTCTCAACTCTTGGGAATGCCTTGACGTAAACGAAGGGCTGGATGAAGGTGTGGGGGACCCAGGTAGTGATGGTGCCGACAGCGCCGAAGAAGGTGAGGCCCGCGCCGTGCTTATCGAGCGACGTTGGATGGACGGTGACGACTGAGGAAGCGAAGAGGTCAAGGCGGTTTTTGTCACCGATGCGACCGCGGAAGCCGTCCCAGGTACGGCTGATGTTGGTCCAGTCGCTGATACCGACGAGACGCTCGCTGCCATAGCGCAGCTCCTGACGGCCGGCGATGACGGCCAGGTTTTTCTTGTGGAACTCGAGGAAGCCCTGGCGAAGGTCGAAGGTGTCGCGCATGTTGGCTGAGGCGTATTTCGCAGGTTCACCGGGGGCGTGCTCGTCCATGAATTGGATATAGCCGGTGAGCCAGGGGGTGGGCCGAATCTCGAGGCCACCCCAGACGCGGGTCAGGAAATAAACCTGCTCGTTGCCGGAGATGTAGTCATCGGAGCTCTGGCTCTCCATGCGGCCGCGTAGCTGCATGTCGAGGGTCATCCACCTGGGCAGGGGGGACCACTGAAGGGGCTGGACCTTGCCCTGAATCTGAGGGTAATCGAAGTAGCTGACGGCCTGTTTGTTTTCGCCGGACATCTGCGCCTGGGCGGTTGACGTGAGGAGCAGGATGGCCGCGAGTCCCAGCCATGCGAGCGCGCAGCCTGGTAGGAGTCCCAACGTCTTGTTGCTAAACAGTACCCTCTTTATTGCCAAATACATCTGAATCCCTTCCCGGTTCCAACTTGGACCGAGTCCCCGGCAGTTGGAGGCCAAGCCCTTGAGGCGGGCCGCAGCACCGAACAGGAACGAAGATATTGATGCTTTGGCGTTAATCTTCGTTACATATGGGCAGGCGAAGGGGTGTGGCCGGGCCGGAGTTGGGAAGGAGGCGTGGGGAGCGCGGGCACCTGAATCGGGACGGCGATATTCGCATAAGTCTTTTGAATGGAGCGCTTCTTACGGCGACGCTGTACTATTAAGGACAGGATCAACGGTCGCCATTATTGGATGGGAGCGAGGTACCCGCAGGCATGGGTGCAGTCGCGCACATAAAATCCATTGGGCGAATGCTATACTCGCGAGTGCTTCGGTTTCTGCTGTAATCGAGCTGAAATCCAAACCAATCCCCAAAAACATGGCCGCAGAGAGTGCGAGCCGTGGAGGCTGAATATTCCACCATTAGATAAACGCTCCGCCAAATCTTTTATTCGTACCAACGAACGTATCCGTGCGCGCGAAGTTCGCGTGATTGATGAAAACGGCGAACAACTCGGCGTGATGGCTCCGTTCGAGGCTTTGAAGATGGCCCGCGAGCGGTCACTGGACCTGGTAGAGATCTCGCCCAATGCTGTGCCGCCGGTGTGCAAGATCCAGGATTACGGCAAGTATCTTTACGAGAAAGACAAGAGCGATCGCGCTGCACGCAAGAAGCAGAAGGTGATCGTCATCAAGGAAGTCAAGTTCTCGGTCACGGTCGATGAGCATGACTACCAGACCAAGAAGAACCAGGCAGTACGGTTTCTTGGCGATGGCGACAAGGTGAAGGCCAGCCTTCGATTCAAGGGCCGGCAGATGGCGCATCGCGATCTCGGGTACAAGATCATCAACCGGCTGATCATGGACATTGGGGACGCCGGCACCGTGGAGTTCATGCCGCGCATGGAAGGCACGACGCTGCATGCGATCCTGGCTCCGGCGAAGAAGGCCGAGGTGCAGCAGCCTCCGGCAGCGCCCAAGGTGAAGGCGCCTGCGGCTGCGGAAGCCGAGGCTCCCAGCGCGTAGATTCCTGGACAACAAGGCAACGCCCGCGAGAGAGATCCCGCGGGCCTTCCTGTTTATGGCGTGCTCGGTGGTGATTGAGCTATGTGGGCATCCCGTGAACCCATGTCTCAACAGCGAGACATGGGGCACCCCTATCGATGGCGGAATGACTGTTCAGCGTTCGAGGCCCCATTCGTTGACGAAGTGGAAGCCGCGATCTTCCAGGGGGTAGTGAGCGGGGAGGGGAACGCGGACCAGGGTGAGGGTGCCTGCGGTCTTGGCGTCGTCCCCGGTGGGTTTCAGGACGAGGTGACTGGGGTCGGGCTGGGTCAGGGCGTAGGTGATGGGAGTGTCCGCTGCGGAGACGAGGAAGAGGGTGTGCTTTTTGTCGTCGGGCTTGGCGTAGGCGCGCCAGAGGACGGTGGCGGAGTCGCGCAGCATGGTGCGGCCGCTGGGCTCGAAGAAGATGTCGGTCATGGGAAGGCCATCACCGGTGAGGTAGGGCTTGGTGGCTAAGGCTAGATGCCATTGGCCGGTGAGCGGCGGCGGATTGCGCTCGCTGACCAGCTGTTGCGCGTAGCCCTTCTGTAACTGAAAGGCTCCCGGCAGGACAGCGAGCAGGAGGACTACGACGACACAGATCGTCTCCAGGCGGAGACCGTAGCGGCGAGCGGGCTTGACCCAGCCATCGATGGGCTGGCAGGGGCGGTGGAGGAAGAAGAAGTTGAACAGGCTGGGCATGTCGGGAATGATGAGGGCGAGCGACATCAGGACAAGGTGGGCGGCGTAGAGCTTGACGGGGACGTCGTAGCAGAAGTTGTAGAGAACGATGTTGGTGGCGAGGAAGGCGGTAAGGAGTTCGCCGAGGAGGCCGGTGCGTCGGAAGAGGATGAGTATGCCGGCGGTAAGTTCGGCGGCGCCGCAGATCATCTCGTAGACGGGATTGAGGCCGATGAGGGTCCAGAGCATGGTCATCGGGGAGGTGTTGCCAAGGGGTTCGTTGAGAACGGCGAGCGACGGCGGAGACATCTGGAGAGGGAAGAGCTTGGCCAGGCCGTAGTTGATCATGGCGACGCCGAGGGTGAGACGGATGATGAGACGGAACCAGAAGAAGAGGCGCGGGTAGGCGAGGCTGCGGTGGGCGGGGCCGCGGAGTTCGGCGAGCGCGGTCCAGATCAAGGTGATGAGGATGGAGACGACGAGCATGATGCCGACGGCGATCCAGTTGAGGATGGTGTCGCCGGATCCGGTGCCGTGGAGCTTGGCGCCCACGCCGGTGAGGTGGAAGAGGTGTTGGCCGAGCCATTGGGCACCGTGAAAGAAGGGCCAGGCGGTCCAGTTGCTGAGATGTTCGCCGACGTGGAAGGGGATGACCTCCCAGAGGGTCGCGTTGCCGCAGCCTAGCGCGTAGATCATGAGATAGCAGAAGGAAAAACGAAAGGCTAGGCGGACGGCGAAGGACCAGCGCCGCGGAGTGGGCACAGTCGGCATGTCGGTGGAGGGTGGGGGCTGGAAGGATGGGTCGGGGATCGGATCGTGCGAAAAGTCTGGGGGGAAGCCGGGCGTCAACGCGGACAAGGGGTTACCTTTCGTGTTGCGGGGAAGTTGGGGTGGATCGATTGTTGCTTGCGGTGGAGAAGCCCGTCAACGGCTAAGTGCGTGGTCCGAGGTTGCGATAGGCGGAGAGAGCGGCGAGGTGGCCGCACATGCCGTGAACTCCGCCGCCGGGGGGCGTGGAGGAGCTGCAGAGATAGAGGCTGGGGTTGCTGGTGCGATAGCCGTGAGAGGTGGGGCGGAAGAGAAGCTGGGAGAGCGTCATAGCGCCGCCGGAGATGTCGCCGCCGAGGAGATTGGGGTTCCACTGGGCGAGGGCGGCGGCGTTGCTTGGGCGGCGGGCGAGGATGCAGTCCTGGAAGCCGGGAGCATAGCGGGCGACTTGTGCTTCGATGGCTGCCGTGCGGTCGACGATGGAGCCGAGAGGTACGTGACAGTAGGCCCAGGCGGTGTGTTTTCCTTCCGGAGCGCGAGCGGGGTCGAAGAGGCTGGGCTGGACGACGAGGACGAAGGGGTGGTCGTTGAGACGGCCGTAGAAGGCGTCGTGTTCGGAGTGGGCAATCTCGGTGAGCGAGCCGCCGAGGTGGACGGTGGCGGCGCGGAAACATTCGGGGGAACGCCAGGGGATGGGCTGGCTGAGAGCGAAGTCGAGCTTGAAGATGCCGGGGCCGGGGCGGAATTTGTTGAGCTCGTGGATGTACGAGGGCGCGAGCGCTGTGTTGGCGATGCGGATGAGCGAGGCAACGTTGGTGTCGAAGAAAGTTGCATCGGCGGAGGGGAGATCGGCAAGGTTCTGGATATCGGCGTTGAGGACGATGCGGCCGCCGAGGGATTGAAGGTAGCTAGCGAGGGCGTTGGTGATGGACTGGCCGCCGCCTGCGGCGATCGGCCAGCCAGTCGTGTGGCCGGCGGCAGCGAGGACGAGTCCAGCGGCTGAGCTGGCGACGCGGGTGAGCGGGAGGACGGAGTGCGCGGCGATGCCGGCAAAGAGGACGCGAGCGCGCTCGTTCTGAAAGAGGGTGGTGGCGAGTAGCTGCGCGGGCATGAGCGCCGCTGGACCGAAGGTGGCCATGGCGATGGGATGGCTGGGGAAGCGCAGGAGAGGCTGGGTGAAGTCTTCGATGAGCTGAGGCCAGTTGCGTACGGTGGGGCCGAGGAGGGAGCGCCAGGCGCGGCCGTCGTGCTGGGCGAGTTGGGCAACGGTAGCTTCGAGGGCGTGTTCGAGTGTGACGGCGGTGCCGTCGTCGAGTGGGTGCGCGACGGGGGCGGGTGGCTCGATCCAGCGCAGGCCGTGGTCGGCCAGGGGAAGGCTGCGGAAGAAGGGGGATGCTACGCCGAGGGGGTAGCAGGAGGAGCCGAGATCGTGGTGAAAGCCGGGGAGAGTGACTTCGGCGGTGGAGCAGGCGCCGCCGAGGGTGGGGTTGCGCTCGTACACGGTGACGGCGACGCCGCGCTGTGCCAGGGTGATGGCGGCGGCTAGACCGTTGGGGCCGGAGCCGATGATGTTGGCGGTCTGAAGCGGCATGTCACCTGTGATGCTACCGCGAAGAGGGTCTTTCGTTGTTAGTTCTCAGTTGTTAGTTCTCAGTTGAGAGGATTTTGCGTCGGCGGCTAGATGGGACGGGTGGCTAGCTCGAGGGCTAAATCGGGGGCGAGGCCTTCGAAGTTGCCCTGGAGTTCGCGGGCGCGGGTTAGGGCAGCCTGCACGTTGGGGAGGACGTTTTCCGGGCCGACGTGTTTGAGGAAGTCGGAGTGGTCGATGATGTGGCAGGGCTGATCGCGGGCGCCGCAGAGGAGAAGGGTTCGGCCGGTTTGGTGAAGGCGTGTGTTGAACTGCTCGAAGGCGTGAACGCCGGTGGCGTCGAGGGCGGTCATGTTGCGCAGGCGGAGGATGACAATGTCGCCGAGCTGGTTGAGGTCGCGGGTGGCTTGGGCGAGCTTTTCGGTGGTGCCGAAGAGGAAGGGGCCATGGATGCGGAGGATGGTGACGTTGGAGGGAATCTCCTTGTCCTGAAGAATATGCGCCTGGCCGTCGCGGAGGTACTCGTGCGTGACGGGAGTGACGGTGGTGGTGGCGGCGACACGGTAGATGTAGAGCAGGGCGGCGAGGGACATGCCGACGCCGACGGCTACGGTGAGATCGGCGAAGACGGTGAGCGAGAAGGTGGTGAACCAGACGGCGATGTCGGTCTTGGAGAGGTGAAAGATGGTAGCGATCTCGCGCCACTCACCCATGTTGTAAGCGACGACGAAGAGGACGGCGGCGAGAGTGGTGAGAGGGACGTAGCTGGCCAGAGGTGCGGCAAACAAAAGGATTAGCAAGAGGGTGGCGGCGTGGATAATGCCGGCGACGGGGGTGTGGGCGCCGGAGCGGATGTTGGTGGCGGTGCGGGCGACGGCGCCGGTGGCGGGCATACCTCCGAACATGGGAGAGATGAGGTTGGCGATGCCTTGGGCGATGAGCTCCATATTGGAGTCGTGGTGGTCGCCGCTCATGCCGTCTGCAACTACTGCGGAAAGAAGACTTTCCACGGCAGCGAGCATAGCTACGGTGAAGGCCGAGGGAAGCAGCGTGAGGAAGTGGACGCCGTGGAAGTCGGGAAAGGCGATGTGGGGGAGGCCGCGCGGGATTCCGCCGAACTTGGTGCCGATGGTTTCGAGGTGGAGGTGGAAGGTTGCGGAGACGGCGGTGGCGAGGATGAGGGCGACGATCGTGCCGGGGATTCTCCTGGTAAGACGCGGCAAACAAAGGATGATGGCGAGGGAAGCGACGCCCAGGGCGATGGTCTCCGGGCGGGCGGTGGCGATGTAGTGGACGAGCATCTCGGCGCGGGAGAGGAAGTCGCTGGGGACGGCGGGTGTCCTAAGTCCAAGGAAATCTTTGATTTGGGTGGAGGCGATGAGGAGGGCGATGCCGTTGGTGAAGCCGATCGTCACGGGGCGCGGGATGTACTTGACTGCGGAGCCGAGGCCCGTAAGTCCCATGATAAGAAGGAGAAGGCCGGCCATAATGCCGACCAGGGCGAGGCCGCCCATGCCGAACTTGACGACGATTCCGGCGACGATGATGACGAAGGCGCCGGTGGGGCCGCCGATCTGGGTGCGGGATCCGCCCAGGGCGGAGATGATGAAGCCAGCGATAACTGCTGTGTAAAGACCAACTTGCGGGGGGACGCCGGAGGCGATGGCGAAGGCCATGGCGAGGGGGAGGGCGATGAGGCCGACGGTGACGCCGGCGATGAGGTCGTGGGAGAGGTCGTTGAGGGTGTAGCCGCGCAGGCAGGTGATGGAGCGGGGCAGCCATTGGCGGGAGGGGTTCACTTGGCGCTCACGACGGGTTCCTGCATGGCATCGAGCATGGTGAGGGACTCTTTGAGGTGGGCGTGGAAGTAGGTGCGCATGAGGGTGAGGACCTGGTTGATGAGGGGGTCGCGAACGGTGTAAAACACCTGGTTGCCAGACTTACGGGTGGTGACGAGGTGCTTGGCGCGGAGGACGGCGAGGTGTTGCGAGACGTTGGCCTGCTCCATTTGGAGCTTGTCGATGAGGGTGCCGGCGGAGAGTTCGCCGTCGGCGAGGAGCTCGAGTATGGCGATGCGGGTGGGGTGGGCGAGGGCCTGGAAGATGTCGGCTTTGAAGCGGCGGAGGGCGTCCTGCATGTATGAATATTAGCACATGCGCATATAGTTTGGTGAATTTCGCGCTGCAAACCGTAGGACTTAGCCCGGTTTGGGGCTACGCAGCGGTGTCTTCGGTAGGGGTTTGAGCGGGTCGACCGAAGCCGGATTGGGGTGAAATGTCAAGCAGGCTTGACAACCATGTCAAGTTTCCCTGACAGCCTGTATCAAGCAAGCTTGACATCATTGTGTCCGGTCGGGAGGATAGCCCGGGCGCGATGGGCGCATCTCGAGGGTCAGGCCTCGCGGGTGTCGAAGAAGAGGATCGCCGAGGGTCACTTGTCCGAAATGGCGACTATTACAGACAAGTACATCCCCTCGCCGTGTCATGGCGAGCCACGGGCGTTCACTGCTGGCTAATCGTGTACGGCAGCCAGATGCATTTTGTGGAGGTTGTTCCCGTCCTCCGCACTCAGATTCCCTTCCTTGGCTTCGATCGTCACCAACTCGATATTGCCCGTGAACTTGAACGGCAGTTCGTAAGTTGGCGACACCGGCGTGCACCAGTCCTCGCCCACATCGAATGTGTCACCATACGAGAAGAGATACGGCACTGTGTTCGCGACGCGGCCTTCGGCCATTTTGCTGCCGTTGACGGACAGCGTGGCCATGCCGCCCTTGCCTAACCCGCCGCCGTCGTACGCGAAGTCCAGCTGAATCGTGCTCTTGCCTTTCGGCAATGGATCGGGAGACGCGATCGTGTAACGCTCATACGCCAGCCAGTTGTAGATGAAGGTCGGCTTGCCATTCAGAACCAGGAGCGCGTAGCCGCCGGTCATCCCGCCGTTGGTCACGATCATGCCTTCGGCCTTGCCGTCCACGTTTTCGACCTCGGCGATGATGGAGAACGACCGGTTCTTGACGTCGATGACTCCTTCCTCCGGTAGCCGGATGGTGCCCGGGCCATAGCTCGCCTTATTGCCGGCGACAAGCTTTGGCGGCGTGCCGGTCTGATGCAGTTCGATAGGGTTGTTAGCCATCGGATAGACGTTGTATTTGCGCGCCTCTTCCTCGAAGAGCGCCTGCAGTGCCTTGAGCTTTTCCGGATGCTTGGCAGCCAGGTCGGTGGCGAGGCTGAAATCGCTCCTCCGATCGGAGAGCTCCCAGATGTCCTCGTCAAAAGGTACGATCGGCTTGGCTTGGATCACCGATAGGCCGTCCAGGCCATGGCGTGTGCCAGCCCACCAGCGGTCGCGGTAGATGGCACGCGAGCCCGTAAGCTCGAAGTACTGAGTCGTGTGACGGTCCATCGCCTGTGCATCGTCGAACGTATAGGTGATACTTTCGCCTTCCATCGGTTTCTGGACGACACCATTGACAACCTTCGGCGCGGGCACACCGGCGGCTTCCAGGATGGTCGGGACGATGTCAATGAGATGGGTGAACTGGCGACGCATAGCGCCCTTGTCCTTGATGCGCGCCGGCCAGGAAACCGCAACTGCGGTGCTGCAACCGCCCCCCGAGGTCACCATTTTGCCATAGTTGTATGGACCGCTTGTGGCGTAGGCCCAGGCGGCAGGAATGCCGCCGAAGGAGCTCGGGCCGCCGAATTCGTCCAGACGTTTCGCGACCTCGTCAAGCGACTCCGGGACGCCGTTGATCCAGGTCAGCTTGTTCAGTTCGCCGTGCATACCGCCTTCGGGAGTCGGGCCGTTGTCGCCAATGGCGTAGATGATGAGCGTGTTGTCCAAGTCACCCAATTGATCGATCGCTTGGATGACGCGCCCGATCTGGAAATCGATGTGCTCGACCGCGCCGCAGAAGACTTCCATCATGCGGGCGCCAACCTTCTTGTCGAGGTCGTTGAGCTTGTCCCAAGCTGGTATGGTGTCGGGACCCGGCGCAGGTTTCGTGCCGGGAGGCACAATCCCCATGTCCAGCTGCCGCGCCACGATGCGCTCGCGGAGCTTGTCATATCCGTCATCGAACTTGCCGCGGTATTTGTCGCTGAACTCCTTTGGCGAGGCGACCGGCGGCTTGGCCGAAGTCGGGGCGTAATACATGATCCACGGCTTATCGGGATGGGTTGATTTTTGCCGCTGAATCCAGCCGATCGCCTCGTTGGCCATGTCGTCGTCGAAGATATAGCCTTCTTCCGGCGTTCTAGGCGGCCTTACCGGCGTGTGGTTGCGCCAAAGCGGAGTGTAGTATTGGGTCGTTCCAGCTCCGAAAAAGCCATAAAAATGCTCGACTCCTCTGGTCGGCCACCGATCAAACGGACCAGCCGGGGTGACTTCGCTGTTGGGAGTGTTGTCGGCCTTGCCGATCCAGGCGGAGCCGTAACCGTTCATGCGCAGGATTTCGAGCACGCTTGCTGCGCTGGGCGGGAGCATGCAGTTATATCCCGGGAATCCGACAGCGCCCTCCGGGATGAAGCCAAAGCCCACGGAGTGCGCATTGCGCCCCGTGAGAAAAGCAGACCGCGACGCGGCGCAAACGGCGGTCGTATGAAAATCGGTGTAGCGCAATCCCTCACTCGCGATCCGATCGAACACCGGCGTATTCACCGGGCCGCCGAATGCGGACGGCGTGCCGAAGCCGATGTCGTCGCCAAGGATCATGAGGACGTTGGGAGCACCTTCCGGGGCCTTGAGCGGCTGCGGCCAGTCCTGCGTTGAGTTCTTCATGGCGGTTTCAATCTTGCCGTTGAACGGGCCCTCGGGCGGTGGCAGGACAGTCCGATCCGGTTGGTTCTGAATGTCTCGGTCACTCATATGGAGGCTCCTAGTTCATTCGTAGAAACTTAGGACAAGTCGGGCATTCGCTCACGCTAGGACTTCCGCCTGAGCGAGTCAACTAGCAAAACTTACAGGCCGTGCGACCGCCCGTTTTGCGCAGCGCGACGTCTTGGTCCGACAATTGGTTTAGCCCGGACCTATCTCAGAAGCGAGGGCTCTTGTTGTCCGGGATAAAGCCGGACCTATCTCAGAAGCGAGGGCTGCGGATAGGAACTGATCTGGGCGCTAGTGGGTCCAGTGGATGCGGACGGATTTTTTGCCTAGGCGGAGGGTGGGGGTTTCGCCCAGGGAGGCGCGGGTGATGGTGCGGTCGGAGAACTTTTCGCCGTTGAGGGAGACGGCGTTCTCGGCCAGCTTGCGGGTGGCTTCGCCGGTGGAGGCGGCTAGGCCGGCTAGCTGGAGGAGCTTGGGGATGCGGAGGGTGGGCTCGGTTGTGTCGGTGGCGAGGAGACCTTCGGCGGATAGGGAGATGGTTACTTCGGGGGCGTCGTCGGCGATGCCCTTTTGCTGGAACTGGGTGGCCCAGGATTCGGCGGCGTGGTCGGCTTCGGTGGGGGAGTGGAAGTCGGAGGTGATGCTGTGGGCTAGATTTTTCTTGGCCTGCATGGGGTGGAGCTCGCCGCGGGTTACGGTGTCGCGCATGGCGTCGATCTGGGATTGCGGGAGGTCGGTTAGGAAGGTCCAGTACTTCCACATGAGGTCGTCGTTGATGCTCATGAGCTTGCCGTACATGTCGGGCGCGGGGTCGTTGACGCCGATGGCGTTGCCGAGGGACTTCGACATTTTCTGGACGCCGTCTAATCCTTCCAAAATCGGCGTCATGAGGATGACTTGCGGCTTTTGGCCGAAGTGTTTTTGGAGGTCGCGGCCTCGCATCAGGTTGAACTTCTGGTCGGTGCCGCCCAGCTCTACGTCGGACTCGAGGGCGACCGAGTCGTAGCCTTGCGCGATGGGGTAGACGAACTCGTGGAGGGCGATGGGCTGCTCGTCCTGGAAGCGCTTGTGGAACATCTCGCGCTCCAGCATCTGCGAGACGGTGAACTGGGCCATCAGCTTGACGAGGTCGTAGTAGGAGAGCTTGTCGAGCCACTCGGAGTTGAAGCGGACTTCGGTTTTTTCGCGGTCGAGGATCTTGAAGACCTGGTCTTGATAGGTCTTGGCGTTGGCGGCGATTTCTTCGCGGGTGAGGGGCTTGCGGGTTACGTCTTTGCCGGTGGGATCGCCGATGAGGGCAGTGCCGTCTCCGATGAGGAAGATGACGGTGTGGCCGAGCTGCTGGAAGTGCTTGAGCTTGCGCATGAGCACGGTGTGGCCGAGGTGGAGGTCGGGGGCGGTGGGGTCGAAGCCGGCTTTGATGCGGAGGGGGATGCCGGTGCGGCGGGACTCTTCGAGTCGGGCGGCGAGGGCGTCGGGCGCGGAGGCTGCGGCGGGAGGGATGATCTCGGCGGCACCTTTGGTGATGAGGTCTAGCTGGTCGGCGACGGGGGGGAAGGAGGTTTGAGTTTCGGTCGGCATGGGTCGAGTTAAGTATAGGTCCTGCGCGGACCGCGGGCGTTGGGTCGCATGGTCGGGGATGGGCGGGTGCGGTCGCGCTGCTCGCGCGATGCACCCATCTCAGAATCGAGATATGGGGCACCCGGGGTCGGTGGTGAGGCGGGGATGGGCGGGTGCGGGCTTATACTTTCGCGCATGGATGTGGAGAGAGCTCGGGTGTTCCTGCTGGGGTTGCCGCATGCGGTGGAGACGATGCAGTGGGGCGATAATCTTGTGTTCTGGGTGGGGGATAAAGCGATTGGCGGGAAGATGTTTTGCCTGCTGAATCTGGATGCGGGGGCGCATGGGGTGGTGAGCTATTCCGCGGGGCCGGAGAGGTTTGCTGAGCTGGTGGAGCGGGAGGGGATTGTGCCGGCACCGTACATGGCGCGGATTCACTGGGTGGCGGTGGAGCGGTGGGACGTGTGGCGGAATGCGGAGTGGGAGAGTGAGCTGCGCGCGGCGCATGAGATTACGCTGGGGAAGCTGCCGAAGGGGGTTCGGGAGGTGCTGGCGATGCCGCAGCGGGCGCAGGCGAAGGTGATCGCGGAGAGACGGAAGGTGCTGGCCACGCGGGCAGAGGCGAAGAAGAAGCCAGGGAAGCGCGGGTAAGGGCGGTTCCCTGGCTTCATTCCGTTCGTGACAGGCGAGCGCCGGATTGCGCACCCCGACGAACGAACAGCAGATTCCCAAAGGGAATGACAGAAAGAAACGCAAAGGCAAAAGCAACGGCAAAAAAAGAAGCAGATCCCTGCGGGATGACAACCAAAAAGGGCAAAGGCAACAACAAAAGCAACAGCCGATGCACCGGTTGATGGGGTGTCGGCTAGAGGGTGGGGGTGGCTTTGTAGGTGAAGATGCCGGCGAAGTTGGCGCGATAGGCGTAGATCAGGATGAGCTCAAGCAGGGTTGCGACCAGACCTGGGCCGATGCCGTGACCGCCCAGGATGAGGGCGTGGAAGGTAAGGATGTTGACGATGACGGGGCCGAGGATGACGAGGCCGAGGGGTGCGGTGCCTCCGATGAGGACGAGCAGGCCACCGAGGACCTGACAGAGACCAACGACATGCATCCATCCGGTGGGGCCCATGACTCCCATGAACTGGGCGGTTGGCGAGCCGGGGGGCGGCGGCTCCATGGGCATGAAGGGATGGAGGATGTTGGCGCCGAAGACGACAAACATCAGGCCGAGCAGGATGCGGCAGATGAGGTAGAGGTATTTCATGAGGGGAGACACTCCTTGGTGGGATGGGTGGAGCGCTGAAGTAGAACGTTGTAAGCGTATCGCGTTCTGGTGGTGCAGGGCGATAGGAGATTAGATACTTTTGGAAGGAGGGAGGAGGCGTGAAATTTGCATGCGGAGCGCGCAACCGATAGCTTCTGGTTATGGCAATGGACGAGATGGTGCGAGGGCTGTCGCTGACGCTGGACGGCAAGGTGGTGCTGGTAACGGGTGGGTCGCGCGGGATTGGTGCGGCTACGGTGCGGTTGTTTCGGCAGGCAGGGGCGCGGGTGGTGTTCAGCTATCGGAGCGCCGAGACGCAGGCGCGGGAGTTGGTGGCGGCTTGTGGGGGTGAGGAGTTTTGTCGCGCGCTGAAGCAGGAGTTGGCTTCGGTGGAGGATGGGCAGGCGCTGGTGGCGGCGGCCGTGGGTGTTTGGGGGCGGGTGGATTGCTTGGTGGTGAATCATGGGATCTGGCCTCCGCATGATCAGCCGATGGCGACGATGAGTGCGGCGCAGTGGCGCGGGACGCTGGGGGTGAATCTGGATAGCGTGTTTGGGTTGGTGCAGGCGGCGGTGCAGAAGATGCTGGGGCAAGGGGAAACCCAGGTCTCAGAAGCGAGACCTGGGGCACCCGGACCTGGGGCAGCCGAAGAGGGGGCACCCGGTTTTGAGGGACGTCTTGTGCGGGGGCATGTGGTGTTGATTGCTTCGACGGCGGCGCAGAGGGGGGAGGCGTTTCATGCGGACTATGCGGCGAGTAAGGGGGCGCTGCTCTCGCTGACGAAGAGCTTGTCGAGCGAGCTGGGGCCACAGGGGATTTTGTGTAACTGCGTGGCGCCGGGGTGGGTGCGGACGGAGATGTCGGAGGGGACGCTGGGGGACCCGGTGGCGTCGGTGAAGGCGCTGGGGCTGATACCGCTGGGGCGGGCGGCGGAGCCGGAGGAGATTGCGGGGCCGGTGGTGTTTCTGTGCACGAAGTGGGCGGGATTTGTTTCGGGCGAGGTGTTCAATGTGAATGGCGGGGCAGTGCTGGCGGGGTGAGGGCAGTGGGTAGTGAGTAGTAGGTAGAGAGTAGTGGGTAGTGAGTAGGTGGCTGGGATGGGATTGGGTTTGTGGGTAGGGATGGTCGGGTTGGGGGTGGCGTTGGTTGGGGCGGCGGCGTGGGGGCAGGCGTCGGCGGTACCGAGTGTGCAGGTGTCGCAGGGAGACGAGGCGGGGCGCGGGCGGGAGCTGATGGATGGGATGGTGGCGGCGCTGGGGGGAGAGGCGTGGCGGAATCGGCAGACTTGGATTGTGTATGGGCGGGTGGCGAAGTTTTATAAGGGGCAGGCGGATGCGGGGGCTCCGGAGTTTGAGGAGTATGGGCGGATGAATCCGTTTGCGCTGCGGGTGGTGGTGGTGGCGCATTATGGGGCGTTGATTGCGACGGATCATCGGGATGTTGCGCAGGTGTGGACGGGCGATCGTGGGTATGAGGTCACGTATAAGGGAGCGACGGCGCTGGGGGCGAAGGAGGTTGCGGATTTCGAGCGGGCGCGGGAACACTCGCTGGATTTGGTGGTGAGGGAGTGGTTGCGGGAGAAGGATGTGGAGGTGAGGTATGAGGGGGCGAAGTTGGCGGAGAGTGAGTTGGTGGATGAGGTGAGGGTTGAGCGTGAGAGCGGCGATGCGGTTACGGTGATGCTGGATGCGCGCACGCATCTGCCGGTGAGTGTTGTTTGGCGGTGGCGGGACGTGGAGTTTAAGGATTGGAATACGGATGCGGTGGAGTTTGCGGATTACCACCCGGTGCAGGGGATCATGACGCCGTACTCGGTGACGACGAGGCATAACGGGGATCGGGCGAGTGAGCGGTTTGTGACGAAGGTGGTTTATAACGTGGCGCTGGGGGCGGAGTTTTTTGATCCGAGCAAGGGGTTGGAGAAGAAGAAGTAGGAGAGAGGTCAATACAGGGGTCTCTCCACTTCGCAAGTCAAAGGCAAGCGCGTGATGCTGCGGTCGAGATGACAGAGTTTGGGTTGGGAACGGAAAGGCAGAAGCAGATTCCCAGAGGGAATGACAGAAAGAAAGGCAAACGCAACGACAACGACAGAGGCAGATTCCGTTACGGAATGACGGAAAGAAAGGCGAGGGCGGTGGGGTGCGTGCGGTGGTATTCTGGGCCTCGTTATGAGTGATTCCCCTTTGAGCTCCGCGGCTGAACAGGTTGTGCCCGAGACGGCTGTGGTTGCGCCTGAAAAGACGACGATGGATATTGTTGAGATCATGGCGATTTTGCCGCATCGGTATCCGCTGTTGCTGATTGATCGCGTGATCGAGATGGAGCGCAAGACGCGGATTGTGGCGATCAAGAATGTGACGGCGAATGAGCCGCACTTTGTGGGGCACTTTCCGGATTATCCGATCATGCCGGGCGTGTTGATTGTGGAGGCGATTGCGCAGGCGGGTGGGGCGCTGCTGCTGACCGAGATTCCTGACCGCGATGACAAGTTGATGGTGTTTACCGGGATCGAGGGCGCGAAGTTTCGGCGGGCGGTGGTGCCGGGAGATCAGTTGCGCATCGAGGTGACGGTGTTGAACTGGCGGCGGACGGCGGTGAAGCTGATCGGCAAGGCGACGGTGGAGGGCGTGCTTGCCTGCGAGGCGACGATTATGTGCATGCTGGTGCCGCGCGGGAATAAGAAGGCGGCGGAGGCTTCGGTGGAGGGGCAGGCGAAGTGAGTATTCATCCGACGGCGGGCATTCATCCGACGGCCATTGTGGCCCAAGGTGCGGTGATTCCGGCGAGCTGCTCGGTGGGGCCGTTCTGCACGATTGGACCGAACGTGGTGCTGGGCGAGGGATGCGAACTGGTGTCGCACGTGGTGCTGGATGGGCATACGACGTTTGGGGCGCGGAACAAGATTTTTTCGTTCGCATGTTTGGGGATTGCGCCGCAGGATTTGAAGTATGCCGGCGAGCCGACGCGGGTAGAGATCGGCGATGGCAATACGATTCGCGAGTATGTGACGATTTCGCGTGGGACGACGGGTGGGGGCGGCGTGACGCGGGTGGGGTCGGGGAATTTGATCATGGCGTATGTGCACATCGGGCATGACTCGACGATTGGGAATGAGTGTATTTTGCCGAATGGTGCGACGCTGGCGGGGCATGTGACGGTGGAGGACTATGTGACGCTGAGCGCGAATGCGCCGGTGCACCAGTTCTGCCGCATTGGGCGGTACGCCTACATTGGCGGGGGGACGACGATTACGCAGGATGTGATGCCTTACTCGTTGACTTCGATTGAGCGAAATAATCATGCGTATGGGGTGAACAAGGTGGGGTTGCAGCGGCGCGGGTTTACGGCCGAGCAGTTGCGCGAGCTGACGACGGCGATGCGCGTTCTGACGAGCGGGAAGCAGAATACGACGCAGGCGCTGGAGATGATTAACGACATGTTGGACCAGGGTGCGGGTGGAGAGCATGTGAAGTATCTCGCGGAGTTTGTGGCGGCGAGCGAACGTGGAGTGATCAAGTAGGATGCCGGGCGAGGGAGTGGGGCCGGGCTCTTCGTCGCTGGGGTTGATTGCGGGGAACGGAAGGTTTCCGTTTCTGCTGCTGGATGCGGCGCGGGCGCAGGGATTGCGGGTGGTGGTGGCGGCGATCAAGGAGGAGACAGACGCGGAGATGGAGGAGCGGGCGGCGCGCGATCCGGAAGGCGTGCGCGTGCACTGGCTTTCGCTGGGAGAGCTGTCGCGGCTGATCGAGATGTTCAAGAGCGAGGGCGTGACGCGGGCGGTGATGGCGGGACAGGTAAAGCACAAGCAGATTTTTTCGAGCATACGGCCGGACTGGCGCTTGGCGAAGCTGCTGCTGAATTTGCGGACTCGGAATACGGATATGCTGCTGGGCGCGGTGGCGAAGGTGCTGGAGGATGAGGGGATTGAGTTGATGTCGTCCACGGCTTATTTGGAGCCGATGCTGGCGCCGGCGGGCGTGATGACGCGGCGGGCTCCGGATGAGATGGAGTTGGGCGACATGGAGTATGGGGTGAAGGTGGCGCGAGGGATTGCGGGATTCGACCTGGGGCAGACGGTGGTGATAGCGGCGGGGGCGTGCGTTGCGGTGGAGGCGATGGAAGGAACGGACGCGACGATCGCGCGGGCGGGGGAGATTTTTCGGGGGATGGATTTTGATGGGGAAGCGAGTACGTTGCAGCGGCGGCTGACGGTGGTGAAGGTCGCAAAGCCGAACCAGGATATGCGGTTCGATGTGCCGGTGGTGGGGGTTCCGACGATTGAGGCGATGGTTGCGGCGGGGGCGACGTGTCTGTGTGTGGAGGCGGGACGGACGCTGGTGTTCGATCGGGAGGCGGTGATTGCGGCGGCGGAGGCTGCGGGGATTTCGATGGTTGGGTCCTGCGCGGACGGCGAGGGTTGAGGCTCTGCGCGGACGGCGAGTGCGGGTACGGATGGGGCACCCGGCAGCGGTGACAATCCAGTGACAGGTCGTCGGTCCGGTTGTCGTAAGATGGCAAGCGGCGTCGAGTTTTGCACCTAGGAACGCGCCCCAGGAGATCTCCCCATGCTTCGGAAACGGTGGATTGCAACAGGATGTGCAGTGGCGTTGGCGGCGAGTTTTACGCTGACCAAGAGTGCGTCGGCGGCGGCCGATATGGCGCAGGTTGGAAGCGAGGCGCCGAATTTCACGTTGCCTTCGCAGGAGAACCTGCCGGTGTCTCTGAACGACTACAAGGGCAAGTGGGTGGTGCTGTATTTCTATCCCAAGGACCAGACGCAAGGGTGCACGATTGAGGCGCACAACTTTCAGCGCGATTTGAAGAAGTACGATGCGTTGAACGCGGTGGTGCTGGGCGTGTCGCTGGATACGGCGGACAGCCACAAGGCGTTCTGCGCGAAGGACTCGCTGACGTTCAAGCTGCTGGCGGATCCGGAGCACAAGGTGGTGGACGTGTATGGCGTGCCGGTGAAGTCGTTTGGGCCGGTTCATTATGCCGAGCGCGACACGTTCCTGATCTCGCCCGAGGGCAAGATTGTGCAGGTGTGGAAGGTTGACGATATCCAGGGGCACAGCGCAGAGGTGCTGGCGGCGATTGAGGCAAAGAAGAAGTAGGTATCGAACGATAGAGACGTAGTTGACGAATGAGAGCAGACGCAAAAACGCCCGGGCCTCGTGAGAGGAGCCGGGCGCTTTTGCTTGCCTTTTACTGCGGTTGTGGTGCGCCGAAGTTACTTCTTCTTCGGTGCAGCCTTCTTAGCGGCCTTCTTGACAGCCTTCTTGACGGCTTTCTTTGCAGGAGCCTTCTTGACGGCCTTCTTTGTAGCTTTCTTTGCAGCTTTCTTCGTTGCCAAGGTCTTACCTCTCATAGTGGTTTTTTTGGTGCTTGTGCTCTTGTTGCCGACTGCCTTTTTATGGGCAGACTTACCGCCGCGCAGAGCACGTGCTGACTTCGCGGCAGAACTTGAAATCTTTTTGCCCGCTGATTTCTTCTTCGCGGGAGCTTTCTTCGCAGCCTTCTTGACGGCTTTCTTTGCTGCCTTCTTTGCTGGAGCCTTCTTCACTGCTTTCTTGACGGCCTTCTTCGCCGGGGCTTTCTTGGCGGGTGCTTTCTTGGCTGGTGCTTTCTTTGCAGGAGCCTTCTTCGCGGGGGCCTTCTTGGCAGGAGCCTTTTTCGCGGGCGCCTTTTTGGGCGCTGCGGGTGGAGGGGGAGGAGCGCTGGGGGTGGGCTCAATCGAGAGCCGGGTGGGCGGCTCATAGGGAGCGACGGGACTGGGAGAGGGTGCGAAGACTTCAGCTTCCTCGACGTGGATCACGGTGTTGAATTCCTCTTCTTCGTCCTCTTCATCGAGGGAGTCGACATCGATGACTTCGTCGGTGTCGTCCTCATCGTATCCGGCAGCGTAGAGCTTGATGGTTTCCTCGTCCTGCAACATGACCTTTTCCCCCAACTCCAAATTTCGTGCGTGACGGTAAATCAATCTTGCTTGTCTTGCATTCCTTGAAGCTGTATCTCGCGTCATGCGACACAGATGCGTCGCATGATGATGTCAACAGGATTACGCGTGGAGCTATGAAATAGCAAGCACCTTTTTTAGGGCAGTGCATATTTTTCTACCCACAGTCCCGGAGTGGCTACCGCGTGTGAGGTCCGTCACTTAGACCTCTGCTTGCTTTTCGACTTCTTTTTTTCGCTGTTGGTGGTGTGCGCATGGCCGGCGGAGCGTGTCGAGGAGTGTTCCTGGGCGCTGCCATGATGGTGCGTTGCGCTGGCGTTGTGCGAGGTGGCGACGCCGGCGTGATGGCGATGTTCGCGGGTTGCGGGAGCGAGTCGAATGGGCTCGACGACGTAGAGCGAGTGGCCCGGGGCGACGTGATTGGAGGAGAGGTGATTCCATGTACGCAGCTGCTCGACGGAGACGCCGAAGCGATCGGCGACGGTGACGAGGGTGTCGTTGCGGCGCACGGTGTAGCGTTCGCCGGGGGTGAGGCGGCTGCTGGCGGCGATGGGGATGACGAGTTCGTCGCCGGCCTCGATGGGGTCGGTGAGGTCATTGACGGAAGTGATCTGGGCGGGGTGGGCGTGCAGCGACTCGGCGATCTGGTCGAGGGTCTCACCGTTCTGCACGACGTGGAAGCGCCAGGTGGTGCGGTCAGCCTCGGGAATATCTTTCAGGCGCGTGACGAACATGTCGTGGGTGCCGGGGGGAAGATGCAGGCCGTAGGGGATGTCGTCGGGGGTGGAGAGGCGCAGGAGGGCGGGGTTGAGCGCGACGATCTCAGGGAGCGATGCATTGGTGAGGTCGGCGACGAGGCGCATGTCGATGGCGTAGTTGGTGGTGACGTCATCGGAGAGGACGGCGGCATCGGGAACGACGTCGGTGAGGCCGTACTGCTGGGGATTTTTCGCCATGATGGCGGCGGCGATGATGCTGGGGACGTAGTTTTTCGTTTCGCCAGGAAGGGCGTTGCGGCGGTAGAGCTCCCAGAAGTCGGCATAGCCGGTCTTGGCGACGGCATGCTGGATGCGGCCCGGACCCCAGTTGTAGGCAGCCATGGCGAGATACCAGTCGCCGAACTGGTTATAGAGAGACTTCATGTAGCGGGCGTAGGCGAGGGTGGAGAGCTGAGGGTCGAAGCGCTCGTCGAAGTAACCATTGCGTTCGAGGCCATAGGCTCCGCGGAAGGGCATGAACTGCCACATGCCGCCGGCGCCTGAACCGCCATTCATGGCCTGGGGCTGGAAGCCGGACTCGGCCACGGCGAGATAGATGAGGTCCTGGGGAACGCCCTGGTCGCTGAGGACCTTGGAGATCATGGTCTTATATTTCCCGGCGCGCTCGAGCGAGCGAACGAGGTGGGCGTGACCGTTGGGGTTGTTGGAGAAGTAGCTGATCCAGCCGGCGACGTAGTCGTTGACGACGAGGGGAAGATCGGACTTGGTGGTCTTCAACTCCGCCGCGATTTTACCGACGAGCTCGGGGTTGGAAGGGAAGGTGACCTCGTTGGCGGCGTCGGCGGGGGCTTCTTCGATCTGGCCGGAGAAACCATTGCCTTGCTTGAGGGCGACCATCTCGAGGGAGTTGATGGCGGAGAGAAGCTGGTCGAACTCGTCGGAGAGCTGGGGATCGTCTTTGAGATCCATGCCGCTGGAGAGCATGGTGTCGACGGCGGTGTCGAAGTCGTGGCGCGCGGCGTCGAGACGGTTGGCGTTGTAGTTGGTGACGCCGGACTGATAACTGGCCTGGGTTTTGGCGATGAGGGCCTGCACTTTTTGTGCGTGCTGGGCGGCGACGATTTGATTGGCGGACTGCTGGGCTTGCGTCTGAGCCTGGGTGGTGGACTGCTGCTGTTGCAGGGTGGGAGCGGTGGCATTCGCGGGCGCGGAGCCGGGGGCGGCGGTACGGCTGCGGGTGTCCGGGCAACCGGTGAGCGTCAGCAGGACCAACAGCGCGGAGATAACGGCAAGGGAGCGGCCGACGTGGGAGGTAGTTTTCAAGTTCAGCATCAGCAACCACATTGTAAGGGTTGGACGGGCTGACTGGTTCTTTGTGGGCCCGCGAGGGTGCGGAGCGATGGGCTGGCGCGGGTGTTAAGATGGAGGTTAAGGCCTTTTGTACTCTCCATGGATCCAAAGCACATTCGTAACTTCGCGATCATCGCGCATATTGACCACGGCAAATCAACTCTTTCGGACCGGCTACTGGAGCTGACCGGGAGTTTGACCTCGCGCGAGATGCAGGCCCAGGTGCTGGATGCCATGGACCTGGAGCGCGAGCGCGGGATCACGATCAAGGCGCACACGGTGCGGATGATGTATACGGCGTCGGATGGCGAGACGTATCAACTGAATTTGATTGATACGCCGGGGCACGTAGATTTTAGCTACGAGGTGTCGCGGTCGCTGGCTTCGTGTGAGGGTGCGCTGCTGGTGGTGGATGCGTCGCAGGGCGTGGAGGCGCAGACGCTGGCGAATGCTTATTTGGCGATCGCCGGGGGCCTCGAGATTATTCCGGTCATCAACAAGATTGATCTGCCGAGCGCCGATATTGAACGGACGAAGGCGATGATTGAGAAGTCGGTGGGGCTGCCGGCGGACGATGCTGTTTGCGTGAGCGCGAAGACGGGGCTGAACGTGGCGGACATCCTGGAGGCGGTGGTGATGTTGCTGCCTTCGCCGAAGGGGGATGCGGAGGCACCGCTGCAGGCGCTGATTTTCGATTCGTGGTTTGATGCGTATCGCGGCGTGATCGTGCTGGCACGCATTATCAATGGGCGGCTGCGGAAGGGCGATCGGATCAAGATCATGTCGAATGGGCGGCAGTTCGATGTGGAGTCGATGGGTGTGATGACGCCGAAGCCGGTGGTGCTGGAGGAGTTGAGCGCGGGCGAAGTTGGATTCTTTGTTGCGACGATTAAGAATGTTGCCGACACCAAGGTGGGCGACACGATTACGCATGTGGACCGGCCGTGCGCCGAGGCGCTGCCTGGCTTTGAAGATATTAAGAGCATGGTGTTCGCTGGGTTGTATACGGTGGACTCGCATGCGCACGGGATGTTGCGGGATGCGCTGGAGAAGCTGCGGCTGAACGATGCGAGCTTTAATTTTGAGCCGGAAAGTTCGGTGGCGCTGGGGTTTGGATTTCGCTGCGGGTTCCTGGGGCTGCTGCACCTGGAGATTATTCAGGAGCGGCTGGAGCGCGAGTATGATCTTGACCTGATCATTACGGCGCCGGGTGTGCAGTACAAGATCACGATGACGGATGGGTCGGTGCTGAGCGTGGACAATCCTTCGCGCTGGCCGGATCCTACGGAGATCGAAGAGATTGAAGAGCCGGTGATCACGGCGAAGATTCTGACCAACGAAGAGTATGTCGGCAACATTTTGAAGCTGGTGGAAGATAAGCGCGGACGGCAGCAGAATATTGAGTACGTGAGCGAGACGCGGGTGATGCTGACGTATGAGCTGCCGCTGAACGAGATTGTGCTGGACTTCTATGACCGGCTGAAGTCGGTGTCGCGGGGGTATGCATCGCTCGACTATCACCTGTCGGGCATGTGGGTTTCGCCGATGGTGAAGATGGATATTCTGATTGGCGGCGATCCGGTGGACGCGCTTTCGATCATCGTGCACAAGGATGCGGCGTACGATCGCGGCAAGGTGCTGGTGGAGAAGATGCGCGAGCTGATTCCGCGGCAGATGTTTGAAGTGGCGATCCAGGCGGCGATTGGGTCGAAGGTGATTGCGCGATCGACGGTGACGGCGATCCGGAAGAACGTGATCGCGAAGTGCTATGGCGGGGATATCAGCCGGAAGAGAAAGTTGCTGGAGAAGCAGAAGGAAGGCAAGAAGCGGATGAAGCGGATTGGGAAGGTGGACATTCCGCAGGAGGCGTTCCTCGCGGTGTTGAAGGTGGGCGAGGAATAAGAATAGTAGACTGCCTTCATTCCTGCTTGAGGGCATTGATGCGATCTGCGGTGGCAATCCTCGTTTCGGTGTTTGCGCTTTCGAGCGCAGCAGTTTCTCAGTCTCCGACGAAAGTGTCTGACATGCCGTACAGCGGCGCGCCTTGCACGGGCTCAGGCGGTATCTCCCCTTCGGCGCAGCAGGTGGCGATCTTCACGCGGTTCGATGCCGAGTTGCGTTCGGCTTTAGAGCAAAACGATACGGCGGCGCTCGCCTTTCTTGTCGGGTATCCCTTGCGGGTGAATACCAACAAAGGAACGCTGCTCATTCCAGACGCTGAATCGCTTGATGGACACTATTCGGAGATCTTTACGCCGGAAGTTCGCAGCGAAGTGCTGGCGACTGTCACGGACGATTACATCTGTCGGTACGACGAGGGTCTCGGCTACAAGCGCGGCATCATCTGGGTATCGACGGACGGCCACCGGTTCACGTTGGGGACTGTGAACCTGCGAGATCAGCAAGCAGAGTCGAAGAAATCGGCATTGATTTTTGCGTGTGAGACGAAAACTCATCGCATCGCAATCGATGAGCTGGAAGGTGGTGGCTTTCGGTATCGTTCCTGGAACAAGCCGAAGTCACTGAGCGCTGCACCCGACGTAGACCTCGCGCATGGGAAGCAAGAGTTTGAAGGGACCGGCGTTTGCTCGCATCCCGTCTATACGTTTAGGTCCGGCCAGGTGGTGTATCAAGTGGAGGGAGGCTTGGGATGTACAGAAGGATCTGAGCCGGCGAAGGCTACTGGCCATCTGAGTGTCACTGTTGGCGGCAAACGAGTCACTGACGATTGGTGCTTCTAGCGCCGGAGCGGTTTGCCCAGGATGTAGCCGCATCCGTAGACGAAAAAAATGGAGGCCCGGAGGCCTCCATTTTTTTTGCAGATTATTGTTTTGTCGCTACGTTGCACTACTGCGAGTTACTGGTGGGGAGCAGCTGCGGGTGCGCGACGCGGTGCGGTGGGAGCCTGCGGCGGAGGAGCTGGGACGCCGGAAGCTACGTTGTAAGCATCGATGGTGGCCTGGGTGATGTCGGTTTCACGCTGCCACCAGAGCACGGTGGGAAGCTGCTGCTGTCCGCCGATGTTGAGCAGGAGAGTGAAGCCGTGATCCTGGGCATACTTAACCGCAGTGCCGCCGAACTTCTGGGCGACCTTGCCGTAGGCTTCCTGGACATCGGTGTTGTAGGCGTTCTGAGCATCTTCGACATCGCGCTGGAGAGCCTTGGTCTTGTCGTCGATGGTCTTCATACGGGTGGCGCGCTCCTCGTCGGACATGGTGGCGGGGAGAGCCTGATACTGCTTCTTCAAGGAATCGAGCTCAGCGGACTGGGCGTCGATGGCGGTCTTTTTGGGCTCGTACTTTTTCTGGATATCGAGTACGGCGCGCTGGCCTTCGTTGGTGGCGACGACACCCTGCTCAAACGCAATGACGGCAACCTTGGCGGGAATGGCTTCCGGCTTGACCTCAGCCTGGGCAGCGGGGGCTGCTGGACGGGGAGCGGTTGCCGGTGCTTTGGTGGTTTGTGCCAGGAGGGAGGAGGCTGCGAGGCCGGTTGCCAGCGCAGTAGCAAAGACAAAGGTACGGTTCATGCGGTGTGTGAGACTCCTTACAAGGATCCGGATTCCGGAGATTTCTTCTGGGTTACTCCCGGCGCAAAGCGCCGCAGGGAAGGCTGCCAACCTTCCTCCGCCCGTTGAGACACCCGTAGGTGTTGTCCGCTGGCTCTATCGCATCATGGAAAAATGACGGAAAGGGTTGCGGGCGCGAGAGGACAGTCGGCTGAGCGCAATTATAGGAGACCGTATGAGTCGGGTCAATTGTGGCGGGCATTGGATGTGGGGGGGAAGGGATTCGACTCTTCCGAAAAACGGAGGTTGGAAGGCGGCATTTCCGGTTTTTGGTGGTTTTTGGCGATAGGATTTCGGAGTTTGCGGGGGAAACGGCCATTTTGGGTTTGGTATGAAGATTGCATCAATACCAAGTGTTCGAGATCAAGCCGGAGGACAGAGAGCTTGACTGACGGATGTTTGGAGCCTGCGCAGTTCACGGGTAAAGGGATGTAGAGGTTCCCATCAAGAGGAATTCCCACCCACCAAACGAGGGCCCTTCGGGAGCTTCGGCGCCGAAAGGACCAATTTGGAGGCCAGTGACTGGCTGTTAGGGGCTAGGGGCCATCTTCCGGGGAGGGGAGATGGCCCCATCGGCTTTCAGGGGGAATCAGGGTTATCAACAGGTGGGGAAGGTAGTTAGCGGGAGCAAAGGTGCTTTGTGATTTCGGTGCGCTCTTTAAAGGTTGCACTTCTTGGTTGCCAAGCGTAAGATGATGATGTTCAGCGGGCTTTAGGGGTTGACATCCCACCGTGTATATTCCGGTTGGTTCACGTACCCGATGAGTTTGCAGAGTAATAGCGTGGGTTCCGGCAGATGCCCGAATCGCAAGATGGGGCATCATAAGGGTTGCGAGGATCGTAACCGAGCACTCCAGGATCAGCTCTGGTAGACTCCGAGATCAACCGATAGCGTGCTACGGAGATCTGGACCAAGATGAGGTTCAATCAAATTTAGCGAACAAGAGAGTCGCTTTTAGCGAACAAGAGTCGCTCCGAGAGTGCAGTAGAGAAGCTGAGCCGCGAGACGAATGAAGGCTGAGCTGGAATTGGGTTGGAAGTGCAAAGCGATTCGGTTGAACGTGCAAGGCTTTTAGGTTGATAGTACAAAAACCGAGGTTTTGATTCCCCCATAATGAATTTGGATGAGTGAGCCCTTTTATAGAGCAGCAAGCCGTTTGCCGGGAAGGCAGGCGGGCCGGGAATGGGCCGGGAACGGACAGGATACGGTCCGGGGCGCAGGTGCCCAGACGTGTACCAATCGCCTGCAACGTACGACAGATCAACTTCGAGTCAACGCTTGAGAGAGACTACGATTGACCCGTTTCGGAGACAGTCCCAGTCAGGTCCACACCGGACCGAAGGGCCAAGACAGAGACATGCCCGATGCGCCTCAAGCACCCAATTGCAAGGGGAAACCAAAGCACCATGGCAGAGCAGAATGCAGTAGACACCACGTCGTACAACGCGACGGAGGAGTATAGCGGCGGGGATTACGGCAACTCAGACTTCGAATCGTCGGAGTCTGGAGGGGCTAACGACGACGGCCAGCCCGGGCCGGGGATGGGTCAGAGCAAGAGCAGCCGGCGTCGTCGCCGCAAGCGGAAGAACAAGGTCGCGGGAGATGGCCCGACGGTCGCCGGTGGCGATGGCGAGGCAGGACCGCAGATTGTGCCGCTGGTGATGGAGGGCGAGAGCCTGGCACTGGCAGCGTCGGCCGCACCACAGCAGGCGCGCAGGCAGCAGAGCAATGGCGGCGGGGGCGGACAGCAGGCGCAGGGTCAGCCACAGGGCCAGGGCGGCAAGCGCTGGAAGAAGAAGTTCAGGGACCGGGAACGTCGTCCGGGCGGCGGCGGTGGCGGTGGCCGGAGCGAGAATCCGGGCAACGACTTCCGCGCGGAAGCTGGCTCGTCGAATGGGAACGGGTACGGCGGTGGCGGAGGCTATCGTCCGGACAACTTCGGCAACCAGGCGGGCGGATTCAAGCGCAAGGGCAAGGGCGGCGGACAGGCGCGAGAGCGCGGCTTTGTTGGGCCGATGGATCACAGCTATCGCGCGTCCGGAGAGTTTGGCGATGCACCGCCATCGACGATCCAGCTGTCGGGGCGTAGAAACGGGCATCGGCATACGGGAGACTCGCAGCCGATTGACCGCTCGATGCCGCGGCCGATTCCGATACCCGAAGGCGCACAGACGCACATCTACTTCTTCATCGAAGAGCTGTTCTTCCAGGCCAAGATCCAGGAGACGGCCAAGAAGCTGGGCGTGAAGGTGTCGTTCATCAAGAACGATAAGGACGCGGTGGCGGCGTTGACGGACAGCGAAGAGAATAAGCCGGCGCTGATCGTGTTTGACCTGAACAATGCGAATGCGAAGCCGCTGACGCTGATTCCGAAGCTCAAGGCCAAACTGAAGCGGTCGGCTTCGATCGTCGGGTTCCTGTCGCATCTGCAGGGTGATCTCAAGGCGAAGGCAGTGGAGGCGGGTTGCGATGTGGTGATGCCGCGTGCGGCGTTCTCGCAGAATTTGCCGAACCTGCTGCGGCGCTATGGCGTGGAAGAGGAAGAGGAAGTCAACTTCAACTGCTAAAAGCAGGGAATAGGGATTAGAAAGGCGCTTGATCGCTGGCGAGGCTTGCCGGGGGTCGGGCGCTTTTTCTTTGTGGACTGGTGGCTCGGGATGGTGCCCCCCATTTCGCGTTTTTGCTCCAACCTATCCGGGGGATGCGAAAGTGCTGGTCGCTGGGAGCGTCTTCATGGTCGAATCGTAGAACACGGAGCCGCTAATGTCTTATAGAGATGTCTGGGCGAAATACGACCGGGCCGAAAAGCATATCAAGGATTTCAGAAGCGCCGTCGCCGCTTTCGGGGACGCGAATCGTGACCATGTCGGCAAAAAGACAAATGAAGAGACCGGCGACCTAATTTACTACCTCAAGAGCGTACCCGTCATCCCTGTTGAGATAAGTCTCATTCTTGGGGACGCCATCCATAATCTCCATAGCTCGCTCGATTACTTGGCCCACGCAATTGTCCGACCCGTGGGAGCGCGGGCTATCAAGGACACGAAGTTCCCGATCCGAGATACTTCCGACGGTTTCGACGCCGCTCTGCAGGGATGTATACAGGGCGCGCGGGATTATTGCCTGCAAATTTTTAGACGTATCCAGCCATACCAAAGAGGGAATGGCCATGCGCTCTGGCAACTGCATAAACTCGACATCATAGATAAACATCGACTTCCGCTGACCGCAAGTTATAGCCCGATGGCTCGCACAATAACTCCAGAGGAGCGAAAGAAACTCGATACGGTGTTTTCCCGTGTCACTCAGAATCCCACTCTCAAATCCCTCTCGGTTCCACACCAGATAATCGGGGCATCCGTCCCGACTTTCCCGATGCATGAGGGCCAAATACTCGCAAGCCTTCCGGCTGCGGACGCGCAGCATCAGATGGGATTTTCCTTTGGCGTAGCGCTCAATGAGCCGGCGATCGCACAAGTAGGTGTGGACGCCATTAGCTTTGCATCCTACTTGAGCGGAGAAGTGCGCATGGTCATCAACGACTTGGGTGCCTGCGCCACCCTCCCCTAAATCTGTCTGCCCTGTCACGGAACCCTTTGATAACTATACTTTTGGGGGTTGGGGGCTTGACAGGTTTTGGTTGGGGGCGGGATTCGCCTGAGAGGGGATGGTGGCGGGCTTCTCGGTGGTTGGGTGCGGCATCATAAGGAAACAGAGGATCTCGAAATGCCCAATACACATTACTCGGCGGCTGCTGAACGTCATTTACAGGCAGCGCATGCGCATGAGGCGGCAGCTGCTTCGCATAACATGAACGATCATTTGGGAGGGCATGAGCAGTCGCTGCTGGCGATGGAGCACGCGCGCGAGGCACACAGGCTATCGGAAGAGGCGGCGGCCAAGGTCTCGAAGGTGTCGAAGGAGCTGGAGAACCGGTAGGTGGGGTATAGCGGCTGACGGGCGCGATGGAGTGGGCTGGCGCGCTGGGCGGTGGTGCTGCCGTCTGGGTACGTGCGCTAAGCCTTGGCTGCGTGCGCGGAGGGGAAGTGTGCCCAGGTGGGGCTAGAACTCCCAGAGGCCCTTGGGCCGGGGATGGCCGGCACGAAGGTCGCCTAAACGGAAGCAGGCGAAATCTGTGAGCACGACCAGGAAGCCGAGTATCGCGACGAGCAGGAGAAAGGGGAAGAGGAACAGGCCTGCGAGCATCCGAAGCGGAGCTTTCAGGCGGCTGAAGTCCGCCGCGAGCTTGCTGGCGACGGTGTGACGGGCGTCGAAGAGAGGCACTCTAGGTTCGACGGTCTGGATTGGCTGCGACATGGTACTCATAGATATCGGCCTCGGTCTTCCATACTTTAGTCCCGAAATGGGATGTCATTAGAAACAAATGAGATGGAATGGGTCTGACGCATCCAGGTAGGTACTCCCGGAGAGCGATGCTTGAGTGTGACGATTCGAGGGATCGTGGCAGGAAGTTGCTTGGTTTTGGGCACTTACGGCAGAAGGATGGGTATGGCGACAGCGGCGAAGGTGCGGTGTGGGTGGGCGGAGAGCGATGCTGGGATGCGCGCGTATCACGATGAGGAATGGGGCGTTCCGGAGCGCGATGGGCGGGCGTTGTGGGAGCTGCTGATGCTGGAGGGCTTCCAGGCGGGTCTGTCGTGGAACATTATTTTGCGCAAGCGGGAGGGGTTTCGGCGGGCGTTCAAGGGGTTCGATCCGAAGAAGGTGGGGCGGTTTGGAGAGGGAGACATTGTCAGGTTAATGTCCGACGAGGGGATTGTGCGGGCGCGGGCGAAGATTGAGGCGACGATTGCGGGCGCGCGGATCTTCAACGAGATGGAGCGGGCTGGGGAGGGGTTTGGGGAGTGGGTCTGGGGGTTGGTGGGCGGGCGGCCGGAGCAGGATTCGTGGGATCAGAGCGGTGGGGTGGAGAAGCGGGGGCGGATTCCGGCGTCGACGGCGATGTCGGAGAAGGTGTCGAAGGAGTTGAAGAAGAAGGGGTTCAAATTTGTGGGGCCGGTGATTGTGTATGCGTGGATGCAGGCCGCGGGGATGGTGAATGACCACGCGATTGAGTGCTGGCGCCGGGCGGCGGTGGAGCGGTTGGGGTCGCAGCGGAATTAGGGTGCCGTTGGCACGGTGACGCGGGCGTCACGTCGCGATCAGGCGGGAGGGTGGAGTTGGGTGCAACGTTATGCCGCCACCGGCGATCAGGCACTTAAGAGTTGTGCGCCGCCGATTCGAAGTTGCTCAAAAGGCGACTTTTCAGGAGCTTTACTGAGATTCTTGTTTAGACGGTGCTGCTGGGGTCTAGAGCGCGCTGAAGGCTTGGTGCATGGAACCTAACTTCGCCGGAACACGTGAATTTTGTAGCAAGATCGCAAACTGACTTCGGCAATCTCTATACTGCGGAACAATGATTAGCCCTGTCTCGCGAGCACTCCACCAACGGTTCATCTACCGGACGCTTCTCTTCTTATTTGCTGGTGCCGCCTATTTTGCGCAATGCGCCTGCCTCCTCGGGCAGACGACGCAGCAGATCCAGCAGATCGGCGACTTCTATCATCAGCGCGACGGTTTTAGCGGCGAGATCGTCGTCGCACAACGAGGCCGCATCGTTGCGGAAAACGTGTACGGCTACGCCAACCAGGAATTGAAGGTGCCCATCACACCGGACACTCGTTTTGCCATCGCGTCGGTGACGAAGCAGTTCACTGCGGCCTGCATCCTCCTACTGCAGGAAGAAGGAAAGCTTGAGACTGCCGATCCTATCGGCCTCTATCTATCGGCCGCACCGCCCGCCTGGAAAGATGTCACCATTCGCGATCTGCTGACCCACACCTCCGGCATTACGAATGACGTGTTGTCTGGTGAGCCTTTTACTCAATTCGATCACGGTGTGCATACACAGCAAGACTTAATCGATGCGGTCCGGGGGCTGCCGCTAAAGAATGCTCCTGGAAGCAAGTTCGAGTACAACAATCTCGGCTACTTCCTCCTCGGAGCGATTATCGAGAAGGTGAGCGGTCAGACATATGCGGAGTTTCTCCGTGATCACATTCTCGGGCCGCTCAATATGAAGGACACAGGATTTGGAGGACCGCCGGAGATCATTTCCAATAGAGCCTTTGGATACATTCCAGTCGACGGCAAGCTGCTAGACGCCGACTGGCTGGACCCGTCGGTGCTTGGAGCCGCCGGCGCGATGTACTCTACCGGTGCCGATCTCACGAGGTGGATCGATGCGCTCGAAAACGGCCGGGTCTTAAAGCCTGCATCGCTCGCAGAGATGAACACACCCAGACTTGAAGATTACGGGTATGGGATATTCATCGAACATCAATACGGGGCTGAGGTTATCGGTCACAATGGAAACCTCCGAGGATGGTACTCGCAGGTAGAGTTTTACCCTCATCGCAATTCCGAGTTTGTCGTACTCAGCAACGTCTCGACCGCAGGCGATCCAAAACGATCGCCCGGCACCTACGCAGTGATCAACGAACTACTTGAGCTGGAGGCAGATCAGAATGCGATTACTCCTTCTTCAGGGAAGGAGTATCTCCTCGGCCAAGCCGCTATGCTCTCACGCACGGGCATCTACAGTTCAGACGACAGCAAGCAAAAGATCGAGCTGACTTTAAAGAGAGGCGGGCTAGTGATGCGAATAGTCGGTCTATCAGACGAGTCTTGGCCCCTGAAAGCAGAGTCGGCCGGTCGCTTCTACAACACCGTGAGAGACTCAGAACTCGAGTTCCAGGGCGACACGATGATCTTCTACGACTACACGGCCGAGACAAGAATGATTTGGCATCGACAGAATTCCATGCCTCAAGGCGTTCCCCATGTTCATTGAAATGCATTCCTTTGCTGCACCGATAGGATCGCCAAACGTCGCTTTGCATTTCGACCGTTCGTGAAAACGGGGTTTCGAACCAACTTCGCTCCCGTGGGGTCGGAGTTAGTGAACTTTCCCAAAAGGCGACTTTGCAGGAGGTTGAGCCCGTTCGTAGAATGGGTCGGTGCCCATACATCTTGCGATTGCGCTTTTTTCCACCTTAGGAGTGGCCGCTTGCGGGATCACCTCCTCGGTCGTGAACGCGAAGATGGTCGAAGAAGTGAACGGGAAGCTCTTCGACGGCACTCAATTCTCACCCGTTATTTGGTACTTCACAAAGAGAAGGGCTCTTCATCGCGAGTATCAGAGGCTGTTTCCAAATGGGCGTCTGTTGTTTCAGCAGCGTCTCCTCACCGCGTTGGGGGCAGGCTGCTTGGTGGCAGGAATATGGGCGTTGGGCTTCTTCGCTCCGGTACTCTGATGTTCCCCTGATAATGACGTTTGAGGACCCTGCGGCTCCAAGTTGCCGAAAATGCGACTTCACGGGACCGTCGGCCTATAGCACCTTAGGACTGTTGAACCTGCCCATATTCAAGACAATCACAGCGAGAATCGTCGCAGGAATGGTCAGCATCATCGAGATTGCAGATGGTCCATGGACGTTGATTCCGTCGATGGGGCTACCGAGTAGCAGCGCAGCAAACGGCGCGGCGAAAACTGACGCAGCCATTACCCCCCGCCCCTGCCTGTCGCTCAATCTCGCCCAACCTATAAATCCGACGAAGGCGACGCCTACGCCGACCAAGATGCTCATCCCGAACACGTCGTAGTTGTGTTCAATGAAATCGAGACGAAAATGGGCTGCGACGTCTACATAGAAGGCGGCTGTCCCCAAAGCGACTAGGAACACTCCCGCCAGCGCAACAAGCTGCCAGAATCGCACTGCCCAAGACTGTCGATCCATTCCCGAGATGATACTAAATCCGAGCCCGTGTAGGCTTAGTCCCGAAAAACGGCGTTTTGGGAAACTTCGATATCTAGAGCAGGCTTTCGGCGCAGGAGGATGCGTTCAGTGGCGTCAGAACGTTTCGCTGGAAAGAGGGATGGATTGCAGCGGCAGGAGGGAGTTAGAACTCCCAGAGGCGTTTGGGTTGGGGATTGCCGAGGAGCATCTCGCGGGTGCGAAACCAGGTGAAGTCCAGTAAGACATAGGGGAGCGTGACGAGAACGGCGACCAGGAGGATGGGCGTGGCGAGCCCGTACACGAGGAGCTTCAAAGCGGTGGACGCAAACTTTTGGAATAGGTGTAGGGGGCCGCTGAGAACATGCATGCGCAGAATCTCCGGTAAAGCTGGCAGCGATGCAATTCTCTGAGGCTGTGGAAGATTACAGCTACAACCCTACGCGAAGAAGCTCTCGAGAATGTGTGATTTATGTCACACATCGCGTTATGGGGGTGAACTGATTAACGGCGTTGCGATGATTGGGGGACTGGCGGCAGGGCTAGACGGCGTTTTGCTTGACGAAGGCGTAGGCGGCGGTGAGGATGGCGGCGGAGCCCATGAGGGTAAGGATGAGGGCGTTGGGCCAGAGGTCTGTGAAGCCGGCGCCGCGAAGGACGATGCCGCGGATGACCTGGATGTAGTAGGTGGCGGGGATGATGGCGCTGACGCCGCGGAAGAAAGCGGGCATGTTGGCGATCTGGAAGATGTAGCCGGAGAGGAAGACGGAGGGGAGGATGGTGCCCATGGCGAGTTGAAAGGCTTCGGCCTGGGTTTTGGCGCGGGTGGAGATGATGAGGCCGATGCCGAGAACGGTGAGCAGGAAAGGTACGGACATGAGCAGCAGAAGGACGAGGCTGCCGTGGATGGGGACCTGGAAGATGAAACGCATGAGGGTGAGGATGATGCAGAGTTCACCGAAGGCGAGCGCGCCGTAGGGGATCATCTTGCCGATCATGAGGCCGAGAGGGGCGATGGGGGTCATCTTGAGCTGCTCGAGAGTGCCGCGCTCGCGCTCGCGTACCAGGGAGAGGGCGATGAGGAGGATGATCATCATCTGGAGCAGGATGGCGATGAGGCCGGGGATGAAGAAGTTGGCGGAGCGGGTGGAGGGGTTGTAGAGGACGGAGGGGCGGACTTCGATGGGTTGAGAGGTGAGGCCGGGGATGCGGGCGAGGGATTGTTCGAGAGCGACGCCGGTGGAGGCGTCGACGGTGATGCCGGCGATGGAGGAGTCGGAGCCGTCGACGAGGACGAGGACGGTGGCGGTGGTGCCGAGCTGGAGGTTGCGGGCGTAGTCGAAGGGGATGCGGATGGCGACGCGGGCGTGGCCGGAGCGCATGGCGGCGTACATGGCGGGCTCGGACTGCGCGTAGGAGGAGATGCGGAAGATGTCGGAGGCGGCGAAGGCCTGGATGAGGGAGCGGCTTTGCTGGGTGTGGGATTCGTCGAAGATGACGGTGGGGACCTGGCGGACGTTGGTGTCGACTGCGTAGCCGAAGAGGAAGAGCTGGAGGATGGGGATGAGGAGCGCGAAGAAGAGGGTGGTGGGGTCGCGGAGGATGTGGGTGAGTTCTTTGCGGGCTATGGGAATGAGGCCGAAAAAGGGGCTGCGGTCCTGCGCGGGTGGCGGGGGTGGTGTCGGTGGCGAGAGTTTTGATTGGGGAGTGATGTCGGGGGGCGTCATTTCTGTTCGGCCATGATGTGGTAGGTGAGGGTTACGAAGATGTCTTCGAGGGAGGGCTCGATGGCGCGGAGGGTTAGTTGGGGGAAGGCGGAGTGGAGGGCGTCGATGGAGGTGGTATCGACGAGGGCGTGGATGGCGCGGCCGAAGATGGTGGCTTCGCGGACGCCGGGGAACTGACGGAGCTGGGCGAGGAGGACGGAGACCGCGGGGGCCTCAAGCTCGAGGCGGGACGTGCCGGGAGGGTTCGCGTCGGGGAGTTGCTGGAGGTCGGCTACGGTGCCGAGGGCGATGAGTTTGGACATGTAGATGTAGCCGAGGCGGCCGCAGCGCTCGGCTTCGTCCATGTAGTGGGTGGTGACGAAGAAGGTGACGCCCTGGCCGGAGAGTTGGAAGAAGAGGTCCCAGAGGGAGCGGCGTGCGACGGGGTCGATGCCGGCGGTGGGCTCGTCGAGGAAGACGACTTCGGGGGCGTGGATGATGGCGCAGGCGAGGGAGAGGCGCTGCTTCCAGCCGCCGGAGAGTTGGGAGACGCGGCGGGTGAAGTAGGGGTGGAGGCTGGTGAGGTCGAGGAGTTCGTGGATGCGCGGCTTGATGGCTGGGGGCGCGAGACCGTAGGCGGCGGCGTAGAAGGTTAGGTTCTCTTCGACGGTGAGGTCTTCGTAGAGGCCGAACTTCTGGCTCATGTAGCCGACGTGGCGCTTGATGTCGGGGGCGTGCTGGCGGACGTCCATGCCGAGGATGGTCGCGTCGCCGGAGGTGAGAGGGATGAGGCCGCAGAGGGCGCGGATGATGGTGGTTTTGCCGGAGCCGTTGGGGCCGAGGAAGCCGAAGAGCTCGCCGCGGTCGAGATGAAAGCTGACGTCGTCTACGGCGGTGACGTCGCCGAAACGGATGGTGAGGTGGGAGGCGTCGATGACCGGAGCGGCTGGTAGCGTCAACGGGCGTGGGGCGAGAGGCGCTTCGCGCGGGGGTGTGGGGGTGTCACCGCTCATTGCAGGGTTACCGTGGCGGACATGCCGGACTTGAGGACGTTGTTCGGGTTGTCGATGTGGACTTTGACGCCGAAGACTTCGTGCTCGCGGTCGTCGCGGGTCTGGACGTTGCGGGGGAGGAATTCGGCGGCGGAGTTGATCGCCTGGATGTGGCCGGTGAAGTGGCGCGCATTGAGAGAGTCCACCGTTACGTTCGCGGACTGGCCGATGTGGATGTGGCTGAGGTCGGTTTCGGGGACGTAGACCTTGACCCAGAGCTGCGAGGGTTCGAGGAGGGTGATGACGATCTGGTTGGCGGGGACGAGGTCGCCGGGGCGGACGCTGACGGTTTCGACGGTGGCGACGGAGGGGGAGAGGAGGTGGGCTTCGCGGAGGCTGGCGTCGAGTTCGGCAACGCGGGCGAGGGCCTGGGTGAGGCGGCCCTGGCCGGAGGCGACGTCCTGATGGCGGTAGCCGGCGTGCGAGAGTTGGTCGGCGGCGAGAGCTTGCTTGTAACGCTGGTGGGCGGCCTGGATGTCTTCGGTACGGGTGCCGGCCTGGAGGACGGCGAGGCGCTGGCGGGCGGACTCGGCTAGCTGCGCGGTGTTGTCGCGCTGGGCGGTGGTGGCGTCGAATTGCTGCTTGGAGATGATGTCTTTTTCGGCGAGGGGCTTCATGCGGTCGTAGGTGGAGGCGGCGTCGACGGCGTTGGCTTTGGCGGCGGCGAAGTCGGCCTGGGCCTGGCGGATGTCTTCGGGGCGAGGGCCGTTGAGGGCTTCCTGAAGGAGGGCGGCGTTCTCGTGGAGAGTGGCGTCGGCTTGCGCGATTTCTTGCGGACGGTTGCCGTGTTGGAGGCGGTTGTAGTCGGCTTCGGCCTGGAGGACGGCGGCGGCAGCTTGATCGCGCTGGGCCTGGAGCTCGGGGGCGTCGAAGGTGACGAGTGGGGCGTTGGCGGGGACTTGCTGGCCTTCTTCGACGAAGACGCTGGTGACGCGGCCGCCGATCTTGGAGCCGATGTTGATCTCGCGGGTTTCGATGGTGCCGGAGTAAGTGAGGGGGGAGGAGCGGTGGGCGAGGTAGTAAGCGAGGATTGCGGCGAGGAGAAGGGTCACCGCGATGATCGCGAGGATGATTCGCTTGCGCTGCATGGACGCTCCCGGATACAGGATGACTATATCGGAGGGCGTGGGGCGCGGATGTGATGGGTGTCGCGATGCCAGGGCTTAGCCCTTCTGTTGGGGGAGATATTTCAGGGGGCTGAAGCTCCTGCTACTCCGGGAGAGCAGGCACGGCTGCTGGCGCGCAGCTTGTGGGGCGCGTCGGTGGGCGAATGGGAGCTTCGGGTGGCGTTAGCTCTTGAAGAGTTTGGTCAGGGTTGCGCCGGCGGCGGCGTCTTCGATGACCGGGACGATCTGCACATCCATGAACTGAGACCAGAAGGCACCCGCCTCGTAGATCGCCTCGGCGGAGTTTGATTCGTAGAGGGTGAATCCGCCGGAGCCGTCTGCCTTGTGCCAGCGGCCGAGGGTGGTGACGCCGGCGGGAGGCGCTGCTTTGCCGGAGAGGAAGTTTTCGATGGCTACTTTACGGGTCTCTGGGCGAGGGGTCCAGGTGCTGATGAATTTCATGGCTTCTCCAGTTGGTGTCGTTTGGTCTTGCTGGGGCCTGAATTCGTTGGGGGGGTGGATTGTTACAGATAGGGGTTTCTGTTGCGTACCGATTTATATCTGAAGGCAAAAGGAAAAGCGAACAGCAGATTCCCAGAGGGAATGACAGAAAGAAAAACAACGGCAACGGCGCAACCTAAGGACAAAGGCTGCGCCGTGGGTTTTTGGTTATATGCCGGTGTAGGGGTTGGGGGTGCCGGGGGTTCCTACGGGTGGGGCGGGTGGGTTGTAGGGGCGCGGGGGTTCGACGGTGCGGGGAGCGTCGGGGCCGGGGGCGTTGGGGATGGCGCCGCCGCGGAGGCCGGCGAGGATCTGGGTCTGGAAGTCGTTGGAGGCGCCGGGATTGTTGGGCAGGAAGAGGGTGTTGGTGCCGCCGCGGGTGCCGATATCGCGGAGGGTATCGAAGTATTGGGTGAGGAGGACGAGGGCCATGACTTCGCCGGCGGAGGTGTTGGGGATGTCCTTCTGGAAGTGTTCTATAGACGCCGACAGGCCGTCGATGATGGCTTGCCGTTCGCGGGCGATGCCGTTGCCCTGGAGGGCTTTGGATTCGGCTTCGGCCTCGGCTTGCTTGACCTTGAGGATCTTCTCGGCTTCGCCGCGGGCCTGGGCGGCGACTTGCGCACGCTGCGCGGCGTTGATGTCGTTCATGGCGGCTTTGACTTTGTCGTCGGGGATGATGTCGGTGACGAGGGCGTTGAGGATGTTGAAGCCGAAGCCGGACATGGTGGCGTCGAGCTCGGTCTTGACGGCAATGGAGATGCCGGATTGTTGCTCGAAGGTTTCGTCGAGGGTGAGCTTGGGGACGTGGCCGAGGATGCTGTTGAAGACGAAGGACTCGATCTGCTTTTGCGGAGCGGAGAGGCGGTAGAAGGCGTCGTAGATTTTGTCGTCGAGGACCTGGTACTGGACGCTGACGGGGATCTGGACGAAGACGTTGTCGTGGGTCTTTGTCTCGACTTGAAATTGAGCTTGCTTGACCTGGAGGTCGACGAAGTAGACGCGCTCGGCGAAGGGGAGGAGGAGGTGGGGGCCGGGGCGGGTGATGCGGTCGAATTTGCCGAAGCGCTCGACGACGCCGGCGGTGAAGGTGCGGACCTGGTAGTAGGTTTTGGCGATGAGGACGAGGACAAAGATGGCGATGACGAAGAAAAGGATGAAGACTGCAGGCATGCGTGCGCCCTTTCGCGGTACGAGGCTAAGGATACTCCTCGCGTGGAGGGCTGGAGTTTGGACTTTGGATAGAGGAAGTCGCGTGGAACACCGTCTTGAGGGTTGGCCGCTGCTGGCTGCCATTCTTCGAGCTGGAGAGCTCGGGAGGCTTTACCTGGCGGTCGCCCAGCCATAGATTTCTGGAGTTTTCTTGAACCTGGCCGTGAGATTGAGGGTGGCTAGATCGAGCACGTAGATGTTCACCTTTGGATTCACTTCCTCGTCCTGCGGCCGTTGGATGAGGAGATCTTTGGAATCGGGAGACCAGATGGCGGGTACGAACAGGTCCTTGCCCTGCTTGAGGAGCTCGACGGAGCCGGTTCCGTCGGGGTGGATGAGGCTTAGGCGAAAGGCAGTGTCGGCATACTTGCCATGCCGGAACACAGACCAATCACTGAAGGCAATCCACTTTCCCGAGGGCGACCAGGAAGGCGCGACGCCTTCTGCAATTTTCGAGACCGACTTGTCGTCGACATCGAAGACGTCAATTTCCGGAAGCTGCGAGATGGCAGCCTCATCCCCTTCTCCCGGGGAACCCTTGACGAAGGCGATGCGGTGGTTGTCCGGAGACCAGGTGAGGAAGCCGTCATACTTGGTCACTTCCGGGCCTACCGTAATCTTCCCGGTCTTCAAGTCGAGGATGTGGAGTAGAGAGGGCCCGGTCGCCATATTGCTGCAGGCCACCCTGGAGCCATCTGGGGAGATCGCAATCGAGCCGCCCTTGATTTCGAGTTCGCTGTACTCCGTCCATCGGGTGTCGGCCATGTTGTAGGTTCCGACAATAAACGTCGGATTTACTTCGAGGGAACGAAGGGGAAGCATGCGGGCGGAAGCCACGACGCGGCCATCCGAGGACATGCTGGGGATGACCTCCCACTCACCGCCGCCCTGCACCTGTGTGGTTTTATCGCCGACGGTCACGGCGAGGTCATCGGAGAAATGCCCGACCAACAAGGCTCCTCCGGGCAATCGCGGAAGGGGATCCTTGTTGGCGTCAACGGAGGAAGTAAAGGATAAGAGACAGCACGCGATGACTAGAAATGTGGCCAGTCTCTCGACCCAAAGCCTCTTCATGTCCGGATCTCCCCGTCCGAATGATGTACTACCTTCCAATTTGTTGCAACGGCTAATTTGGTGGTTGACGAAGCGGATGCGTCGAGGTGGCGATGCAGAGCAACTCGCGTTGGCTGGTCTCTACGCGGTTTTTTGCGCTTTGGCCGCGCAGTGTTCAAGCGCTTAACTTTATCTCAGGGGAGGTTGGCGCTGCGGTTTCCGACGGCCTTCCAGTATCGGCGCGGTGCTGCTACCCCCTCCCCCCCCTCTAAGTATGACTATGTTTGCAAGTCTTTCAAAGTAGGACGGTTATGTCTCAAAGTATCCCCCGGGGTGCCCGCAAAGTCATCATTCGAGGCGGGTTAGGGGTGAGGTATGACTTTCTAAAGGAGTTAGCTCCGGGCAAGATGCCGCGTGGGGCATGCTGGCGGGGAGGTGGGATGGGTTGGATCTGGGCTCTATATCTATTGTAGCGAGTGGGTGGGGGTAACTATGCCAGGTTTTGGAAATATAAATCGCCTGTGTTCATGGGGGTTTCGGTGGGTTTGGGGTTGCCAGGGGGCTTGACAGGTTCTGCGGTCCAGCGGTCCTGCGCGGACGGCGGGAGGCTTCGCGTGGTGTGGCGACGGTATGGGTGGCATGGAGGAAAGCAAGTTGGTCGTTCCGCCTGCGGCTTCACTCCGGCCTTCGGCAGAGCGGAACCACTCATCCGCATGAAGCCGCGTATGAATGGGGCACCCGGCAACCGCGACGTTCTAGCTCATTGCATGGCGTTCCAATTCCTCTGCCAGGATGGGCACGCCTTTGGCGCAGGCCTGGACGCCCAGTGAAACACAGAGCTGTAGAACCGCCATGATCTCTTCGGGTGTAGCTCCAGCCTGGAGAGCTCGTTGGATGTGGCGCCGGGTACCGGGTGCGTACATGTGGGTGCAGGACGCGTCCATGGCAACGCTCATCAGTTCCATGAATCTCGCCGTAAAGAGACCGCTCTTGTAAATATCGGCTGCGTAGGCAAAGAACTGATCGGTCCACTCAGGGGAAAGCTCGTAAAACGGATCCCATGCCGTATTCCACTGACCGATCGCGCGCATGGCGTCGCACGCGGGAGTTTCCGGCTTCGGTCCTCCTGCGGCTTTCACTCCTGCGTTCTTCATCTCCTCAAGAAGGATGGGCGCTCCGAGGCTGCACGAATGGACGGCGAGACCGACGCCACATTTGAGGATGAGAAGAATTTCATCCCGTGTCGCACCTGCGTCGAGCGCGGCACGGATGTGCCGTCGCGTGCCGGCCTCATCCAGGTTGGTGCAGGCACTGTATAGCCCAACAGAAATCAGCTCCACCTCCTTGCGCGGCAGAACACCACTGGTCCATGGGCTCGTGCCCACGCGCAACAGCAGTTCCGCTCCTTTAGGGTCCCATTCCTTGAGCTTGTCGAGTGACGAGCCCCATGGATTCAGCTTCTGATTCGTTGTCGAAGCCGCCATTGCTGTAACCTCCATCTTCCTATCAACGTTTTTCGTTCGGGTCGAGAGCGACCGCGATCACTCCGTCGACAATCTTCGCCGGGTAGGAATCGACTCCAAAGTCCGAGGTTCCCGCGAAGCACCCGTTCGTAACGTCGAATTTCATTCCATGAACCGGACAGGTCACGATGTTGCCGTCGAGTTTTCCCATTCCCAGCGATCCGCCGGCGTGAGGGCAGGTGTCGGCGATGGCGCAGATGATTCCGTTCACATTGAAGACGGCAATGTCTTTGTCCGCGGCTGTGAAGGGCGCGCCTGATCCCGGCGGGATACGGTCTGCAGGCGCAATTTGAGTGAAGTCCGCCATGACCATCTTCTCCAGGGCGATCCCGCGTTGTGTTGTTATTTCATGGCGAGAACTTTAACGTCCTCCACCTTTTCCTCCCACTCGCCTGCGTGGATGTGTCCGCATCCTCCCTGCGCAGCTGGGTGGAACTTTCCGTCAGTCTCATGGACCATGAAGCCCATGTTGCCGGGGCGCCGGTTGGGTGGCAGGCCGAGGTTGGCAAGCGTTTCTTCGGTGGATTTGTAGGTCACGCCGATCTTCAGCATCTGCCGCGCCTCTTCAGGTGTAGCAATCGCGCGCCCCAGCTCTTTGGCTATGCGAACATCGCGCTCGATCATTTGGATCGAAGACATGCGCTCGCCTTTTTTTGTGGTCCAGAGGTTGTCCTCGATACCCGCACGCGTGTGTTGTCCCAGTGCGATGCAGATCATGGCAAGTGGGTGGGTAAGACGGAAGGTGGTCTGATAGGTGAAGAATGAGCCATGCGGCGTGCGGCGGATGAGCTCCATCAGGTCAAACGGATTGGCGCCACAATAGCCACCGCCGCCGATGCTGAAGAAACCGTTCATTGGCCCCATGTAGTAACCCCTGCGGATCAGCCGCTCCACCAGTTCGAGGCCGTGGATGTGGGTGAGGGCGAAGTAAGGCTGGATACCATGTTGGACCAGGCGCTTAATGTTCTCGAGATAGAAATCCGGAGTTGAGTCGGACACCATGTTGGCCATGGCGTGGAGCATTGCCGGATTGGTAAACCGCGTTCCCTGCCAGGCGTCATCGACTGGGTGTATCGCCGTCAAATCCGAGAGTGTGCTGCCGCACAAAACCGTGACCTGATCCGGTTTCGGATCGATCTCGGCCAGCTTGTGGCGCGAGTCGTAGCTCTGGAACTTTGCTTCCTCGCCGGGCTCGGGGGTAAAGGAGATCGAGCCGCCCAGCTGTAGGATCATCTTGGGCACAGCCTTGCGCAGGCGCGCGACCTGATCGTTGTACTCGTTGAAGTTCTTGGAAATATGACCGGTTTTTGGATCGCGCACATGGATATGCAGCAGCGTGGCTCCGGCGTTGAAACAATCCACTGCGATTTGGGTCTGCTCCTCCCAGGTGACAGGGAGTTTCTGTTCGGGGGTACAGTCCGAAGGCATCCAGACCGGGCCGTAGGGCGCTGCGGTGATCATCAGGGGCGCTTGATTCTCAGGTAGTAGCGAGTCATCGGTGAAATACATTATTGCTTACCTCCATCTTCCACTTCTGTTGGTTCATTGAGAGAAGATTCAGCCGTCGAAGCCGGGCATGGCCCGAAAGATCGGACACCCATGCAAAATCAGGCGCGCCTCTTTCGATGCGCCACTGATCAGGCACAGTTTCCGACTCACCTGCCGCAGCGGCAACTGTCAAAAGTAGCAGCCTGAGAAAGAAAGCTCTGCCTCGCGGGATTGCTTCAGGGAGTCTCCCCCTTTCCCTTGAGCGGACACGCGACGATCGTATTCACTGACCCGGACAACTTATGCAGAGATTTCCTGGGGGGTTTGGATGTGTTGGGGTTGGAGGCCGAGGCCTACGAAGCGGGCGGGGAGTTGCTGGAAGCCGGGGATGCTGGTGAGGATCTTTAGGAGCAGGGGCGGTTTGACGGGGCCGGGGTTGTTGAGGACTCGGTTGAGGATGCGGTGGGCGAAGACTTGCACGCGCTGGGTGTTGTGGACGGCGCGCTCGCGGTAGTGCTGGACGCGGGCGAGGTCGTGGGGTGTGGCTCCGCTGGAGAGAAGAGATTCGGTGAGGATGTTGGCGGTGGCGACGGCATCTTGTAGGGCGATGTTGATGCCGATGCCGCCGACGGGGGACATGGCGTGGGCGGCGTCGCCGATGCAGAGCAGGCCGGGGGAGGACCACTGCTTGAGGCGGTTGACTTCGACGGTGAGGAGCTTGATTTTGTCCCAGGAGTCGAGGGTGGTGACGCGGGTGGAGAGGAAGGGAACGATGCGGGCGATGCTTTGCTGAAAGGCTTCGAGGCCGGCGGCCTGGATTTGGGAGAAGGTGCCTTTGGCTACGATGTAGCCGACCTGGTAGTAGTCGTTGCGATTGATGAGGACGATGAGGCGGCCGTAGTTGATGTAGCCGAGGCCGTACTCGGGGTCGCCGGGGTGGCGGGGGAGGCGGAGCCAGAGGACGTCGATGGGAACGCCGTAGTCGATGAGGGGGAGATGGGCGGCGACGCGCGAGATGGGGTGGCGGCCGTCGCAGCCGATGGTGAGGTGCGCGGGGATTTCGGCGGGGCCGTTGGGCGTGTTGCATTGGACGCCGGTGGTGATGCCGTCTTGCTGGAGGAGGCCGGTGGCTTCCCAGCCCATGCGGAGGGTGAAGGTGGGGTAGTGGGCGGCTTCGGCGGCGAGGAAGTTGAGGAAGTCCCACTGGGGCATGAGGGCGATGAATTTTGCGTGGACGGGGAGGTGGCGGAGGTCGGCGATGCGGAATTGCTGGCCGCCTACGTTGACGGAGAGTTCGGAGATTTCGGAGTGCGGGAGTTTTAAGAAGCGGTCGAGGAGGTTGAGTTCGTAGAGGAGTTCGAGGGTGGAGGGATGGATGGTGTCGCCGCGGAAGTCGCGGAAGAAGTCGGTGTGTTTTTCGAGGACGGTGACGGGGATGCCGGCGCGGGCGAGGAGGAAGCCCAGCATGATGCCGGCGGGGCCTCCGCCGATGATGCAGGTGGTGGTGGCGAGAGATGGGTCGGGGGCGTCCATCGTGGGATGAGGGTAGCAAGCGCGCGGGGAAGCGTCAAAGTGGTGCGCGCACGGCGCGGTGGTGCGCGCTCACATCGCGTTTCCGACGCCCCGCGAGTTGGAGCGTTCGTACACCAGGTAGTTGCCCAGCGTGCCTCGGACTTTCCAGTTCTCTGCGAGGTTCTGCTCGAATCGCAATCCGACTGCATAGACCGGCCGTTTTGTCCGGTAAGGAAACTGAATGCCCAACGCAACTTTCAAGTTCTCCGGCTGCTCGGCGTAGATGTATGTTCCTCCTTCTGGGATGAGCGCCCACTTGAACTGGTTGAACTCCTCGATCTGGAGATCCTCATCGGTTATGTAAGGAAATACGTAAAAAGATGGAGCGTATTGCCCCGCTGCCCGGAGAGATGCTTCCACGGGCGCAGGCAGATCATAGGGAGTCGCCACCGGATCATGGCCGACGATCGCTTGCAGGCGCTGCAGATTGAATCCATCCGCCGGCTTTGGCGTTGGGCTTGGGCGTCGCCCTTTGACGATAGCGCGGCACGCGGCAGCCTCCGCAGCCAGCACCGGCTTCATCTCATACCAGTTCACATACAGGTTGAGATTGCACATCCACAGAATCACAATTGCAAGACTTCCTCCCCATGCGATTTGCTGCCATCGGGGCCGGGACGAAATAGCCACGGCCGACAGCAGTAATACTGACAGGCCGTTCCAATACACATGTGCCGGGTCTGCCCTTCCAAAGGCCGCCGGAAGCAAGGCTAGCGACATCAGGTAGAGAGTGGCCAGCATCGGCGCCTCCGCCCTTCGCTCGCGGAAAAAGTCAGCGAGACTCACCGGCACCAGCCACACAAGGGCGAACAGGAACACCAGGATGAAGGGCAGCGGCTCCACAGGGAAGCTGTATGCCCCGTGAGCCGATCCACCTAGCCGCTGCAAATACGCCGAGCCCTCATGGACGAGGAACAGAGTAGCCGACACAATGGGAGCTGCCGCTGCCCATGCCCACGAGCGGCCTTGTGTGAAGCAACGGTAGAGCGCAAACGCAAAACTGCCCGCGAGAAAGGCGAAGCCTATCTCCGGCGATAAGCCGAGACACACTGCCTGACCGACAAAGATCCAGAGGGCCGCTTCCCATCCTCGCCGACACTTCCAAGCCAACACGAGAAAAACCAGTTGTGGGGTAAAGCGAACGAACGTATGGTTGAGACCCATATTGCCAACGATCATGCCCGTCGCAAGGAGAAGAAAGATGATAGCTCTCCATAGTTTCGACATGGGAAGTTGATTAATCACATAGGCCAGGAGTAAGAGGCCGATCATGACCTCCAGCACCAACGTCACCAGATATGCAACCGCAGCCGACACGTGGAAGGGGCTCAGAATCGCCCTCATCCCAATAGGAAATTCCATGAGCCAAGGGCCGTAAGGAAATTCCATTTGGGAATAGAGCTTTCGGCCAAAATCCGCGTGCGCGCTGATCCTGTTGAGGAAGTAGCCCCAATCGAACTCATAGCGGACTCCCAGCCAAATGATCGTCAGGCCGAACAGAAGAACCCCAACTCCCCACAACAGAATGACGGCAGCCACCAATCGACGCGAGATTCGACCGTGATCTTGAACTTGTAATTCTGCGGCGGTTTCAACGCCGTCTCGAGCCACGATCTGAGGCCATTTCAGGGCGAGGAAAAACACAATCGACCCTAAAGCAGCGGCGACCAGTGCAGCGACTCCGTTGTTGAACCCCGCGAGGTTCGACGCGGACACGGCCTGTAAAGAGCGGGAAGGCAAAAGAAAAGGAAGAGCGAAAACCCCTAGGCATGTAGCCAGCAGTATCGCCAATCGAACGCCCCATACCTGGGATCTTGTTGGCATAGCAAAAAGTTTATCCCACGCACGAAGGGCCGCCGAACCGCTGACCCCGTTTGACCCCGTTCGTCCCACGTACGTCTCCTTAGATCCCCGCGCCTGCGACGGCCCGGCCAATTACACGTGTTCGTAGACTAGATAATTACCCACGCTCCCCCGGAGTTTCCAATTCTGCGCGAGATTCTGAACGAATCGCGATCCAACCACATAAACTGGCCGCCTTGCCCGATACGGCAAACGCAAACCCAATACACTCTTCAAATCTTCCGGACGCTCGATGTGTTTGAATGTCTCTTGCTTCGGAATCAGCGCCCACCTGGATTGGTTGAACTCCTGGATCTGACGATCCTCGGCGGCTGCATCGAACAGGTTGAAATAGAAGTTGTAGAAGGAAGGAGTGTATTGGCCCGAGTCCCGAAGAGACTTCTCCACCGGCAACGGGAGCTCTGCCGGAGTCGCGACCGGATCATGCCCCACGATGGCCTGCAGGCCAGGTAGATCGAATCCGTTATCCCGTGGCACGCGGATCGGGAGTCGGCCGTGGATCAAGTTCCAGCCCAGGGTGGCTTCCGCGCCCACCACCGGTTTCATCTGCTGCCAACTCCCACCCGCCGAGCGGTTGATGTTGCACATCCAGAGGATCACGATGGCGAGAGAGCCTCCCCAGGCGATTTGCTGCCACCGAGGCCGGGACGACATTGCCACCGCCGACAAGAGCAGCACCGAAAGGCCGTTCCAAAACACGTGCGCCGGGTCTGCCCTTCCAAAGCCCGCGGGAAGCAGCGCCAGCGACATGAGATAGAGCGTGGCCAACATTGGCGCCTCTGGCCGGCGCTGGCGGAAAGAGTCGGCGAGACATAACGGGACCATCCACACGAGAGCGAACAGGAACACCAGGACGAAGGGCAGCGGCTCCACGGGAAAGCTATAGACTCCGTGGGCCGAAATGCCGACCCTGTGCAGATAGGGCCAGCCCTCGACGAGCAGGAAGATCATCGCCGAAACAATGGGAGCTGCTGCTGCCCATGCCCACGACCGTGCCTTTGTGAAACAGCAGTAGAGCGCTAACGTAAAACTCCCCACGAGGAAGGCGAACCCTATCTCCGGAGACACACCGAGACATACGGCCTGGCCAACAAACATCCAGAGTGCGGCTTGCCAAACGCGCTTGCTGTTCCAGGCCAGCATGAGAAACACCAGCTGCGGCGCGAAACGAACGAAGGTATAGTTCGGCCCCATGTTGGTGACCATCATGCCCGCTGCGATGAGCAGAAAGATGACGGCTCGCCATCGTTTCGACATGGGCAGGCGGTCGATCAGGTAGACCATCATGAGGAGGCCGCCCATCACCTCCAATACGAACGTGACCAGGTACGCAACTACGGCCGAGACGTGCAAGGGGCTGAGGATCGCTCGCACGATCACGGCGAAGTCTATGAGCAACGGGCCGTACGCGAATTCCATTTCGCTATACAGCTTGCGGCCAAACTCCGCGTGCACACTGATCCTGTTGAGGAAGTAACCCCAATCGTATTCATAGCGAACTCCCATCCAGATGATGGTGAGTCCGAAGAGAAGGACTGCGGTTCCCCACAAAAGGACAACGGCGCCCACCAGTCGACGCGAGAGGGGACCGTCAACTTGAGCTTTGAGTGCCGCTGGTTCGACGCTGTCTCGGCGGAGGATTTGGGGCCATTTCAAGGCGAGGAAAAACACCAGCGTGCCTAAGGCAGCGGCAGAGATTGCTGCGACTTCGTTGTTGAATCCGGCGAGGTTGGACGCGGATACGCCCTGGAAATATCGCGCAGGCAACAGAAACGGCAGAACGAAGACGCCCAGGCACGTAGCCAACAATATTACTAATCGAACGCCCCACACCTTCGACTTCGTCGACATAGAAAAAAGTGTATCCCACGCCCAAGCCACCGCCCAAACACTGGCGCGCCTTGTGGGGTGGCTACGCTCAGCGCGCACGCGCGCTCATCGACACATTCAACCCCCTGCTACTCTAAATGTCTAAATGCAACTCCAGTTCCACTCCGCCTCTCTAACCACAAAGACACAGCTCAGCAGGGGGCTCATTGCAACTCAGCCAAAGATTCCGCTTCCCGGCCATCTTCTGCGCCGTTGCCGTACTGGCTTGCGAACTCATTAGCCGCCCTGTCGCGAATATGGGCATCTGCGACGACGGCCCCTACATCCTGGTTGCAAAAAATCTAGCCACCACGGGACACATCTTCTACAACGGATGGTCGGCGGCGATGTTGATCTGGCAGCTCTACGTGGGCGCGGCCTTCATCAAGCTTTTCGGCTTTTCCTTTACCACGGTGCGCAGCAGCACGTTGGCGGTCTCACTGGTACTCGCCTTTTTTCTGCAGCGCACGCTGGTACGCGCCGGCATCAACGAGCGCAACGCGACCATCGGAACGCTGGCTTTGGTGCTGTCGCCTCTCTACCTGCTGCTCTCGGTCACCTTCATGAGTGACATCCACGGCTTGTTCGCCATGGTTCTCTGCCTGTATGGCTGCCTGCGCGCGCTGCGATCGGCCACCGATCGGGCTGCCATGGGCTGGCTGGCGTTTGCCGCCGCGAGCAACGCCCTCTGCGGCACCTCCCGCCAACTTGCATGGCTCGGCATCCTGGCCATGCTCCCATCCACGCTCTGGCTGCTGCGAGCACGCCGCCGCGTTGTGCTCGCAGGTGCTGCCATTACGCTGGCTGGCGTCTTCTTCATCCTGGGCTGCATGCACTGGCTTAAGCACCAGCCGTACACGCTGTCCGACTCGCTTCATATCAGCAGCGTTCGCTTCGGCGCTCTCGGTCAACAGTTCCTGCATTTCTTCCTGGACCTTCCCTTCCTTTTGTTTGCCGTCGTGGTCTTGTTCGTGCCGCAGGTCCGCAAGAGCGCTCGTCGCATGATTCCAATCGCCGCCGTCGCATTGGTGGTCTACGCGCTCGTCGCAATCCGCGTGAAGCGTCTTCCGTTCATGGAGCCGACTGCTGGCGATTGGTTCACCACAGACGGCGGGTATCATTCTCTTCCGCAGGGAAACGCCCCGGTGTTCTTCCACACCTGGATTCAGGTATTGCTCACTCTCGCCACGCTCGCTGGTGTGGCCGGCCTGATCGTTTTGTTGATTCGTTGCAGGCGGTCGACAACGGTGAAGGACCCATCGGCCGGCGTCTCCTGGCACGAACTTGGTGTTCTTGTCGTTCCATTTTCTATCGCGTACACGCTGCTTCTCGTATGCCGGGCCGCAGCCATCCTCGGGGATCGCGACTGGCCCATCTATCACTACCAGGCTGTCCTGGATCGCTACTCGCTAGGGCTGCTCGTGGTCGCCCTGCTGTGTCTCGTGCGGCTGTACCAGGAACGGGTTCAGTCTCGATTTCCGTTCGCCGCGATCATTCTCGTTGGCCTCACCGCAATCTGCGGCATTGCGATCACGCATAACACGTTTACGTTCTATCGCGCGCGAGTCGCCATGGCTGACGAGCTGCAATCGGCAGGCATTCCCGAGACATCGATTGATAACGGGTGGGAGTACAACATGCTGGTTGAACTTAAGTTCGCTGACCACATCAACGATTCAGCCATCGCGTATCCGGCGGGCGCATACCTTCCGATCCCGAAGCCCGCGATCACAAAGTGCCCAATGGTCTGGTATGACAAGACGCCTCACGTGCGGCCTGTCTACGGCGTCTCGTTTGACCCCAACTTGTGCTATGGGCCCGCGGCTGTTGCGCCGATACACTACTCGCGATGGCTCGCGGGCACTCCCGGAACGCTGTACGCGGTTCGATACACCGACCCGACGAGGCCGTGAACGCGGTCTCGCGTGATGGTGCGATTGTGGTCGCTAGCCTTTGTTGATTGCTGAGACAGAGTACTGCCCGCCAAACGGAATCCCGGCCAGGTAGGGCTCAAGACCTCTTAGTCCGGAGAGCGCGTGGGGAAAGAACAGATGATATTGCGTCTGGACATCCGCCCATCCGCTTTCGCGAAAGCGTCGCATCAGTTCGTTTGCCCGGATCAGATGCGCATTCTCATCAAAGGGGCAGGTATTCACAGCCCGCACGGTGAGCGGGTTCAGTGGATTGTGCTCGAAGATGGCGAGCATGCCGCCGATGCGAGTCGCGCGACGCAACTCACGCAGCCAACCAATGTGCTCGTCGTGGGGGATGTGATGGAAGACGCACGCGGAAAACGCTACGTCGAACGCGCCATCGGGTGCCGGCACGCGATTGTCTTCAATGCGTAAGCCTGTGCAAACGCCGGGGAACCGTTCCGCTGCAACCTCAAGGCTGCGCTCCGAAACATCTGCACCTGACAGTTGTGCCTGGGGAAAATACTTTCGCATGTATTGCGTTGAGTTGCCCACCCCCGAGCCGAAATCAAGAATTTTCTCAGCCGGCACGCCGCGTTTCTGCGCGATCAGGGAAAGGACTCGAATCTTATATTCATGAAAAAACTCCGGGCCCTCTCCAGTGACCCCAACGCTTTGCCGGAGCAACTGGTCGTACTCGTGCGCGAAACGGTCGAATTCTGCAGAATCCAAGGAGTACCCCTTCCAGCTTGTCTGCAGAATATCAGACCGGCAAATGCCTCCGCAGCGCGTTAAGGTAAGGTATTTTCATGACCAGGAAGTTGCTGTCCCGTCGTGTGGCGGTCACCGGCGCTACAGGCTTTATCGGGATGCATCTGTTGCGAGGCCTGCATGCCGCCGGGGCCGAGATCGTTGCGATCGTGGCGGCGGACAAGCACATCGAGCGCCTGGACAGCCTTCCATTTTCGGTGCAACGGGTGATCCTGGGCGATGCATCCGACATGGGTGGTGCGATTCGGGAGGCAAAGGCCGGCTACGTGATTCATCTGAGTGCGTTTGTCTCAACCGCCCGGAGCCTCGAGGCACTCGGCGCAACGCTTCGAGACAATCTTCTTGCAACCATCTCGCTTCTGACAGCGGCAGCGGAGCTTCACGCTGACCGCGTCATCCTGATGGGCTCGTGCGAGGAGTACAGCCAAAGGAGCAGCCCGTTTGACACGGCGGGGGCGACTGATCCCTCCTCGCCGTATGGAGCCAGCAAAGCAGCGGCGACGGCCTATGCGCGTATGTTCAGCAACAGCTTCGGGCTGTCGACTGTGGTTCTTCGACCTTCGGTGGTGTACGGTCCGGGCCAGTCTGAACGGATGCTGATCTCACAGGTGATGAAGGCTATCTCGCAGAATCGCCCAGTCGAGGTCACGGCGGGAGAGCAGACCCGCGATTTCATCTATGTCGAGGACGTTGTGAACGCGATCATCCAGTCGCTGACGGTGCCCAACGTGGGGCGCGGGGTGTGGAACATTGGGTCGGGCGAGGTTGTAACGGTTCGCAGCTGCCTGGAGCGGATTGAGCGGATCACGGGTCGGGCCGGCCTGATCGAATATGGCAAGCGGCCTTACACCGAAAATGAGATATTCCAATATGAACTCAAGGACGAAGAGACCTACGCGACCCTCGATTGGAAGCCGTCTATCACGCTGGACGCGGGGCTTCGCAAGACCTGGGAATTTTTTCGCGACAAGGCATAAATCGTATCTTCCGCTACGATGAGTTTATGGAGCCATTGCCCCTCATCTCGATCATCCTGCCGGCCTATAACGAGGAGGCAAACATCCGGCCTCTCTTCGAGCGGCTGAATCCTATCCTTGCCGGGCTGTCGGATCGGTTTCGTTTCGAATTTGTGGTCACGGATAATCACAGCTCGGATCGCACCTTTGAATTGTTGAGGGAGGTCGCGGCCGGGGATTCGCGGGTGCGCGTGTTTCGGCTGTCGAGGAACTTCGGATTTCAGCGTTCGATCCTGACGGGTTACATGCATAGCCGGGGAGAGGCTGCGATCCAGTTGGATGTGGACCTGCAGGATCCTCCCGAGCTGATCCCGGTGTTCCTGGATCATTGGCAGGCCGGCGCCGATGTTGTCTATGGCGTTCGCATCGAGCGATCGGAAGGCCCGGTGATTACCTTCGCACGCAGATTGTTTTATCGCCTCATCGATCTGCTCAGCGAGGACAAGCTTCCGGTGGATGCAGGAGACTTTCGCCTGATCAGCCGCCGCGTGATCGACCTGGTGAGCGCGTATCGGGATGCCAACCCGTATCTGCGCGGCACGATCGCCACGCTTGGCTTCCAGCAGATCGGCGTGCCGTATGCCCGCAGCGCGCGCAGGTTCGGCGAGAGCAAGTTTCCGTTCTCGAAGCTACTGTCGCTGGCGCTCGATGGCATCCTCAATCACTCGACGATACCGCTGCGCTTTGCGACCTACTTTGGACTTGTCACTTCCGCACTCACGGTCATTCTTATGATGGGGTATGCGTTCGTTCGCTTGATTCTCAAAGCGGAATGGCCTGCGGGATTTACTACGCTGGCCGCACTCATTCTGCTGTCGATCAGCATTAATGCGATGTTGCTGGGCATCATCGGAGAATATCTCGGTCGAATGTACCGGCAAGTCCGGGAGGGACCTGTGTCGATCATTGAGTCCGTCATCGATCCTTCACTTGTTGCATCCAAGGAGTAGAAGTCTGGTGTCAGGAAACGAAGCGCGATGCCCGGTGGGTCTCGCATATCTATAATCGGATCACCCTTGTCTATGGAATCAATCGAATGAAAGCTATCATCCTCGCAGGCGGTTACGGCACCAGGATCAGTGAAGAAACCGCACTCCGTCCCAAGCCGATGGTCGAAATCGGCGGCCTGCCTATTCTCTGGCACATTCTCAAGCTTTACTCCGCGCACGGCATCAACGACTTCATCATCTGCTGCGGGTACAAGGGCTACGTGATCAAGGAGTACTTCGCGAACTACTTCCTGCACACCTCCGACGTCACCTTCGACATGTCGGCCAACACGATGACGGTGCACAACTCCGTGGCGGAACCGTGGCGCGTGACGCTGGTGGATACCGGCGAGAACACAGGCACCGGCGGCCGCCTGAAGAAGATCGCAAAATACGTCGAAGGCGACGAGGCCTTCTGCATGACCTATGGCGATGGCGTCGCGGATGTCGACATCACCGCGTCCATCGCCTTCCACAAGTCTCATGGCAAGAGCGTCACCATGACGAGCATCCAGCCGGCTGCGCGCTTCGGCGCTCTGGGTCTCGATGGCACCAGCGTGTTCTCGTTCCGCGAGAAGCCGAGTGAGGAAGGCGGCTGGATCAACGGCGGGTTCTTCGTGCTCAAACCCGACGTCTTCACTGACATTACCGACGACAGCCAGATGTTCGAGCAGGAACCCATTCGCGCTCTGGTTGCGCGCGGAGAGGTGCAAGCTTTCTTCCATCGCGGCTTCTGGCAGGCCATGGACACGCTCCGCGACCGGCAGCAGCTTGAGGCGCTGTGGAGCACCGGAAAGGCTCCCTGGAAGACATGGTAGACCGGGCCAACTCCGCTGCTGACGCCACGCCTTTCTCGTGGCAGGGTCGCCGCGTCTTTCTCACGGGCCACACGGGCTTTAAAGGCGGGTGGCTTGCGCTCTGGCTCACGCAGCTTGGTGCGACCGTGCGCGGCTACGCACTCGACCCCTGTACCGAACCCAACCTCTTTACCGTCGCGCGGATCGGCGAGGTTGTCGACGACATTCGCGGCGACATCCGTGACGCCGCAACCCTCGAGCGCTCGCTGCGGGACTTCGCCCCCGAGGTCGTGTTCCATCTCGCCGCCCAGCCGCTGGTTCGCTACTCGTACGAAGATCCGATCGGGACGTTCGAAACCAATGTGATCGGGACGGCACGCGTCCTCGACAGCGTGCGCAGAACGCCCAGCGTTCGCGCTGTCGTCTCCGTCACGACCGACAAGTGCTACGAGAACAAAGAGTGGATCTGGCCGTACCGCGAGACTGATCCGCTGGGCGGCTACGACCCCTACTCCAGCAGCAAGGCCTGCGCCGAGATCGTGAGCGCCGCCTTTCGGCAGTCCTACTTTCCGGTCCACACGCTCGGCCAGGCGAACGGCCACAACGTCGCGATCGCGACCGCGCGTGCCGGCAACGTCATCGGTGGGGGCGACTGGTCCAGCGACCGCCTCCTCCCGGATCTGGTGCGCGGATTTCTGTCCGGCGAGCCAGTGGGGATTCGTCATCCCCACGCGATCCGTCCCTGGCAGCATGTGCTCGAGCCGCTGCACGGGTACATCCTGCTCGCGGAGAAACTGCTGACCCACAATCCGCGGTTCGCTACGGCCTACAACTTCGGTCCCTCCGACAGCGACGCGCGTGCGGTCTCGTGGATCGCTGAGCAGATGGCCGCGTTCTGGGGCAATGGCGCCTCCTGGGTGCTGGACAAAGCTCCCAGCCCGCACGAAGCCGGCTACCTGAAGCTGGACTCGAGCCGCGCCCACGCGGACCTTGGCTGGGCTCCACAGCTCAACCTGCAGCAAGCCCTCGAGTTCCTCGTCGGCTGGTATCGCGCCTGGCAGGCCGGCTCCGACATGCACACGTTCACGCTGAACCAGATCGAGCAGTATCGGTTGCGCATCGAACGCTGACTGCCTTCGCGACGTACAACAGAGCGCAACGGCGCGTGGTCCGGCGTGGACGGCGGGTGGGGGATTGTGGGTGGGCTTCAGGCGAAGCGGATGCGGAGGGCTATGCCGAGGTCGGAGGCTGGCGTGGGTGTTGGGGGGAGGGTGATGCGGAGGGCGGTGGTGTCTTGCGTGAAGCGGAGGGGTTCGTCGCGGCCTAAGAGGCGGATGTCGAGGGGCTTGCCGGGTTGTTGCGGGCTGTTGGTGGAGAGGGATTGGATGAGGAGTTCGGTGGGTTTGTTGGGCTGAGTGGGGGGCCAGCCTTGCGCGAGGGCGTAGAGGGTTTTGCCTTTGGTGGTGAAGCGGATGTCTTCGTGGGTGAGGTCGGGCTGCTTGCCTTCGTTGGGGTCGAACTCTTTGCCGTTGGGCTTGATGACTACCTTGGTGGAGGGGCCTTCGCCGTGGATGTGCCAGGGGCGCGTGGAGTAGATGGCTTCGCCGTTGATGGAGGTCCACTGGGTGATGGCTTCGAGGATGCGTAGTTCTTCGGGGTCGGGGAGGCCGGAAGCCGGGAGAGGGATGTTGAGCAGCAGGTTGCCGTTTTTGCTGACGATGTCGACTAGGAGGTCGATGACTTTTTTGGGGGACTTGTATTTCTCGCCGACGCGGTAGTGCCAGTTGCCGATGCAGGTGTCGGTTTGCCAGGGGCGGGGGTCGATCTGGTTGAGGACGCTGCGCTCGTGGTCGATGACGCAGGAGGTGCCGTCGGGGCAGTCGGTGGGAGTTTTGCTGAAGTAGATGGCCTGGGATTTATCGCGGTAGGAATAAGGGCCTACGTTGTAGAGCTCGGCCACGGTGGCTAGGCTGTACTCCTCGAGCGCGATGCCGCCGTCGGTGTAGAGGAGGTCGGGCTGGTGCTGGTCGAGGAGGTCTTTGACGCGGTTGAAGTAGTGGAGCTTCCAGGAGTCGGGGGCTACTCGGCCCATGTCTTGCGCGGTGTGGGCGAAGTTGGCGGGCATGGTGGAATAGTCGTGATAGAGGTCGGCGAAGGCGGGGTTCTGGCCGTCGTAGGGGATGTTGGCGTAGGGGCCTTTGGTGTCGGCGAGGTGGGCGGGGGCGAACCAGTCGAAGGAGTTGGAGAGGTGCTCGGAGACGCCGAAGCGGAGGCCGCGGGCGCGGGCGGCTGAGGCCCAGAGGCCGACGATGTCTTTGTGGGGGCCGGAGGCTACGGAGTTCCAGCGGGGTTGGTATTTGGAGTTCCAGAGGTCGTAGCCGTCGTGGTGAACACCCATGGAGAAGAAGTACTTTGCGCCGGCGCGCTGGTAGAGATCCATGAGGTGATTGGGATCCCACTGGTCGGCGGTGTAGAGATGGATCAGATCCTTATAGCCGACTTTTGACTGGGGGCCGAAGCGCTTGCGGTGGTAGTCGTATTGCTCGGTGCCTTCGACGTACATGTTGCGGGCGTACCAGTCGCCGTCGCCGATGGCGGATTGCGGACCCCAGTGGGACCAGATGCCGAATTTGGCGTCGGCGAACCAGTCGGGCGTGGTGTAGGCGCGGAGCGAGGCGCGGGTGTTGGTGTAGGGGCCGGGGGTGATGGCGAGGGGAGGGGTCGGGGATTGGACTTGAGTTTGGGAGAAGGCGTTGCGGAGGGCGAAGGCGGGTGCGGCGGTCGCTAGGAGCTGGAGCGCGTGGCGGCGGGACAACTTCATGCTTGGGTTCTCCGAGTAGAACTATAACGTTTTCGCTGCGGGTATCTGAAACGCGCGCTGGCCGTGCTAAAAGGGATGATCGAGAGGGAAGTGCATGTTGAGAAAGTTTGTTGGGTGTGGTGTTGGGTTGGTTGCGGTGTTGGCGGGTGTGAGTTGCTTGAGGGCGCAGCTGGTGGTGCCGAATCAGAGTGAGCCGCCCGTGGCGCTGCCGACTGGGTTGCCGGTGTTACCGGAGGCGGAGCAGGCGCGGATGGATCGCGATTTGTTGGAGATTGATATTCCTCGTCTGCATGCTTTGTATGGTCGACATGTTTATACCGTCGAGCAGGTGACGCGGTGGTACCTGGGGAGGATTGCGAAGTACAACGGGATCTATCGCGATGTGCAGACCGTGGATGTGAAGGGGGCGTTGGAGACTGCGCGGCGAGAGGATACGCAGTGGGCACGGGCGCAGGGGGTGATGTGGGGCGTACCGATTGTGATCAAGGCGAATACGGCGGTGAAGGGGCTGATCGATACGGATGGGTGGGCGGGGTTTGCGATTCCGGGGCACGAGTTTGTTGCGGAGCGCGATGCGACGGTGGTGGCGAAGCTGCGCGCGGCGGGCGCCGTGATTTTGGGGATTACGAATATGCCGGATTTTGCGATTGCGGATACTACGCGGTCGACGGCGTTTGGGAGGACGGGGAATGCGTATGACGTAAGGTTCTCGCCGGGCGGGAGTTCGGGGGGGACGGTGACGGCGGTGACGAGCAATGAGGCGATGGTGGGGACGGGGAGCGATACGGCTTGCAGCATCACGATGCCGGCAGGGACGAGCTCGGTTGTGGGGGTGCTGCCGACGCGCGGGCTGACGAGTATTGCGGGGATTGCGCCGCTGGACTGGCTGCGCGATAACACGGGGCCGATTGCGCGCAATGTGACGGATGCGGCGATTGCGCTGGGGGTGATGGCGGGTGAGGATCCGCTGGATTTCCGGACGAAGGGGTCTGCGGGAAAGGAGGTTGGGCCTTACACGAAATATTTGAAGAAGGATGCGTTGAAGGGGAAGAGGTTTGGTGTGCCGGCGTTCATGCTGGAGACGGAGGAGGACAAACTGCAGCCGGAGACTCGCGCGATGTTGATGAAGGCGGTGGAGCAGATGCGGGCGGCTGGGGCGGTGGTGGTGATTGATGAGAAGCTGTTGCCGCTGAGTTTTTATGACGCGATTCACAAGATTGTTTCGCGGCTGTATTTGAAGGATGGTGCGGACCAGTGGATCAGCGAGTTTGGGCCGGCGGAATACAAGAGCGGGGAGGCGTATACGCGGGCTACTGGCGTGGCGTGGCCGGAGGTGTTTACGGGGGAGAGGCGGCCGGGTGGAGTCGCGGACGATGCGGCGCAGGTGCAGGCGGTGTTGGCGAAGGATCCGAATGCTGAGAAAAATTTCTTTGGGCCGCAGCGAGAGGCGCTCGCCGAGTACGAGGCGGCGCTGGATGAATTTCATTTGGATGGATTGATTTATCCGAGCGCGCAGATGCCGTCGCCGGATGAGACGATGCCGCAGAATGGTGGGCTGAGTACCGGGCCGGAGAGTCATACGGGATGGGTGAACCGAATTGGCGTGCCGGCGGTGGTGGTGCCGGGTGGGTTCTATCCGGATGGGCTGCCGTTTGGGTTGGAGATTAGCGCGCGGCCCTGGAAGGACGGGGAGTTGCTGGGGTGGGCTTATGGGTATGAGCAGGCGACGAAGAATCGTCGGGCGCCGGTGCTGGTGGAGAAGGGGTTGCTGCCGATTGGGCGCTAGGGTTCGGCGGTCCTGCGCGGACGGCGAGGGTTAAGAGCGCGACTGCGGGTGAATTACGCGGTGCGGCCGCGGGCCTGGATTTCGAGGAAGACCTGGATGAGGGAGCAGGCCGCGGGGGTTACGCCGGAGATGCGGCTGGCCTGGCCTAAGGTGGAGGGGCGGACGCGGTCTAGTTTTTCGACCATCTCGCGGGAGAGGCCGGAGCAGGCGCGGTAGTCGAACCAGGTGGGGATGGCGCGGGCTTCGTCGGCGCGGAGGCGGAGCATGGCGCGCTGTTGCTGGGCGAGGTAGCCGGCGAACTTGATGGTGGTTTCTACGGTCTTGAGTTCGTTGCGGACCCAGGCGGGGAGGGGAGCAGGGGATGGGGGATAGGGGATAAGGGATAGGGAAGAGATTGCAGAGAGCCAGGGGGCGAAGGCCGGGTTGGATTGCATGCGGGGGAGGAGGGCGGGGAGGAGGGATTCGATGGTGGTGGCGGGGCGCTTGAGGAGTTGGGCGAAGAGGTCGCCGCGGGTGGGGGTGTTCTGTTGCGGGCCTGTGGCGGCCCGGGTCCGAGAATCCGGACCCGGGGCACCCGGAGTGGTGGCGGGAGACGCGGGTCTCCCCGCTGCGGCTGCGAAGGGTGCGGCTTCCGGTCGAGATGATAGGTCATTAATTGGGGCGGGGTTTGGAGCACGGCCCGGGGCTGAAGCCCCATTCTCTGTGAGGTTTAATTCAGCGGGCTGAAGCCCGCTGCTAATCCGGAAAAGCTCGAGGTCGGGGTCGGTTAGGCGGGTGGTTTCTAGGAGGGACTTGAGGGCTTCGGCGCGTTGTTGCTTGGCTTCGAAGGCGGCCCAGGCCTGGTCGTCGATGAGGCCGAGGGCGCGGCCGTGGGGGGTGAGGCGGGTGTCGGCGTTGTCGATGCGGAGGTGGAGGCGGAACTCGGCGCGCGAGGTGAACATGCGGTAGGGTTCGTCGGTGCCCTTGCTGATGAGGTCGTCGATGAGGATGCCGGTGTAGGCTTCGGTGCGGTCGAGGGTGAAGGTGGTTAGTGGGTAGTGGTTAGTGGGTAGTGGGTCGGTCGCGATCGCCAGTACGCCTGCGGGTCTCTCCGCTACCCCTTCGCTGTGCTCAGGGTTCGGTCCAGATGACAGGGTGGTGGCGGCGAGGGACTTGGCGAAGAGGGCGGCGTTGATGCCGGCCATTAGGCCTTGGCAGGCGGCCTCCTCATAACCTGATGTTCCGTTGATCTGGCCGGCTAGATAGAGGCCGGTGAATTTTTTCACGCGGAGGGCGCGGTCGAGTTCGGTGGGGTCGATGGCGTCGTATTCGATGGCGTAACCGGGGCGGAGCATCTCGGCGTTTTCGAGGCCGGGGATGCTGCGAACCATCGCTTGCTGCACGTCCATGGGGAGCGAGGTGGACATGCCGTTGATGTAGACCTCGTGGGTGTTGAGGCCTTCCGGCTCGAGGAAGAATTGGTGCGAGGTTTTGTCGGGGAAGCGGACGATCTTGTCTTCGATGGAGGGGCAGTAGCGCGGGCCGATGCCTTCGATCTGGCCGGTGAACATGGGGCTGCGATGGACGTTGGCTCTTATGAGGGCCAAGGTTTCCGGAGTTGTTGTGGCGATGTGGCAGGAGATCTGGCGGAGGGGTGGGACCCAGTGCGCGTTGTCGCCAACCCACGTCTCAGAATCGAGACATGGGGCACCCAGATTTTGCAGGGAGCGGAAGCTGAAGGGGGTGGGATGCGTGTCCTTCACCTCTGGCTCAGGAGTGGTTTCGGCTAATTTCTGAAGCGACCTGAAACTGAATGGCGTTGGATCAACGTCGCCGGGCTGCTCTTCGAATTTTGACCAGTCGATGGTGCGGCCGTCGAGGCGTGGGGGTGTGCCGGTTTTGAGGCGGGTTTCGCGGAGGCCGAGGCGCTTGAGGGATTCGCCGAGGAGGACGGAGGCTGGTTCGCCGGAGCGGCCGGCGGTGTATTGCTGCTCGCCGCAGTGGATGAGGCCGTTGAGGAAGGTGCCGGTGGTGACGATGACGGCGTGCGCGGCGATGCGGCGGCCGTCGCGGAGGAGGACGCCCACTACGCGTGGGGCGAGAGGCGCTTCGCGCGGCGAGAATGACTCTTCAGGCGACTCGATGACGAGGTCGATGACTTCGGCTTGCTTGATGAAGAGGTTGGGGATGGACTCTAGTTTTTCGCGCATGCGGACGCGGTAGAGGGCTTTGTCGCACTGGGCGCGGGGACTCCAGACGGCGGGGCCGCGGGAGGTGTTGAGGAGGCGGAACTGGATGCCGCAGGCGTCGGCGACTTCGCCCATGATGCCGCCGAGGGCATCGACTTCGCGGACGAGATGGCCTTTGGCGACTCCGCCTATTGCGGGGTTGCAGGACATCTGGGCGATGAGGTCCAGGTTGAGAGTGAAAAGGGCGGTGCGGAGGCCCATGCGCGCGGCGGCTGCGGCGGCTTCGCAGCCCGCGTGGCCGGCGCCAACGATCAGGACGTCGAAGCGTTCGGAGAAGGTAGGGGTGTCGGATTGGGCGGAATGAGTCACCACATTCATTTTAGCTGTGATGGATGTCCGCTGGTGCTGGTGGCGGTACCTTCATGGCGATAGGCCGTCATGCATGGGCACTCGGCAACCGACGCAATGCCCGGGGCTAAAGCCCGCTGCTAATCCGGGCCGTCGGCGCTGGCTATCACGTGCTGAAAGGCGCACACTCATTGGCGTGACGTAGCGGTGAAGTCCGGCGGGCCGGCAAACGACAGGCGTCGCGACGGAAGCGCATCGTACGCAAAGGAGGCCTTCCTTGGCCGAACAAGTGGTTGCTACCGCGGCGGCGGTGAAGCTGATTCAGGAACTCAGGGAACAGCATGGGCCGTTGATGTTTCACCAGTCGGGTGGATGTTGCGATGGGAGCGTTCCGTTGTGCTTTCGGCTGGGCGAGTTTCGCGTGGGTTCGCGCGATGTGCTGCTGGGCATGATCGGGGAGACGCCGTTCTATGTTGGGCACGCGCAGGCGGAGTATTTGACCAGGACGCAGCTGGTGCTGGATGTGATTCCTGGAGACATCGACAGCTTCTCGCTGGAGGCTGGGACGGGGGTGCGCTTTCTGTCGCGGTCCAATGCCTGCATGGTCGAGCCGGCGGGCGGGGAGGGTTCGGTAGGATTGAGGGATGGTTGAGCTGAATGTGGTTGAGGCGCGGGTGCTGGGGGCGTTGATTGAGAAAGAGATCAACACGCCGGAGTATTATCCGCTGAGTTTGAATGCTGCGGTGAATGCTTGTAACCAGAAGAGCAGTCGCGAGCCGGTGATGGAGTTGGGTGAGGCGGACGTGCGGACGGCGCTGTTTGAGCTGGACCAGCTGGGGTTGGTGCGGACGATTGCGGAGTCGCGGGCGACGAAGTTTGAGCATCGGGTGAGGGATGTTCTAAACCTGCGCAGGGATGAGGTGGCGGTGATGTGTCTGCTGCTGCTGCGCGGGGCGCAGACCTCGGCGGAGCTGCGGGCGCGGACGGAGCGGATGTATGCGTTCGACGACAATGCTGCGGTGCTGAGCGTACTGGAGCGGCTGGCGGGGAGGGAAGAGCCGCTGACGCAGTTGATGGCGCGGCAGGCGGGGGCGAGGGAGGCTCGGTGGGTGCACTTGCTTTGTGGGCCGGTGGACGCGGGCGCGGTTGCGGGCGCGGAAACCCATGTCTCAGAAGCGAGACATGGGGCACCCGATTCTCTGGCGCAGCGGGTGGCGGCGCTGGAGGAGGTGGTGCGCGGGTTGGAGGAGCGGCTGCGGGCGGTCGAGAGTGGGAGGGGGGAAACGGCGTTTGGACAAACCTCAAGCGAAGATCGTTAAGCGATCGTGGGTGGGGGATGGCGTGGTTGACTAGTTTGATCCGCCGCTGTCTGAATTTGCCGGCACCATGGAGACGACTTCATAGTTGCGCGCCTTGCGGTCGGCGATGGTAAAGATCATCTCGTCTTTCTGGATTCTGAATTGGCCTTCTTGTCCAAGCGGCAGAATGGTGGCGTGTTTCAGGTCGATCGGCCGGATTTCGTAGTCCATATCGTCGGTCCGCAGGAGGTACTGCGGGCAGAGCTTTTCGTTCGAGTTGATGTGCGTAATGCCGGCAGAACCCCACAGGGAGCCTAAGCCCGACAGGCCTGTCTGTTTGGCGCCGCAGGGCACGGCATCCATTTTCTCGAGGATGCCTCGCTGGAAGCCGATCTTCTTTTTATTGCCGTGCGCACTGAGCGGGGCAGCCGAGATGAGTGCAAGCAAAAGAACGAATGTACCGTTGGTGATCTTCATGACGCCTCCATGTTTTAGGAAACTCGCGGCCGGACAGACATGATTTCTGCCTGCCCCTGGTTGAGCCAAACCTGCAATCTCGATCCGTCCGGCACGTGGGCTGCGAAAGGGGAAGGCCAGCCGGACGGCCTTCCCCTTCGCACTGCGTAACGCAATTAATGCATTTGCGGTTGATGAGGCGTTTGAGGCATCGTGGTGGGTTTGGTTGAAGTTCCTGTGGTCGTCGAAGTGCTGGTCGACGAGCCCGTCATGCTGGTGCCGGACCCTGTGGAACCGGTACCACGGCCGGCGCCGCTGCCACTGCCGCCCGTGGAGCTAGAGCTGCTGTACTGGCGTGATCCCTGCACGAAGCCTTGCGGATCGGCCATCAATTCGCCGCGCACATCCGGATGAGAGTTCAGATAGGCATCGAGCTCAGCGTGGTTCTGCACGTATTGGTGATCCTTCACGACGGAAGGGTCTCGCCACAGATCATGCTGAATGGTGGAATGGTTATTGAGGAAACCGCCGAAGTTCGCCATGTGGTCGTGCATGGGGTCACGATCGCCCATGTTCGGATTGCGGTTGTAGGCTTCCTCCTGGTGCATGAAGGCGTTGGGATTCTGCCGGAACTGGTCGCGAACTCCCGGGTTGTCCTGGAGGTAGGCTTGCAGCGACGGATGGTTCTGCACAAAGCTTCGACTGTCTAACAGGGATGGGTCTCTGCGAACCTGTTGGGCAATTTCACGATGCTGATCGAGGAAGCGGTCGAAGCTGGCTACGTCGCGGCGATCGTTGCTGCGATCGGTATCGTTACGATTGGCATCGACGTCGCGGCGATCGGCATCGCGATCCTGACCGGTGGCATTGCGATCCTGACCGTTGGCCTGGTTAGTGGCTTGTCCATTGGCGTTACGATCCTGGCCGTTGGCTTGTCCGTTGACGTTACGATCCATGCCATTGGCGTTACGATCCTGGCCGTTGGCTTGCCCGTTGGCATTCCGATCCATACCATTGGCGTTACGATCCTGGCCGTTGGCTTGACGATCGGTATCGCGATACTGGCCGTCGGCATCACGATCGCGCAGGCTGCGGTCGTGGCGGTAGAGATCTTCGGCTCGCATGAACGAGTCGGGACGCTGGCTGATCTCCTGCTTCACGCCGGGGTGGTCCTGGAGATAGGTATTGAGCTGAGGATGGCTTTGCAGGAACTGCGGGTCGTCGATCAGGGAAGGCGTTCTGCGCAGTTGCTCGGCGGTCTCGCGATGGCTATCGAGGAACCGGTCAAATTGCGCCAGGTCCCTGCGGGTGATGTCATCGCCTGAACGAGCCTGGCGGTCCTGGTCGGGATTCGCCTGCCGGTCTTGATCCTGCATTTGGTTTTGGGTTTGGGATGGGACAGCCTGGGTTTGGACAGCCTGCTGGTCTTGCGGGGCTGGAGTTTGAGCGTACGCGCGATACGGAAGACACAACGTGAGCATCGCCGCACCGAGAGCTAAAGATACGTCCTGCAATCGTGGTAGCTTGTTGTCCATCTAGCCTACCTCCTGTTCTGGCAGGTTCGGATGCGACGTTCAAGCGATTACGTTGTGCGTTTTTGTGGACGTGCGTTTGAGCGCATGCAAGCGAGATTTGAGCATATGCAATGGGCCTTGTGCTGCATGAGTTTGCGAGTAGGAAATAGTGTGGGTCGAGCGAAAAATTAAATGCGCAGGAAGAAATGGCCACACGGGAATGGCGATAGGGGATACATCGAAAGGCAACGCGAGAATCAGCGAAGATTCGTTTCCGTCTCCGCGTGTGCACCGAATGCATCTTAGCGTGTGCGCGGCGTCCACCGGGTGCGTACGTTGTTGAAGGCGCGCATCGGTATGCGTCAGGCGGTGAGCGTGGCGAGAGTTTTTTCGAGGCTCGCGGGGTCTTCTACGTTGGCGGTGTTGAGGGTGCGGTCGATCTGGCGGTTGAGGCCGGTGAGGACTTTGCCGGGACCGACTTCGATGTAGTGGGTGACGTTGGAGAGTTGGAGCTGGTTGATGCAGTCGACCCAGCGGACGGTGCCGGTGACCTGGCGGATGAGGGCGTCGCGAATGACGTCGGGCTGCAGGTGGAACTGGGCGTCGATGTTGCTGGCAACGGGGAAGCGCGCGGGCTGGAAGGTGACGGACTGGAGTTGATGCTCGAGCTGGCGCTGGGCGGGCATCATGAGCGGGCTGTGGAAGGGGCCGCTGACGGGGAGCATGACGGCGCGCTTGGCGCCTAACTCTTTGCAGAGTTCAGCCACGCGGGCTACGGCGGCAGCGGAGCCGGAGATGACGGTCTGGTCGGGGGAGTTGAGGTTGGCGGTGGTGACGACTTCGGGGGAGCGCTCGGCGGAGACGGCGGCGCAGGCGGCTTCGATGTCGGGGAGGTTGAGGCCGAGGATGGCGGCCATGGCGCCCTGTCCGGAGGGGACGGCGGACTGCATGAACTGGCCGCGGGCGCGGACGGTGCGGACGGCGTCGGCGAAGGAGAAGGTTTGGGCGGCGACGTGGGCGGAGTATTCGCCGAGAGAGTGCCCGGCGGCATAGGAGATGGTGAGATGGCGTGCGTCGAGCTCGGGCTGGAGGGCGCGGAGAGCGGCGATGGAGACGGTGAGGATCGCGGGCTGGGTGTTCTCGGTGAGCTTGAGGGTGTCTTCGGGGCCGTTGAAGATGAGGTCGGAGAGGGAGAAGTTGAGGGCGTCGTCGGCCTCTTCGAAGACGGCGCGGGCTTCGGGGTTGGCGTCGTAGAAAGCGCGGCCCATGCCGACGGATTGGGAACCCTGGCCGGGGAAGAGGAGGGCGATGGTGGGGGCTGTGCTCATGGGGATAGTTTAGCGAGTTTGCCGCGGGGCGATTTTGGGGTTGACAATGCATAACCGTTTGGTTATGGTTTTGGGCTTGACGGGGGCGGCGGCGAATTCGGTGTTCAAGGCGCTGGCGGATCCTACGCGGCGGGCGCTGTTTGAGCGGCTGACGCGGGATGGGGAGATGACGGTGCATGCGCTGACGGCGCGGGCGGGGGTGTCGCAGCCGGCGGTGTCGAAACACTTGACGGTGCTGAAGCGGGCGCGGCTGGTGAGTGACCGGCGGGCGGGGCGGGAGATGCACTATAGCGCGCAGCCGAAGTCGTTGGCGCCGCTGGTGGACTGGATGGCGTTTTACGGGGTGTTCTGGCGGGACAAGTTCAGTCGATTGGAAGCTGTATTGGAAAGGATGGAGCCATGAGTGAGATCAATGCTGCGACACGGTCGGTGGTGGTTGAGAGAGAGTTTGCGCATCCGGCGGAGAAGGTTTGGCGCGCGCTGACGGAGGGCGATTTGATTCGGCAGTGGCTGATGGAGAATGACTTTCAGCCGGTGGTGGGGCGGCGTTTTGATTTTCGGCTGCCGCCGATGCCGCAGTGGGACGGGGTGATTCATTCGGAGGTGTTGGTGGCGGAGCCGTATGCGCGGCTTTCGTATCGTTGGGACACGCTGGGGCTGGAGAGCGTGGTGGCGTGGACGCTGACGCCGACCGAGGGTGGGACCCTGGTGCGGATGGAGCAGTCTGGCTTCGGTGCCGATCAGGAGGCTGCGTACAAGGGCGCGACGTACGGCTGGAGGGGATTCTTCGGCAAGCTGGAGCAGGTGGTTGGAGAGATCGCGAAGGAGGGCGTATGAAGGCGAACGTCGTTGGGTACTGGGTGTGCACGGGGCTGATTGTTTTCTTCATGCTGCCGGGTGGAATTTTCTACCTGATGCGGGCGCCGGCGGCGGTGGAAGGGATGAGGCAGCTGGGTATCCCGCTGTACGTTGTGGTGCTGCTGGGGGTGTGGAAGGTGTTGGGATCGATTGCGCTGGTGGTGCCGCGGTTTCCGGTGTTGAAGGAGTGGGCGTATGCGGGGATATTTTTCGATTTGACCGGAGCGGCGGTGGCGAATGCGGCGAACGGGGCGGTGTGGTGGCATGTGGCGGCACCGCTGGGGATCATCGCGATTTTGTATGGGTCGTGGGCGCTGCGGCCGGCTGGGCGGCGGGTGGTTGCGAGTTCTTAGAAGAACGGGCAACGGCGAAGGAAGAACAGGCAACGGCAAGGGCTTTGACGCAGAGGGCGCCAAGTGGGCCAAGTTTCGCCAAGGGGGATTGAGACTGGGCAAAGGGGCGGAGGTGCAAAGGGGCGGAGGTGCTAAGGGGCGGAGGTGGTGAGGATGGCATTGAGGGCCAGGACGTAGGCGAGGAGGAGCAGGGCTACGCGGAGGCGGTGGAGGTTGTCCCAGCGGCGGTGGGCGTGTTGCCAGCCGGCGGGGAGGGCGGTGGGCTGGAACTTCACGATGCGGTTGTTGAGGGGGACAAGGACCGCGAGGGTGAAGAGGATGACGAAGGTCCAGAGGCTCGCTGCGAGGATGAGGGGCGTGAGCGCGGGCGTGTTGCGGCGGAGGATCGCTTCCGCGATGAGCAGCAGGAGGCAGAGGCTGTACCAGAAGGGCATCACGGAGCCGAGCAGTGCGCCGAAGAGGCCCAGGGATTTGGCCTGGGGCTCGTCGTCGAGCTTGAGCAGGGTGGGGTTGATGAAGGCGGAGACGGCGAACTCGACGCCGATCATGAGGCCGAGGGAGACGATGGCGAGGATGTCGAGAAATCTCATGACGTGGGTACGCGAGTTGGATGGCGTTGGTTCTCTTTGACGCAACGGGCGCAACGTGGGCCAAGTTTTGCCACGGGATTTCACGGGATTTTAAGACGGGCTATTGGATGGGGGTGGTGAGGAGGATTTGCTGGGGTGGGGTGGTGGTGAAGGTGTAGAGGGCGAACTGGCGGGTGGTTTGGGAGCGGAGTTCGACGAGGAGGTCGGCGCGGCCGGTGGCGTCGGGGTCGACGGCGTCGATGGGGCGGAGCAAGGGGGTGCGGTCGAGGTGGGCTGCGTCGGTGATGGAGAGGAGGGTGGGGTGGAGTGGGCCTGCTGCGGTGGGTTGGGCGATGAGGGTCAGGTAGATGGGGCCGTTGGTGGTCAGGGGTGATTCGGCGGTGAGGATGTAGGTGGGGGTGGTGGTGTCGGTGAGGGTGTAGGCGAGGACGTGGGCGTTGGTGAGGGTGGGGGGCGCGGTGGTGATTGCAACTGAAGGTCTCTCCACTGCGTCCGCAACGCCACCCGATTCGGGCAAAGACCGCCCGATGGGGACCCCGGTCGCCGCGGACTCCGGGCGAGAGGACAGATCGGTGGCGGACGTCGTGGTGGTGGCGGGCTTGGGGGTGTCTGCTGGGGTTAGGTGGTTGAAGGCTATGTAGTGGGTGACGCTTGGGAGGGCGAGGGCTTCGAGGGCGCGGAGGGTTTGGTCGCGGAGGGTTGAGTTGGGCCAGGTGGTTGCGAAGGTTTGAGGGGGGCGGTTGGCGGCGTCGGAGATGGCGACGATTTGGTGGAGGTCGGGTGGCAGGGTGGTTAGCTCGGGCGGGGTGGTGGCAGAGGCGGGTGGGCCGGATTGGAGGGTGGGGCGGTCGGGGTCGTCGAGGATGGGAGTTGTGGGTGAGGTTACGTAGGCTTGCTGCCTGGCGGGCTTGGTTTTCTTGGTGTGTGCGGGAGGTGTCGGCGACGTGGTGTCGGTGGGGGCTTGAGTGGGGGAACTGCGGGTCTCCCCGCTGCGGCCTGTGGCCTCCGGTCGAGATGACAGATTTGTGGAAGTGGCGGTGGCGGCTGCGGCTTCGGTGGGAGTGAGGAAGTTTCCGTAGGCCGCCCAGGCGGATGCGGTGGTGGAGGAAGTGGTGTGGGCGGATTGGATGTTGAGGGCTCCGATGGTTTCCACCCCAGCGGGCAAAGAACGCCCGTCGGGGACCCCGGCTTCCGCCCCAGCGGGCTGGAGGAGGTAGAGAGTGCCGGGCTGGAGGGCGAAGGGGATGGGTTGGGCGAGGTAGACGCCGGCGTCCTGGAGATGCGCGTTGATGAAGAGGGAGACGGGGATGAGGCGTGCGGCGGTGGGGTGGTCGAGGGGGCCGGTCCACTCGTATACGGCGATGGCGCGGGTGGTTGGGGTGGTGGAGAAGGGGTGGCCGGTTTGGGCGTGGAGGGGCGGGAGCGGGAGTGCGGAGATGAAGCAGAGGGCGCCGATGAAGGGCCGGAGGTGCATGCTTGCGATCTTACTTCCGATGGAACGTGCGATCTTACTTCCGATCCTGGGACGAGTTGCCTGGAGGACATTAATTGGGTTGCGGTGGATACGTGGTGTTGAATGTCCGGGGTGGAACTCGCGCGGACGGTATAGTGACGAGATAATAGGAGCAACGAGCTCTCCATGGGATGGTGATGAGGCAAATTGAGGGGGAGAGGCGTAGCTGACGATGAATGGTGCTGACCGAGTCGTAGAGCCGAGTACGGTTCCTGCGGTGGAGAATGGATCCGCGACGAATGCCGGGCCGCTGGGGGACGCGGCTCCTGCGCTGCGCGCTGGGGTGGCGCTGTGCGTTGATCTGGATGGCACGCTGGTGAAGTCGGATACGCTGCTGGATACGGTGCTGGTGGTGGCGCGGCAGCGGCCGCTGGAGTTGGTGCATATACCGGGATGGATTGCGCAGGGGCGGGCGGCGTTCAAGCGGCACCTGACGAAGCTGGTGACGCTGGACGTGGAATATCTGCCGTATAACGGGCCGCTGTTGGAGTTCCTGCGGCAGCAGTATGGCGAGGGTCGGGAGATTTACCTGGCGACCGCGGCCGATCGCGAATTGGCGGAGCGGATTGCTGCGCACCTGGGAATCTTTGCGGGAGTGCTGGCGTCGGACGGTGCGACGAACCTGGCGGGTGGCAACAAGCTGGCGGCGTTTCGCGCGAGGTTTGGTGAGAATTTTTGTTACATCGGCAATGCGCGGCCGGATGTGGAGTTGCTGGCTGCGTGCGAGTCGCCGATGGTGGCGAACCCGGACCGTGCGCTGCGTGCGGGGATGAAGCGCGCGGGAACGGTGGCGGCAGCGCGCTTTGAGGATCGCGGGCCGGCGCTGAAGAGCTGGCTGAAGGCGATTCGGCTGCACCAGTGGGCGAAGAATGCGCTGCTGTTTGTGCCGCTGCTGCTGGCGCACCAGTGGCATCTGCGGACGTTTGGCGGGGCGATTACGGCGTTTTTCAGCTTTGGGATGTGCGCGTCGGCGACGTACATCATTAATGACCTGCTGGATCTGGAGGCGGATCGACGGCATCCGAGGAAGCGGCGCAGGCCGTTTGCGGCGGGCGATTTGTCGGCGATTGCGGGAGTGATGGTGGTGGGTTTGCTGATGCTGGGCGCGCTGGCGCTGGCGTTGGCGCTGCCGCACGTCTTCAATGCGCTGCCGGGGACGGCGGTGCTGGCGAGTCCTTACAGCTTTTTGGGATGGCTGGCGCTTTATACGGCGGTGACGCTTTCGTACTCGCTGTATTTGAAGCGGAAGCTGCTGCTGGACGTGTTTGTGCTGAGCGGGCTGTACACGGTGCGGATTATGGCGGGAAGCGCGGCTACGGGGATTCCCATGTCGCCGTGGCTGGCGGGGTTTGGCGTGTTCTTCTTCCTGTCGCTGGCGTTTGTGAAGCGGTTCAGCGAGTTGGAGGGCCTGCGGGAGCGGGGCGGGTCGGTGAGCAATGGGCGCGGGTATCTTGTGAGCGACCTGGAACAGCTGCGCGCGCTGGGAACGGGTGCGATGTATGCGGCGGTGGTGGTGCTGTCGATCTATATCAACAATCCCGAGACGAACTTTCTGTATGCGCATCCGGTGCGGTTGTGGGTGGTGGTGCCGGTGCTGCTGCTGTGGTTGAGCCAGGTGTGGATGTTGGCGAGTCGCGGAGAGATGCATGATGATCCGGTGGTGTTTGCGATCACGGATAAGCGGAGTTTGCTGCTGGGGGTGTTGATGGCGGCGGTGATTTTGTGGGCGCTGTAGGGAGAACCTATGAATTACAAGTTCCCACTGCGCGTGGGGCGGGCGTTCGCACGCCTTTTTACGGCTTCGCGTGGGCCTTCCGTTGGTCGGCAAGAAACTATAGTTCGCGACCAACGGGAGCGCCCGGCCGAAGGCGTCTGTCCGCAACGGAGTTGCCGCGCCGCGCGTAGCGGGCTCGTCCGGCAGGACATGCGCAGGCAGCAGACTTAGGGCAAAGCGCGTGCGGTCATTTATCCTGAAGCTTCGACATCATGAGTGCAGCGATTCCAGAACTGAAGCAGTTTGACGAGGCGGAGCTTGACCGCGTGTTTGCGGAGCTCGAGGCCGAAGTGCGAGCGCAGACGCAGGCGCTGAACAGCGATGAGGCGATGGAGGCGTTTCGGCTGGAGTGGCTGGGGCGCAAGCAGGGACGACTGGGGCAGCTGAGCGCGGCGTGGCTGAAGTCGGCGCCCGTCGAGACGAAGAAGTCGCTCGGCGTGCGATTCAACAAGCTGAAGGCGTTGATTGAAGAGGCGCGGGCGGCGAGTGCGGTCACGGAGATGAAGGCGGCGACGCTGGATGTGACGCTGCCGGGGTTGGGGCGGAGGGTGGGAGCGGAGCATCCGCTGGTGAAGACGATGGCGGAGATTGTCAGCGTGTTTCAGCGGATGGGGTATTCGGTTGGGTTGGGGCCGGAGGTGGAGACGGATTTTTATAACTTCGAAGCGCTGAACTTTCCGCCCAATCATCCGGCGCGGGATACGCAGGACACGCTGGTGGTGGCGGGGCAGGAGGGGAAGCCGCTGCGGGAGAGGCTGCTGATGCGGACGCATACGTCTCCGGTGCAGATACGGTCGATGCTGGAGCAGGCTCCACCGCTGCGGCTGGTGATTCCGGGCAAGGTGCACCGGAATGATGCGGCCGATGCGACGCACTCGCCGGTGTTCCACCAGGTGGAGGGGCTGTGCGTCGATACGAATATTACGTTCAGCGATCTGAAGGGGACGCTGGATTTTGCGATGAAGGCGTTCTTCGGGTCGGCGGTGAAGACGCGATTTTTTCCGAGCTTCTTTCCGTTTACGGAGCCTAGCGCGGACGTGCAGATCTCTTGCATCTTCTGCGGAGGGAAGGGGTGCAGGAAGTGCAAGCACTCGGGATGGATTGAGCTGCTGGGATGCGGGATGGTGGACCCGGCGGTGTTCGCGTCAGTGAACCAAAGGCGCGTGGAGATGGGGCGCGAGCCGGTGTATGACGCGAAGAAGATCAGCGGGTTTGCGTTTGGGATGGGCGTGGACCGGATCGCGATGATGAAGTATGGGATCAGCGATATCGGGCTGTTGTACTCGGGCGATATGAGGTTTCTGGAGCAGTTTGCGTGAGAGCAGCTAGTCAGCTAGTCGGCGAGTCAGCGAGTCAGCGAGGCGGCGAGGTGGAGAGTCGAGTCCGAACGAGGCACTTTCGTGAGTTGATCGCATGGCAGAAGGCGATGGTGCTTGCACGACATGTTTATGCGCTTACCGCAGAGTTTCCGAAGAGCGAGCAATATGGTTTGGTGTCGCAGATGAGGCGGTGTTCGGTATCGGTGCCTAGCAATATTGCCGAAGGGCATGGGCGGCTGACGGATCGAGGGTTCCGCGTATTTTTGGCGCAGGCTCGGGGGTCAGTGTTCGAGCTTGAAACGCAGATACAGCTTGCGTCGGATTTTCATTTTTGCGCCAAGGATGCTGCGCAAGGACTGATGGATGACTGTAACGAGGTCGCCCGAATCATCAATGGACTTTTGAAGAAGTTGGAGGATTCCAGCCTGGAAGGAAAGTCCGCTGCCTAGCTGACTCGCCGACTAGCTGACTTGCTGGCTATGAATATTTTGACGAAGTGGCTGCGGTCGTATTTGCCTGAGCTTGCGGTGGATGATCGGCAGCTTGCGGAAGATTTGACGCTGCGCGGGATTGCGGTTGAGGGAGAGTTCGACGCGGCGTGCGGTGGGCGTTTGTTTGAGATGGACATCACGACCAATCGCGTGGATGCGATGAATCATTATGGAGTGGCGCGGGAGGCTGCGGCGATTTATAACGTCGCGCTCAAGCCGCTTGTGGAGGCGGCGGCGGTGGAACCCATGTCTCAGAAGCGAGACATGGGGCACCCGGATTCGTGGCCCGAATTGTGGAGTTCGGCGGGGTTTCCGGTTCGGATTGAGGCGCAGGATTTGTGCGGGCGGTTTACGGCGCGGGTGATTCGCGGCGTTACGGTTTCACAAAGTACGGGAATGATCGCAGAGTATTTTGCGGCGCTGGGGCAGAAGCAGATTTCGGCTCCGGTGGACGTGACGAACTTTGGGTGGATGGCGATGGGGCAGCCGACGCATGTGTTCGATCTGGACAAGATTGTTGGCGGGATTGTGGTGCGGCGGGCTCGCGCGGGCGAGAAGCTGATGCTGCTGGATGGGACGGAGAGGACGCTGGTCGCGGACGACCTGGTGGTCGCGGATGAGGAGAAGGCGCTGGGGCTGGCTGGCGTGATGGGGGGATGGGATTCGCGGGTTACGGAAGAGACGAAGAATATTTTGGTGGAGGCGGCGTGGTTCGACCAGGCGGCGATTCGTGCGAGCTCGCGGCGGCATGGGTTGCATACGGACGCTAGCCATCGGTTTGAGCGGGGCGCGGATTTTAATGCGGCGCCGGTTGCGAATCATCTGGTGACGCGGATGGTGGTAGAGCAGAGTGGCGGCGAGGTGGTGGGGCCGCTGGTGGATGTGGTGGTTCCGGAGATTGCGGCGAGGACCGCGGAGCGTGCGGCGATTTCGTTGAAGGTGAGCGAGGTGCGGCGGCATCTGGGTACGACGGCTGATGGGTTGGGCGTGGGGGAGGATGTTGTTGCGCAATATTTGAGCGCGCTGGGATGTGGGCTCACGCGGACGGCGGCGGGTGAGTATGCGGTGAAGCTGCCGAGTTGGCGGCTGGATCTGGAACGCGAGATTGATTTGATCGAAGAGGTTGCGCGCGTGTATGGGTACAACCGGTTTGCGGATACGCTGCCGAGCTTTGCGGGGGCGGTGGTGGAGTTGCCGCATGCGGGGCAGGAAGCGACGATTCGCGAGACGCTGCGGGCGCTGGGATTTACGGAGGCGGTGTCGAGCACGTTTGTTTCGGCGGAAGAGGCGGAGGAGTTTGGCGGGGGTGCGGTGGCGATTGGGAATCCGCTGAGTGCGGAGGCGGGGATGCTGCGGCCGTCGCTGGCGCCGGGGATGGCGACGATGCTGGCGCTGAATCTGCATCGCGATGTGAGCAGTGTGCGGCTGTTTGAGATGGGCACGGTGTTCGGCGGCTCGGTGCTGGAGGTGACGGAGAAGGTTGGGCTCGCGCTGGGCGCTACGGGCGGGGCGAATGCTACGCCGCTGTATAAGGCTGAGGATGCGCTGTTCTATGAGGTGAAGGGCGCGGTTGAGGCGCTGCTGACGAAGTTTGTCGGGGACGTAAGTTTTGATGCGAGCGGGCTGCCGAAGTGGATTGCCGAGGGGCGTGGGGCTCGGGTGTTGCTGGGTGGTGAGGCGGTTGGGGTGTTTGGGGAGTTGAGTGCGGCGGAGTTGCAGGCGAGGAAGTTGCGGCAGCCTTGTGTGATTGCGTCGATGGATGGGCAGAGGCTGTGGGAGACGGCGCTGCGGCAGCCGGTGTCGCGAGAGTTGTCGCGGTTCCAGGCGGTGGAGAGAGATTTTTCGTTTGTGTTTCCGGATGCGGTGACGTGGGCGACGATTGATGCAGCGCTGCACGGTGTGGGTGCGGGGTTGAACGCGGAGGAGCTGCGCAGTGTGCGGCCGGTGGAGATCTTCCGCGATGCGAAGGGCAAGGCCGTTGCTGCGGGATCGTATTCGCTGTTGCTGCGGGTGGTGTTTCAGTCGAATGAGCGGACGCTGACGGAAGAAGAGATTACGCGGGGTACGGAGTGGGTGGTGGCGGTGCTCAAGGGGTTGGGTGGGACGCAGAGGGCGTAACTGCTCGCAGATAGGGCGGGAGAGGGGCGGAGCGGTCGCGCGCTACCACGCGCGATACCCATTCATGACGATGAGACCGTCATGAATGGGGCACCCGGGTCCTGCGCGGACGGCGAGAGTTTTGGTGGTGGTGTGGATACTTGGAACGCGCGGCAGGGTGATCGATAAGCGTGCATGGAATAAAAGGGAATTCAGGAAGGTACCCCTGCGGTACACACACGGTTTTCCCTGTGTTGGCGTCCTATACTTCGAGGTGATGGGCAAGGCTTTGCCTCAAAGGAGTGGAATATGGGATCCGCAAGTATCAGTGTCGATGAATTCCAGGCGCTGGAGCAGAAGGTGCTTCAGACCGTCGAGCTGATTAAGAGAGAGCGTGAGGCGAGAGCCGCTGCCGAGGCTGAAGTGGCTGCGGTGAAGACGGAGCTGGCGGCACGTAAGGAAGAGGTTGAGTCGCGGGGCCAGGAGATTGTTGCGTTGCGGCAGGAGCTGGCGGCTGCGGGTGATGCGAACGCCGAGGTGAAGGCCATGCAGCGTGAGCGCGAGGCGGTTCGGCTGCGGGTGGAGAAGATGCTGGCGAGTATCGACGAGATTGTGTAGCACTGGGAGATCGTGTAGCCGGAGGATGTAGCGTGCGTGGATTCGAAGATGCGCGCACGTGGGCGGAACAGCAGGAGTTGCAATGGCAGAGACACAACCAAGAGCGGCGGCGGAGATCGCGCGACCACCATTGGTGGCGCGCGACATGGAATCCGTGGTCGTCGATATCTATGATCAGATTTACCAGCTGCGGGGCGTGAATCCGGAGCACATCGAGCGGCTGGCTGAGGTGGTGGACTCCAAGATGCGGGCGGTATCGGCGCATGGATCGACGGTGGATTCGCTGCGCGTGGCGGTGCTGGCGGCGTTGAATCTTGCTGATGAGCTGGTGACGTTGCGGGGCAAGTATGAGGCCATGATCAAGTCCGCGGAGGCACACCGCCAGGCGGCGGCGCAGAGCCTGGTGCGGGCGCGGGCGGGTTCGTTGATGGGGATGCTGGACGAGGTGCTCCTGGAGCGCAAGGCGGGCTGAGAGAGCAGAGCTTAGAGAACAGAGAACAGAGATTAGGCGCGGTGGTGGGCGTGGTGGTGGGGGCGCGGCGCGATTCTGAGGGAAATTTCTTGATCTGAAGAGCATCCTGCCGGATGATGGATTCCACGCGGACAAATGGTTTGGCGGGAGGTTTCCTTGGGTAAGAGGGCAGGAGCTGTCGGGATGGCTGTGTTGTTGGTGGCAGTTGCAGCAACGATAGCGCGTGCGCAGGGGGCTGATGGTAAGGCTGCCGGGGTTGAGGACTATCACACCAATCCAAAGTTTCTGGCGGCGGTGAAGGACGCCAAGGAGATGGAGCGGGAGAAGCAACCGGGATTTGCTGCCTCTGCTTACAAGAAGGCGAACAAGATTGCGGGTGGAGGATGCGTCGAATGCGTGGCGGGCGCCTACAAGATGGAGATGAAGGCGGGGAGCTATAAGGACGCGATCGGCACGGCGATGGAGATGGAGGCGATGGGGACGACGCCGTTGGTGAAGTCGGTGGCGGCGTATGACCGCGGGCGCGCGCTGATGGCGAAGGATGGGGAAAAGCCGAAGCCGGAGCAACTGGAGGCGCAGCTGCTGGCGTTTCAGCAGGCAGTGACTCTTTATCCGCAGAACATGGCAGCGGTGTTCAGTGTGGGCCAGACGTTGGCTTGGCTGGGACGGATGGAGGACGCGCGCAAGGAATTTCAGGTATGCCTGAGCAACCTGAAGCCTGGAGATACGGCGTGGTTGCGAGTGAAGCATTTTGCGGATGATCCCGAGTTGGCGACGCACAAGATGGCTCCGGCGTTTGAAGTGACCTCGCTGGATGGAGGGAGGTTCAACCTGGATGCGATGGGTGGGCGCGTGGTGCTGATCGACTTCTGGGCTACGTGGTGCGGGCCTTGCAATGAAGAGTTGCCGGAGATGAAAAAGATTGCGAAGGAGTTTGCGGGGCAGCCGTTTGTGATGATCAGCGTGAGTTCGGATAAAGATGAGGCGGCGTGGAAGGGGTTTATTCAGAAGCACGAGATGACGTGGGTGCAGTATCGGGATGGCGACCACAAGCTGGCGGACCAGTTCGGTGTGACGTCGATACCGCATTACTTCACGATCGACTCGGATGGGGTGCTGACGTCGGAGATGATGGGATCGGGATCGGACGTGGAGGGGAAGTTGAAGAAGCTGATTGCAAAGGCGCAGGCGGCGAAGGTGTTGGCGGCGGCGGTGGGCGGATCGGCGGCAGGGGCGGCGGGCGCGGGGAATTAGCGCCAGATGGGGAGTTGCGGAATCTTTGCAGGCCGGATAGCATCCAAGGCAGAGAGACCGGCCTGCAAAGCAGGTACGGCGAACACCGCAGGTTGAACCAATACTTAATGAACAGGGTTTCAGCTCGTATACATGGCTCGGTGTGCTAGGTCCGCCAGTCCGGAAAGCCTAAAGAGCCACGGCTGGAGCCCACCGCTTATAGGCGGGTTCACCTGCGCCTCACCGTACGGCCCCGCGGGTCGGTCTTTTTAAGTACAGGGGATAGGGGATAGAGGGTAGGGGATAGAGAAGAACGGGGCGGTGGTGGCTCCGCGTATGCTTTGAGGGGTGAGCGATTTTTTTCAGACGGCGACGATGATGGTTCCGCGCGTGTTGCGGGTGGGGCCGTTGCGCGTGTCGATGTATGGGGTTTGTGCGGCGGTTGGGTTGGTTGCAGCGTTGGGTTTGAGTTTGAGGACGGCGCGGTTGGTGGGACTGGCCGCAGAGCAGGTTTGGGATGCGGGATTGTTTGCGGTGGTGGCTGCGTTTGTTTGCTCGCGGCTGTTGCTGGTGGCGGGGAACTTTTCTGCGTTTTTGAAGATGCCGGGGACGTTGCTGGCGCTGCCGTCGTTCACGACCTTGGGGATGGTGCTGACGGGGCTGGTAGTGGTGGCGTATCTGCGATGGAAGCGGCTGGCGGTGGCGCGGGTGATGGATGCCTGGGCGCCTTGTGCGGCGATGCTGGCGGCGATGTTGAGTGTGGGGAGATTTTTCGAGGGGACGGAAGTTGGCATGCCGACGCGGTTGCCGTGGGGGATGGTGAACCAGGGCGGCGACGGGGAGTTGCGCTTGCATCCGGTTGCGGTGTACGGGGCGATTGCGGCGGTGGTGTTGGGGGTGGCGTTGATGACGTTGTTGCGGCGCGGACTGCGCGTCGGGGTGGTGGCGGGCGTGGGGTTGGTGGCGGGGGGAGCGAGCGGATTTTTGATGGACATGGTGACGCAGCCGGTGGAGATGAGTGCGGGAGCGTGGCTTGATCCGGCGCAGTGGGTTGCTGTGGGTGCGATGGTTGTTGGTGGGTTGATGCTTACGTTTTTGAAGGAGATTGCCTGATGCCATCACAGAATATGTTGCCGAAGGGGAAGAGACGCCAGAGTGTGAAGAAGGAGTACCGCGCTGCGCGGACGGTGGCGCAGGAACGCGAGGCGGCTCTGCGGGAAGAGGGCAAAGATGTGGAGTCGCTGGGGCCGGCGCTGTATGACACGGCGGAGTTTACGCCGCACGTGTCTCCATTTGCGGGGCGGCCGGGTTTGGTGACGAGTGGGCCGAATGGAGGCAAGCATCCGCAGGAGGAGGCGGATATGTCGGTGCGGCGGTATGGAGTGCCGAGGCTTTATGTGGAGCCGGAGATTGAGCGGGAGATCACGGTGCTGGATGACCTGGAGGCCGAGGACGGCGTGCGCAGCTTTGCGGCGGAGGCAGCGGCGGCGGGGATGCGGTTGGATGCTTATTTGGCAAAGGCCATTCCAGACATCAGTCGGGCAAGGGTGGTGTTGTTGATCGATGGTGGGCAGGTGACGGTGGAGGGCAAGCCGGGGAAGGCGAAGCAGAAGCTGAAGGGCGGCGAGTGGATTGAGATTGAGGGCGATCCGAAGCCGGCGCCGCTGAATGCTACGCCGGAAGATATTCCGCTGACGATTGTGTATGAGGATGAGGATTTGGCGGTGGTGGATAAGCCGGCGGGGATGATGGTGCATGCGGGGTCGGGCGGGGCGGAGCATAATCGCGGGACGCTGGTGAATGCGCTGCTGTGGCACTTTGGCGGTGAGGCTGGAGAGCTGAGCTCGGTGGGTGGTGCCTTGCGGCCGGGGATTGTGCATCGGCTGGACAAGCAGACGAGTGGGCTGATTGTGGTGGCGAAGAATGATGTGACGCATCGCGCGCTGGGCGAGATGTTCTCGGAGCGGCGATTGCGCAAGACGTACGTGGCGCTGGTGCATGGCGAGGTGAAGGGTGAGGAAGGGACGATCCAGTTGCCGATCAGCCGCGACCTGATGCGGCGGATCAGGATGACGACCAAGCGAGCGGGAGGGCGCAGCGCGGTGTCGCACTGGAAGGTGTTGGAGCGGGTGAAGGGGCCTTATGGGAAGTTCACGCTGCTCGAGGTGCGGATTGAGACGGGGCGGACACACCAGATCCGGGTGCACATGCAGGCGATCGGGCATCCGGTGGTGGGCGATTTTCTGTATGGAGCGCCGCACCGGATTCGGCGGGTGGAAGGCGTGAAGAAGGGTGCGACGGCGGGGGAGGGGGAGGACGATAGCCTTTCTCTTGAGAGGAATTTTCTGCATGCGGCGGCGCTGGAGTTCGTGCATCCGCGGACGGGGAAGTCGTTGTCGCTGGAGGCGGAACTTCCGGA
>Ga0210392_10000053_pt1 | contig 108938 bp, 104 predicted proteins | sample IncBWC30OmetaG_FD_161057 | JGI IMG/M metagenome (GOLD analysis project Ga0210392, IMG submission 161057) | Forest soil microbial communities from Barre Woods Harvard Forest LTER site, Petersham, Massachusetts, United States - Inc-BW-C-30-O ... | reverse complement strand
CAGCCCCATCCGCGCGCTTCAGCCTTGGTCGGTGCCGAGACTGCTGCAGCGCCGATCGCTGCAACCGTCGCCAGAGCGATTGCTGTTTTCTTCATCTCACGTCTCCTCCAGTTCGAAACAATCCGCACGACAACGCAGCGCGTTTTCGTTGGTTGCAGCGGAACATGAGGAACTCGCATGCGTGGCTGAAATTTCATGTTGATGAACGAAGCTGCACTGTGCCCCGGACGCAGCGCAGCGGGCCGCACTTCGCGGCCTGGTGCGCTGCAGAGCCGGGGCCGTACCAAGCGGGAAGTTTTGTGCGGTCCCGGTTCTGCGAAGCAGCGTGAAGAACGCTGCATCGCGCCCGGGACACGAATTCAATCCGCGCTCTTCAGCCGCCGCATGGTGAATTCAATGGTATCGCCGGGCAACTCGCGCCAGCTTTCGACCTTGCTCATGTAGCCCGCGGCCGGATAGCGGTCGAGGAATTCCCGCGCCTTGCTGCGCGCGGCGAACCGCGGCAAGGTGAAGGTCTCGCGCAAAAAACCGTCATCCGGCTTCCGCCGTTGTGACATCCGGTCCGCCAGATCGCGCGGGCGGCTGGGCATGGTCGCAAACTCCACACAGATAACGACGGGGGGAATATAGGATGCGGCGGGGAGGAATTGGAGTCTCTCTCGTTCCCCGGACGCAGAGCAGCGCCATAAGCGCGTTTACGCGCGTCTTCGACGCACGCCATAAGCGCGTTTACGCGCGTCTTCGACGCACTATGGCTCTTCGCGAAGCGGTGCGCTGCACAGCTTTCTTGCTGCTCAAAAAACCGGGGTCCCGGTTCTGCGAAGCAGCGCTTCGTAAAGAACTGCGCGCTGCATCGCGCCCGGGACACGCGGTGCTACTACTGCTCCCCGCCCGCGGGCTGCAATGGCCGGTACGTCACCTCGGCCTCCGGCGCGTCGAGCCGCAGCACGGCGGCTGCGGCCGGCACCGCGGCATCGGCCATCGCGGCGTGGCCTTCGGCGGTGGGGTGCACCGCGCCGCCATAGACCGCGGACAGAATGCCCCAGGTGGCGTCGTGGATATCGGAGGGCTGGCTGGAGGACGGCAGCGCCTGCGGATAGGTCATCGCCGCGAAGTAGCTGTCATTGGCGTCGCGGATCCAGCGCGCGCGCGGCAGGTAGGCGCGATACTCCCCGGCGCTCCTGCCGCAGACCATCGGCTGCGACGCGGCCGACACGATGTCGGCATCGAAACTCTCGCCCTTCACGGAAAAACACTCGCGGTCGAATTCCGGATCGGTCTGCGCCCGCGCGCAAAACCCATGCTCGGCAAACCCCGCCTGATGCGCATCGACAAAGGTAAAACGGTCGCGCGCGGGATCGCGGCACAGCGTGCCGCCCGAACAGGTGACGATGGCTTTCAGCTGCGGCAGGAATTCACGCTGCACGTAGTCGGACACCGCGGCGAGCCGCCGCGGCTCGGCATTGAAGGAGGGATGAATATCGAAGCCGGCGCGGCCGCCGGGGCAGGGCGCGCCACCGCCGAGCGTCGGATTGGCGTAGGCCACAAAGACCACGCGCGCCAGATCGCCGACCAGCGGCTTCAGCGCCTCGCGCAATTTGCCGAAGCCCTGCGGCAGCTCGCGCGCCAGCGCCGCGCGGGAATCGGCGACTGAGCCGATCACGCCGCTCTGCCGGAACAGCGCGCGCTCGGTCGGCGTATCGACGATCACGTCGGCGACCAGCCCTGAAAAATCGATGTCGTTGGCGCCGACCGACAGCAGCACCAGGTCGAGCGTGCGTTCGGGCTGGCGCTTTTTCGCGGCCGCCACCGCCTCGCGCAATTCGGCGAGCTGCGCGTTGACGGTGCCGGCGCAAGCCCCGCTCTTGCTCGGCAGGCATTCGCGCGCGCGTTGCGAGCCGAACAGGCCGTCGGCGATGGTGGCGCCGGTGCAGGCCAGCGGCAGATAGGTCACCGCGATGTGCGGATACTGCACGGCCAGCGCCAACGCGGCGCGGGTCTGGTAGCTGTAGAGCGAGCGATGGCAGGCGTTGTTGAGCCACAGTGCGGCCTGATGCTGCCAGTTCGCCAGGGTGTCCGGCGCCTCGCAGGCGCGACCGCCCTTGTAGCCGGCGCGGCTCGGCCGGTAATATTGCGCGGTGGCGCTGCCGAGATAGGAACGGAAGCAGAAGCCTTCATCCGACAGTGCGATGGCGCGGTCCGGATTGCCTTCGCCCGACGCGATGGAGTCGCCTAACCCCGCGATGAAGATGTCGCGCACCAGGATCGCGGTTTCGACCCGCTGCGGCGCATCGGCGCCGGCGGAGACATCGACGCTGGCTTGGGTCGGCTTGCCATATCGGGCGCGGAAATTGACCGGCTCGCTGCAATCGAAGGTCTGCTGCCGCGGCGGACCGTCGCCGTCGTCCAGCGTCCAGGCGCAGGTGGCGCCGACCGGAATATGCCCGGCGAGGCGAACCGTGACCGGATGCTCGGTCGGCGTCAGATAACTTTCTTTTATGTTGTCGCGGCTGCACGGCTCGCTGACGTGGCCGGCAAGGTCGATGCAGAGCCGATTGACCATGTTGCGCGCCCAGCCGCGGCCGTCGCCCTGTGGCTCGAGCTTCTGCTCGGCGGCCAGCACGCTGCCCGCCCGCATGCTGTCGGCATGCAGCAGAAAATCGCGCTCCTCGCGAAACAGCCGAAAGCGGTTGCGCACCTCCCACGAGATCTGCATCGAGCCGTCGGTGACGCTCTGCGGCACCGGGGCGGGCGTGATCTGCACGGGAGCGGCGGGGGAGGGTTGCGCGGGCGGCGCACGCGGGGTCTGCGCGGCGGCCGGCTGCGGCAGCAAAGCGAGCGCGCCGAGCAGCAAAGCGGCGCGGAGGGTGCGGCGGTTGAGGGGAATTCGGATCATGGCGCGGTTTGACGGCACAGATGGGGCGGAAATAAGAGGGCGTTATATGCGTGACCGCGTACCCTGTCTCGTGTCCCGGACGCGGTGCGGCATCCTTCATGCCGCTCCGCAGAGCCGGGACCCCGGTTGGAGTTAAAAAAGGTGGGCCCGGCTCTGCAGCGCAACGCTTCGCAAGTGCTGCGCGCTGCGCTGCGTCCGGGGAACGAGGCGGCGTATGCGGCGCGCCCAATGACCGCTTGTAAAGCCACCGGAAATGAAACACTGTCCGCGCCGCGGCCCCCTCATCGGGGGCTTTATCTTTTTTGGGAACGGTTTCGGCACGAAAACGTTTATTCTAGTTAGGACGTGGTATGGCCAGGGCCAAGCAAGAGCAGGATCTGTTCGAAAGCGAGCGCAGTTTCCGGCTGCTGGTCGAAGGCGTTGCCGACTACGCGCTCTATATGCTCGATCCCAAGGGGATTGTGACCAGCTGGAATATCGGCGGGCAGCGCATCAAGGGCTACCTGCCGGAGGAAATCATCGGGCTGCATTTCTCGCAGTTTTACACCCCGGTCGACCGGTCCAACGGCAAGCCCGCGCGTGCGCTCGGAATCGCCGAGAAGCATGGCCGTTACGAAGAAGAGGGCTGGCGCGTCCGCAAGGACGGCTCGTTCTTTTGGGCGAGCGTCGTCATCGACGCCATCACGGAGGACGGCAGGCTTATCGGTTTTGCCAAGATTACGCGGGACATCTCCGAGCGGCGGGAATCCGCGCTCAAGCTGGAGCGCATGCAGAAGCAACTCGCCGAATCCCAGAAGCTCGATGCGCTGGGGCAATTGACCGGCGGCGTCGCCCATGACTTCAACAACCTGCTGATGGTCATTGGCGGCAGCGCCCAGGTCCTGAAGAAGTATGCCGACGACGAGAAATCGCAGCGGGCCGTCGACGCGCTGGAATCGGTGGCAAGGCGCGGAGCCGCGCTGACCAGCCAGCTCCTGACCTTCGCGCGGCGGCAGAACGTCAATCCGCAGACCGTGCATCTGGGCGATCGCATCAACGCCGTGCGCGAGGTTCTCAATATGGGCGTCGGCAGCAACGTCGAACTCACCACCGACGTGAAGGATGATGTGTGGCCGATCAAGGTCGACATCTCCGAACTCGAAACCGCTTTGATCAACCTTGCCATCAACGCGCGGGACGCCATGCCCGACGGCGGCGCGATCAACATCAGCGCCGGGAATGTCACCCTGGACGACGAAGCGCACAAGGGAGACTTCGTGGTCATCCGCGTCTCGGATACCGGCGCCGGCATTCCGGCGGACATTGTGCAAAAGGTGTTCGATCCGTTCTTTACGACCAAGGCGGTCGGCAAGGGCACCGGGCTCGGACTTTCCCAGGTGCACGGCTTTGCCTATCAGGCCGGCGGTCGTGTGGCGCTCTCCAGCGAACTGGGCAAGGGAACCACGGTCACGATCTCGCTGCCGCGCGAAATGGCCGCGATCGTCCCGGACAAGGTTCGTGCCGCTGCGGCTTCCGGCAGCGGCACCATCCTTCTGGTGGAGGATAACCCGGACGTGGCCACGGCAAGCACCGGGCTGCTCGAGCAACTGGGCTATGAGGTTCGCTGGGTTTCGAACGCCGAAGCGGCCTTGACCGAGATCGAAGGCGAGGGGATCGACCTGGTTTTCAGCGACATCGTCATGCCGGGCAAGATGGACGGCCTGTCGCTGGCGCAGACCATTCGCGGAAAATACCCGGGACTGCCGATCCTGCTGACGACGGGATACAGCGACACGCTGCGCAGGACGTCGCTGGGCTTTCAGATTTTGAAGAAGCCTTACGAGATTCACGAATTGAGCCAGGCGCTGTCGAAGGTGTCGGCAGCCGCGCGCGGGGTGTAGGGGCAATAGCGGAAGCGTTCCTTAAGGTCGTCTCGCATCGTAGATGCGAGACGGGTGAGGGGGACTCTCCGCGAGTCCGAGCGTGTCGAGAATCCCCCTCACCCGAAGCCTTCGCTGCGCTTCGGCTTCGACCTCTCCCCGCAAGCGGGGAGAGGTGACGCGACGACGGCGCGTCCCTTTGTCAGCTTTACTTCGCGGCGGGTCCCGGCGGCAGCGAGGCCGCGTAGGCCGCGAGTGCCAGCATGTTGTCCGTGGTTAGCGACTCCGCCACCGGCTTCATCAATTCGCTGCCATGTCCGGCGCGCGCGCCATGCTTGAAATCATAGAGCTGCCGGACGATGTAGCTGGGAGAGCGGCCGGCGATGCCCGGCACGTCCGCAAGGCCGTTGAGGCCGGGGCCGTGACATAAGGCGCACTGGGTGGCGGCGCCCGCGCTTCCTTTTGCGGCGAGTTCCTCGCCCTGCTTGAGGCTTCCTGTTGGAACGTAGGCGATGAAGCGGGATCGCGCATCGCGGTTCTCGAATTGAACGACGTCTTCCGGGACTTCGATAATACGGTTTCCGATCGGCTCGCTTGCACCGCTTTTTGCGTCGGCCAGAAACCATCCCGCGACATAGGTCCTGGGAACGGAATCGGTTTCGACGACCTTGATCCGCGGCGACGGTTTTAGCGCCGCAAAATACTCCGCCGAAGCTTGCACCTCTTCATCGGACGCCGCCTTGGCCAGCGCGATCATCAACTGCGGCGGCCCGCGTTCCGGCACCGAGGTTTTGCGGGTGCCATTCTTGAAATCCGCCATCTGCTGTCTGATGTAGGCGGCCGGAAGCCCGGCAAGGCCGGCGTTTTCCGGGCCGCCCGGGCCGTCCGCCCGGTGGCAGAAGCCGCAGGCGAACACTTCCGGCTTTCTGCCCCGCGCGACGATCTCCGGCATCGCGGGATGGTCGGCGGGGTGCCAGTCCGGCGCCAGGAAACGGTCGCGCGTTTGCGGGACGGTATAGGACGCCGAACTGTCCGGCACCTGCCTCGGCTTGCCGTCATCGGGCGGGGGCTTGAAGTCAGGAGGATTGACCGGATAGGCCCATGCCGGAGCAAGTTCCTGACCGCGGACTTCGCCGCAGACCTGGCCGGCGGCCGTCAGCAGCGCGCATAAACAACCGAGCAGGACAAATTTTCGCATCGCCGCCCCCAGGCCCGGCCGCGATTGAATGACACTTCCGACGTGTTGTCGACTCCGATCGGGCTTTTAGCCCTGCGCCTGCCGCCGCTTCACCGGCAAGGGGGTAACCGTACCGGGAGCTGCTTCCGCTTCCTCCGCCTTGCGTCCCTCCCGCCACGGCTGCACCACGTTGAGCCATAATTCGCGGGTGCCCATGATGGTGATGGCGAGCATGAAGGGCACCAGGAAATACAGGATGCGGTAGAGCAGCAGGGTTGCGACCAGATGCTCCCGGGTAAACTGCGGCAGCGCCACCAGCATCGCGGCGTCGAACACGCCGAGACTGCCGGGCGCATGGCTGGCGAAGCCGAGCAGCGTCGCCAGAATGAACACCACCGCCACGGTGACGAAATCGACGTCGGGATGCACCGGCATCAACAGATAGATCGCCAGCGCGCAAAATCCGAGATCGATCACGCCGATCGCGATCTGCAGCAGCGTCAGCCGCGCCGACGGCAGCACCACCTTCCAGCCGTGCTGGCCGAGCTGGCGCCGTCCCTTGCCGGTCGAGATCCAGACCAGGTAGCCGGCGATGCCCAGGAGGCAGCCCAGCGCGATCAGCCGGTTGATCTGCGGCGGCAGCAGGTCCATCGCGCTGGCCGCAGCCGGATGCCAGGCCATGCCGAGCCCGAGCACGAACAGGTTGCCGAGCCAGAAGGTCAGCCCGGAGAGAAAACAGATCTTTGCGACGTCGATGGCGTTCAGCCCGTAGTCCGAATAGATGCGGAAGCGGATCGCGCCGCCGGTGAACACGGTGGCGCCGATGTTGTGGCCGATCGAATAGCTGGTGAAGCTCGACAGCGCCGCGATCCGGTACGGCACCTGCTTCTTGCCGATGGTGCGCAGCGCGAAGTAGTCATAGAACGTCAGGGTGCAGAACGCGCCGACCACGCACAGTGCTGCGAGCCCGATCTGCAGCAGCGGCTTTTCCGCCAGCGCAATCAGGATCACGCCGGTGTCCACGCCCTTCAGGGTGCGGACCAGCGTCGCGATCGCGAAGACGATGATGAGAAGGCTCGCGGCGATCCCGAGCCGTTTCCAGCCGATCCGTTCCGAAAAACCACGCTTCAGCGTGGTCAGCAGTCGATGCATTCATCCTCCCGGCAGGGCGGCAATGTGAGCAGGCGGCCGACGGCTGCCGTTCACCCTTTAAGCGAAAATCCTTAAGGCAAAAACACCGCGTTGTGCAGCCCTTGACATCGGGCCTTTAGGTGTATGCGGCGCGCGCCTGTCACACGCCGTTCATGTCGCGCGCGCCGCGTCGTCCCCGCCTGCGCGGGGACGACTCGTTGAGGCGATGTTCCATCGGAACAACATCCGCGCCATCCGGTTAGCGAGGCATCCGCAACCGGACAGCTCAGTGCGCCCCCGCCTCGTGAAACGGCCGCGCTGTTTTGTTCCCAGCAATAACAAGGAATACCATATGGGCCTGTTTACCAAAGACATCAAAACCATGAACGACCTGTTCGTGCACCAGCTGCAGGACATCTATTACGCCGAGAAGCAGCTGGTGAAGGCGCTGCCGAAGATGGCCGGCAAGGCCACTGACAAGGAACTGAAGCAGGGTTTCCTCAAGCACCTCGACGAGACCAATGTGCATGTGCAGCGGCTGGAGCAGGTGTTCAAGATGCATGGCGCCGAGATCAAGGCGGTGACGTGTCCGGCGATCGACGGCATCATCAAGGAAGCCGACGAGACCGCGGGCGAAGTCGAGGACAAGAAGGTGCTCGATGCCGCACTGATCAACGCAGCGCAGGCCGCCGAGCATTACGAGATCGTGCGCTACGGCAGCCTGATCGCATGGGCCAAGCAGCTCGGCCGCAACGATTGCGCAAGCCTGCTGCAGAAGACGCTCGACGAGGAAAAGGCCACCGACCAGAAACTGACCTCGCTCGCGGAGGGCAAGGTCAATCTGAAGGCTGCGAGCTAGCACTCTGCGTGCCCCGGACGCAGTGCAGCGCGCCGCTCTTCGCGGCGTGATGCGCTGCAGAGCCGGGGTCCGGCTTTCTTGCTACGAAGAAACCGGGGTCCCGGGCGCGAAGCGGCGCTTCGCAAGAGCCACGCGCTGCATCGCGCCCGGGACACGAGAAATCGAAACGCCGCGCGTTCATCCGCGCGGCGTTTTGCGTTCGCTTCCGTTCCCGCCGCTGCCTGAATTTTAATCCGCGAAAATCATGTCGGGCGCGCCGCCGCACGGAACATCCGGTGCGATTCGCGCGTTCGATTTGCGGCGGACACAGGAGACGACAATGCCCTTTTCCATGCCCTCATATTTTCTTGGAGTGGGAACCGTGGTCGGCGCGCTGACGCTTGGTTTCGGCGGCGGTATCCTGCTCACCAAGACCGCAATCAAGGACACGTCGAGCGGGCCGAGCCGGATCGAGCGCGCCGCGCGGACCGAGCCGCTGCCCGCCGCGCCGCAGATAACGGAAGCCAGAGCCGTCCCGGTGCCGCGCGCGGACCCGCCGCCTGCGCCGCAAGTTCAGGCCGCGGTCGCGCCGGTCCAGACCGCTCCCGAGCCTTCGAAGCCGGTGGCGGCAACGCAGGATGAGCCGGCAAAGGCCGCCGAGCCGGCGAAGGCCGAGCCGGTCAGGCAGGCCGAAGCGCCGAAGCAGGCCGAGCCGAGAGAAAGCGGGCAATGGGCGTCGCCGCGCGAATTGCGCAGGGCCGACCGCGAGCAGCGGCGAATGGAGCGCCGGGCCGAACGCGAGCGATACTATGCCGAGCGCAGGGCGAGGGGCATGGAAGTTGTCCGGCTGCGGCAGCGCCCATTGGAGGAGGAACGCGAGCAACCCAGGCGGCCCGAGCTTGCGTTCGAGCGCGAAGAGCCGAAACCGAATCTGTTTGAAGGCCTGTTCGGCCGCCCGCAGGATGCGGCGCCGGCGGAGCGGGAGTAGTTCTACCTGTCCCGGGCGCGATGCGGCATTCTTCATGCCGCTTCGCCGAACCGGGACCGCACCAAGCGCTGCATTTTGTTACAAGATCGACACCACCGTCATCCTGAGGCGCTCGCCGTTCTTCACGGCGAGCCTCGAAGGATGAGCCGCGAGCGCTGGGCGATCCTTCGAGACGCCGCGCAAGAGGGCGGCTCCTCAGGATGACGGCTGAATGAGTGGGCTTCTGCTACGACGTCCGGTCGTAGTGCGGTACTTCCTGGGGCGAAGGCTTCACGTCTTCTGCCTGTGCAAGCAGGCGGCGCAGCTTGTGGGCCGCCTTCAGCGCGCGCTTGATATTGTCTTCGTGGGATTCGGCTTCGAAGAAGATCAGGACGTTGCAGCTCGGACACTCCCGGGCATAGCCGCTCTGAATCCGCCGCGCCCGATCCCGAAAACTGGAATTGCACCGTCCGCAGCGGATTTGAACTGAATCGTCCATCGCGGCAGTTTGGGCGCAAGAACGTTAACAAAGCACTTTTCCGGCCCGGGGAAGGCCGCTTATTCCGCTCAACCCGGCCGGCGCCGGAACTTGCTGGCGGCTTCGGCGTTGAACCGGATGCGACTTTCATGGAAGCACCCGGCCGTCATCGCACTGTTTGTGGCACTGCTATCTATTGCCACATTGGCGGCGTCCATCGTATGGACGCCCGAAAGCAAGTCGGCGCCCCCCGGCACGACCTTCAATACCGCCAGATCCGACGGCGCCAGCGTGACGCCCACCGAGCCGCCGTCATCGATCAAGGTGCCGACCACCGTTCGCCCCAGCGCCGATCAGCGATAGCAAAATCCTGTCACGCCTTGCGCAGCGCGAAATGCGCGCCGCAGAATGACATCGCAGCCCCCAGGCATAAGGCGGCGAGGCCGGCCAGCACGCCGGAGATGGTCGGGATCGGGCTTGGGGCCGATGCCGCTTGCCCCGCACCGGCCAGCACCAGCACGCCGACCGCAATCAGGAACTGCCGCATCCGCTGCGGGATCTGCCCGGACACCGCGCTCTGCATCAGCGATGCGGTGAAATAACCGCCGGAGAAAGCCACCGTCGCGATCAGCCACCACGCCACCGCGGCGCCCGCCGGCATGAATTCGTGGGTATCGGATTGCCACAGCCCGCCGAGATCGAGACCGTAGCGCGCCCCCAGCATGTGCACGGCCAGCGCCAGCAGCACGCCCGACATCAACGCTGCGGCGAAGATGATGCGGCGGGGAAAATAGGTCGTCTCGGCCATGCCGTGCTTGTAAGATAAAGCCTGGCCGCCGCGCAAGCGGGCGCGGCGCGTTCGCCGCCTTGGTGAAGGGCTTGATCATGATGTCTGGTCTTCTTGCATTGACGCTCGCCGCGATCTTCACCGGCGCCGCGGTATATGTGAACGTGGCCGAGCAGCCGGCGCGGCTTCTGCTTGACGACCGCGGGCTGCTCACCGAATGGAAACCTTCCTACAAACGCGGCGCGCTGATGCAGGCGTCGATTGCGCTGATCGGCTGCGTGCTCGGACTGATCGCGTGGTGGCAGACATCGAGGGGCGGATTTTTGATCGGTGCGATTGCGATGCTGGCGCCCTGGCCATGGACGCTGATCGGGATCAAGCCAACCAACGATGCGCTGCTGGCGACCGGGCCTGACCAGTCGGGACCGCAAACGCGGGCGCTGATCGTAAAATGGGGCGCGCTGCACGCCGTGCGCACCGCGCTCGGTCTGCTCGCGACCATCGCCTATCTGTGGGCCTGCATGCCGCGTTGAAAGTGGACCTGCCGTGGATACTTACGTCTACAAGGCGTCGCTGGTCGGCTCGGCGCATCGCTTCGAACTGACCGGCGAGGGCCTGTCGTGGCATGTCGCCGGCAGGTCCGGGCTGTGGCGCTATGCTGATATCGCCGCGGTCCGGCTGTCGTACCGGCCGGTGTCGATGCAGCCGCGGCGGTTTCGCGCCGACATCGACCATGTCGGCGGCGCGCGCATCGCGGTGTTCTCCACCAGCTGGACCACCGTCACCCTGATGGCGCCGCAGGACCGCGACTACCGCGCCTTCATCACGCAGTTGCACCGGCGGCTGGCCGAGGCCGCAAGCAAGGCGGAGCTGATCGGCGGCCTCAAGCCCGGCCTCTATCAGGCCGGCCTCGCATTGCTGGCGATCGTTGCGGTTTCGATGACGGGGCTGCTCATTCGCGCGGTCAGCACCGGCGAATGGGCCGGCGCGCTGTTCCTGCTCGGCTTCGCAGCGCTGTTCGGCTGGCAGATCGGCGGCTTCGTGCGCCGCAACCGCCCGCGGCGATACCGGTTCGACGAGCTGCCGGAGGAGCTGCTGCCGTAACCAAGACTGTCGTCCCCGCGAAGGCGGGGACCCATAGCCGCCGGCGCTCGTAAAGGCCGAGATGTTCGAGCTGTTAATGTAACTCACACCTTTCCCACCACCGACGATGGCGTGTATGGACCCCCGTCTTCGCGGGGACGACGCCTAATGCCTTACCACCAGCACCGAGCATTTGGCGTAGCGCACCACGTGGCCGGCGTTGGAGCCCAGGAAATAGGTGCGCATCGCCGGGCGGTGCGAGGTCATGACGATGAGGTCGGCCTTGATGGCTGCGGCCTCTTCGAGGATTTCGTGATAGATGCCGCCCTGGCGCACCACGCTGGAGATCCGATGGCTTTCGATGCCGGATTCGCGGGCGACGATGACCAGCGCTTCCTCGGAGGAGACGCGCTGCTGCGCGTCGAAATCGGCCGGCACATATTCCGCCAGCATCACCGGCGTCATCGGCAGCACGTTCAACAGCCGCACCGAGCCCGAATAGGTTTGCGACAGCGTCGCCGCGGTGGCGATCGCCGGTTTCGCCAGATCGGTGTCGGCGAGGTCGATGGGGACGAGAATGGATTTGAACATCGCACGCCTCCGTGGGGTAGGATGAGTGTAGCATAATTTCCCTCGTCAAACCGTCATTCCGGGGCGCTAGCTCTGCGCAAAATTGACGAAGTCATTTTTGTGCTGGGCGAGCGAACCCGGAATCCAGAACAGTGCATGGTGCTGGATTCCGGGTCTGCGCCCCAAGAGGCGCATCCGGGTCTGCGCCCCAAGAGGCGCATCCGGGAATGACGAGAAACGGCGCGCTGCGCTGCGTCCGGGGAACGCTAACCCCCCGACGCCGCCTTCAGCAGTTTCGGGCTGACGAACAGTTCGAGCCGGCCGCGGCGGAAGGAGATGTCCTGCCAGTCGTCGATATCGAAGTCGATCACGGCCAGCCCCGAGGTCGGCAGATTGTCGGCGAGCGCGCCGCGCGCCGAGGCGTTGCCGCTGCCGGCCAGCGCGAACGCCAGTTCGTGCAGGCCGGGATTGTGCCCGACCAGCATCAGCCGCTGCGGATCGCCGTCCGCGGCGGCGTGGATGATCCGCAGCAGGTCCGACGGGTCGGCGCCATATAATTCGGCGGGATATTCAACCTTCGGCGGCGTCACCGTGCCCTTCATGGCCTCCCATGCGATCTCCCAGGTCTGCTGCGAGCGCACCGCGGGCGAGACCAGAACGCAATCGGGAAACGGCGGATGGCGGGCGATCCAGCCGCCGATCTCGGCGGCATCGCGCCGGCCGCGCTCGTCGAGACGGCGGTCTTGGTCCTTCCCGCTCGGCGCGTCGTTTTCGGTCTTGGAATGACGCAGCAGCATCAAGCGGCGCATGGACGATCCCGATTCGGTTCAGCTGTTCGCGCATTAATGTACAGAGTTTCGCGCCGGACAAGGTGACAAGTGCCCGATGGCTCCGTAAGAAAACGTCATGACCGAGGTTTCCACAAGCGCAACGAATGGGCATGACGACGCAGTCGGGGCCGAGCCGGAGCCGGCACGCGCGCGGCTGACCTTCGATCTCGACGTCGACATCTGTGTGGTCGGCGCGGGCCTTGCCGGTCTCACCGTGGCGCGCGAAGCGGCACGCCTGGGCGCCAGCGTCGCCGTGCTCGAGGGCCGCCATGCCGGCTGGAACGCGTCGGGCCATACGCTGGGCACGGTGATGCCGGGTTTTGGCGTGCCGGTCGGCGACCTGATCGAGCGCATCGGCTTCGAGGACACGCGCGAATTATGGGCGTTGTCGAAGCAGGGCGCCGACTATGTCCGCGCCGCGGCGACGCTGATTCCGTTCAGCGCCTACGGCGAAGGCGCGCTGGAGGTTTCCAATGTCGATGTCGGCGACCAGTTGATCAGCCGGCTGCAGATGCTGGCTGAGGATTTCGACACCGAGGTCGAGGGCTGGCAGGTCGATCAGGTGCGCGGGCAGCTCAAGACCGACCGCTATTTTCACGGCGTTTATTATCCAAAGGCGTTCCAGATCGACGGGCGCCGCTATGCCCAGGGCCTGGCGACGCTGGCGCAAAAAGCCGGCGCGCGCATTTTCGAGAACACCCCGGTGGTCTCGATCGATGCTTCCGGCATCCGCAAGCGCATCGTGACGCCGCAGGCGCGGCTGCGCGCGTCGCATATCGTGCTCGCCGGCAACATCCATCTCGGCGCGCCGTTGCGGCGATTGTCGGAAACGCTGCTGCCGGTGTGGCGCTACGCCGGCGTCACCGCGCCGCTCGGCGAACGTCTTGCCGAGATCATCGGCTTTCAGGGCTCGGTGATGGACACCGGCGGCATCGACCATTTCCGCATTGTCGAGGGCGACCGGCTGCTGTGGTCGAGCCCGGAAACCACCTGGGCGGCGAAGCCGCAGCGGTTTGCGTCCACGATCCAGCGCCGCATCGCCACGATTTTTCCGAAGCTTGGCAAGGTCGAGATCGCGGAGATGTTCGGCGGCGTCATCGGACAGACCGTGCACGGCATGCCGCAGGTCGGGCAGTTGCGCAAAGGGCTGTGGGTCGCCAGCGGTTTCGGGCGGCAGGGATTGAACACCACGGCGATGGCCGGGCAGTTGATCGCGCGCAGCATCCTGTGGGGCGACGACCGCTGGCGGCTGTTCTCGCCGTTCGAACTGGTGTGGGCCGGGGGACGCACCGGGCGGATCGTCGGCCACGCGGTCGGGATGTGGGAGCGCAGCAGCGCTAGCGCCGCTGGCGCATTGGCGCGCACCCGCGAGCGCGCCCGCGCCCGCGAAGTGGTGCGCGAAGCGCGCCTCGCCGAAGCCAACCGCCAGGCCGGTACGCGCGGCCCGCGCAAACGCCCGCCGCCGGGGGCGCCTGTGCGGCCGCGGCTGCCGGTGGCAAACCCAGGCGAAGGTGAGGGTGAGGCGCGATAACCATCCCGCGTCGTCCTCGCGAAAGTGGGGACCCAAACACGGGCCTCTCGATTTAAGCGAAGCAGGTTGCCCAACTATCTCGCACACCAACGACCACGGTGGTTATGGCTCCCCGCTTTCGCGAGGACGGCAGGGGAAAAGTCGTGTCCCGGGCGCGATGCGGCATTCTTCATGCCGCTGCGCAGAACCGGACCCCGGTTTCTTCGAGTAGCAGGCAACCGGGGGCCCCGGCTCTGCAGCGCACCACGCCGTGAAGAACGGCGCGCCGCGCTGCGTTCGGGGCACGAACTACTGCCCCGCGATCGTGCGGGCGACGACCTGCGTGGCCACGGGGTTGGCGATCATGTCGGCGTGTTTCATGTTCGGCACTATCGTGACCGGGATTTCGACGCCGAGCCGCTGCAGCAGCGGCGCATATTGATCCGCGACCACCTGCTCATCGGCATCGCCGACCAGAATCATCGCCGGGCGGCGAAGATTTTTCAGATAGCTCTCATAGCCGCGGCCGGCGCCGAAATTGGCCATCAGCCGGAACGAATAGCTCGCCGTCATCCCGTTCGTATCCTGCGGCGATACCGCGTAGCGGATCACCGAAAACCCATCGAACCAGTGAATGCCGAGGCGCCCCAGCGAGACGATCGTGATAATGCGCGGCAGCGAAATGTTGGTCCAGCCGCCGGCGTTTTTGCGCAGCGCCGGCGAGCCCGGCAGGATCGGCGACAGAAACACGTAGCGGTCGAACAGCTGGCCATAGGGTCCGCCGGCGAAGCGGATGGTGAAGCCGGCGCCGGCGGAGAATCCGGCCAGGGTGCGAATCTCTCCGTTCTTCGCAGGTCCAAGCTGGGCGACGAAATCAGCGAGATCGTCGTCGATCTGTCCGATATAATCGATGTCGCCGCGCCGGCCCGAGCCGCCATGACCGCGGATGTCCGGCACATAGGCGGTGACGCCGGCGGCACGGAGCGACTCGGCCAGCGCATGCATGCTGGTTCCGGGTCCGGCCGAGCCGTGCACCAGAACCGCGACTTTGTCCGCGGCGGCGGGATAGGCGTAGTATTGCAGGGCGGCGCCGTCGCGCGCCTTGAACTGCCGGGGCGCCGGAGAGCTCAGGGAGGCCGGCTGCCTGAACGGCTGCTCCATCGAGGCCATCGGCGGCGGCGATTTCGGCGCGCTGAACGCAATGACGGCCAGCGGGACCGACGCTGCGACCACCAGCAGGCCGATCAGACCGAGCAGAAGTTTGAGCATCATGTTCCGACGTGCTCCTCGTAATGCGAGTGTATTGGCGAATACGCGCTTTGTCGTCCCCGCGAAGGCGGGACCCATAATCCCAGGACCCTCGACTTAAGCGAAGTGTCGGCCCGACCGTACCTAACCAACTACTACGGTGGTTATGGGTCCCCGCCTGCGCGGGGACGACAGGGCATCGCGGGGACGTCCGGGGAACGGAACCTCGCAACAAAGTGAGCGAAATTCGGCTATAAGGCTGTAACTTCGGGCGTAACGCGCCGTATCTAGAAGCAACGAATTGCATCCACGGAGTTTCCCCATGCTTGACCGCCGCATCATGCTTGCTTCCGTCGCCAGCCTGTTCGGGCTTGCCGCGTTCCGCTGGCTGCGGATGACGCCGGCCGAGGCCGCTGAAAAGTTCGAGGTCGAGAAGACCGATGCGGAATGGCGCGCGCAACTGACGCCGCAGCAATACGACATCCTGCGCAAGCAGGGCACCGAGCGTCCGGGCTCGAGCCCGCTGCTGAAGGAGCACCGCAAGGGCACCTTCGCCTGCGCCGGCTGCGACCTGCCGCTGTTCTCCTCGGAGACCAAGTTCGAGAGCGGCACTGGCTGGCCGAGTTTCTGGCAGCCGCTGGACAACGCCGTCGGCGAGACCAAGGACCGCACCTTCGGCATGACGCGCACCGAAATCCACTGCCGCCGCTGCGGCGGCCATCTCGGCCACGTGTTCGACGACGGCCCCAAGCCTACCGGCCTGCGCTACTGCATGGACGGCTTTGCGCTGGTGTTCAAACCGGCGGCGCCGTCGGCGAGCTAGTTCCGTGTCCCGGGCGCGACGCGGCATTCTTCATGCCGCTTCGCAGAACCGGGACCCCGCTTTCTTCTAGAGTGCAACCGGGGCCCCGGCTCTGCAGCGGACCGCTTCGCAAGGGCTACGCGCTGCGCTGCGTCCGGGGCACGAGAGCGCGCTCATGGCACCTCGATCTTCGCCGCCTTGATCACGGCGCGCCATCGCTCGACTTCTTCGCGCAGGTATCCGGACGTCTTCTCGACCGAGCCGCCGAAAATCTCCGCGGACAGTTTCTTCAGATGATCCCGCAGTTCGGGCTGGCGCAGGACTTCGTTCACGTCGGCATTGATCCTGTCGACGATGTCCCTCGGCGTGTTCGGCGGCGCGACGATGCCGTACCAGGCGACCGCTTCGAAACCCGGCAGCGTCTCCGCAATGGTCGGGACCTCCGGCAGCGCCGGAAGACGGTTGGGCGATGCAACCGCCAGCAATTTGAGCGAGCCAGCTTCGACCAGCGGCAACGAGGAACCGAGATTGTCGAACATCAGATCGACGTCGCCCGCGAGCAATCCTTGCAGGGCAGGTGCGGAGCCGCGATAGGGAATGTGGCGCAGTTTTACGCGGGCCATCAATTGAAACAGCTCGGAGGTCAGATGCGAGGTCGTGCCGTTGCCTTGCGTGGCGGCCGTGATGCGATCGGGATTCTTTTGCAAATACTCGACCAACTCGCTCAGGCTCGATGCCTTGACGTTGGCCGGATTGACGATCAGCGCGTTTGGCACCTGCGCCATCACAATGACCGGCTCGAATTTGGCCGGATCGAACCCCAGCTTCTGGTAAAGGCTTTGATTGATCACCAGCGGCGGCGGCGGCGAGGAGAGCAGGGTGTAGCCGTCGGGCTCGGCGCGCCAAGCCGCTTCGGCGCCGATGTTGCCGGCGGCGCCGGTACGGTTGTCGATCACCACCGGCTGGCCCCACTTTCGCGACAGCCGTTCCGCGACCAGCCTCGGCACCGCGTCCGCCGTCCCACCGGCCGGGAACGGCACGATGATCTTTACGGTGCGGTCGGGATAGCCGTCGGCCCGCGCGGCGCTTTCGACGCCACTCGCCGCGGCGAGGCAAAGCGCCAGCCCGATTGCGGTACGGCCGGCGAAAAACCGGCTCCGCCTGAAACCACCGCGCATGCGAGTTCCTCTCCGACAGCATTGCAGCGCTTGATCCGCGCCTTTGCAATGGCAACCCTGCTTCACTCTGTGTGAAGATACAATGCGGCATCGGAGCGGGGTCAGCCGGTTCATTTTGAGGAATTCACGATGGTAGAGAAGCGGCCCAAGGTTGTGGTGGTCGGCGGCGGGATCGGCGGCTTGTTCGCGGCCAACGCGCTGATCGCGCAGGGCATGAAGGTGTCGGTCTATGAGCAGGCGCCCGGCATAGGCGAGGTCGGCGCCGGGGTGTTCCTGACGCCAAACAGCGTGCGGCAGTTGCAGCGGGTCGGCCTCGGGCCATGGATAGAAAAACGCGGCGCGCGGGTAGGGCAGGACTCGCGATACTTCCGCCATGACGGCACGCCGATCGCCCCGGTGCAGGTCACGGATTCCTCGGGCTGGAACGCGACCTTCGGGATGCACCGCGCCGACCTGGTCGAGATGCTGGCCGCCGCACTGCCGCCCGGCGTGGTGCACACCGGACACCGCTGCAGCGGCTTTGCGCAGAGCAGCGACGCGGCCAACGTGTCGTTCGCAAATGGCGCGGCGGCCGAAGCCGATCTCGTCATCGCAGCCGACGGCATCCACTCCGAGCTTCGGCGGTACGTGACGCTGCCCGCCCATCCGGTGTTCCACGGATCGGTCGCCTATCGCGGCACGATCGCGCATGCGCGCATTCCGCACTGGCCGGCCGACTCATGGCTGATGTGGCTCGGCAAGGGCAAACACTTTTTGACGTTTCCGCTGCGATCTGGCGAACTCATCAACTATGTCGGCTTCGTGCCGGCGGACCAGGAGATGAAGGAATCCTGGTCGGCGCCCGGCGATCCCGACGTGCTTCGCCGCGAGTTCGCGGGCTGGGACCCGCGCATCGGGTCACTGCTGAGCGAAGTTCAATCGACGTTCCGTTGGGCGCTGTACGACCGCGAGCCGTTATCGACCTGGACCAAGGGAAGGCTGACGCTGCTCGGCGATGCGGCGCACCCGATGCTGCCGCATCTCGGGCAGGGCGCCAACCAGTCGATCGAGGATGGCATGGCGTTGGCGACGATTCTTTCGCACGCGAATCGGGAGACGGCTCCCGCAGCGCTGCTCGCTTACGAGCGCCTGCGCCGCGAGCGCGTTGCGCTGGTGCAGCGTGGCGCGCGCGAAAACGGGCTGCGCTACGACTCCGCCAATTCCGATCTCGGCGTCCGCGACGCGGAAATCACCGCGCACGCCGCGTTTCGCAGAAGGCTCTACGACCACGACGTGGTGCCGGAAGCGGAAGCCGCGGCGGCAGCGCTGATGTAGATGTTCAGTCGCCCCCGCGAAGGCGGGACCCATACGCCGTGCTGTTTGTGTTGAAGCGCGATGGCACGCCGGTGAGCAATCACAGGCGCGCTGGTGGTTATGGGTCCCCGCCTTCGCGGGGACGACATAGCGAACGTCTAGTAGCAGCGCATGATGTTTACGGTCTGCTCTTTGCCGCCTCGTCCGGCAACCGTCACGGTCTGCTCGGGACACTCGGTCACATAGGCGCGGTCGGACGGTATGACGGCTGGCGGATAGCGGTGGGCCCAGTCCCAGGGGACGTCATAGGTGTAGGTGGTGCGCAACTCGCGCGACTCCGGTTGCGCGAGATCTACCGGTGCGGAGCCGCCGATCGATGGGTCGTAGTAGCCGCCCACCGCCGGCCAGAACGCGCCGCCGATCCGGTTGCCGCGGTGATGCCGCAGAAACGGCGCGCCCACCCGCGGAGCAAAGCCCCTGGCATGTGCGGCCGCCGGCGCGGCCGGCAGCGGCGCGGCTCCCGACCGGGCAAAGGTCTTATCCGCGCCAAAGCTGAGCGCCAACAGGCTGAGAGACGCGATCAACGCGCCATGCATTTTATGCGTCATGGCAGATACCAATTTATGTGTTGGAACGGCATTTTAAGTAACGCTAGGCCGGGACTTTGACGCCCGCAAACGCATAATTAATGTTTGATTAAGATGTAATGTTAACGGCGCTGGAACCCGTCGATCGTCATCTGCGACATGCCGGCCACTATATCGTGATTGCACGTTGCGGTAGTACGGTGACGGTGGCATGGCGATGGAGAGCTACACGGATGGGAGACGAGAAAAAGGACGAGGACAAACCATTGGGTGTATGGAAATTCCTCAACAGCAGTTTCGCGTTATGGCTATTATCGGCAGTGTTCATTACGGGCGTTGGAAGCGCATTTGCCCAATGGCAGGCGCAGGTTGCGGAAGACCGGAAGAACAAAGAGCAGATCGAGCGCATCGATCTGGAGATCAGCTACAGGTTCGCGCAGCTGCTTGTTCAGCTCGATGATCTGAGGGCCTCGAAGCTTGGTGACGGTGAGAGAGCAAAGGAAGTGGCTCGGCTATATGACGGATTTCGAGAGCAATCGTCTTCGACGATTGGCTTCCTGTATCAGGATTACAAGGGCTGGGGAGTTCTCGCCTTGCAAGCTGAAGAGCGGCGACTTTTGTCCGGCGCGGAACGTGATCAGGTGGATAATACGATAGCGGCGTTGGCGATGAAGAAAAGCCTGGCCGAAGAGTCGCGATCGTCGAACCTGGAAGAGGCCGGGGCCAGCCTGCTTGGGTTGATGGCGCCTCGATGGAAGACGACGCGATTTGCATTCGTTGACTGTCCCGTACAGAAGCCGTTCTGCTGATCGCCGCAGTTCAACCTTTCATGGTACGCTGGTATTGTAGCGGACCGCTCCTTGTTTACGGCAATCGCGCGCGCCGGCGCTCTGACGTCATCGATTGGCCGGCTTCCGATTGCCGCGTTGCGCGGAATTGCCTGAACTGGAACGGCGCGGGATGCGGGCGACACTGCTTCGCAGCAATGTCTTCGCCGCCTGAGCCGCCACCGTCGCATAGCGCTGCTCGCCGTGGATCAGCATCATCACCATTGCGCCTTCGCTCAGCATCCAGATTTCCCGCGCGCGCTGACGCGGCCGGCTTGCTCCGGCACGCCTGAGCACATCGGCAAGGTGACCCTCGAGCAGCGCCTTGTGCCGGCGGGCGATCAGGCGGGCGGGGTGGCCGGGCAGGTCGGCCAGTTCCACCACGAGGCGGGTAAACCCCGATCCGGCCCAGCGCGGCTGGGCGGACCAGGCCGCGAGGTCCTTGAAGAAACCATCGACGATGGCGGACGGCGAACCCGACAGCTTGTCTCCGAACGTCTTGAAAGCCGTCAGCGCCAGCTCGGCCTGGGTCTGCAGCATGCAGGCGAGCAACTCGTCCTTGCTTTTGAAGTGGTAGTACAGGCTGCGCTTGGTGATCGGCGTCGCGGCCGCGATTTCGTCGATGCTCACCCGCGAATAGCCTTTGCGGCGAAAGAGCCTGTAGGCGCTGTCGAGAATTTTTTCTCGCGTACGCTGCGCGGACCGCGGCATGGCGCCTCCGGAAGGTATACTGCCTAGTGAGTTTACAGCTCCGGGCTTTCGCGTCCAGAATGCTCGAAAGACTTTTGCACGCCGAAGGTTCGACGCACTCCTCGATCACCGCCTGGTCCGTTACCTGGAATTGATACGCTGGAGGGACCATCTTTGACCCGCTGGTATTTTGAAGACGCCGAAGTCGGCAAGAAGCTTACGTCCGGCCCGTATTTCGTAGCGAAGGACGAAATCGTCGAGTTCGCCAAAAAGTACGACCCGCAGCCCTTCCACATCGATGAGGAAGCTGCTGCGCGTTCGGTTTTTGCCGGACTGACGGCGTCGGGCGCCCATACGTTCGAGATACTTATATCGTTGCTGGTCAGGTCCGAGCCTTCGCTCCGTGTCATGGCGGCGCTCGGCTGGGATGAACTCGGGCTGCCGATCGCGGTGCGTCCGGGAGACGGACTTGATCTTGAAGTGACCGTTCTGGAGAAGCGCGAATCGAAGTCGAACCCCGACAGGGGCATCGTCCGCACCCGGATCCAGTTGCGCAATCAAAAACGCGAAATCGTGTTGCAATGCCTCAACACTGTCCTCGTCGCGCGCCGGCCGGAAGCGAAAGCATCGGCCTGAGACGATAGGTACGTTCGGCGCGCCGGCGGTTCGGTACGCCGGCGCGGCCGGGGGAGGAATACGCCATGTTGGAGGGAGCCGTGCTGGATCAATCCGATCCTTACGTGCTGGGCGGAACGCAAACCGAGCAGCAGCGTCTGCTGGCTCAAGCTTCCGATTTCGAAGCTCAATCGGCCTGGCTGCTGGACAGGATCGGCATTCAACCCGGTTGGCGCGCCGCCGATATCGGCTGCGGCCCGATTGGCATTCTGGATCTTCTGTCCGAACGGGTGGGCAAGGAAGGTTCGGTTGTCGGACTGGAAAGAGAGAAGCGATTTGTCGATGTGGCGCGCTCCGAGGTCGCTTTACGCGGCCTCGGTAACGTGGAGATCGTGCAGGCCGATGCGTTGAATACGGGCTTGCAGGAAGCGAGCTTCGACCTCGTGCACGAGCGGCTCGTCATGATCAACGTTCCGGCGCGCGAGGCACTCCTGCAGGAGATGATCTCGCTTCTGCGTCCGGGCGGCACCATCCTGCTCGAAGACGTCGACGACATCTCCTATACCTGTGTTCCGCCTCACCCCTCGTGGACTGTCCTGCTCGACGCCTTTCACACAGCCTTTCATGCCAACGGCGGCAATGCGTATATCGGCCGGGAGCTTCCCGGATACCTGCGCGACGCGGGCATCAGGAACGTGCAGGTCAAGGTCCATGCGGGTACGGTCAATCCACGCGAATACCGGCAAACGCACCTGCTGTCCCTGCTCGACGTGATGCATGACAAGATGGTGGGTTCCGGTGTTTTGACCGAGCAGCAACTGACCGACCACCGGGAAGGTCTCATCGCTCACTTGAAGAATCCCGGCACGCTGTTGATCGACAAGCTGCTGGTTCAGGCGTGGGGGCAAAAATAGGGACCTGGCCGATTCACTTTCCGTCATGGCCGGTCCCGGCCATCCACGTCTTTTCTTGCGTCAGCGTTGTCCAGACGTGGATGCCCGGCACAAGGCCGGGCATGACGAACCGAATAGGCGAGACTCAATTTCATTCGACGTTTTTCCGGCCAAACTCTGAGAACGCATTAGCGAGAACCCGGAAACATTGGCTGCTTTTTCGGCCGAGCTCTCAGGAACGAATGAAGGCGAGCAGGTCGGCGTTGATCCGGTCGGCATGCGTGGTAGGCATTCCGTGCGGCAGGCCGGGATAGGACTTGAGCGTTCCGTGCTTCAGGAGCTTGACCGATCTCGCACCGGTGGTCGAGAACGGACAAATCTGGTCGTCCTCGCCGTGCATGACGAGGACCGGAACGTCGATGATCGCCAGATCGTCGTAAAACTCGGTCTCGGACAGAACCCGGATGCATTCATATTGCGCCTGGATGCTTCCCATCATTCCCTGCCGCCACCAGTTCTCCCGAATTCCCTCGGATATCGCCGCGCCAGGCCGGTTGAATCCGTAAAACGGCATCGTGATGTCCTTGTAGAACTGGGAACGATGGTTTGCGGTTCCGTCGCGAAGGCCGTCGACGACTTGCTTCGGAACGCCATCGGGATTCCTCTCTGTCTTCATGAACAAGGGAGGAATTGCGCTGATCAGCACGGCCTTTTTAACACGGCCCTTGCCGTGCCTCGCGACATAACGCGTTACTTCTCCGCCGCCCGTTGAATGGCCGATGTGGACGGCGTCCTTGAGATCGAGCTTTTTGACGACCTCGTACGCATCGTCCGCGTAGGTATCCATATCGTGACCGGTGGCAGTCTGGGTCGAGCGGCCGTGGCCACGGCGATCGTGAGCGATCACGCGATAGCCCTTGCCCAGGAAGAACATCATTTGAGCGTCCCAGTCGTCGGCCGACAGCGGCCATCCGTGATGAAAAAAGATCGGCTCTCCCGTGCCCCAGTCCTTGTAGAAGATTTCCGTGCCGTCCTTCGTAGTGACAGTGCCCATCGCTTTATTCCTGTGTTGTGAAAGGTCTGACGCGTGCTGCGCGTCCCGGCGCGACAACATCGGTCAATCGTTCATGGTGTTTTTTTGCTTGCCGGCCGATGGCGCTGGTGGCGATGGTCAACGGTGATTTCGGTACCTCGTCGCCCTGATGGCCGCCGGTTGGCGAGAGACAGTCCACCCTCGATATTGCCGAATAGCAATACATAATCTCGGCATTGAAGTTCAGACCGCACTGTCATGGAGGTTGCCAGGAGCGTGGGCTACGCCTTCCGCGCAAACTTCGCTCGACTCCCGCTGCGGAAAACTCCGGTATGCATGTCCGCACCGGCAGCTTCACCCTCCGCGCCTTTCGCGGGAACGACGCCTGAGGCGTTCGTTCGCCATCAGCTGCAACCTTGTACTGCACGCCAACGCCGCATAGGCTCAGGTAGAAAGACACGGGGGGAATCGTCATGCGCGGGCTTGACCCGCGCATCCATCATCTTCGCAAGAAGCGTTCTTCCGAAGATGATGGATTGCCGGGTCAAGCCCGGCAATGACGAATGGAAAAGCCTCCGGACATCGAGAGTTATCAATCAAGAAACGGACATCCCCGCCGATGCAGTCCGCCGAGCGGCGCCCATTCCCCCACCGCCGGGGCCTGATCATCGTCGCGACATTGGCCACCGCCTATGTCGCCAGCCATTTCTTTCGCGCCTCCAACGTCACCATCGGCCTCGATCTGATGCGCGATCTTTCGATCGGGCCGGAAGCGCTGGGCGCACTGACCGGCGCCTTCTTCTTCGGCTTCGCCGCCACGCAGATCCCGTGCGGCTTCCTGTTCGACCATTTCGGTCCGCGCCGCACCGTGGCCGGCATGCTGATCGTCGCCACCATCGGCGGCGCCATCTTTACGCTGGCGCCGGGCTGGCCGGTCCTGCTCACCGGCCGTGTGCTGATGGGTTCGGGCTTCGGGGTCATGCTGATCGGCAGCATGGTGGTGATCTCGCGCTGGTTTGCGCCGGACCGCTTCTCCACGCTCACCGCCATGGTGATGTCGATCGGCCTGCTCGGCAATTTGCTCGCCACCACGCCGCTGGCGTGGGCGTCGCAGGCGGTCGGCTGGCGCAGCGTGTTCGGCCTGGCCGTCGTCTTCACCGCACTCGCCGCCGTCGCGGTCTGGCTGGTGGTGCGCGATGCGCCGTCCGGCCATCCGTTTCTGGCCCGCACTGCGGAGCCGCCGCGCCAGATGCTGCAGGGCCTGATGGAGGTGCTGCGCAATCCTCTGCTGCGGCCGATCCTGGCGCTGAATTTTACCAACTATGCCTGCACCTTCACGGTGCAGGGCCTGTGGGGCGGGCCGTTCCTGCGCGAGGTGCATGGCCTGAGCGCGATCGAAGCCGGCAACGTACTGCTGGTCGCCGTCATTGCCTATCAGTGCGGCATACTCACCTTCGGTCCGCTCGACCGACTGCTCGACACTCGCAAATGGATCGCCGCGAGCGGCACGCTGATGGTCATCTGTATCCTTGCCACGCTGGCGCTGGCGTCGCGCCCGCCGGTCTGGCTTCCGGTCGGCGCCGTCATCGGCATCGGCTTCTTCTCGGCCTCCTCAACCATGGTGATGACGCACGGCCGCGGCACCATTCCGGACCGGCTGATCGGGCGCGGCATCGCCACCATCAACACCTTCGTGATGCTCGGCGTCGCCTGCATGCAGACGCTGTCCGGCGTCATCATCGGCGCGTTCGAGCGGCTTCCCGACGGCGCCCGCTCCGAGACCGCTTACCGCGCGCTGTTCGGCGTGCTCGCGGTGGTGCTGATAACAGCGGTTGCGATCTACAGCCGTTCGAGGGACGTGAAGCCCAGCGACGAGATGCGGGCAAGGCAGGCGCTTGCAGCTTGAGCTTCTGTTATCGCGACACGGAGACTGTGTCGCCGATATCGAAAGCCATCAAATCTTCGCCCACCGCCAGCGGGCCGCTATAGGTCTCGCGCGTTTCAGCGACGATGTTGTCGATGGTCGGCGCAGGTACGTGCGGGCCACCGATCAGGACCAGGTGCGTGTAGACGGCAAGCTTCGGCCTGGTCTGCGCGAACACGCGGCCGGCCTCGCGGGGCGTGGTATGATGTCCGATGATCCGCTGCACCGCCGCTTCCTTCATGAGCTCCGGCCGCGCGCTCGCGACTTCATGCACCAGCAGGTCGGCGCCGGCACCATATTTGATGACGTTTGCGTTGTAGCGCGTATCGCTTGACAGCACCGCGACGCGGCCGCCGTATTCGAAACGATACCCGTAGCAAGGCTTGATGACATCGCCGTGGTCGACCTCGAAGGCGATTACCTTCACGCCATCCTTTTCATAAACGACGCCGTCGGAATCGAATTCGGTTACGTCGGTTGCAATCCCGGACAGCGGAAATTTCTCGTCCGCATGGCGGATTTTGATGTCGTCCGCATAGGCGCGCTCCAGGTTCTCCATCAGACGCTTCGCCCCTGTCGGGCCGATGACCCGATAGGGCGTCGTGCGCCCGCCGAAATGGGACGACAGCCAGCCGGTGAGCCACACATCCGGCACGCCCGAGGTGTGGTCGGAGTGGTAGTGCGTGAGAAACTGCACGTCGATCCGGCCGAGCGGCACGTTGAGTTGCGCAAGCCGGATCACCGCGCCGCGCCCGGCATCGATCAGGAATTTCGCGTTGCCGGCTTCAACCAGCGTGCAGGGGCCGAAGCGGTCGGGGTTCGGGATCGGCGTGCCGGTCCCGAGCAGCGTGACGCGAAAGCCAGGTGTCATTGACTGATCTTGATCCCGGCGTCGGCGATCACCTTGGTCCAGCGCGCGGTCTCGTTGCGCACCAGGGTGCCGAACTGCTCTTGTGTGCCGCCGCCCGGATCGGTCCCGAGCTTGGCCAGCGTCTCGCGCACCTTGTCGCTCTTGAGCGCCTTGTTGACCGCTTCGTTCAGCCGTGCGGCAATTTCGGGCGGCGTGCCGGCCTTCACCAGAAGTCCGGCCCAATCTTCGGACGTCAATTGCGGGTAGCCTTCCTCCGCGATGGTCGGGACACCCTTCAGGGCATCGAGCCGTTTGTGACCGACTACCGCCAGCGCCCTGAGCTCGCCGTTGTTGATGAGCTGCACCACCGGGGGAACGCTGATGAACTGATAGGTGTTCACGCCGCTGATAAGATCGCCGATGGCCTGCGGGAATTGTGCGTAGGGCACATGGATGGCGTCGACGCCGGCCTCATGCTTGAACATTTCGCCGATCAGATGCGCCGGCGTGCCGTAACCGCCGGACGAGAAGGTGTACTTGCCGGGCTCCTTCTTGCAGTAGGCGATCAGTTCGGCCACCGAGTGTACCGGGACTTTCGGATTGACCACCAGCACATTGTAGCCGGTCGCGACATGGATCAGCGGCGCGAAGTCCCGCTCGATCTTGAATGGTGCGTTGGGAAGCAGCGCCGGCACCGCGGTGATCGGGGCCGTGACCGAGAACAGGGTGTGGCCGTCGGCCGGCGCCTTCAGCGCCTCCATGGCGCCGATCGTCATCACGCCTCCGGGCTTGTTCTCGACGATGACCTTCCAGCCTTCGCCGTCCGACAAAGCCTGGGCGACGACGCGCGCCAGGATGTCGGGCGGGGTGCTGACCGAATACGGCACCACGATGCGGATGATGCCGGACGGAAATGACTGCGCCCGCGCCGGATCACAGGCAGCGATGCCAAGTGCTGCCGCCGAAACGCCCTTCAGGAATGCTCGCCTGTCCATGGTGCTTCTCCCAGGTCCACGCTCCGGCTTTGGAGCATGCAACAAAGGCTAGTGCAGCTCTTCATCATGGAATACTATCATTATAGCATCACATCATAACAGAACGGAATGACCGCCGTGCCGTGGAACGACCGTACCAAACGCCGTTTGAAGCTGCGCGACCTCGACATCCTGATGGCGGTGCTCGAAACCGGCAGCATGGGCAAGGCCGCCAATCGGCTCAATATTTCGCAACCGGCCGTCTCGAAGGCGATCGTCGAACTCGAGGACGCGCTCGGCGTCCGGCTGCTCGACCGCAGCCGGAGCGGCGTGATTCCGACGGCTTACGGCGAGGCGCTCGGCAAGCGCGGCATCGCGATCTTCAACGATCTCCGGCAAGGCGTGCAGGATATCGACTTTCTCTCCGACCCGACCAGGGGCGAAGTGCGTCTGGGTACGACCGATCCGCTGGTGGTCGCCGTCATCACGCCCGCGATCGATCGCATGTCGCGCCGCCATCCCGGCATGACCTTTCGTCTGGTCACGGGCGATTCGTCGACGCTCTACCGCGATGTGCTTGAGCGCGACATCGAATTCGCGGTTTGCCGCATGATCGGCCGGATGCCGGAGGAACTGGCCGCTGAAGTCATCCTCCATGATTCGCTTGCGGTGATGACCGTCGCGACCAACCCGCTGGCGCGCCGGCGAAAGCTCACGCTCGGCGAACTCGTGGACAAGCCATGGACGCTTTTCCCGCCCGATAGTTTTTTCGGCACCGTCATTGCGGATGCCTTTCGGGCGAACGGATATGAGCCGCCGCAGGCGACCGCGACCAGCCTGTCTTTCAATATGCAGATGGAGCTGCTGGCTACGGGGCGCTTTCTGACGGTTCTTCCCGGGTTCATGCTCAATATTCAGGGGCGCAATCCGCCGCTGAAGGGATTGCCTGTCGCGCTGAACAACTCGCCAACCCCGGTCGGAATCATCACCTTGAAAAACCGCACACTGACGCCGCCGGCGCAGCTTCTGATCGAACATGTCCGGACCCTGGCGAAGGGATTGGCGAGGCCGATTGTGAGATAAGTTGATGTGCCCGGCAATGCCACGCGTATTTCTTGACCGCTTGCCCCACCGCAGAGCAGAACACCCAATGAGAGACCAGGGCATGATGGTTTTAAGTCGAGTCGACGTGACGCGCAGTTCACCTCTCCCCGCAGGCCCGCAGGGCAGAGATCAGCCGGTCGGAAGCTTGCCGGTGTAAACCGCCAATTGAGCCTCGTATGCCCGCTTGTAGGCGGGCCGCGCTTCGCCGCGGGCGACATAGGCGGAGAGGTTCGGATATTCGTCCAGAATGCCCGATGGTTTCAACCTGAGCAGCACCGACACCATCATCAGGTCGCCCGCGCTGAACGCATGATCGAGCCAGTCGGCATCGCCCAGGCGAGCCGAAAGTTGCTTCAACCGGTCGCGGACGCGATCCTCGACCAGAGGCAGGCGCTCCTTGCTCCAGGGCTTGTCGCCTTCAAGGAGCCTGGCGTTTCCAAGTTCAAGGATCGGCGGCTCCATTGTGCTGAGCGCGGCAAACATCCATGTGATCGCGCGCGCCCGCGCGTCGGCATCGTCCGGCAACAGGCCCACATGGCGCTCGGCGATATGGAATACGATCGCTCCCGTCTCGAACAGGGCGAGATCGCCTTCTTCGTAGGTCGGAATCTGCCCGAAAGGATGAAGCGCCAGATGGGCGGGTTCCTTCATCGCCCTGAACGAAACAGGACGAACCTCGTAGGGTTGGCCTGCTTCTTCCAGCGCCCAGCGAACGCGCGTATCACGCGCCAGTCCCTTGCCGCCATCGGGTGACCGTTCAAAGGCGGTAATGGTGATGGCCATCGTGAGGCTCCTTCCTGGCGAAACCATCGGCTCTGGCAGTCAGACCTTTGCAAACTCAAATTCCATCTGATTTGACATCGTGATTCAAGCGCGGAGGACCTGCCGATGCCTTGCAGGCGCTGCTCACCGGTGCCGGGCGGGCGTCAGACCAGAACGTCGGTGCCGTGTCCGACGATGTGGCGCAGCAGATCGCTGCTGCCGTCGCCGTTGAAATCGCCGACAACCCACTTGTTGTCGCTGCCGACGCCGGCCGGCGTCCAGGTCCCGTCGCGAACGAAGCTGGAGCCATTCGACAGGAACACGTCGGAAGTCCCCGCCAGGTAGCGGAAGATGTCGGCCTTGCCGTCGCCGTTGAAGTCGCCGACGTGCCAGGTGTTGTCGATGCCGATGCCGGCCGGCGTCCAGCTCCCGTCATGCACGAAGCTGGAGCCGTTCGACAGGAACACGTCGGCGCTGGAGGTCCCTCCGAGATAACGGAAGATGTCGTCCTTGCCGTCGCCGTTGAAATCGCCGACGTACCAGGTGTTGTCGCTGCCGATGCCGGCGGGCGTCCAGCTCTGGTCGTGCACGAAGCTCGTGCCGTTCGACAGGAACATGTCGGCGCCCGATGTTCCGCCGAGATAGCGGAAGATGTCGGCCCTGCCGTCGCCGTTGAAGTCGCCGACATACCATTTATTGTTGCTGCCGATGCCGGCGGGCGTCCAGATCCCGTCGCGAACGAACGAACTTCCGTTCGACAGGAACACGTCGGAGGTCCCCGCCAGATAGCGGAAGATGTCGGCTTTGCCGTCGCCGTTGAAGTCGCCGACGTGCCAGGTGTTGTCGACGCCGATGCCGGCGGGCGTCCAGCTCTGGTCATGCACAAAGTTGGATCCATTCGACAGGAACATGTCCGCCCCGGAGGTCCCCGCCAGATAGCGGAAGATGTCGGCCTTGCCGTCGCCATTGAAATCGCCGACGTGCCAGGCGTCGTCGCTGCCGAAACCGGCCGGCGTCCAGATCGCCGGCTGCGCGAAGGATGCCTTCAAGGGTCCAAATACGAAATCGTCGGCGTTTAGAGCAGATTTTTGCACGTGCTGCAGCGTGACGGCGTCGCCACCTCCGAGATCGATCCGCGCGTCCGCGCCGATTTGCGTGGTATGGGCAAGCACGTCGCGCAGCTTGATGGCGAATGCCGTCAGGTCGATCCTGTCGTCGGTGTTCGCGCCCGCAATGAAGTCGGTGATCGTATCGGCGCCCGAGCCGGGTGCGAATACAAAGCGGTCGTCGCCCGTGCCGCCCGTAAGCGTGTCGTTGCCTCTGCCGCCATAAATATGGTCGGCGCCTTCTTCGCCATCGACAAAATCGTCGCCCGCTTCGAGACCGTCGTCCGATCCATCGACGAGCCCATCGCCGTAGAGAAAGTCATCGCCGGCGCCGCCGTACACGACGTCGGATTGCCGGCCACCGACGATGGTGTCGTTGCCTGCTTCGCCATAAAGATGATCGGTGCCCTGGTTGCCGTGAATGATGTCGTTGCCGTCGCCGCCATAAATGACGTCGCCGCTCATCGCGTCGTCCGTCGCGGCAAAAAGCTTTCCGTCGGCAGCCCGGCTGTTGCCGTAGAGAATATCGTCGCCGCCCAGGCCGTAGATGGTGTCGGCGCCGCCAAACCCTTCGATCAGTTCCGGGCCTGACGTGCCGGTAAGCGTGTCATTCCCTGGACCGCCGACAAGGGCATTATCGGCCACGACAAAAACCGTGCTGCGCACGCTGGAAGGCGAAATCAATCCGTCCGCCACCTTGATCGTGCCGGCTTCGGTGCCGTCCGATTTCCACAGCCCATTGCCGTTGTTGTCAGCTGCTCCGAAGAACAGAGTCCCGCCGACATCGACAAGATTGTATGGATTGGAATCTCCCGATCCGTTGATATCCTTGACCATGGCGGTGCCGACGGCGGTGCCATCGGATCTCCAGAGTTCAACGCCGTGAACCCCGTCGGTCGCGGTAAAATAAAGCAGGCTTCCGACGGCAACCATGTTTTCAAAGAAGGCAACGGAGTCTCCCGTCGGGTTGATGTCCTTGACCAGAACAGTGCCGGCGGCAGTCCCATCGGACTTCCACAGTTCAATCCCGGCATCGGAATGGTCGGAACTGCTAGCGAAGAAAAACAGGGTGCCGCTGACATTGATCAAATTTTCGACGTGATAGACGCCGCGATCTCCGAAGTCCTTGACGATCATCGTCCCTTGCGCCGTGCCGTTAGACTTCCAAAGCGCGACATCGAATACGACGCCTGTCTGCGCGTCAAAGAACAGCGTCCCATTCACATCGGTCAGATCCAAGGGGTTAAAAGCTTTGGGGCCGCTTCCGCCATCCTGGACGGCAACCGTCGTGCCGGATGTCCCACCGGATTTCCACAGCTCCAAATTGTGTGTGCTATCGCTCGCCGAGAAGAACAGGTTTCCTTGAAACGGGGTGAATTCCCCTAATGTATCTACGGCCTTGACCAGCACCGTACCTGCGGAGGTCCCGTTGGATTTCCACAACGCCGTGCTGTGCGCGCCGTCATTGACATCGACGAAAAGCGTGCCGTTTACGCTGGTAATGTCGTTCAGCTCGCTTGCGGAAAAAGAATCGCTGGACGGATTGATGTCCTTGAGCATCCCGGTGCCCGCGACCGTGCCGTCGGAGGCCCAAAGCTCATAGCCGTGCGTGCCGTCATTGGCGATGTAGAACAGGGTGTTGCCGGCGACCGTCAAAAGCCGCGCGTCGGGGCTTGCCGTACCGGGTACGCTATCGGCCACCAAAACGGTGCCGGTTTCGGTACCATCCGAGCGCCAAAGTTCTATTCCGTGCGTGCCATCGTTCGCCAGGAAAAACAGCTTGCCGTTCACGCTTGTCAGGAGGCTGGGACTGGAACTGTCCGTCGGATTGATGTCTTTGACGAGGCGCGTGCCCTCGACGGTACCGTCCGTGACCCAGAGTTCGAAGCCAAGCGAATCGCTGAGTCGACTAAAATAGACCGACGGCATCTGCAACCTCCGCGGATCAGCAGGATGTCTATTGAACTAGTGTGCGTGCGGCTTTCGGTCGTCACCGCGCTGGGACCTGGATCGATCCGACAGGCGCAAATATTGGCGCATTCCCAAAATAATACGCGTTAAAGTTGCATTAACCGCCGCGAGAGTCAATACATTACGCAGAGTTCGTCATCGCGCGTATGCGCACGACTCATTGGCGCATCCGGGCTACGCTTGCTACGCTTTCCTGGGTGACCAGCCATACGCCTTGGCGCAGGCGCCGCCCATCAGCATGGCGCGCTCGGTGTTGCTCAGGCGATCGGTCTCAAGAAACGGCCTGACGGCCTGCTCATAGTTCACGACCGCGAATGCGCGCGTCCAGTCCGTACCCCACAGGCAGCGATCGAAACCCCAGGCGTCGAACACGCGGGCGAGCGGCTCCCAGATGTCCGGATACGGATACGGCTCCCGTGACAGCGTGCAGGCGCCGCTGACCTTGATCACGCAATTCGGGCGCCTGGCGAGTTCAAGCACTTTGGCAAGGTCGGTCCAGGGCTGTGGCGGCGCGGGCGGGGTGCGCGGCTGCAGGATGCCGAGATGATCGATGATGAAACGCGTTTCGGGGTGGCGGTCGATCAGCGCGGTGCCGGCGTCAAGGTTGTCCCAGCACAGGATGTTGACCGGGAAATCGTGCTGCACCGCCGCGCGCGCGATCCGGCCGAGGCCCGGATGGTCCGGGCCGCGCTTGTTTTCTTTGGTCAGCATGATGCGGATGCCGACTGTGCCGGGCGTCTTCTTCCAGTCGGCCACAATATCGGCTACCGCCGGGTCATCCGGATCGACCGGCTTCACGATAGCGAGCCGTCCCGGATGGGCCTTTGCCACTTCGACCGCATAGCTGGCGTCGTACTGGTACATCGAAAAGGCGGAGATGAAGATCGCGCCGTCGACGCCGACCTTGTCCATCGCCGCCACCATCTCGTCACCGGTGACATGATCGGGCCAGTTCGGCACGCTAGCCCAAGGCCGCTTCGGCGTGTTCGCTTCATAGGCGTGGACCTGGGAATCGATAATCGTCATCGTCAGGCGACTTCCTCAATCGCCTTGCCGTTGACGCGGGTCTCGCCTTGCAAGTTGTCGACCGTCACATGCGTGTCGTACCAGGTGAGGCGCGGCCGGACCCCGAAGCGGGCGGTCAATTCCGCGATGCGGGCTTCCGTAAACCAGGCTTGCGCCGATTCACGGCTGTCCCAGAGATAAACCCCGCCGGTACCTGTTTCGCCATTCAGGTAGTCCTTTCGGATCAACCCTTTGCTGGCGAGGCCGCGATAGATCGGCGCGGTCGATGTGCCGCCTTTCACCGCCAGTTCTTCGGTGCGTTTCGGCAAATCGAACTGAACGACAACGATGCAATTGGGCATGAATGGCTCCTCACAACAGGCCGACAATGATACGTCGAATTCGGCGCCACGGTCAAAACCGGCCTTGCGGCCGCCTTGCAGGCGCTGCTTGCCGGTGCCACACTTGCCGTCAAATCCGACAGTAAAGACCGGACACACGGGCATCCGGACGGGTGAGGAACGATGAAGCTCGCCGCAAACCTGTTGGCCGCGTTGCTGGTGCTGCTCACAGCGCACACTGCATCGGCGCAATCGCCCTATCCGAACCGGCCGGTGAAAATCCTGGTCGGTTTTACGCCCGGCACCGCGCCGGATCTGGCGGCGCGCATTCTTGCCGACCGGTTTTCCGAAGTCTGGGGCACGCCGTTCGTGGTCGAGGACGTTCCCGGCGCCGGCAGCAACGTCGCCACCGATCGCGTCGCCAAGGCGGCCGCCGACGGCACTACGCTGCTGATGGGCGGCAACCCCTCGCTGGTCATCAATCCGAGCCTCTATGAGAAACTGCCATTCGATCCCGTGAAGGACTTCGCGCCGATCTCGCAGGTATTCATCGCGGCGAACGTGCTCGCCGTTCCAATGGAGTCGCCGGTCAGGACCGTGGCGGATCTGGTGGCGCTCGCCAGGGCGCAGCCCGGCAAGCTCTCTTATGCCCATGCCGGCGTCGGCACCTCGCAGCATCTCGGCGCCGAACTGTTCAAATACATGGCGCAGGTCGATATCGCAGCGGTGCCCTATCGCGGCAGCACGGCGTTGATGCCGGACCTGCTCGCCGGCCGCATCAACATGTCGTTCGCCAATATCGTGAACGTGCTGCCGCTGGCGCGCGAAGGCAAATTGCGTGCGCTGGCCATCACCTCGCGCAAGCGCTCAGCGCTGGCGCCGGACTTGCCGACCATGGCGGAATCCGGCTTCCCCGGTTTCGAGGCTGTGCCGTGGTTCGGCCTGCTGGCGCCGGCCGGCACGCCGCAGGAGGTTGTCGATAAATTGCACAGCGAGACCGTCAAAACCCTGGCGATGCCTGAGGTGCGCCGGAAGTTCGACGAACTCGGGCTGGAGCCGATCGGCAACACGCCGGCCGAGTTTGCGGCGATCATCAGGAAAGAAACGCCGGAATGGGCCAAGGTGATCAAGGACGCCGGCATCAAGCTCGGCAACTAGTCAACCGTCGTCCCCGCGAAGCGGGGGGCATGCACATCTTTCCGGGTCACACACTCAGCCGTCATCCTGAGGAGCCGCGCATTTGCGCGGCGTCTCGAAGGACGGCCTCAAGCGCGCTGGTGGCCCATCCTTCGAGGCTCGCCGTGAAGAACGGCGAGCACCTCAGGACGACGGCGGCGTTATGCGGCCATCAGCAAGACTGGCGGCAGATGTGTGCGTGCCCTGGCGCCTTCGCGGGGACGACGGGTGTGTTGCACGCGCTACTGCAGCCGAACCGGCAGGTTGAGCGGGCCGCGGAAACCGAATCCGTGCCAGCGCACGCGCGCAGGGTCCGGCAAGCTCATATTGGGGAAGCGCTCGAACAGCATCGGCAGCAGGATGAGGCCGACGGTTCGCCGCGACAGTTGCGCGCCGGCGCAGTGATGCGGGCCGTTGCCGAAGGCCTGGTGAGGATTGGGCTCGCGCAGCGCGTTGAAATTCTCGCCATCTTCGAACACATCCTCGTCGCGGTTGGCCGAGGCCTGGATCGTCATCACGGTGTCGCCCTTCGGAATCAGGCAGCCACGAATCTCGGTGTCCTCCATCACCAGCCGTGAACTCGCCTGGATCGGCGCCACCCAGCGCACGCCTTCCTCGAAGGCGGCGCGCCATTTTTCGCCTGCGCGCACGGCCTCGAACTGATCCGGATTTGTGAGCAGGCCGTAGAGGATCGTCAGCAGGGCGTCGCGCGGCTCGTTGATGCCGCCGCCGATCGCGATCTTGACGTTGGCGATGATCTGGCTTTCCGGAATCGGATTCCTGGCGTTCACCATGAATGACAGCGCCGAGGAATCCGGCTCGGTTGCCACGCGTTCGGCGTTGGCGCGGATGCATCTGTCCATCTCGGCATTGGCGATGTCGGTCGCCTCGAACGGCCCCGGCGTCCAGCCGAAATTGCCGGCGCCGTCGATCAGCGTCTGCGACCATCGCTGCATGTCCGCATCGTCGGCGTCGGGAACGCCCATCGTATGGGCCAAAATCCGCGCCGCCACCGGTCCTGCGAGCGCGGGAAAAAGATCGACCACCTCATTGCGCGGCAGCCGGTCAAGATACTCGGCGGCCAGTTTCGCATACAGCGGCGCCCAGACGGCGTCGATCGTCTTCGGCATCAGCGCAGGCATCATCGCCATGCGTTCGGTGCGGTGCTCGTCGTGGTCCTTGCGCATCAGCGTGTCGACGAGGAAGGCGCGCTTCATCGGCGTGTTCGGGTCGTCGGACGAGAACAGCGCCGCATTGTCCTTTACGGCCTTGGTGTCGGCGGCCTTGGTGAGGAAGGTGCGGCCCACGGATTTGACCCGCAATACCGGTGCTTCGCGTCGCAGGCGCCGGTAGACCGGATAGGGATCGCGCGTGAGTTGCTCGATCGTGATGGTCTCGTCGAGGGGAGCCAGGCTTGATGTCATCGAAACTCGTCCTCGCGCATTGCGGCCGCCTTGCGTGCCGTGAAAAACACGTACAACAAATAGCAGTCGATCAAAATGGTGGCCGCCATGACGCTGTAGGCCCAGGGGCTTTCCGCCAAATTCAGCTCGATCAACACCCGAGACAGACCGAAGCCGACCACCCATGCATCGAAGCTCATGCAGATCCGGCGAAACGTCTCGGCATCCACCCGTCGCATCAGATAGGCGCCAAGCGGCACCCCAACCACGACGCTGGGAATAAACGTCAGCAGGATGTTCGCGCTTTCGGCTATGAACAGGCCAAGCTGGTAATACACGACGGCGGTTACACTGGACTCGGCGACGCGAACCAGCGCCAGACCGGCGCGAAACTCGTTTTTGACCAGGCCCTGATTGTTGAACAGCATCGCGAGCGGAGGGCCGGAGATGGTCGTTACCGAATACAGGATCCCCAGTCCGGTTCCGAACGGCAGACCGATCAGCCATGTCGACCGGATCGGCCTGCGCCAGCCGGCGGCCTGGATCAGGATGAGGGGCAGAATAACCGCGTAGGTGCCTAATTTGATCCAGCCAGGCTGAAGCGAAGCAAGAATAAGAGCTCCGATTGCGATTCCGGGCAGCAGCCCGATGAGAATGGGAAGCACCCTTCGCCATACCGCAGCAACGCCGTCCCGATTGATGAAGAGGACATACAGGTTGAGGAACACTTCGATCAGAACGACGGCGGGATTGAGGACCCGGTTGGCATAAAAAACCAGTGCGAGCGGCACGGTGAGCGACGAAAACCCATAGCCGATGGCGCCGTTGACGAAGGACGCAAACAAGGCGATCCCGCCAAGAACGATCAAGGCGGTATCAGGGGCGGGCATTTCCAGTTTCTCCCAACGGCCGGCAAGCGGTGCCGGCGCGCGCATTATAGCGCAACGGATCGCCGCGCCGGAAGGCGCGCATGCGCTGCACGAACTAACCCGTCAGCTTTGCAAGGCGTTGCTCCAGCCGAAGCCTGACGGCCGGCCATTCGCACTCGAGGATCGAGAAAACCACCGTATCGCGAATATGTCCGCTCCACGTGCGCGTGTCGCGACGGAGTACGCCCTCCTTGACTGCGCCGAGCTTTGCGACGGCAGCCTGGCTGCGCTCGTTGCGCATGTCGACCTTGAACTGCACGCGAACCGCGCCGCAGTCGAAGGCATGGCCCAGCATCAGAATTTTTGCTTCGGGGTTGACCGGGCCCGCCCGCATATCGGGACGCAGGAATGTCGCCCCGATCTCCACGCCGCCGTGCGTTGCCGACGCCATGAAGTAGGTCGAGGTTCCAACCACGTGGCCGTCCGACAAACGCCTGATAGCGTAGGGCAGCCGCTCGGTGCGTGACGCGAAGCAACTCGCCGACCAATATTCCTCGAAGCCCGCGCCCACCGGATTGACAAGCATGATCGACCACGATGCGGGGTCGCAATCGATCGCTGCGCGAATTTCCTCCTTGTGCCCGGGCATTAGCGGTTCCATCCGCACGAAGCGGCCCTCGAGCGGGTGAAAACCGATCTCCATCACTAAAAACCTCTTTTGGTCTTACGCGTGCGTGCTGCGACTTCACGTGCCGGCAACGGACAATATATCAATGCTCGAATTTCACGGCCGCCGTGTTGCCGCCGCTGATGATGACGGCGACGCGTTCTCCGGTCGCCGGTTTATAGGCGCCCGAACATATTGCCGAGAAGGCCGCGACGCCTCCCGGTTCGGCGACCACCCGCAATACGTCCCAGAGAACCTTCTGAGCATTCACGATCGCATCTTCGGTCACCAGCACCGTGCCATGCACATACTTGCTGGCGATCGGAAACACGCGGTCGCCGACCCTGCGGGGCGCCAGCGAGTCCGCCGCAACACCGCCGGCATCGGCATCGACCGGATGTCCGGCCTGCAGCGCTTCGGTCAGGGTAGGGGAGGCCAACGGTTCGACGCCGATGACCTTGACGCGTCCGGCATACCATGCGGCGACGCCCGCAATCAGCCCGCCGCCGCCCACGGAGACGAGAAGGGTGTCGATGCCGGGCGCCTGTTGCTCCAGCTCCATCCCGAGCGTGCCCTGTCCTAGCATGGTTTCATCCTGGTCGAATGCGTGCACGCGCAGCGCGCCGGATTGCTGCGCCCAGACCTCGCTTGCGGCGAGCGCATCGGCATAGCGGTCGCCTTCGACCACCAGGTTGGCGCCGTAGGTGCGGATACGCGCCAATTTGGCTGGCGAAGAGACCGTCGGGACAAAGATCTTCGCCGGCACGTTCAGCTTCATCGCGGCATAGGCGACGGCCGCGCCATGGTTGCCGCCTGAAGCCGCGACCACGCCGTTCGCTGGAATCTTCCGGGTCAGCAGGTTTGCGAAAGCGCCGCGGGCCTTGAAGGAACCCGAATGCTGTAAAAGCTCCAGCTTGAGCAGCAGCCTGTTCGTTTCCACCGCGAGTTCGGCGCCGTCGATCTCGATGACGGGGGTGCGGCGGACATACGGCCGGATCAGGTTCTCGTAACGGACGATCTCCGTCCGGCTCACCGTCTCGAATGCGTCCGGCATCGGCAATCCCGTGGTGTCCGCACCTCGTCCGGCGCGTCGCAGATCATGCAAGGAGCCATCGGCCTTTGTGGATATCGAACTTCACCGAGCCTTCGCCCCGCATTTTCAGCAGCAGCGACTGGCAGGCTTCCTCGTTCGCAATATTGGCGCGTTTCATGACCTCGTAGACCTTGAGCGGCTTCTCGCGCAGCGCGCTCAGGATGTTCTCTCGATCGTTCAGCATGAACAGACTCCTTGCCATCGCCGGCATATCCCAACCTGCTATGCCGCTTGACCGACTTAATCAAGGCAGCAAGTTACAAACGTCCAGTCGTCCCCGAAGGCGGGGACCCATAACCACCGATGTTTGCGGTTGAGCGCGGACGACGCGACATCGTGATTAAATACGAGCGACGGTGTGTATGGTCCCCGCCGGAGCCTGTCATCGGGCCGGCAATAAGCCGGACCCGTTGGCGGGGACGATAGGGTGTCATCCGGCGCAACCGAAGCGAGGACGGCCTATCCTCAATCGTACTGTTCCGGTTCCATCGCCCACTGCCACTGGTCGTGGCCGTGCGCGTAGTTGCGGTTGGTCTGCGCCGGATTGCGGTTGATCAACTGGCGCAGATACATCGGATGGGTGGCGCTGCGGACCTCGTGCTCGACCGTGAACAGGTGGCGGCCGCTTGCAAGATCGACGATGTCGCGGAAGCGGTACTGGTATTGATTGTCCTCGCTATAGATCAAATTGCGTTCGCCGAGCCGGCGATGCGGGCCGGAGAAGTCGGTGATGTACATCTGGACATGGTGGCCGTCATAGTCGGGCTGCGGCCGGTCGGTTTCGCGGAACTGGAAATGCTGGTCGCGGCCCATCTTCACATGTGCGACGGCGCCGTCGCCGTTCTTCAGTTTCGTCGGCACGCCCATGACCTCGGGATAGAAGTCGCAAATGCCTTGCGCGGTGCCGACCGGCACATCGAACTCGACATAGGGGATGCCGAGCGTGATGCGTCCGAAACGCGCGGCATCCGGCTCGTAGCAGCGCACGCGGTTGCCCCATGGGCAGGTCGCCTCGACGTAATCGTTGTGCTCGCGATACGTAAACGCGGTGCCCTCGAGCTTCTTGGCGACGGAGGCGAGCCGGGCGAGCAGGGCGTTGCGGCCCTCGATGACGATCCCGGTATGGCCGCGCAGCACCTGCGCCTCGCCGCTCGGCAGATGAAACTGGCTTCGGCCGACATTGACCCACATGTTGGTGTCGGACACCATCACATAGGGGTCGCGGGTCAGCCCGAGCCCGGTGACGTAGAACAGCGACGCCAGGCACTGGTCGGGCACCTGGACGTTGACGTGCTCGAAATGAATCGAGTTGCCGAGATCCTCGGCGGCGCGGTCGAATTGCTGGTTCATGCTGACGGCACCCTGTGCAAGGCGCAGAGCTTGTTGCCGTCGGGATCGCGCAAGTAGGCGATATAAAGTTTCATGCCGCTGCCTTCGCGTATCCCCGGCGGTTCTTCGCAGCTTTTGCCGCCATGGGCGATGCCGGCGGCGTGAAACGCGTCGGCGGCTTCGGCTGATTCCGCGGTAAAGCCGATGGTGCCGCCATTGGCAAAGGTCGCCGGCTTGCCGTCGATCGGTAGGGACACCGAGAAGGTTCCGGTCTTGCTTCGATAGAAGATGCGATGGCGGTCAACCCGCCCGGGCGGCACGCCGAGCGTGCCGAGCAGCGCGTCATAGAACGATTTTGCCTTATCGAGGTCGTTGGTCCCGATCATGACATGCGAAAACATCCTGCGGTTCTCCCCGATGCTTGTTGTCTTGTGCCCGACTTTTACGAAATCAACGCCGACGGCGCTAGGGGGATGCGCAGCGCGCATTCCCGTCATTGCGAGGAGCAGAGCGACGAAGCAATCCAGTGCTTTGAGGCCGCAAAGACTGGATTGCTTTGCTTCGCTCGCAATGACGGGGAGGGTCCCCGTGTCCCGGGCGCGATGCAGCGCTTCTTCAGCGTTGCTTCGCAGAACCGGGACCCCGGTTTCTTCGGTGCAAGCAACCGGGGCCCCGGCTCTGCAGCGCACCGCTTCGCAAGGGCTGCGCGCTGCGCTGCGTCCGGGGCACGAATGCCCTACGCCGCCAGTTGCTGTCCGATCGGCAAGGTCCTGATCCGTTTTCCGATCGCGGCGTAGATCGCGTTGGTCAGGGCCGGCGCGATCGGCGGTACGCCGGGCTCGCCGATTCCGCCGGGCGGCAGCGCGTAGTCGGCCGGCGTGATGTGCACGTTGGTCACCCCGGGCATTTCCGGCATGCGGGTGACTTCGTAGTCGTCGAAATTCGATTGCACGACCTTGCCGTCCCTGAAGGTGATCTGGGTCTTGGTTGCGAGACCGATGCCCATGATCACCGCGCCCTCGAGCTGGGAGCGAATACGGTCGGGATTGACATAATGGCCGCAATCGACCGCGACATCGACGCGCGGAATCGTCAGATTGCCCTTTTCGTCCACCGCGGCTTCGACCACGGCGGCGACATAGGTGACGAAGCTGCGATGCACGGCGATACCGAGACCGTGGCGCGGCGGCAGTTTGCGCCCCCATCCCGATTTCTCCGCCGCCAGTTCGACCACCCGGCGCAGACGTCCGGCGTCGATCGGATAGACCTTCGCGTCCTCGCCATAGTCCCAGAAATTCTCGACACTGGACACATCGACCAGGCGCGCCGGGCCGATCAGGTCGAGCAGATAGTCCTTCTGGTCCTTGCCCGCGGCGGCCGCCAGTTCGCCGGCAAAGGACTGGATCGCGAAGGCGTGGGAGATGTTGGAAACGGAGCGGTACCAGCCGATGCGGGTATGCGCCGGCGCCTCGCCGTTCTCGATGCGGATGTTGTCGACATGGAAGGGATTGTCGACCAGACCCATCCCGAGTTCGAGCGGCATTTCGCGTTTGGGATCGGGCTTGAACAGCGACAGGATGGTCGGAGCGGTGGAATTGTGCAGCCAGGCCACGGTCTTGCCGGATGCGTCGAGACCGCCCACCAGCCGCTCCAGCGAGACGGTATGGTAGAAGCCGTTATGGATGTCGTCCTCGCGGGTCCACACCACCTTGACCGGAACGCCGTTCATTTCCTTGGCGACGATGGCCGCCTCGACCGCGAAATCGGGTTTCGACTTGCGCCCGAAGCCGCCGCCGAGCAGCGTCACATTGACCTTCACCTTGTCGGAGGCAAGGCCGAGAACCTTGGCGCAGAGATCATGCGCGGCCTGCGGGCTTTGCACGCTGGTCCACACCTCGCACGCGCCGTCCTTGACCACGGCGGTGGCCGCGGGCGGCTCCATGGTCGCATGGGCGAGGTGGGGGATGTAGTATTCCGCCTCGATCTTCCTGGCGGCGCCGGCCATCGCGGTGTCGAGATCGCCGGCCTGGCGGACCACCAGCCCCGGCTTGCGCGCCGTCGCTTCCAGATCGGCGCGATAGGCCTTGGATTCGTAGACCGCATTCGGGCCGTCGTCCCAAACGATCTTGAGCGCTTCGCGGCCATTGATCGCCGCGTAGGTGTTGCTCGCCACCACGGCGATGCCGCCGAGCGGCAGGAACGCCGAGGGAATCTCGGGGCCTGGAATGAGCACCAGCTTTTCAACGCCGGGCACCGCCAGCGCCGCCTTCTCGTCGTAGGATTTTACTTTTCCGCCCAGTACCGGCGGACGCGCCACCACGGCGAATTTCATGCCCGGCAGAAACACGTCCTGGCCATAGACGGCGCGCCCCGTGGTGATGTCGAAGCCGTCGACGATATTGATCCCTTCCTTGCCGATATAGCGGAACTGGGAGGGATCCTTGAACTTCAAACTATCCACGGCCGGAACCGGCATCGCGGCAGCCTCAGCGCTCAATTCGCCATAGCCGAGCCTGGCCCCCGTCTTCCTGTTGACGACCTGGTGGTTTTTCGCCTCGACGTCGGCGAGCGAAACGTTCCAGCGTTTGGCGGCGGCGCCTTCCAGCATGGTGCGCGCCGCGGCGCCGCATTGGCGCATCGGCAGCATGAAATGCCGGGTCGAGCGCGACCCGTCGGTATCCTGGTTGCCGTATCTGACTTCATTGCCGGAAGCCTGAACGACTTTCACCCGCGCCCAATCGGCTTCCATTTCGTCGGCAACGATCAGCGGCATGCCGGTGCGCACGCCCTGTCCCATGTCGGAGCGGTGACAGACGATCGATACGGTCCCGTCATCGGCGATCGAAACAAACACGCGCGGATCGTTGACCCATCCGTGCGGCATGCCGTCCCGGCCGTACTTTGGCGGGTCGTCGGCCCACGCCTTATCGATCGGCGGCAGGCTGGCGGCGAGCACGAAGCTGCCCATGATGCCGGCGCCCTTCAGAAGGTCGCGGCGGCTGACGTTTTCGATTTGTGAATGTGTCATGTCACGTTCCCTTCGCGGCCTGGTGAATGGCGGCGCGGATGCGCTGGAACGTGCCGCAGCGGCAGATGTTGCCGTACATCGCCTCGTCGATATCGGCGTCGGTAGGACGCGGATTGCTCTTCAAAAGCGCCGCGGCCTGCATGATCTGGCCGGACTGGCAGTAGCCGCATTGCGGCACATTGAGATCCCGCCAGGCGATCTGCAGGGGATGGTTGCCCTGCGGATCGAGACCTTCAATCGTCGTGATCGATTTTCCGCTGACGTCGGACACCGGCGTCTGGCACGCGCGAACCGCCTCGCCATCGACATGAATGGTGCAGGCGCCGCAGGCGGCAACGCCGCATCCAAACTTGGTGCCGGTCATGCCCAGGATGTCGCGAAGATACCATAGCACCGGCGTCGAAGAATCTCCGTCGAAACTCTTCTCCTGCCCGTTCACACGCAGAGCGACCATCGTCTCCTCCATTGTGTTTTCACTAGCGGGTTGTGGTAGGCGCAAATCCTAACATCCGCGCGCGAAAAGGGCATGCGAAAAAACAATGCATTTGCGTATTTTTGGCGGAAGCAGCTTGATGAACCAGGTGCGGCCCAGCACAATAGGATGCAGGCGCGACTGCGCACCGGTTGGACGACACGCGGAGGGATAGAACAGTTGCAAGACCCGACCGCAGCCGCCGAGGATCGGGGTGCCTTGCGAAATACACTGATCTCCGCGGCGTGCCTCGGCATCGTCTGGCCCGGTGACGTCGTGCTTTACGTGGTGCTGCCGCTGTATGCTGCGGACTTCGGCCTCGACGCGCTGGCGGTCGGGCTGCTGCTGTCGATCAACCGCGTCGTTCGTATTCTCGGTTATGGTTGGGTTTCACCGCTCGCGCGCCGCTATGGCGCCAAAGCGCTTACCGCCACCGCATGCCTCGCGGCCGCCGCGTCGACTCTGGGCTACGGCCTGCTCGGCGGTTTTGTCCTCTTGTTTGCGGCGCGTGTGTTGTGGGGCGGCGCGTGGGGCGTCATCAATCTCATGATGAACGCCTACGCCTATGGCGACGGCCGCCACGCCGGCACCCGCGTCGGTCTTTCGCGCGCGGTCAGTAGCGTCGGTGCATTCCTCTCCCTCGTCTTTATCGGCCCGCTTTGCCTGAGCGTCGGGCCGCATCAGGCGTTTACGATCTATGGTCTCGTAGGCCTTGCGGCGTTCCCGCTTGCGCTGGCGCTTGCACCGACAGTCGCCGCAGCCAGCAACGTGCGGGCGCCGCGCCGCTGGATACCCTCGGATCTGAACATGCTGTTCTTCGTTCTGGCGCTTGCTGCGGATGGCGTGCTGGGGGCCACGGTATCGCTGCTTCTCTCCGCCTATATGCCCGCCGCGTCCGCGATCGTCGGCGCCAGTCTGCTGCTGGCCTTTCAACGCCTGGCCCACATCGTGCTGGCACTATTCAGTGGGCCGGTCGCGGACCGCATCGGCGCCGGCCGCCTGTTGTTGCCTTGCAGCCTGGTCGTAGCATTGGGCCTTGGCGCGATCGCGCTGGGCCACGTCTATGCCGGAACGATCACCGTGATCGTCGCGCGTGCGCTGCTGACGACCGTCAGTCCCGTGCTCGCGGCACAACGTTCGCCGGATCGTATCGGCGCGCTCGCATCCTTCGCGACATGGAGCGATGTCGGCCTTGCTACCGGCGCGTTCCTCGGAACCGTCGGTATCAGCGCGCTCGGGCTTGTGCCCACTTATGCCACCCTTGCCGTGCTCGTCGCCGCCATGGCGGTGTTCCATCATTGTCGCGCGGCGCATGTAACGACGTAGCTCCGGCCGTGCACCGGCCGCTACCTGATCGCCTTTCGCATCACATTTTCGATGTAGGCAGCCTTGGCGTCGGTATAAGCCTCGCGATCCGCCGGGTTTTCGACGGCAGCCCGTCTTTTGAGCTGCTCGTAAGTTCTGGCTTCCTCCGGATTAGCCCGCAAATAGTCCCTGAACGCCAGCCGCTGCCACATCTGGCCGTGCAGCTCCGTCACATGCAGATGGTGCGAGCGCCGGGGTCCAAAGGGCGGCATGCCCTTGACGAAGAACAGCCGATCCTGCTTCGGATTTTCGGCCCACCAGACGTAATCGAGTTGTCGAAGGCGTTCGACAAAGGACGCTTGCGCGTCCGCCAATGAGCGGACTGCGATCAGGATATCGATGATCGGCTTGGCCGACAGGTTCGGAACAGCCGTACTTCCGAAATGCTCAAGCCCCATGATCAAGGACGGATCGAGCGTTGCTCGCAACCGGTCGGCCTCCTGGTCGAACAGGGCCGGCCAGCGCGGATCGTAATCGACGATCTCAACCTCATCCATCGCCTTGGGCTCCATACCCCGGTCGCGCTTCGCCATCGACGCCATTGCATTACTATGCTCTTGGTTGCACAATCCAGGCACGCGCAAAAATTCCACAATCCCATCCAGAGGAAACGAATCGATGAAGCGATTGCTTGCTCTCGTTGCAGCCGGCGTCTGCGCCAACACGCTCTTGACCTTCGGGGCGCTCGCGCAAGCCGCGCCTGAAGTCACGCTGACGCGGTTCGCCGACTGCGGAACCCAGCAGGCGCCAACCGCGGTCAACGCGCGCTTCTCGGACACCTTTGCCTATGGCGACCTTAAAGTGCAGTTCGTCTTCTCCTGCTATCTCATCAAGCACGGCGACGACTACATGCTGTGGGATACCGGTCACGCGATGACGGCGCCCAACGTCGCGCCGAAGGTGAGCCTGGTCGATCAGCTCGCACAGCTCAAGCTCGAGCCCGACCAGATCAAATTTGTCGGCATCAGCCATTTCCACGCCGATCACACCGGCCAGGTCGCCTCGTTTCCGAAGGCGACGGTACTGATCGGCAAGGGCGACTGGGACGCGATCTCGGCCCCCACACCGGCGCAGGGCGTCAACGCGGCGCCCTTTGCCGCCTGGATCAAGGGCGAGGGCAAGGTCGAGCCGCTCGCCAACGACAAGGATGTGTTCGGCGACGGCAGCGTGATCGTGCTGAGCACGCCCGGACATACGCCGGGCCACCACAGCGTGCTGGTGAAGCTCGCGCAGACCGGTTCGGTGCTGATCAGCGGCGACGCCGTGCACTTCCGCGAGAATTACGACACGGGTGGCGTACCGTGGTTCAACTTCGACCGCGCGCAGACGCTGGCCTCGATCGACCGCATGAAGAAGATCGCGGCCAACGCCAAGGCGACGGTGATCATCCAGCACGACGCCCGCGACGTCGACAAGCTGCCGGCATTCCCGGCGTCGGCGAAGTAACGCAGGGCGTTGCGAGAGAGACGTTGGTCGGCGGAAGGCTCCGGCTCTGCAGCGCAGCACGCCGAAGCCGGCATGCTGCGCTACGTCCGGGGCGCAGTGGCTGAAGCCGGTGCTCGACAACAGCGCGCGCGGCTGCAAGACTGTCCTCACAACAAACCATGGAGGAAGCAATGAACCTCGATCGTCGCCAATTGGCGCTGCCGGTGCTTGCCTTTGGACTTCTTGGAATGGTCCCGGCCTTTGCCGCCGCGGATGAAGATGCCGTCGCAAAGAGTCTCGAAGCCTTCCGCGCGGCGCAATTCGCCGCCAATGCCGAGATACTCGCCACGCTTTGCGCGGCCGAGCTCAGCTACAGCCACTCCGATGCAAGGGTCGAGGACAAGACGGCCTTCATCGCCAATGCCACCAACGGAAAATCGAAGTGGTTGTCGCTGCAATACGAGGACCCCAAGATCCGCGTGGTCGGCGATGCCGCGATCGTGCGGTTTCACTGGATCGGTGAAAGCGAAACCGTCGCCGACGGCAAGAAGAGCGCCACCAATCTCCACATCCTGATGAACTGGCAAAAACAGGGCGCGGACTGGAAGCTGTTGTCGCGGGCATCGACCAAGCTCTGATCTCGTCTCGCATCGGACTGTCGGCGCGCGAATGCGCCGACGACCCTTTCGTGTCCCGGGCGCGATGCAGCGCTTCTTCAGCGCTGCTTCGCAGAACCGGGACCCCAGTTTCTTCGAGTCTCACGCAACCGGGGCCCCGGCTCAGCAGCGCACCACTCCGCAAGAGCTGCGCGCTGCGCTGCGTCCGGGGCACGAGAATCTCAGCGCGGCAGTCCACCGATCCACGCGACGATCGCTTCGACCACCGCGGCGGGTTGCTCCGGCAACAGCGCGTGGCTGGCATTCGGGATGACGACGATCGTCGCGCGCTCGCCGAACTCGTCCCTGATCTCGTTCATGACCGCGCGCGGCTTGAAAGGGTCGAGCGCCGCCTGCAGATCGAGCAGCGGTACCGTGCCGCCCGGCCACCACTCCGACTGTCTGGTGGCACGGCCGGCCGCGAACTGCGCCTCGTCCACTTCGGGATACCAGCCTTGCAGCCACACGCTGGCATCGCTGTCCGGCGCGAAGAAGGCGATGCGCAGGTAATCGAGCCGCTCGGCGTCCGGCAGCGCCGGGTCGCCGGATTTCCGCACCGCCTCGGACAGCGCCTTCGCGCCGTCGAACCCGGCCGGATAGGCCTTTGCCGCGGCTGCGACGATCGCCACGCCGCGCACCAGTTGCGGATGATCGACCGCGGTCATGCGCGCAACCCAGTTGCCGAACGCGTGTCCGACGAGTACTGCCGGGCCGGCATTTTCGCGGCGAATGACGGCCGCGGTGTCACGCGCGAAATCATGCAGCGATTGTCCCTTCATCGGCCCGGAGCTGCGGCCGGCGCCGCGCGGTTGCGGCCGCAGCACACGAAAGCCGGCCTTGGCGATTCCTGCGGCGACCACATCGAAATCCTCCGCGGCGCGGCCGCGCGAGGGCAGCAGAACCACCAGCGGCCCGCTGCCCTCAGCGATCACTTCGATCCGTACGTCGTCATAGGCGACGATTTCGCTGACGCGCTCGGCTTGCGCCGCCGCAGCGCCGAGCAAAAGCAGGCAGGCGGAAATGGCGGTTAGAAAGCTGCGACTTAGCATGAGGCCTTCACACACTCTCCTGTCGTCCCCGCGAAGGCGGGGACCCATACGCCGTGCCGTTCGTGTTCAGGGACGACGTTGCACCATCGTTGCGTAACCGCAAGCACCTGTGGTTATGGGTCCCCGCCTTCGCTGGGGACGGGTGGGTGGGGGCACGCGCTGCACCCTTTCTCTCGGCAAAACTTACCCTGCTAGGCAATTGTGCCCCGGTCGCGCGGCCGGGGCATTTGCATTACCGCGTTGAACTTACGTCGCTTTCCGCCTTGGCACATCCCCTGCACTGTCTTGCTCGATCACGGCCGTGCCTCATCCGCGCCGGAAAACGAATTTGGAGACGACGTTATGGGTATCTTCGACGCGCTCAATACTTCCGTTGGCGGCTTGCAGGCGCAGTCCTTCGCCCTTCAGAACATCTCCGGCAACATCGCCAACGCCCAGACCACGGGTTTCAAGGGCATCAATACCTCATTCGTCGATCTGGTGCCGGATGCGACCAATCCGGATCGTCAGGTCGCGGGCGGCGTCACCGCCTACGCGAGGCAGACGGTGTCGTCGCAGGGCACGGTGTCGGCCTCGACGGTCGGCACCTTCATGGCGATCAACGGCGACGGTTTCTTCTCGGTGCAGAAGTCGAGCGGCACGGTGGACAATACGCCGGTGTTCACCGGGGTTACCGACTATACCAGGCGCGGCGACTTCCAGGTCAACGCCAACGGCAACCTCGTCAACGGCGCCGGCTACTATCTGATGGGCGTTCCGGTCGACTCCAAGACCGGCAACCCGCTCGGCAACGTGCCGCAGGTGTTGCAGTTCCAGAACAGCTTCGTGCCGGCGCAGGCGACCTCGACGATTCAATACGGCCTCAACCTTCCATCGACGCCGGTGACGGCAGCGGCAAGCACCGCCGCCGCAGGCAGCATCACCGCGGCAGGCGGTTTGAATGTCGCCGACTTCACCACCGGCCACGATCCGACGGTTGCCGGTACCGGCCAGGTGATCGGCAACGATGCGACGATCTTCCAGAATGAATCGATCTCGGGCGGCGCGGTTACCGCCTATGATGCGTCGGGCACGCCGGTGAACATGCAATTGCGCTGGGCCAAGACCGACAGCTCCGCGCTCGGCGGCACCCATGTCGATACCTGGAATCTGTTCTACCAGAAGGATCCGACCGCGACCGGCACGCAGGTTGCCTGGGTCAACGCCGGCACCGACTTCAAATTCGGCACCAACGGCAAGCTGACATCGCCGACCTCGCCTTCGATCACGCTCACCGGCGTGTCAGTCGGCGGACAAACCCTCGGCAACGTCGCCGTCAGCATCGGCGCCAGCGGCCTCACGCAATACGCCACCACCGGAGGTACTGCGACCATTAACCAGATTTCGCAGAACGGCTATCCGGCCGGGCAATTGCAATCGGTCGCGATCAGCAATTCGGGCCTGGTGATCGGCACCTTCTCCAACGGCCAGAACATCGATCTCGCTGCGGTGACGCTGTCGCACTTCAACGGCACCAACTACCTGAAGGCGCTCGATGGCGGCGCCTATGCGGTGACCGATCAATCGGGACCGGCGATCGCGGGCGCGTCCGGCACCATCAGCGGTTCGTCGCTGGAAGGATCCAACACCGACATCGCCGACGAATTTACAAAACTGATCGTGACCCAGCAGGCCTATTCGGCCAACACCAAGGTCATCACCACCGCCAACAGCATGGTTCAGGATCTGCTGAACGTACTGCGCTGATGTATCAGCGCTTTAAAGAGAGTTTCGTGTCCCGGGCGCGATGCAGCGCTTCTTCAGCGCTGCTTCGCAGAACCGGGACCCCGGTTTCTTCGAATTGCGAACAAGCTGGGCCCCGGCTCTGCAGCGCACCGCTTCGCGAAGAGCTACGCGCTGCGCTGCGTCCGGGGAACGAAAGACGTTATCTGATTTAACGACGGGCCACCAATATGAGTTTGAGTTCAGCCCTCTCCACCGCGATGGCCGGCCTGCGCGCCAACCAGGCTGCGCTGGGTATCGTATCGTCCAACGTCGCCAACGCGCAGACGCCGGGCTATGTCAGCCAGAGCGTCAACCAGATCGAACTCGCCGGCGGCGCCGGCAATGGCGCCGGCGTGCGCTTCGCCGGCGTCAACCGCCAGCTCGACGAATACATCCAGACCCAGCTGCGGACCGAGACTTCCGGCGGCGCCTATGCCGACCAGATCGCCAACATTCTCAGCCAGCTGCAGAACGTCTACGGCACGCCGGGACAGGACGGCACGCTGGAAAACGCCTTCAGCAATCTGACCAATGCGGTGCAGGCATTGTCGTCGAGCTCCGGCTCGCCCTCGGCGCAGTCCTCGGTGCTGGCGGCGGCGCAATCGCTGGCGCAGCAGCTCAACGCCACCACGGGTGGCATCCAGACGCTGCGCAACAATGTCGAGCAGGACATCGGCGTGTCGGTCGGGCAGGCAAATGTCGCGATGAACCAGATCGCGCAGCTCAATTCGCGGCTGCAGGGCATGAACGCGACCGATCCGGCGGCGGCGTCCCTGATGGATCAGCGCGACGCCGCCATCGACCAGCTCTCGCAACTGATGGACATCCGCGTCGTCACCGACAACACCAACCAGGCCACGGTCTTCACCAACTCCGGCATCCAGCTGGTCGGCGGCAGCCAGGCCTCGCAGCTGGCGTTCAACTCACCGGGAACGCTGGACGCCACCTCGCAGTGGAACAGCAATCCGGCGCTGTCCGGCGTCGGCTCGCTCACGGTCAAGCTGCCGAACGGCGGCAATTTCGACATGATCGCCAATAACGCGATCAGTTCCGGCCAACTCGCGGCCGATCTGAAACTGCGCGACAAGACTCTTGTGCAGGCGCAGGCGCAAGTCGATCAACTGGCGGCGGCGCTGGCAAGCTCACTGTCGGATATCACCAAACCCGGTGCCGGCGTAGCCGGGCCGCCGGCGGGTTTCGATCTCGATCTGTCGGCTGTGCAGCCCGGCAACAGCATCAATCTCACCTACACCGACACTGCAACCAACACCAAGCATCAGGTCACGATCCTGCGCGTCGACGATCCGGCGGCGCTGCCGCTGCAAAACACCGCGACCGCCGACCCGAACGACCAGGTGATCGGAATCAATTTCTCCGGCGGCATGGCGTCGATCGTGGCGCAATTGAATACGGCGCTCGGCGGCGCGCATCTGCAATTCTCCAATCCGGCAGGCTCGACGCTGCGCGCGGTGGACGACAACACCAGCGCCGCGGTTGTCAACGCCGCTTCGACGACGACGACGGCCTCGGCGCTTGCCAGCGGCAACGCACAGCTGCCATTGTTCAACGACGCAGGTGCGCTTTACACGGGCAAGATCACCGCCAGCGGTTCGCAGATGACCGGGCTTGCGGGACGCATCACCGTCAATGCAGCGCTGCTTGCCGATCCGTCGAAGCTCACGGTCTACAACACCTCGCCGGTGACGTCCTCCGGCGATACCACGCGTTCCGATTTTATTTATTCGCAGCTTGCGTCGGGTTCATTCACATACTCGCCGCAGACCGGGCTTGGTTCCGTCATGACGCCGTTCAAGGGAACCATCGCCGGCTTCATGCAGCAATTCCTCAGCCTGCAAAGCAATGCGTCGGCCACCGCCACGCAGCTGCAGCAGGGCCAGGATGTCGTGGTCTCGACGCTGCAGCAGAAATTCAAGTCGACCTCCGGCGTCAGCATCGATACCGAAATGGCGAACCTGATCGCGCTGCAGAATTCCTACGCTGCGAACGCGCATGTGATGAGCGTGGTGCAGAGCATGATGACCAACCTGCTGCAGATCCAGACCTGAGGCTGACAAATGGCGATCAACAGCATCGGCTACGGCAGCACCGTTCTCGGACAGTCGGTGCGCAATCTCAACGACCAGCTAACCACGCTGTCGTCGCAGCTTACCACCGGCAAGAAGGCGACGACCTATGCCGGCATGGGCGTCAACGAAGGTTTTGCGATCGCCGCGCGCGCGCAGCTCTCGAACATTTCCGCGTTCACCGACACCATGACCAAGATCAACACCACGATCAGCGTCGCCAACACCGCGCTGCAGGCATTGGTCGATATCGGCGGGCAGGTGCAGAACGCGGCTGCGGCCGGTCCGCAGGCGCTGAACAGCTCCGGACAGACCATCGCGCAGCAGAATGCGGTTGCGCAACTGTCGACGATGCTGGGAATTCTCAACACGCAATCCGGCGACCGCTATGTGTTTTCCGGCAGCGCCATCGACACGCCGTCCGTGGTCGATGCCGATACCATCCTGAATGGCAACGGCGCGCAGGCCGGGTTGAAGCAGGTGATCGCCGAGCGCAACCAGGCCGATCTCGGCAGCGGTCTCGGCCGTCTGACGATTTCGGCGCCGGCCACGATGCCGATTTCAATCGCCGAACAAACGCCGGTCACGGTGTTCGGACTGAAACTGAATTCCGTGTCGTCGTCGCTGACCGGCGCCACGGTCACCGGGCCGACTGGATCGCCGGCGGCGGTGTCGATCGCGCTGGGCGCCAATCCGAACAACGGCGACGCGATCAACCTCAAATTCAATCTGCCGGACGGCAGCACCGAGACGATTCAGCTCACTGCGTCGAATGCGGTGCCGACGCCGTCGGGCAGCTTTGCCATCGGGGCGACGCCGGCGGCGACATCCGCCAATCTCAATGCCGCGCTGAACACCGCGATCGGCACGCTCGCCAACACCTCGCTGGTAGCGGCCTCGGCCGTGGCCGCATCGAACAACTTCTTCGGCTCGCCGCCGCTGCGCGTCGGCGCCTCACCCTTCGCGACCGCGACGACGCTGGTCGCCGGCACCGCGGCCAACACCGTGTCGTGGTACACCGGCGAAGCCGGCACAGGTTCGGCGCGGGCGTCGTCGGTTGCGCGCATCGATCAATCGGTCACCGTGCAATACGGCGCGCGCGCCAACGAGCAGGCGATCCGCACCCAGCTTCAGTCGGTCGCGGTGCTCGCCGCGGTGACGTCGACGGGTTCGAACGCGCCGGCGCAAGTGGCGGCGTTGAGCCAGCGCGTCACGCAAAACCTCACCGCGCAGCCGGGACAACAGACCATCCAGGCTATCCAGTCGGAGTTTTCGATCGCGCAAACCACGATGAAGAACGCCACCGCGCGGCAGACCCAGACCCAGGCCATGCTGCAGAACATCGTCGACCAGGCCGAGACCGTGTCGCCCGATCAGGTCGCAAGCCAGATCCTCGCGCTGCAGACAGCACTTCAGGCGTCGTACCAGACCACCGCGATGCTGTCGCAACTGAGCCTGACCAAGTTCCTGCCGATAGGGTAATGCGGTTAGCGTAGGGTGGGCAAAGGCGCGCTCGCGTCGTGCCCACCTCCAGAAATGCCGTCATCCTGAGAAGCCGCGCACTTGCGCGGCGTCTCGAAGGATCGCCACTTGCGCTCTACTTCCATCCTTCGAGGCTCGCCCTAGATGGCTAGCACCTCAGGATGACGGCTGTGGATGGCACTTATACTGGCCCGGCTATCCGATCCGCCAGCGCGTGTTGGTTGAACTTCGTTCAAGCTACTCCTTAATCGATCAGCAAGAATGGGCCCCGGCTCTGCAGTGCACCGCTCCGCGAAGAGCTACGCGCTGCACTGCGTCCGGGGCACGAGGTCGGGTTACGCTATTCTTTTGCTCTGCAAATCTCGCTGTCCCGGTTGCATTCCCCCAAACACAAAAGGCCCCCTTCTGGAGGCCTTGTTGCTCACGGTGCGTGTGGTCGCGGTGGTACGTCGGGGGTCAGGCGGACTTTGCCAGTTGCAGGCTTCTTGCGGTTTCCAGCAGGCCGGCTTCATGCGCGATCAGCTTCTTGGCTTCCTTCAGCGCCAGGTAGACGTCGCCATTGAGGATATGGTTGTTGATGCCTTCGATGAAGGGCCAGGAACTCGGCGCGGCATGGAGCATGTCCCGCATCAGGCTGAAATAGGCCGGGTGGTGGGCCTGCGGATCCGGCGACAGGTACATCAGCTGCACGGCGAGATAGATCAGCTTGGCCGGGGTGTCGGCGGTGGCCGAGGTGAGGATGTCCTTCTCGCGAAGGATCGGGATCTTCTCGCCCTCGATCAGGAGCTTGGTGCGCTGGTCGGTATTGGTGATCACGCAGGCGCCGATAATGATGCGCTCATGCGGCTTGAGTTCGACTTTCAGTGCCATGCAGCCTTCTCCTCTTGAATCGCGCCGCCTGAAATCGCCTTGGGGTCCAAGACTTGGGGTCCGAGACTTGGGGTCCAAGAACGGGTCACCAAATGCGCATCCTTTCGCATGGTGGTTAACGCCGGGTAAACGCGGCCTTGCGCGTGTTGGGCGTTGCAGCATGGATTTACAACCGCAATCAGCGGAATTGCGGCGATTTGCAAGGTTTGCGTGTGTTTCTTTGCAACCGGCGCGGGAAGTCGGGCCGCAATCCTGCGGCTTCCGATTCATATTTTTTTAGACTCTTGGTTCCAGTGTGCGGCAGTCGTCCGATGGAAAAGATCGGCGTTATGCGTAACCAGAAAGGTAATGAAAATGTCCGGTATCGTCCTTACGGCGTCAGTCCGCCAGAATTTGCTCTCGCTTCAGTCCACCGCCGACCTGCTCTCGACCACGCAGAACCGCCTTGCCACTGGCAACAAGGTCAACTCGGCGCTCGATAACCCCACCAACTTCTTCACCTCGCAGGGCCTCAACAACCGCGCCAGCGACATCAACAATTTGCTCGACTCGATCGGCAACGGCGTGCAGGTGCTGCAGGCCGCCAACACCGGCATCACCTCGCTGCAGAAGCTGGTCGATACCGCCAAGTCGATCGCCAACCAGGTGCTGCAGGCTCCGACGGGCTATACGTCGAAGTCGACGGTCACTTCGGCAGCAGCCCTCGGCGGCACCGCGGCCAATCTGGTCGACGGCGCCACCATCAAAGCCGGCCAGACCATCATCTTCGCCGCGAACGGAGCGCTCCCGGCGCTCACCGTCACCATCGGCGCCAGCGAGTCGCTCGATCAGTTGAACACCGCGCTGGCGGCCGGCAACATCACGGCCAGCCTGGACAGCGCCAACAAGCTGGTCTTCACCACGACCAACGACTATGCTTCGTCCACCATCGGTGCGGTTACCGTCGGCTCAACTCCCGGCTCCGCGACCTTCGGAGCTGCTGTCGCTCCGGTTGCCGACGCCGCCTCGCAGACAATCCGCTCGAGCCTGGTCAAGCAGTACAACGACATCATCACCCAGATCACGACGACGTCGCAGGACGCATCGTTCAACGGCATCAACCTGCTGAACGGCGATAACCTGAAGCTGACCTTCAACGAAACCGGCAAGTCCACCCTGAATGTTCAGGGCGTGACCTTCAACGCGGGTGGCCTCGGCCTTGCTTCGCTGACCTCGGGCACCGACTTCCTGGACAATAACTCCGCCAACGGCGTGCTGACCAAACTGGGTACCGCCAGCACCACGCTCCGCACCGAAGCGTCCGCGCTCGGTTCCAACCTGTCGGTGGTGCAGATCCGCCAGGACTTCAACAAGAACCTGATCAACGTGCTGCAGACCGGCTCGTCCAACCTGACGCTGGCCGACACCAACGAGGAAGCGGCCAACAGCCAGGCGCTGTCGACCCGCCAGTCGATCGCGGTGTCCGCGCTGGCGCTCGCCAACCAGTCGCAGCAGAGCGTGCTCAAGCTGCTGCAGTGATCTGAAGCGCTCAACTAGAATGCGGAAACGGCGGGCTTCGGCCCGTCGTTTTTTGTTTCCCGCCACACATAAAGCCGTCATCCTGAGGAGCCGCGCACTTGCGCGGCCCGCCCGCGAAGAACGGCGAGTACCTCAGGATGACGGCAGTGTTGGGGGACCGCGCAACGTGTTTGCTGCGCCGCCGCGCTCTACCTCAGCGGGCCATGATGGCGCCGCCACATTCCGAAAGGGCGTTTTAACGGTCGCGTAACTATATTGGGCGATATTGCTCGGGATTGGTCGAATTAACCACGTCCGTTGACTCGGATTTGTCCAAAACGAGAAAGTCGCGAAAATGTCAGGTATCGTTCTTACAGCGGCAGTTCGCCAGAATCTGCTCTCGCTTCAGTCCACCGCGGATCTGCTCGCCACCACGCAGAACCGTCTTTCGACGGGCAAGAAGGTCAACACCGCGCTCGACAACCCCACCAACTTCTTCACCGCGCAGGGCCTCGACAACCGCGCCAGCGACATCAACAATTTGCTCGACTCGATCGGCAACGGCGTGCAGGTGCTGCAGGCCGCCAACACCGGCATCACCTCGCTGCAGAAGCTGGTCGATACCGCCAAGTCGATCGCCAACCAGGTGCTGCAGGCTCCGACGGGCTATACGTCGAAGTCGACGGTCACTTCGGCAGCAGCCCTCGGCGGCACCGCGGCCAATCTGGTCGACGGCGCCACCATCAAAGCCGGCCAGACCATCATCTTCGCCGCGAACGGAGCGCTCCCGGCGCTCACCGTCACCATCGGCGCCAGCGAGTCGCTCGATCAGTTGAACACCGCGCTGGCGGCCGGCAACATCACGGCCAGCCTGGACAGCGCCAACAAGCTGGTCTTCACCACGACCAACGACTATGCTTCGTCCACCATCGGTGCGGTTACCGTCGGCTCAACTCCCGGCTCCGCGACCTTCGGAGCTGCTGTCGCTCCGGTTGCCGACGCCGCCTCGCAGACAATCCGCTCGAGCCTGGTCAAGCAGTACAACGACATCATCACCCAGATCACGACGACGTCGCAGGACGCATCGTTCAACGGCATCAACCTGCTGAACGGCGATAACCTGAAGCTGACCTTCAACGAAACCGGCAAGTCCACCCTGAATGTTCAGGGCGTGACCTTCAACGCGGGTGGCCTCGGCCTTGCTTCGCTGACCTCGGGCACCGACTTCCTGGACAATAACTCCGCCAACGGCGTGCTGACCAAACTGGGTACCGCCAGCACCACGCTCCGCACCGAAGCGTCCGCGCTCGGTTCCAACCTGTCGGTGGTGCAGATCCGCCAGGACTTCAACAAGAACCTGATCAACGTGCTGCAGACCGGCTCGTCCAACCTGACGCTGGCCGACACCAACGAGGAAGCGGCCAACAGCCAGGCGCTGTCGACCCGCCAGTCGATCGCGGTGTCCGCGCTGGCGCTCGCCAACCAGTCGCAGCAGAGCGTGCTCAAGCTGCTGCAGTGATCTGAAGTGCTCAACTGACTAACGGAACGGCGGGGGAAACCCCGCCGTTTTTGTTTTTGCTGTGTCCCGGGCGCGATGCAGCGCTCTTCGCGCTGCTTCGCAGAACCGGGACTCCGGTTGCAGTTGAAGAAAGCTGGACCCCGGCTCTGCAGCGCACCGCTCCGCAAGTGCTACGCGCTGCGCTGCGTCCGGGGCACGAGGCCGAGACGGCGGTTGCTTCAGCGAATCACGTGACCGAATTAGGTCACAATCTGAAATAGTAATTAACCATATTTTAAAGGCACAACTGTATAAATCGTGGGCAGTTTCCGCGGGCCCACGCCCATTGATCGAGGTCATGAATGTCCAGCGCCGCCCAGACCTACGCCCGTAACTCACAAGCCTCCGCATCTCCCCGGGAAATCGAAGCACAGGCACTTTTGAAGGCGGCACGACAACTGCAGGACGTGGTGGAAAACTGGAGCGGGCCGGGCAGCCGTCTCAATTCGGCCATCCTGTTCAACCGAAAGTTGTGGTCGATCTTCATGACCGACGCCATCAGCGACGAGAATCCGCTGGCCGCCGAGATTCGCCAGAACATCGCCAATATCGGCATCTTCGTCATGAAGCAGACGGTCGAGATCCAGACCAATCCGGCGCCCGAGAAGCTGAAGTCGCTGATCGACATCAACTGCAATCTCGCGGCGGGTCTCTCCGGCCGCGCCTGATGGCCGATATTTTCAACATCATCGCGTCGAATTACACCACCGTCGGCGGCATGGTGCCGTCGAAGACGCCGTATGTCGCGGTCAATCCCGCGGATTACCAGGGAACCTGGGCAGGCAAATACTCGAGTGGCGAGTCGTTCAGCTTCACGGTCTCCAACGTCAACGGCTTTCGCGCCAAAGTCCGCTACCAGAGCGGGGCTACCGTCAAATATCAGGACGTCCTGATCCGCGACGCCTCGTTCAAGATCGGCGACTCGAAATTCATGCTGGCCAAGCTCGGCAAGGCGACGATCAAGACTGTCGTCACCAACCCCTATGACGGCAGCACCCGGCTTAACACCGCCTACGCTACGCGCGGCAGCTGAACGGCTCGGGGTCGAAACCGCACCGGGCCGTGATCGCCGCAGCGCACATCGCCGGCGGCCCATGGCGGCGCGGCGCTTGATGCGCCCGAGCCTTCTCCTGTAAGCCTTGACGGTCAGAATGGAGCGATCCGGATCGTGGGCTTTGGCGGGTTGATGGCGATCGATCTCGGCTGTCGTGGCGCCGTCGTCGGATTGTCGCTGCTGATCGCAGCCGTGCTGTTGCGCGATCGCGGTGACAGTGTGGCTGCGCGTCTCGGCGCCGCGCTGGTGGTCGCCGCCGCCGCTTCCGCGATCTGCGAGGCGCCGGGATTTCCGCGGCCATGGCAAAGCTGGAGCCTCGTCCTGCTGGCCCTGTCCTGCGGCGGGACGGTCGTGTTCTGGCTGTGGGCGCGTGCGACCTTCGATGACGACTTCGTGCTGCGGCCCTGGCACGGCGTCTTGTGGGCCGTCATTGTCGGCATGCAACTGTTTGTTGCTGGCTGGCCTGCGGCATCGCCCGCGCTCGCGCAGCCGATCGACCGCGTGCTGCCGTTCGTCTATCTCGGCCTCGCTTTATTGGCCGCGGCGCAGACGCTCACGACGTGGCGGGCGGACCTGGTGGCGCGCCGGCTGCGGCTGCGGCCGGTGGTCCTGATCGGCGTGTCGGTCTATATCGCCGCAGGCGTACTCGAAAGCCTTTGGCCGGGCTCCATGGCTTCCGGCTCCATGGTTGCCGGTTCCTCCGTCTGGAGCGTCGCGAACGCTTTCGGCCTATTCCTGCTGATGGCTCTCGCTGGATGGGGCCTATTCCGGGCCGCCGAAACGCAACAAGCATCCGTCCTTCTGCCCATAGCGGGAAAAATTCCGGGCGATGCCGGCGCCGCCGTGCCTGCAGCAGAGAACAAGCCCGCCGCCATCGAACCGGAATTGTTGCGCCGGCTGCAGCGCCTGATGACCTTCGAGCGCGCCTACCGGCGCGAAGGGCTGACGATCGGCTCGCTGTCCGCCGAACTTGGTGTGCCGGAATACCGGCTGCGGCAGCTCATCAATGAAGGCCTCGGTCACCGCAATTTCAACGCGTTCCTCCACAGCTACCGGATCGAGGAGGCCAAGGCGGCGCTGGCCGATCCCGCGCAGCAGCAGGTCCCGGTGCTGACGATTGCGATGGACACCGGCTTCCAGTCGATCGGGCCATTCAACCGCGCCTTCAAGGCAGCCACCGACCTGACACCCACCGAATTCCGGCGTCTGGCGCTGGCGAAGAATGCATCGATGCCACCTGCGGCGAACGCCGTTTGAAGGAATCGGCCAGCGCCGGTTTGAGAAATCGGCCAACCGATTTCCGAAGTTGGCGAGCGCGAACTCTGAATATCGGGCAGGTTCTGCAAAGCATTGGAGAACCCCGATGGCGGCCCATTTCTCCCGCGATACCGCGCTTGCCGTATTGCTCGCCGGCGCGAGCTGGCTTGCGAGCGCCTCTGTGGTTTGGGCTCAGCCCCACGACGCCGAACCGGCGACGCGCCGGGCGAATGCCGAAGTCCTGCGCGCGCTGCCGTTCGGTGACCGGGTCGACTTCGATGAGGCGCAGCGCGGCTTCATCGCCGCATTGCCGGGCGCCATCATGTCGGCCGACGGGCAGCGAACCATCTGGTCGATGCAGCCTTACGCGTTCGAAACAGGCGAGGCGCCGGCGACCGTCAATCCGAGCCTGTGGCGCCAGGCCCAGCTCGACAACTTCCACGGCCTCTTCAAGGTCACCGACCGCGTCTACCAGATCCGCGGCCTCGACGATTCGAACATGACGATCGTGGAGTCCGACAGCGGGCTGATCGTCATCGATACGCTGTCGGCGGCCGAGCAGGCTGTGGCCGCCATGGGCCTCTACTACGCGAACCGCCCGCGCCAGCCGGTGGTCGCGGTCATCTACACGCATCCGCACACCGACCATTTCGGCGGGGTGAAGGGCGTGGTGAGCCAGGAGGAGGTCCGCGCCGGAAAGGTGAAAATCTTCGCCCCCGATCATTTCATGGACTACGCGGTGGCCGACAACGTTGTGGCCGGCAATGCCATGTTCCGGCGTTCCCTGTATCAGTTCGGCTCGGTGCTTCCAGCAGGCGAACGCGGCCAGATCGATGCCGGTCACGGCAAGAATATCCCGCGCGGCGGTACGCTCACGTTGATCGCGCCCACCGACCTGATCAAGGAGAGCTACGAGACCCGCACGATCGACGGGGTCGAGATCGAATTCCATCTGGTGCCGGGATCGGAGTCGCCCGCCGAAATGATCATGTATTTTCCCCAGTTCAAGGTCCTGAACATGGCGGAGGATACCAACCACACCATGCATAACCTGTACGCGCTGCGCGGCGCGGAAGTGCGTGACGCCAGGCTGTGGTCGAGCTACATCAACGAAGCGCTCGATCGATATGGCGATCGCACCGACGTGCTGATCGCGCAGCATCAGTGGCCGAGCTGGGGAGCGACAAGGATTGCGGCGTTCCTCAAGAAGCAGCGCGACATGTACAAGTTCATTCACGACCAGTCGGTGCGGCTGCTCAATCGCGCCTACACGCCGGGCGACATCGCCGAAGCCCTGAAGATGCCGGCAAGCCTCGCCGCTGACTGGTCCGCGCGCGGCTATTACGGGACGCTGAGCCACAATGCCAAGGCGGTGTATCAAAAATATCTCGGGTGGTACGACGCCAATCCGGCAAATCTGTCGCCGCTGCCGCCGGCGGAGCAGGCGCGCCGCACGGTGGACTATATGGGTGGCGCCGACGCCGTGATCGCACGCGCCCGCGACGACTTCAAGGCAGGCCATTATCGCTGGGTTGCAAGCGTGATGAACCAGTTGGTATTCGCCGATCCAGCCAACCGGCCGGCACGCGAGCTCGGCGCCGATGCGCTGGAGCAACTGGGCTACCAGGCCGAAGCCGCCACCTGGCGCAACGCCTATCTGACGGGCGCGATGGAGCTGCGCAACGGCGCACCCAAGGTGCCTGGCGTCGGCGCGTTCTCGCTGGATGTGCTGAAGGCGATTCCCAGCGGCGTCATCTTCGACCTGTGGGGGGTGCGCCTCAATCCGGAGAAGGCAGAAGGCAGGACGATGGTGATCAACTGGACCTTCACCGACCTCGGAGAAAAGTACACCGTCAATCTGGAGAATTCGGCGCTGACCCACCTGCGCGGCAAGCTGGCGGCCAAGGCGGATGCCGGCTTCACGCTGTCGCGGGCGACGTTCGATTCAATCCTGGCCAGACAGACGACGTTCCCGAACGCCGTCATGGCCGGCGACGTCAAGGTCGAAGGAGAGCCGGGCAAGCTCGGCGAACTGATCGGGATGCTCGACGAAATCGCGCCGGATTTTCCGATCGTCGAGCCGGTACGGGCGAAACCATGATGGATCATGAAGGCATCCCGTCATTCCGGGGCGCGCCGCTTGGCGCGAACCCGGAATCCACCAGCACGGCAAAACGTCTGGATTCCGGGTCTGCGCCTCTGGCCGGCAATTGCCGGCCGAAGGCGCATCCCGGAATGTATGAGATGAGGCCAGACGTCATGCGCTGGGTGCCAGGGTTTTTCAAATTTTTCGTCGCTATTATTGCCTTGGGAATATTGGGGCTTGGCGGTTGGCTCACTTTCGTGCGTCCCGAGGCCGTGCCGCTCGCCTCCGCCTATGCGGCAAAAATGGTCTGCTCGAACGTATTCATCGCCAAGCGTGACGCGGATGCGGTGATTCGAACCGACGTGCAGTTTGCGGAGCGTCGCGTCGTCAAACTCATGAAAATCGGCGTCGACACCGCCAACCGTCGTGTCGAGGCTGCACTTTTCGGCCTGTTCGGCAAGCGTTACGCCGCATATGCCGAGGGGCGGGGTTGCACGCTGGTTTCGAAAGACGAAATCCCGGCCCGCGCCGCCGCGCCGCCATTGCTGCCGCTCGCGATGCCTGACGCGCTCTGGCCGGCCGGCGAGACGGCGCAATTGTCTAATAATCGTCGTTTGCGCACCGCGCTCAACGATCCGGTTTTCCAGGGACCGGGCATGCGCGCGATCGTCGTCGTACATGACGGGCGCATTGTCGGCGAGACCTATGGCGAAGGCTTCAACGCTTCGACGCCCTTGCTGGGCTGGTCGATGACGAAAACCGTCAATGCCGCCCTGGTCGGAATGGCGATCAAGGACGGCAAGCTTTCGCTGGATCAGAAGGGTTTGTTTCCGCAATGGGCGGGGGACGCGCGCGCGAATATCTCGGTGGCCGACTTGATGGCCATGTCCAGCGGTTTGGAATTCAACGAAGACCAGGGTCTCTTCAGCGATGTCGCGCGCATGGAATTCCTGGTGAGAGATGCCACGGCCTTCGCGAGGGATAAAGCCCTCGCCGCCATGCCCGGGACGACATTCCATTATGGGTCAGGATCGTCCGTCCTGTTGGCGCGGATTTGGCAGGACGCGATCGGAGCGGCTGCGCCGGCTTTTCCGCAGGAGCGATTGTTCAAGCCCTTGGGCATGACCAGCGCCGTTTTCGAATCCGATCCGTCGGGCACATTCCTCGGCGAAGCCTTTCTCTATGCCAATGCGCATGATTGGGCGCGTTTCGGCGAATTTTTACGGCTGGGCGGAGCCTGGAACGGCCAGCAGCTTTTGCCACAGGGTTTCGTGGATTACATGCGCTCACCCGTGCCGGCGTCCGATGAGGGCGACGGTCCTGTCTATGGTCGTGGACAGCTTTGGTTGGCCCAAGGCCTCGGATTTGACCTTCCCGCCGACACGTTCATGTTGAACGGCCATCTCCGCCAGACAATCACGATCATTCCTTCGCGCAAACTGGTGATCTTGCGCATGGGATTAACGCGCGAAGATATTGGCTTCACCAACGCAAAACTGCTGCATGCGATCGTCGCCGCGGGCTTTTGACGCTCGCGTATATCAAGTCTGCAAGCGGCGCTTTGATGGTCGCTTAAATCTTGCGGTCGATCCGCAGCGCGTGCACGGCTTCCCTGGTTTCCTCCAGCGTGCGGGCGTAGGCGCGCCGCCGCAGCACGCCTTGATCGGGAAACTGCTTGACCACGAGACTCGTGCGGTTGTCGACGACCTGATAGACGACCGAGCCGGCGTCGCGATCGAGAATGACATTGTTCGATGTATTGCCGGCGGCGCTCTGCGTGTCATTGCGCACGCGCGGGCTTGCGTCCGCCGGCGCCACGCTTTGCGGCGCGGGCAGGTCGGTCGTAACCGCTTCCTCCGCCGCGGGCGAGACAGGCTGCGCCAACGGCGTTGCAACCGGCGTTCCCACCGGCTTGATGCTGAAATCCGAACCCATGGCAGCCTCCAGGCTTACGTGAGTCAAATCCCAACCCGTCCCGGCCGCAAGTATGGCGCGCGGGCCTCACCACCGCGTTAGAAAACGCGCTGAATTTCGCGCTGACATGCCAGCGTATTTTTTATGAAAAATGTCGGTATTGTGCTGCGGCGGGAGGCGCGGCATGTAGAAGTGCGGCTCGAAGACCGGGAAGGAAAAACGGCATGAAGCGGTATCTGATTTTTGCGTCACTGGGGCCGTTTCTCGGCGGATTCCTGCTGCTGATCGCAACCACCGTGATGTCCGGGTACTGGGACGAGACCAACATCAAGGAGGTGGAGAAGATTTTCGTGGTGCTGTTCTCGACGCTGCAATACACCTATCTGTTCGGCATCCTGCCGGCGCTGGCCTTTGCCGCGATCGACGACATTCTCTATCATGTCAGGAAAATCAGCCCGACGGTTCGCATGCTGATCGTCGGCGTGCTCGCCTTCGCCGCCGCCGAACTGGTCTACGGCGGCAGGGGATCGGACAGCGGCGCGCTCCAGTTCGTGCTTTACGGGCTGGTCGGGCTGGTGCCGACGATGCTCGCGTCGTGGCTGTCGCAGGACAAGGCGCCGGCGGAAGCGGCGCAGGCCTAGCGGGATTGTGACCGGGACATTCCTGCTTTGATTGCGCGAGCAAATGTGCCAGAAGTGGGATGTGACCAGCACGTCCATCATACTGCGACTGCTTTTGATCGTGGGGCTGATCGTTTCCCCGCTGTATCCGCGCGCGTTCGATGCAAGCGCCCAGGCCATGGCGATGTCCGCAGTTCAGTTGAGCCCGGACCGGATGGCGAGCCCGGACGAGCCATCGCTTCTTGCCGGTGCGGATCACGCGGCTTCGCCCTGCCATGACGGCAAGATGGATGGCGAACCCGCATGTCCCTGCATGGCGGCGTGCATGTCGTTGAACGTGCAGTGCCTGCCTCCTATGGCTTCGACCGTTGCCCGCGTAGTCGTGGTGGGACAACGCTTTGCCATTGCCAGCGAAGCGCAACTGGCAAGTCTTGTGGCGCCGCCTCCCGCGCGTCCTCCCAGAGCCTGATCTCCCCATCGCGTTAATCGAGTTTTCGACCGGGTTGTCTCGGCCGGAAACCGCAGCGCTTGCGGCATGCCGCCATCTGGCGGCGAGGAAATCAGGAGAAAAAGATGCCGGCCAACAACACCCGCACCGCGGTGATCGCCGCGCTGTGCGCGCTGGTGACGACAAGCACGTGCGCGCCCGCGATTGCCGCGGACGACATGACCAGGGGCAGCGAATCGCGGCGAATAAAATTCTATCGCAACCCGATGGGGCTGCCGGATACCTCGCCGACCCCGAAGCAGGATTCGATGGGGATGGACTACATCCCGGTTTACGAGGACGAGCATGCGAGCGACGGGACGGTCAGGATCAGCCCCGGCAAGATCCAGAAAACCGGCGTTCGTTCCGAGCAGGTCGAGAAGCGCGTCCTGAATATGCCGGTGCGGGTGCCCGGAGTGATTCAGCTCGATGAGCGCCGCGCGTCGATCGTCTCGTTTCGGTTCGAGGGCTTTATCGAACAGGTCGAGAACGTCACCACCGGCCAGCACGTTCACAAGGGCCAGCCCTTGATGCGGGTCTACAGCCCGGCGCTGGCGAGTGCGGCTGCGGAATATGTTTCGGTGCACGGCGCAAAAGCCGGCAGCGGGATTACCAGCCAGGGCGTCAAGGGCGCGCGGCGACGGCTGGAAAACCTCGGCATGTCGGAACAGGCTATCGCCGACATCGAACGCACCGGCGAACCGTCGCTTTCCGTAGCCTGGCTGGCGCCGCAGGACGGCGAGGTTCTGGAACGCAACGCCGTCAACGGCATGAGGGCGGCACCCGGCGCCGTGCTGTTCCGGATCGAGGATCATCAGGTGGTGTGGGTGCTCGCCGATGTCGCCGAGCGGGATTTGTCGCTGATATCGATCGGGCAAAAAGCCGGCGTGCGGCCGCGTGCCTATCCGGACCGGGTGTTCAGCGGCGAGGTCGCGCTGATCTACCCGCACATGAACGCGCAGACCCGCACCGCGCGGATACGGATCGAACTGCCAAACCCCGACGGGTCGTTGCGGCCGGAGATGTATGCCGACGTCGAAATATCGACCGGAACGGATACTGCGGTGCTGACCGTGCCCGAAAGTGCTGTGATCGACAGCGGCCAGCGGCAAATGGTGCTGCTCGTCAAGGGCGAGGGCCGCTTCGAGCCGCGCGCGATAAAACCCGGGCGGCGCGGCGATGGCCGGGTCGAGATCATGGAAGGACTTGCCGACGGCGACAGGGTGGTGGTGTCGGCGAATTTCCTGATCGACGCCGAAAGCAACCTCAAGGCGGCGCTGCAGGGTTTCGATAGCGGAGACAAACCGCTGTGATCGCGCGCCTGATCGGCTGGTCGGCCCGCAATCTGGTGCTGATCTTTATCGGCACGGTGTTCGCCGTTGCTGCTGGCATCCATGCGCTGGCGCATCTGCCGCTCGATGCGATTCCCGACCTCTCCGACACCCAGGTCATCGTCTACACCGAATACAAGGGGCAGGCGCCGCAGGTGATCGAGGACCAGGTCACCTATCCGCTGACGACGGCGATGCTCACGGTGCCGAGGTCGAAAGTGGTGCGGGGTTTTTCGTTCTTCGGGGTTTCTTTTGTCTACATCATTTTCGAGGACGGCACCGATATCTACTGGGCGCGCAGCCGCGTGCTGGAATATCTCAACTCCGCGGCGCGCAAATTGCCAGCCGGCGTGACGCCGACCCTGGGGCCGGATGCCACCGGCGTCGGCTGGGTCTATCAATATGCGCTGCAGGCAAACAACATGTCGCTGGCGGAGCTGCGCTCGCTGCAGGACTGGAGCGTGCGTTACGGCATCGCCAGGGCGGAAGGCGTGGCCGAGGTCGCCAGCGTCGGCGGCTTTGTCAAACAGTACAACGTGGTGGTCGATCCGGGTCGTCTGCGCTCGCTGAACATTCCGCTGTCGAAACTGCGCGACGTCGTCCGCGGCAGCAATATGGATGTCGGCGGCCGCACCGTCGAACTGTCGGAATTCGAGTTCATCGTGCGCGGGCGCGGCTATCTCAAAGGCATCGCCGACCTCTCCAACGTTGTGGTGAAGGTCGAAAACGGCACGCCGGTGCTGCTCAAGGATGTCGCGCGCGTCGAGCTCGGGCCGGACGAGCGGCGAGGGATCACCGAACTCAACGGCGAGGGCGAGGTTGCCAGCGGCATCGCGCTGCAACGCTTCGGCCAGAACGCGCTGGACGTGATCGACAACGTCAAGGCGCGGTTCGTCGAGATGGCGTCAAGCCTGCCCGGCGGGGTCGAGATCATCCCGGTCTATGACCGCTCCAGCCTGATCCACGACGCTATTGCGACGCTGAAGAAGACGCTCACCGAAGAGAGCATCGTCGTCGCCCTGGTGTGCATTGTGTTTCTCCTGCATGTGCGCAGCGCGCTGGTCGCCATCCTGATGCTGCCGGTCGGCATCCTGATGGCCTTTGCGGCCATGAAGGCATCGGGGATCGGCTCCAACATCATGAGCCTTGGCGGCATCGCCATTGCCATCGGCGCCATGATCGACGCGACCATTGTCATGATCGAGAATGCGCACAAGCACCTGGAGCGCGCGCCGGCGGGCAAGCCACGCATCGAGGTGCTGATCGAGGCCGCCAGCGAAGTCGGCCCGGCGCTGTTCTTCAGCCTGCTGATCATCACGGTCTCGTTCCTGCCGATCTTCACCATGGAGGCACAGGAGGGGCGGCTGTTCAGCCCGCTCGCCTTCACCAAGACATTCGCGATGGCGGCAGCCGCGATGCTGTCGGTGACGCTGGTGCCGGCCCTGATGGTGCTGTTCGTGCGCGGGCGAATTATTCCCGAGCACAAAAATCCGATTAACCGGTTCCTGATCTGGGCCTACCGGCCGCTGATCCGGATCGTGCTCAAGGCCAGGACGCTGACCATCCTGCTGGCGCTGGCCGTGCTGGCGGTCAGCATCTGGCCGGCGCGGCAGCTCGGGACCGAGTTCATGCCGAGCCTGAACGAAGGCACGCTGATGTACATGCCGACCACCTTGCCCGGCATTTCCGTGACCAAGGCGGCGGAGCTGCTGCAGACCCAGAACAAGATCATCAAGGCCTTTCCCGAGGTCGCCTCCGTCTATGGCAAGGCCGGCCGCGCCGAGACCGCGACCGATCCGGCGCCGACCGAGATGGTCGAGACCGTCATCAACCTGAAACCGAAGGAGCAATGGCGCGCCGGTCTTACCGTCGACGGCCTGATCGCCGAACTGGACGAGGCGTTGCAGTTTCCCGGCGTCTCCAACGCCTGGACCATGCCGATCAAGGCGCGCACCGACATGCTGGCGACGGGCATCCGCACCCCCGTCGGCATCAAGGTGCTGGGTACGGATTTGGCCGAAATGGAAAAACTCGCGCGCCAGATCGAGGACGTGGTGAAGACCGTGCCGGGCACGTCGAGCGCCTACGCCGAGCGGGTGATCGGCGGCTATTATCTGGATGTAGTGCCGAACCGCGAGGCGCTGGCGCGCTACGGCCTGATGATCAGCGACGTGCAGGACACGGTTTCCTCCGCGCTTGGCGGCGAGACCGTCACCACCACCGTCGAGGGCCGCGAGCGCTATGGCGTCAATTTGCGCTATCCGCGCGACCTGCGCAGCGATCCGCAGTCGATCGCGCGCGAGGTGCTGGTGGCGACGCCGGCCGGCGGCACGGTGCCGCTCGGCGAGGTCGCGGCCATCAAACTCACGCGCGGTCCGACCACGATCCGCACCGAGAACGGCCAGCTCGCGGTCTATATCTACGTCGATATCCGCGACCGCGATCTCGGAGGCTATGTCGCCGATGCCAGGGCGGCGGTCGCGGCAAACGTGAAATTTCCGCCGGGCTTCTACGCGGTGTGGAGCGGCCAGTTCGAATATCTCGAACGCGCGCGGGCAAAACTGAAAATCGTGGTGCCGCTCACGCTGCTGATCATCTTCCTGCTGCTCTATCTCAGCTTCCGCCGCCTGACCGAAACGCTGATCGTCATGCTGTCGCTGCCGTTCTCGCTGGTCGGCGGGCTGTGGCTGATGTGGTGGCTCGGCTTCAATTTCTCCGTCGCGGTGGCGGTGGGCTTCATCGCGCTCGCAGGCGTCGCCGCGGAAACCGGCGTCATCATGCTGATCTATCTCGACCAGGCGATGGTTGAGCTGCACGCACAACGCCTGGCCGACGGCACGCCGTTCACCCGCGCCGACCTGAACGAGGCGATCATGCAGGGTGCTGTGGAACGGGTGCGGCCGAAGATGATGACGGTGGTCGCGATCATGGCCGGGCTGCTGCCGATTATGTGGAGCACCGGGACCGGCTCGGAAGTCATGCAGCGCATCGCCGTGCCGATGATCGGCGGCATGATTTCCTCGACGGTGCTGACGCTGATCGTAATTCCGGCGGTCTATGCGCTGGTCAAGGCATGGGGCCTGTCGCGCCGGGCGGTAGCCGAATCTGTTCGAGTGGCTTAGAACGGTCTGAAGCACGGAGGCAGTCTCGCAACTTGCGGAGCTGGTTTGGACGTTGCGCTCCGGTCCCCGCACGCGGGCGTGACCGCCGTTGCCCAAAACGGCAGACTTGCGGACCGCAGCTGGGACAGACAGCATGCCTGCAACTGAATCGCTCTCCGACGAGGACATGGTGTTACCCTACCGGGCTATGGCGTATAATAATGCCTGGTCCAATTACCGTTTGCTCAGGGCTTGCGCTCAGCTCTCGGACGATGAATTTACCGAGCATCGGACCGGTTTCTTCCCGAGCCTTCGCGCGACGCTCAACCACATCCTCATCATCGACCGATTTTATGTAGATGCGATGGAGGGAGGCACTTTGGGTCCGGCGGCCTGGGCCGACCCTGAGCCGTGCGGGACGGTTGCCTTACTTCAGCAGGCGCAAGCAAGCGTGGACCGGCGCCTGCTGGCCGTGGTGCGGAAGCTGGCCGGGTCAGGGCTGCGTCGGATTGTCCCGGTTCACCGCGGGCATGCGGTTCAACACGAACGTATGGACCGCCTGCTGCTCCACCTCTTTCAGCATCAGATCCATCATCGGGGGCAGGCCCACGCCATGATGAGCGGCACCTCGGTGCGCCCGCCGCAACTGGATGAATTCTTCCCGGCCGACGAGGCGCACTTGCGCGCGGACGAGTTATCCGCTCTCGGATGGACCGAGAAAACCATCTGGACCGATAAAGATTAGCTTCGGCTGGAAACAGTGTGGATTTCGGTTCGGTCAAACTCCAACCGGGTGTCGAGGAAGCAGCTATACGCCGCGCGAAAAGCGCAGTGTTTTACAAGCGGAGCCGGCTCTGTCTAAATGGCCCGTCGTTTTACCGGAAATGAAGGGTGCAGCCATGGCTTCGGGAAGAACTCGGTTGTTCGGCTTGATCGCGGCCGGATTGTTGTGCGCCGGTATCGGCGCTACGGAGGCGGGCGCCCGCGCGGCGTGCGAGCCGGTGGCGGCGCAGGCTGCCGACCGGCTCTGTCAGCTGGTCAAGCGAAGCCAGACGACGGCGGACAAGTCCGGCCGATTCCGGATCGCGCAAATCCTGCCGTTCGATTGCGTCGATCGCTGCATCGCCGATTTCAGGACCTGTCTGGGGATTCCGCCGCGTACCGACCCGCCGGTCACCCTTCCGCCGCCCGGACCGGGCAACAACGTGCCGACGCCGCCGCCGTTCGAGCAGTGCCTCGCCGCGCAGGATCAATGCATCGCGGCCTGCAAGGCGGCTGCCGGCACGCGGTGAGGCCGACGGAACTGGAGTCTTTAGCCCGGATTGCGCGCAGCGCAATCCGCGCGATCGCCCCTGCATTAGCCGTCATCCTGAGGAGCCGCGCGCTCGCGCGGCGTCTCGAAGGATCGTCTCATATGCGCCTGTGGCTATCCTTCGAGACGCCGCCTACGGCGGCTCCTCAGGATGACGATAGAATTGTAGTTCCCTCGCAACCTTTTTGGTTGGTATCGGTAATACCATTGGCTTTATCGGCCATACCGCAGTTACGCTGAACCTCGCCCGGAGTTTACGAAGGCGCAACAAATCAAAAACGGGAGCGGACGCCATGGATGACGTGGAGAAGCGCGTAATCGGCAAGGTGATGCGGCGTCTGATACCGTTCCTGATCCTGTGTTACTTCGTCGCCTATCTCGACCGCGTCAATGTCGGCTTCGCCAAGTTGCATATGAACCAGGCGCTCGGGTTCAGCGAAGCGGCGTTTGGACTTGGCGCCGGGCTGTTCTTCATCGCCTATTTCCTGTTCGAGGTGCCGTCCAATCTGTTCCTCGAGCGGGTCGGCGCGCGGGTCTGGATCGCCCGCATCATGATCTCCTGGGGTATCGTCTCCGGAGCGTTCGCCTTTATTCCTTCGATATCGAGCGCGACCGGACTTTCGAACAACACGGTTTTCTATTCGCTTCGTTTGCTGCTCGGCGCATGTGAGGCGGGCTTCTTTCCCGGCATCATCTTCTATCTGACGCTGTGGTTTCCGGCGGTGTACCGCGCCCGCGTCATTAGTTTCTTTATGCTGGCGATCCCGATCTCCTCCATCATCGGTTCGCCGATCTCCGGGCTGTTGCTCAACGTCACCGGCTTTGGGCTGGAGGGCTGGCAATGGCTGTTCATCCTCGAGGCGCTGCCCTCCGTTCTGGTCGGGTTTTGCGTATTGATCTACCTGACCGACTTTCCGCGCCAGGCCCATTGGCTGCAGAAAGAGGAAATCGCCTGGCTGGAGGGCGTGCAGGCCGCCGAGAAAAGCAACAAGGAAAAGGTCGAACACCTTTCGCTGTTTCAGGCGCTCACCGATATCCGGATCCTGCTCTGCGCGCTGGTCTACTTCTGCCTGAATGCGGCAAGCTACGGCGTTGCCTTCTTCCTGCCCACCATCATCAAGAATTTCGGCGTCAGCGACACCCAGACCGGATTGCTGGCCGCGCTGCCGTTCGTGTTCGGCGGCATCGGCATGGTGGTGTTCGGCCGGCATTCCGACCGCACCATGGAGCGCAAAGGCCATGTCGCGGCGGCGCTGCTGATGGCGGGAATCGGGATCGGCCTGTCGGGCCTCGTTTCCAGTCCCGTCCTGGTCATGGCTTTGCTGTGCTTCGCGCAGATCGGCGTCTCCTCGGTGCCGCCGATGTTCTGGCCGCTGCCGGCAAGCTTCCTGACCGGCGCGTCGGCCGCCGCCGGTATCGCGGCCATCAATTCGCTCGGCAACCTGTCCGGCTTCGCCGGTCCCTACGCGATGGGCTACCTGAAGGACCTGACCGGCACCTTCACGACCGGACTGCTGCTGCTCGCCGGCTGCGCCGTGCTTGGTGCGGCCGTTGTCATGAGCCTGCGGATCGACGTGCGGCGAGAGCAGGCGTCGGGAGAGGTCGCGCTGGCGCATTAGGCAAGAGCGTCATGCGCGGGCTTGACCCGCGCATCCATCGATCTTCACAAGAGTCTTTCGAAGGGGATGAATTGCCGGGTCGAGCCCACGGCAACGACTGAAAGCGAACGTAGGCATCGTGCGCCCGACTTTTAGATTCAGGCAAGGGGATTGTTGCTGACCCAGGTTTTCATTTCAGCCAGAAGTTCGTCGATCGGCAGGTTAGCCGCGTCGGCCGATGAAAACCCGCGCGAGGTAGTCAAGTCGTAATTGGTCGCTGCCATAAAGTCATTGTATCGACGCCAGAGCTTGCCTGGACCGGGGGCGCGCAGTTGCAATTGGCTGTTAAGCCAATTTCTGACCTTGGCAGAAATCAGATCGGGCTTGTTTTCATGAGCCTCGATGTCGGAATTCGACAGGTCCGAGATGGCGGCCTGATATCGGTATCGTTCCGCCTCAAGGATGAGACATCGCTTGCCGGCCTATTGGCCCTTCTTGAAAAGTCGGCAGCCGATATCGATGCCCGGTTCGAACGGCATATTCAGCCGAAAGAGCTCGCCTTCCTTGCTGGCCTGCAATCTCGACAGATCGTGGATGGCAAATTTCGACTGCTGCACGAGAGCGATAATTCGATCGATGCGGGGACGTCCGGAATCAGGCGATTCGAGCGCAATCTTCGGTACAAATCCGAGGTCGATGACGGTAAATAACAGCGGACGCAAAAGCGAAAGGTAGTCAGAATCGAACGGGCAGTTTACGAAGACGTTCTTGTGAAACGGCATTCCGCCTATCCGCGTTTATCCCGCTGCGGTAGGCGGTCGTCGGCGTAGCTGTTCTTGTGCCTGACCGTGCCGTCCCTGCGATGCACGTAGAGGTCGGTTCGTTCCCGCGGCGCGAGATCCTTGGCGTATCTCACCGCATCCGCTCTTACAACGACCTCAGCGCCAGCGGCGAAATATTGCGCGGGCTCGCCGCCGCGCGCTACCCGCTTGCCGTGTAGGTGTTAGGCACATTGCGGCGCTGCAATTCGGTGTTGACGCCGCGCACGACGCCTTCGAACACCGCATGCGCGATGGCGAGCAGGCGAGATTGACCTTTGTTACTTCAGCCCCAGGCTGGTGCAACCCCATGCGACTTCGGCGCTTCGCCAGCCGAGCGTCAGGCCGCCCTCCTTGCACTCGTCGTAGGTTTTGTAGTTGCGTGTGTTTCTGCATGTCGAAGAGTACCCGCCACCGGAAACAGAACATCCGATCCACGGGGCGTTGGCTGACCTGAAGCTCGTCGCGCAGCCGCCGACGCAACTGCCGGTGACGCTCGCAAGCTTCGCGAGCCTGGCGGATACCGGCGACGTCGGGGGCGCTGCGGCGGCTGGCGATGTCCGGGGTGACGCCGTACTACGGTCGATCGTGCGCGGTTCCCGCTTCTGCGGCCTGGCTGATTGCTTCGGCGCGACGACGACGACGGCCGGAAGCGAGAGGCTGACGCCGTCGGGGGTGGTTGCAGCTTCCGAGCCGCCCAGGCCGCAAAGCAGCAGTCCGATCGAAGCGAAAGCGACAGCCAGACTGGCAACGGAGCGTGACGAAATCCTCATAGCCATATCCTCCCAAACGTGGAGACAGCCGATCCCGGCAAACCAGCATATCACGATCCTGTGCGGGTTGGCCTCCGCGAATCTTGAATCAGGCGGCTAAAGCCGGAAACCCGAGGCGGTTCGCCACCCTGACGCTCGTTCCCGCTCACAAGCCGGCCTGGCAGCGGTACGGTTTGAGATCTGCCAAGGGGATCGGCGGACATCACGGCTTGGCTGCGGGATGTCCGATCTGGCCCGTGGCGATGCAAGGTGTTGAGCAGGTCGGGTGTCGCGCGCGCAAGACAGCTCTGATAGCGAACATGCACGGCCACAGGCGGTGTCCGAAAGTGCCAGGAGTGGCCACGCGTTGTTCGTCAAACTGGGGGCGCGCTTGCCAAGCTCGATAGTGCCCGCTATCGTCAACTCCAACATCAAGAGTTGGGCCGACGCCCAGCGCCAACCTGCTCCCCGAGCAAGGTGGCTTTCTTCCTTCGGAAGAAGATGTGGCCGGTCCGGCAACTAAACGGGACAAGCCACCACGGCGTCATGCGCTCCTCTCTTCGAAGAAGGGGACGAGAATGACTGTCGATAGAATCGAAATTGAGCTGGCCGATGCAAGGTCCCCGGACCTGATTAAACTCGTAACCGCGCTGGACGATTTCTTAAACAAGGTCTGCGGGGTGGAAAGGAATCACGGCTCTCCAATTGATCGGCTGGCGCACGACGACACGCAAATGTTTATCGCGCGGATTGCCGGACAAGCCGTTGGCTGTGCAGGGCTGCAGGTGTTCGCCGATGGTACCGGGGAGGTGAAGCGCATGTATGTCGTCACCGAGGTTCGGACAACTGGAATAGGCAGCAGGCTCCTGACCCGCGTTGTGGAAGCGGCCTTGACCGCCAAGCTGTCGGTTCTGCGGCTGGAAACCACGGAATTTCTTCCCGATGCCCAGAGGCTCTATCGGGCGAAGGGGTTCGTTCCGTGCCCGGCGTATGGCCCTTACGTTTCCAACCCGATCAATTTGTACTTCGAGAGATGGCTGACGAAATGACGGTCGAGGACGAGGTGCCGACAAGGAAATAGATGATCAAGTCTGCTTTTAGATCGCGTTGCACTGTCGAAATCGCCTCTCAGACCAGTCTACGCCTGACATGGGGTGGTGCTCCGCAGCAATTTGACAGCCGTCTATTCGATCACCTCGTCGGCGCGAGCGAGCAGCTTCGGTGGCACAACGATGTCCAACGCCTTTGCGGTCTTCAGATTGATCTGCTTCGCGTGTTCCCGGAAACGATGACGTCTATGCGGAGCCGGACCAGCTCCGCTGCAAGCGCGGGTAATCGTTGCACCTCACCGTCGGCGAAGCGGTACTCGATGACGATATTCTGGCCGACGCGATAACCGAGACTTCGCCGGCCCTCATCGAAAGCCTTAATTAGATAAAGTTGCGTTTGCCGGGACCCGCCCGCGAGGTACCCCACCCGATAGACCCGTCCTGCCGGTTGCTGAGCGCGCGCGGCCAGCGGCAATGTCACCGCAACGCCGCGATGAATTCGCGCCTTCTTATGTGAGCCCCCGAGGAAACGCCTCGTCCTTCGCAACCCTAACACTTTAAGGTGGGACAGCTAGCCAGAAAGGATACCCCACCGGAGAGGTGAAGATGCGCGATGGTGCCGACATAGCGGCGCGACAGTTCGTATTTCTTCGGCTCCAGCGCCATCGCTTCGCGGACCTTGGCGGCGCGGACGAGTTCGGTCTCGCGCTCGATCACGCCTAACAGCGCGCTCATCACCTCCATCAATCCTTCCGCGAGTCTGCGGGCGTCTGGCATAAACCGGACATAGCTGCTTTAACTGACGACGTCCGTTCTTTGGGGGTAGAGCAGACATCCCGATTACAGGTGCCGAAGTCCGCTAATGACCCTAAGCGACCAGTCGACATCGAGCGGCAACGGTAGAATCGGCCAATTGCGGTCGGTTGGCACGACGCTCCCTCCGTTCAACGATAACTACGAGTCGTCAAACCCGTAAACATGGTAGTCGTGCGGGCTCACTCCTTTTGCGGTGAGCTGGGCTACCCAATCCGTCGGCAGTTTTGCCAACGGACCTATCTCTTGCCTCACGAGCTCAGAGAGCGGCATCTTGCGCAGCGCTTCCTCCGGAGGCAGCAGGTCCGTCTGAACCTCGCGCTTCACCGCTACTGTCTTGTCCGCGATCGGGAACTGCTGCCATGACTGTAGCGACGCCACGCAATAGATCCGCGAAAGCTGCACGATCGCTTCGTGCACCATGACGAGGTCGCCGCCGGCTTGCGAGAACAAGTGCTGAAACACTCGGAAGTTGCAGCTCGCCAGGCCTGCACTGTCATCGCCGAGCCACGGATTGTGCTGATCGTACCACGTGAGTACGAGAGGCAAGATGCGTGCGGGCGGCCCGTCGAGCTTGCGACCGAAGATGTCGGAGAGCGGCCACGCCCCGCTCACAATTGCATCGATCGACGCCGAGAGCTGCGCTGCGGCCTTGGCAAAGTTAACGCGCTGCCCGGCGAAGTTCGAGAACTGGTAGTTGGTTCGGAAGCGGTCGAATACGGTCTTGATCTCGCACAGTAGCAGTACTCGCGACCGCGGATCATAGATACCGAGATCAATGTCGCCGATGCCGGCCTTCGTCTTCGTGGTCACAAACAGCAGGCCCGACGCGTCGGGCAACTGAGCGCGAACGGTCTTCGCGACCTCGGCGAGGTGTGAGCCGACTGTGTTGTTCCAATCATCGGAATGCTTTCGCATAAGCAGTGAGAGGAATGTGAGACTCGGCGGGAGGACGTGATGCACGAACGGCCAATATGCAAGCCAGTCCCCGAATCGAACGAACGGGACGGCGATACCCCACGACTCAATCACTTCCGCTGGCGCTGAGAAGAAGTCCAGCATTTGGTGAAATTGATCCTTGGAGATCGTGGCGAGCTTGCGCTCCTCGACGAATTCGACAAACGCCTCAAACAAATCGTCGGGGCGGAACCACAGGAGGCCTGGCTCGAGCAGCGCCTGGACGAACGCCTGGAACTCGGCGGCTTCATCGATGCTGAACCCAATTCTATCCGAGAGGCGGCGCCAGGCGTGAGGGACGGCGTCGCGAAGGAAGGCGACCTCGTTCATGCCCGTCGCGAGGGTCAGGGGAATCGCTTTGTTCGGCGAGGGCGACCCTAAAAGTATTTCGCGCACCTCGGGCGAATGACCGAGGAACTCCACCTTGTGATCGAGCAGCACCAATGCCGATCGCCGCTGCGGTGGCGCCAGTGACAGGCGGAATGAATCATCGTCCGAGTCGTAGGACAGGCGCCAGTAATCCTCGCGCAAGGAGATTTCGAGGTTCAGCTGCGCGAGCTGATGGTATTCGCCGTCCAGACAGGATTGGATAGCTTCATCGTGCTCGAGTGCGGCATCGAAATGGGGCCCCGCGAATTCGGTCTGCGCCGCCGCCAGTACGCGGCGCGCGACGGCGAGAAGCGACTTGAGCAGGCTTCCGTGGTCCGCTGAAGAATAACGAGGAATAGAGTCTACGAGCTCGTTGCTCATGGCCACGGCGCAGCGCCACGCCATTGGCAGCGCGTAGCCTGGTTGCGGCAAGTTCGCGTAGATGGGCGCCGACGTCTCGCGATACGACGCCCGATCCACGGCAATGGCATCGGCGACCCTTTGCGCCTCAATTCGCGTTCCGACCATTTGCACAATATACAGCATCGATGGCCTGGCTAACACCTGCGGAGACGCGATCTGGACCACATCTGCGGCTGTGTGCCCAAGGGGTGCCCGACGGAGTGTTTTCAAGACGTGCAATTGGCCGGTGCGCATGGGGTTCGACGCGATCCGCCCCTCCCGACCGGAGGGGTGAAAGGAACGCGGGCCACACCTACAACGATCTGCTCAGCGCCAGCGGCGAAATATTCCGCGGACTTGGCGCCGCGCGTTGCCCGCTTGCGGTGTAGGTGTTAGGCACGTTGCGGCGCTGCATCTCCACATTGACGCCGCGGACGATGCCTTCGGACACCGCATGCGCGGTGGCGAGCACGGTGAGGTTGACCTGCAGCATGGCGCGGAAGGTGTCGTGGTGGCGGTGCAGCGTGTTGAGCAGCTCCGGCGTGGCGCGCGAAAGATAGCTCTGGCTGTTTTTCAGATGCGCGATGGTGCCGACATAGCGGCGTGACAGTTCGGATTTCTTCGGCTCCAGCGCCATCGCTTCGCGAACCTTGCCGGCGCGGACCAGTTCGGTTTCGCGCTCGATGACGCCGAGCAGCGCGCTCATCACTTCCATCAACCCTTCCGCAAGTTTGCGGGCGTCGGCGGGGGTTGCCGTCAGGGGAACGGCTTCGGGCAGCGGCTTGCGCAGCAGCGGGCTCATGTCGGTTTGTCTCCGGGTTCGGCGCGGTTGGCCTGCTGAAGAATGAGCGTGCGGTAGACGTCGTTGGAAATGCCGACGCCGCCGGCCTTGGCAAAGGATTTTGAATATTCGTCCGTCAGCATCGAGCGCCACACGCCGGTGCCCGGCGTGTCGCCGAACGGACCTTCGCCCTTGATGCCCGAGGTCATCTGCGAGAACATCGAATTCAGGAACACGGATTCGAAATCCTGCGCCGAGGCCTTTGCTTTCATCTGCGCCTGCGGCGACACTTTCTTCAGCGCGTCCGCGAGCTGGTAGTCCGGCCGGCCGTTGAGCATCGGCATCATGGCCTTGCCGGGCATGCTGCCGGGTGCGTTGATCAGGCCGGACTGCATCACATCACCTCGATGTCGGCCTGGATCGCACCTGCAGCCTTGATCGCCTGCAGGATGCCGATCAAATCGCGCGGGCCGATGCCGAGCCCGTTGAGGCCGTCGACCAGCGCTTGTAGCGAGACGCCGTCCTTCACCAGCGCCAGTTTCTTGCCGTCCTCGGTGACGCCGATCGAGGTGCGCGGCGTCGTCACGGTGCGGCCGCGCGAGAACGCCTGCGGCTGGCTGACCTGCGGGCTTTCGGAAATCGACACGGTGAGATTGCCTTGCGCCACCGCGACGGTGGCGACGCGGACGTCGCGGCCCATCACGATGATGCCGGAGCGCTCGTCGATGATGATCTTGGCGGAGATGTCCGGCTCGACCTGCAACTGCTCGATCTCGGTCAGCAGCGCCACCACGTTGCTCTTGAATTCCGCCGGCACCGATAACTGCACCGTCGAGGGATCGATCGGCTCCGCGGTCTTGGCGCCGAGGAAATCGTTCACCGCCGCGGCGATGCGCTTGGCGGTGGTGAAATCCGGATTGCGCAGCGCGAGGCGCACATTGGGCAGGCGATTGAGCGCGAACTCGATCTCGCGCTCGATGATGGCGCCGTTGACGATACGGCCGACCGTCGGCACACCCTTGGTGATGCTGGCAGCCGCGCCCTCGGCGGCGAAACCGCCGACCGCGAGCGAGCCTTGCGCCACGGCATAGACATTGCCGTCGGCGCCGAGCAGGGGGGTGACCAGCAGCGTGCCGCCCTGCAGGTTCTTGGCGTCGCCCAATGCCGACACCGTGACGTCCATCCTTGTACCCTGGGTGCCGAAGGCGGGCAGGTTGCCGGTGACCATGACGGCGGCGACATTGCCGGTGCGGATGGTGGCGCCGCGGATGTTGACGCCCATGCGCTCCAGCATCGCCTGCAGCGACTGCTTGGTGAAGGGGATGTTGTTCAGCGTATCGCCGGAGCCGTTGAGGCCGACCACGAGGCCGTAGCCGATCAGCTGGTTCTGCCGCACGCCCTCGATATTGGCGAGGTCCTTGATGCGCGACGTCGCACTCGCCGCACTCGCGCACAGCACCACGGCAGCAAGCGCCACCCCAATCGTCCGGAACACTGTCGCCTTACGCGTAACTGGCATCCTCTGCTCCCCGCGAGGTTTGGGCTGGACGCACCTCACGCTCCCACATGAAGTGCTCCGCCATTAACTATGCGAGCGCCGTGCCATTGCCTTCGACGTATGCAACCGTTTGATTGGACTGGATAATTCTTAAGACATGAGTCGCCCGCCAAGGCGTTGGCAGGCGGCGAAGTTGCCGCCGGCGGCAGATTTTGCCGGGCCGTTTACTCCACCTTAACCATAAAAAGGTGAAGCTCCGGGCAGACACCTTTGGGCATCGCGATGCGAATTTACGGACCGAACGGCACAACTCTCGGCTCCCCGGCGGGCAATGCCCGCCGTACCGGTTCGAGCGGTTTTGCGCTGCCGGACAGCATTTCGACGCCGGAAACCCGCGCCGCCACGGCACCCAAAGCGGCCGGAAATATCGACGCGCTGCTGGCGATGCAGGGCATCGAGGACCCGGTGGAACGTCGCAAGCGCTCGGTGGCGCGCGGCCGCGGCGCGCTGGACGTGCTCGACGACCTCAAGATCGGCCTGTTGTCCGGCAATTTCGACGCGTCCACCGTGAACCGGCTGCGGGATGCCGCCGCCAACCTCAAGTCCACCTCGGGCGACCCCGGTCTCGACGCGGTGCTGTCGGAGATTGAATTGCGGGTCGAGGTCGAACTGGCCAAAGCCGGGCAATTCTGAGCCGGGCTTGCCGCGGTTTCCTTTCGGTCGCCAGGTTCCGGCGCGGAAACCTTGTGATTTAGGCGGCTTACCCACCTGCGGCGATATTGTCTGTCACAAGAGGCCGCTATATAAGGCGCGCGCGGACGGAGCGTTTTCGTCCCGCCTTGCACGTACAGATGGGCTGACCTTGGAAAAGTTGAAGAACTATCGACCCTCCGAAAAAGAGCCTTTCATGAACGACCGCCAGCGCGATTATTTTCGCAGCAAGCTGCTGGCCTGGAAGGACGAAATCCTGCGGGAATCGCGGATCACGCTGCAGACGCTGCAGGAAGAGAACGTCAATCATCCGGATCTCGCCGACCGCGCCTCCTCGGAGACCGACCGCGCCATCGAGCTGCGCGCCCGCGACCGCCAGCGCAAGCTGATCTCCAAGATCGACTCGGCGCTGCAGCGCATCGAGGACAACACCTACGGCTATTGCGAGGAAACCGGCGAGCCGATCTCGCTGAAGCGCCTCGAAGCCCGCCCGATCGCGACGCTCTCGGTCGAGGCGCAGGAGCGCCATGAGAAGCGCGAAAAGGTTTATCGGGACGAGTAGGGGCGCAGGCTTTAGCAGTCGACCTTTTTTCTTTTCGCGCAGACATCACTCGACCGTCATCCTGAGGAGCCGCGCCCTTGCGCGGCGTCTCGAAGGATGAGCCGCATGCGCCTGCGGCCGATCCTTCGAGGCTCGCCGTGAAGAACGGCGAGCACCTCAGGATGACGCTGTCCTTGTTGCAGCAGAATGAATGGCGCGCAGGCGTTTGAGGACTTTTGACGCTGCAACGCTTTTGCGCGGGTCGGCAAGTGACTCCGCCACCTTCTTGCGAAGCTGATTTTCGATTTCTGCCGGACGCATGATAGTAGCAGATGCCGCAACGTCTTGCCCGGAAACAGCGAAAGCCTTCCCATGGACAAAACCCTTGAAGCCGCGAAAGCCATCGCCGCTGCTCGCCGTGATGGCACTCCGCTGCGGCCGCTCGCCGCGAATGTCGCGCCACAGAATGAAGCCGACGGCTACCGCATTCAGGATGCGGTCCACGATCTGCTCGCGGCGGATGCCGGGCCGCTGGTCGGCTACAAGATCGGCTGCACCAGCGCGGTGATGCAGCAATATCTGGGCATTCCGCATCCCTGCGGCGGCGGCGTGTTCGCGAAGGGCGTGTATGCGAGTGGTGTGAAACTGCGGCATGGCGATTTCGTCCGGGTCGGCGTCGAATGCGAAATCGCGGTGCGGCTCGCGCGCGATCTCGTGCCGTCGGGCGCTGCATTCGATGCGGCGACGGTCGCGTCGGCCATCGGTGCCTATCACCCGGCAATCGAGATCGTCGACGACCGCTATGCCGACTGGCAGACCATCGGCGCGCCGACTTTAGTGGCCGACGATTTCTTTGCCGCCGGCTGCGTGCTCGGCGCGCCGGTTTCGCGCGCGGCGGCGCCGGATCTGCTTTCCGTGATCGGCCGCGCTGAGATCAACGGCGTCGAGGTTGGGCGCGGCACCGGCGCCGATGTGCTCGGCCATCCGCATAATGCGCTGGCGTGGCTGGCCAATCATCTCGCCGCAGAGGGCAAGCATTTGCGCGCCGGGCAGATCGTGCTGACGGGCAGTCTGGTCAAGACGCTGTGGCTCAATGCCGGCGACAAGGCGGTGATGGAGTTGTCGGGGTTGGGGACGGTGGCGGCGACGTTTGCGTGAGCTCGCACGGCAACTGGCGGCATGCGTCACGATGCTGTACGTAACGGCAGCCGATATCTATATCGAAAGAAGGTTCTGATGTACGAAGTCATCATCACCATGAGCAATGCCACCGTGGAAGCCTTGAAGCAGAACGGCTTCTCGCTCTACGTCTTCAGAGCTGCAACGACATCGGGCAGCCGCGCGGTGCCGTTGATCTGGATGCGGATGGACGATTATGCCGAGCAGACACAACTCGCTTTCAACGATGAGTATGGCGCGTACATTTCGAACCTGCTGAATCAGCAGGGCGTCACGATACTCACGAGCAGCACGATACCAGCCGACCTCGGACGAATGGTGATCGTCGACGATTCGGAGAAGCTGTCGCTGGGCGGACAAGGCGCGCCCGGAGCGATTTCAATTGTGAATCGGGGGACAATGGAATTGACGGCAGGCATCTGCGCTCTGACCAGCGCCGGGCTGGCGCCGACCGTCGCGATGCCCTTGTTTGGCGGCGCCGAAGTGACGGCTTCGCCGGTCGGGACGGTGATGCTGATGTTCTCCGGGTTTGGGATGAACGCCGGCACGGTGCTGACGCAGTCCAACGGTCCCGGAATGCTGTTGCACCTTTCCGATGCCGTCGAACAACCGCATGTGACCTTCGATATCAACGCGGGCTGGAGCGGCGCAGGCGTAACGCCGGTGTCCGCCGCTTCCGACCTCGGACCGATTCTCCTGTCCGCGTAGCGCCGCGGCCTTTTCAGCCGCGCTATGGTAGCGGCAATCCGTTGTCGTCGGTGGTCATGACCTGGGTGTTGAATCGCACGAAGAAACCCTCGTAGTGGCCGTCGCCGTGGCGCACGATGACGCCGCCGTCCTGCCAGATGCCGTCGTCGTGCTGGTGCACGCCCGGCGGGTCGCCCTGGTTGTAGTGGATATCGTGCAGGCCGACCGGCGGCTCATGGACGAAACGGGCGCCGAACACGTAAATCTTTGCGACGCCCGCCGCCTTCACCATCGGCTCGAGAACGTTCAGCGCTTCCTCGCCATTGTTCTGCGTCCACGCCTGATTGTTCTGCCGGGCCAGGCCAAAAAAGTGCAGCACGCTCGCAGTCAGGCCGAGCGGTAGGCTGATCAGGGGATTGCGGATGAAGTCGAGCGCGCCGCCGGTTGGGGCATTCGCGTCATGGCCGGTAGGTAAGTCATGACGTCCGTCGGGCAGGTTCGGAACCACGAGAAATTTATCCGCATCGAGCGAGGGCGCGTGAAAATAGTCGATCGAGCCGCTCGGCGTATTCACGTCGCAGGCGCAGTCGAACACTCTGACCGTGCCGGTCTCGTCAGGGGCGCGCACGAACACGTGGCCATGCAGAAAGTTGCCGAAGTGGTCCGGCGGGTCGCGGGTGAAGTGATCGAAGTCCCCCTTGACCACGCAATAGCTGCTCAGCGCCATCGATCGCTCCTTGAAAGCAGCGATGCTAGCGGAGCGGCTGCCGCCCTGCAAATCGGCAATCGCGGAGCCGACAGACGTTCAAATTCGTGGGCGACTGTAGAACGTGGCGGCCGGATCATCCGGAAGGCGAGAGCCGTGCCAGCTTTCGCCCGGACAGGCGAGATCCTCGTCGCCGATCTCTGCGATGGCGCTCGCTACCTCAGCTTTCGCTGACTCGGCCAATTCAACGATGGGCAGGCGGGTGTTCGGGTGCATAAAGCCGAGCAGGCACAATGCAAATTTGAGGGCGGCCGGGTTTTCCTGTGTGAGGCAGTTCGTCAATCGCGCCAGTCGATTGAACAAATATCGCGCGGACTGCAGCCGGCCCTGCCGCCAGTTCGAATGAATTGCCTCGCACAGACCGGGCGCGACATTCGAGATCATTGAGATGCAGCCATCGCCGCCATTGGCGATAAAGGCCAGCGCGGATGCGTCGTCTCCGGACAACAGCCCAAAGCCGGACGGCAGCAGCGACCGCAACCGCGTCGGGCGGGTGATGTCGCCGGTCCCATCCCGCAATCCGATGAACTGCTTCGATTGCGCAAGCCGCGCCAGGGTGTCGTCGGACAATTCGCGGACCGTCCGGGAGGGAATGTCGTGCAGGATGACGGGGAGGGCGGTCTGGTCGGCGATCGCCCGGAAATGCGCGTAAATGCCGGCCTGCATCGGTCTGTTGTAATAGGGGACGACGGAAAGCACAGCATCGGCGCCCGCCGCTTCGGCGCGCCGGGTCCACTCAATGGCCCGGCTGGTCGAATTCGATCCCGCGCCGGCAATCACGCGGATGCGGCCCCGCGCCGTTTCGACCGCGGTGCGGACGATGGTGTCGTGCTCGGCCGGCGTCAACGTCGAGGCCTCGCCTGTGGTTTCGCCGACCACGATCGCCGGAACGTTCGCCTCGATCTGGCGCTCGCAAAGCTTCGCCAACGCAACCAGATCGACGCGATCGTACTCATCGAACGGTGTGGGAAGATCGGGTACGTAGCCCGCCAGCCAGATGGCGGGTTTTACGGAATGAAGCTGAACCATCTGCCTCTCCTCGGCGGTTGCCCGGTTCACGCGGCTTGCCGCGTGCCGGCGGCCGGGTTGTGATCGGAGGAGCCAGGTTTGCCATCCATGTCGAGCTCGATTTCGCGCGACAACTCGACGATTGCTTCCGGGTGATGGCCGTTCTCGAACAGCGCGTACTTGAAGGCTTGCGCGCGGTTGACGAACAGGCCGCCGTAGAGGCCGTGTTGTTCCCGGGCGACCCAGTTGCCGCGGCTGTTCCTGCCGATGAAGATGATTGCAGATAAAGATCTGCACGATGGAGGTTCGACGAGCTTCACGTTGATGATCCCTGTCTTGAAGCCCGCCCGTGTTCCCGACACCCTCGACCATTCGTCGCTGGTTCGTTCCATGTGCGAAGGTTCGGGTTATTGTCGGCGGCGGGAGAGCGGTGATTCATGCCGCCAATATCCGCACCGCCGGATATGAATTCGAGGGCGACCGGAAGCCGATCTCATAGGAGCGGTATAGGATCGCGCGGTCCGCCGCCGCAAGATGGACCCCGGCTGTTTGAAGGGTGGTCACCACCTCTGTGTTCAAACGACCACGGCCTTCGTCAGGGGAGCTGACGAAGGCCGCTTCGTTACACCTTACCGCGCCTAGGTCCGCGATTTGGCGTGGGAGCTCTTGTTGAAAATCAGAACGGCAGGATCACGTCCATGAACTGCTGGCCGTAGCGCGGCTGCTGCACGTCGGTGATCTGGCCGCGGCCGCCATAGGCGATGCGGGCTTGCGCGATCTTGCCGCTATCGATGGTGTTGTCGCTCTGGATGTCCTCCGGCCGCACGATGCCGGCGACGATCAACTCGCGAATTTCGAAATTGACGCGGATCTCCTGCTTGCCTTCGACCACCAGATTGCCGTTCGGCAGCAGTTGCGTGACCACGGCGGCGACACTGGTCTGCAGGTTTTCCTGGCGCTGCACCGAACCCTTGTTGTCGGTCGATGCCGTTCCATCCGCGGTCAAAAGCCGGCCGGGCAGGATCGCGGTGGCGGGATTCTTGATCAGCTTGTCGCCGAGGAAGGCGGTGATGCCGGAGTCTTCCTTGGCGGCGCGGCTGCGCTGGGTCTCGTTGGCGATGTTGGCCTTGTCGGTGAAGTTCACTGTCACCGTGAGAATATCGCCGATCTGGTGCGCGCGCTGATCCTTGAAGAAGGCGCGCGAGCCGTTTCGCCACAGCGAGTTGGCATTGTAGGACACCGCTTCCGGCTTCGGCATCGGCATCTGGACCGGCTTGTAGCCTGGCTGCGCGGTCGGATTTTCGATCGCGGTCAGTGCGGGCTTCTCGCCGAGGGCTGCGAAGCGGTCGAGTGCCGAGCAGCCGCTGCCGAGGCTGGCGGCCGCCAGCAATGCGCCTGTGAGAGCGATACGGTTGAACTTCAAGGACGTGTACATGAACACTACTCAGCTTTTCGAGGACCAGGTACGGGGTTGTTGGCGGCGACGGAAACGGGCGCGACAGGTTCGGCTGCGCCGGTCGTGACAGCTGCTTCGGCAGCGGCGGGCGGACGCGGCGTCGAGATCGCGACCGACACCTGGCCGCGGCCGACCACGACGCCGGAAACGGTACGCTTGGATTGCAGATTGAGCACATTGACCACGTCGCCTTCCGTGCCGCCTTCCAGCGCCTTGCCGCGGATGGTCAGGTACAGCCCGGAGGATTCGTAGATCAGCGTGACGTTCTGGTCGCGGGTAACCAGATCGGGTTTTGTGAGATCGGCGGCGCGCAAGGCTTGCCCTGCGCGCAGTTGCCGCCGCGCCTGCATGCCGACCGCGCTGTCGCGGCTGGCGACGTCGTTGCCGACTTCGGATTTCGGCCGGCGCTCGATCAGCACATCGGATGATTTCAGGATTTCGTTGCGCTCGAGGCCGCGCGCGAGCACCGCGGCCTCGACAGTTTCGAACGCGGTACCGGTGAAGCGCAGTTTTGTCGGCGCGCTGGCGTCATTGGCGATCTCGAAACTCACGTCGAACCGGCCGCTGCGTGAATCATAACGCGCCGAGACCGGCTGCATGGTTCCGGTGTTGGCGGCGTCGAGCTGCAGCGTCTGCACGTCGCGATCGAAGGTCAGCGAAAGATTGGCGGCATCGCCAAGTCCGCTGCGCCGCTCCAGCGCGCGCGCCACCTGCAATTCGATATCCCGCGCGTCGAGCGTGCGCGCCAGCCGCGTCACCGAAATCGACTTGAGGTCGCGGGTTTCGACACCGATCACCTGATGCGCCCGCAATGTGGCCAGCACCTGCGTCGTCGCAAGCGAGCCGGTGGTGCCGAGGTCGGGCGCGCGATAGATCGCGATCTGGGCGGCGCTGCCGGCATTGTCGACCACGTCGCCGATCCGCACCACGTCGCCGGTGACATTGATGCTCGCGCGCAGCACGGGGGCTGCGACATCTTCGCGGCTCTGCGCGAGCGACGTTGCGGTGCCGGCCGCGAGCAGGGCGGCTGCGAGAACAAGCGAACGGATTTTCATCATCAGCTCCCTCAGCGGAACAGGTTGGCGGTGGATTGCAGCATCTGGTCGGCGGCGCTGATCACCTTGGCGTTCATCTCGTAGGCGCGCTGGGCTGCGATCAGATCGGAGATTTCCGAAACCACTTCGACGTTGGCCTGTTCGAGGCTGGACTGTTGCATGTCGCCGAAACCGTCGGTGTTGGCGATGCCGTCCTGCGGCGTGCCCGATGCCGGGGTGTCGGTGAAAAGGTTGTCGCCGTTCGGCTGCAGCCCCGCCTTGTTGATAAAGCGCGTGAGGCCGATCTGTCCGACGGTGGTCGGCGTAGTCGAGCCCGGCAGCGTCACCGTGACCTGTCCCTGCGCATTGATGGTCAGCCCCGACGAGTTCTGTGGAATCGTGATGGTCGGCTGCACCGGATTGCCCTGGGCGGTGACGACGCGGCCTTGCGCGTCCATCTGGAACGAGCCGTCGCGGGTGTAACTGTAGGTGCCGTCGGGCATCTGGATCTTGAAAAAACCTTCGCCGCGGATCGCGATGTCGAGGTCGTTGCCGGTGGGCGACAGCGTGCCTTGCGTCATCAGCCGCGGCGTGCCGACGGTCTTGACGCCGCCGCCGATGTCGATGCCGACGGGCAGGATAGTGCCCTGGTCCGACGCCTGCGCGCCGACCCGGCGCACATGGTCGTAGATCAGGTCCTGGAACGCGGCGCGCTGCTTCTTGTAGCCGGTGGTGCGCAGGTTCGCGATGTTGTTGGAGATCACCTGGACGTTCAGTTCCTGGGCCGCCATTCCCGTCGCCGCGGTATAGAGTGCGCGCATGGGTCAGTCTCCTTTAGGCCGGAACGTCGGCTAGTTTTTCGAGTGCGGATTTCCGCAAGTCGCCTTGCTGCTGCAGCATCGCGGAGATTTGCGTGTAGGCGCGCGTCACCTCGATCATCTTGCTCATCTCGGAGACCGAGTTGACGTTGGACTTTTCGACGAATCCCTGGCGCACCTGCGAGGTGGTGTCGGGCTGAGCCGCATTGCCTTCGCCGCCGGAGTAAAGGTTGGCGCCTTCCTTCACGAGCTTCTGCGCCTGCGCAAAACTCACCAGCCGCAGCTTGCCGCGGATCGAGTCGATGCGGTTGACGCCTTCGAGCACGCTGACGCCGCCATCGGCGGTGATGCTGATCTCTTTGTCGGTGGGCTGGAACACGATGGGTCCGCCGGTGCCAAGCACCGGATTGCCGGCCGCGGTGACGAGTTGGCCCTGCGAGTTGATCTGCAGAGCGCCGTCGCGGGTATAGCGTTCGCCCGCGGGGGTCTGCACCACCAGAAAACCTTTGCCGTCGATGGCGACATCGAGCGGATTCTTGGTCGGCTCGGCCGGGCCTTGCGCGAAATCATGATAGGTGGCGCGGTCGGTCACGTAGCTGATGCGGCGATCGGCTCCCTGGAAATTATCCTGGTGCGCGCCCGACATCAGATGTTCGTGGAACAGCGACTTGTCGGCCTTGTAGCCGTTGGTGTTGACGTTCGCGACGTTGTTGGCGACGACATCGAGCTGCCGTTCAAGCGTCATCTGCCGCGATAGTCCGATGAGAAGCATATTCTCCATCGGTGGTTCTCCCCTCAAGTGATCCGTGATCGGCTCTCCCAAGCCTTTTGCGGATCGTGCGAACCGCCGATGCTCTCCCAAGCCACGGTTCGCCTTCAACAGAGCGAAAGCCGTGCCAAATGAGAAATTATATAGTTTACAAGCAGTTAGAAGTTAGGGAGGGTCGTCGCGGCATCGGCAGAAAGGTCTTGTTGACCATAATGACCCGGCAGTTTTTTCCCACTTGAAGAACAAAAGAAAGGTTCCATTAACCATTGCAAACCTAGTGTCCTTTTGAGTGAAGGCGCGTGCGCGCCGGGGGCATTGGTACCGCGTCACAAGCCTGCTTGGCCGCATCACACCTCATCCGGATTGGGCGGGCAGGCGATGGCGGATAACGACGACAAGGAAGACGGCGCCGACGGAGCAGCGGCTGCCGCGCCGAAAAAAAGCAAAAAGAAGCTGATCATCATCGCGGCCGCGGCGCTTGTGCTGATCGGCGGCGGCGCCAGCTGGTTCTTCTTCTTCCGCGGCCATGGCGAGGAGGCGCACGCGGAGGCCGCGGCTCCGAAAGCGCCGCTCTTTATCGAGGTGCCGGAGGTGCTGGTCAATCTGGTCGGCTCGCCCGGCGAGCGCATCCAGTATCTCAAGGTCAAGGTCGTGCTCGAGGTCAAGGAAGAGAAGCAGGTCGAGACCATCAAGCCGACCATGCCGCGCGTCAGCGACATCTTTCAAACCTACATGCGCGAATTGCGCGCCAGCGACCTCAACGGATCGGCCGGACTGTTTCGCCTGAAGGAAGAGTTGACGCGGCGGGTCAATCTGGCGATTGCGCCGAGCCAGGTCAACGCCGTGCTGTTCAAGGAAGTCGTCATTCAGTGACGGGACGGATGTGAGGCGATGGCGGGCAACGACCAGGTCGATCAGGATGCGATAGCCGCCCAATGGGAGGCGTCGCTGGATTCCGAGGATCCGGCAGCGGCCGCGGAATCGGCTGCCGCCAATGAACTCTCCGGCGCGATGGCGGTGCAATGGGCCGCCATGGTTGAGGACGGCGGCCGCGATCTCGGCGGCGGCAAGAACGGCGGCGAGCGCGTTCTCTCGCAGGAAGAAATCGACAATCTGCTTGGCTTCTCCGTCGGCGAGGTCAACCTCGACGACAATTCCGGCATTCGCGCCATCATCGATTCGGCGATGGTGTCCTACGAACGCCTGCCGATGCTCGAAATCGTGTTCGACCGGCTGGTGCGGCTGATGACCACGTCCTTGCGCAATTTCACTTCCGACAATGTCGAAGTCTCGCTCGACCGCATCACCTCGGTGCGGTTCGGCGATTACATGAATTCGATACCGTTGCCCGCGGTGCTCTCGGTGTTCAAGGCCGAGGAGTGGGAAAATTTCGGTCTCGCCACCGTCGATTCCAGCCTGATCTATTCCATGATCGACGTGCTGCTGGGCGGGCGGCGCGGCCAGACCTCGCTGCGCATCGAGGGCCGGCCCTACACCACCATCGAGACCAATCTGGTCAAGCGGCTGGTCGAGGTGGTGCTGTCGGATGCCGAGCAGGCGTTCCGGCCGCTGTCACCGGTCACTTTCACGATCGACCGCCTCGAGACCAATCCGCGCTTTGCCGCCATCAGCCGGCCCGCCAACGCCGCGATCCTGGTGCGGTTGCGCATCGACATGGAAGACCGCGGCGGCAATATCGAGTTGCTGCTGCCCTATGCGACCATCGAGCCGATCCGCAACGTGCTGTTGCAGATGTTCATGGGCGAAAAATTCGGCCGCGACCCGATCTGGGAAGGCCATCTCGCCACCGAAATCGCGCAGGCGCAGATCTCGGTCGATGCCGTGCTTTATGAAGCCGACATCCCGCTGAAGCAGCTGATGAAGCTGAAGGTCGGCGACACGCTGCCGCTGGAAATGCGCTCCGACGCGCTGATCGCGGTACGTTGCGGCAACGTCACCTTGACGGAAGGGCGCATGGGCCGGGTCGGCGACCGCGTCGCCATCCGCGTCACCAAGCAGCTGCGCAAGCCGAATACCACCTTCGCGATGTTCGAGAAGGCCGAAGAGCAAACCAAGTTGATGGAGGCACAATGAGTCATTCATTCGGAATGGTGATCGAGAGTCTGGTTGCGGTTCTGCTCCTGCTCACGATCGGCTACTGTAAGGTGCTCAATAAGCGCCTGATGCGCCTGAAGGCGGACGAGCAGTCGTTGAAGGCGACCATCGGCGAACTTATCACGGCGACCGAAATCGCCGAGCGCGCCATCGGCGGCCTCAAGCACACCGTGCGCGACGTCAATGAGAACCTCGGCAGCCAGCTTGCATCCGCGACCGACATGACCCGGCAGCTGACAAAACTGCTCGCGGAGGGCGACGGCGTGTTGCGGCGGATCAGCCGGATCGCGGTCGCGGCGCGGCCGGCTGAACCGGAGCCGCCGAAGCTGTCGGCTGCGAAGGCGATTGCCGCCGCGGCGCAGGCTTTCTCCGACCGCAGAAGGCCCGATGGCCTCGCCGCATGAAAGCACTCCGTGATATCCGCGTCATACCGGTCGTCCTGATCGCGATCTTCGGTCTCGCAGTGCTGAAGATCGCCGGTCTGGTGATCGACGGCGGATATGTGTTCGACTATCAGCCGCAGTCGACCAAGCGGTCATGGGCGCAGGAGTCATTCAACTTCCCGTCCAGCGGCAAGGTCGATCCGGCTGACATTACGGGATCGGTTGCGGCCAAGAAGGAAGAACCCAAGCCGGCGGTGAGCGCGCCGGAGACCGCAAAACCGCCTGAGGGTCTTGTGGTGGTTCCCGAGCAGGGTCAGTCGGTGTCGCCGTCGGAGCGCGCCATCCTGGAGCGGCTGCAGGCGCGGCGGCAGGAACTGGAAGCCCGTGCGCGCGAAATCGACATCCGGGAAAGCCTCCTGAAGTCGGCCGAGAAACGAATCGAGGGAAAAGTCGAGGAGCTGAAGAGCGTCGAGTCGCGCATCACAACCAGGACCGAGCAGAAAAACGAGGCCGAAGCCGCCCGCTTCAAGGGCATCATCACCATGTATGAGGGCATGAAGCCGAAGGACGCCGCAAAGGTATTCGACCGGCTCGAAATGCCGGTGCTGTTCGAGATCGCCTCGCAAATCGCGCCGCGCAAGATGTCCGATATCCTGGGGTTGATGTCGCCGGAAGCCGCCGAGCGGCTGACGGTCGAGCTGGCGCGGCGCGCCGGCACCGACAAGTCTGCGTCGACCTCGGAACTGCCCAAGATCGAAGGCAAGATGCTGCCGCAAAATCGCAATTAACGCGGATATTTAACAAATCCTTTATTCGGCAATTCTAGACTCGCGAACGCGCGGGTGGGCTTCCAGCCGCTGACCAGAGACTTGAGCCGGAAGACGCTTTCGAATGGGCCGGATGGCTGCCGCTGAAACTTGGTCGATGGCTCGCGCGTATGCGCGGCTCGTCCCGTGCTGCGCGGGCTTCGCCCTTCTTGTGGCCGTTTCGATGTTCTCAGGCGCCTGCCAGGCACAGCCGGTCAAAGGCGAGGCCACGTTCTCCGCGACCGGCGGCTATGCCCGTCTCGTGCTCAAGCTCGACGAGGACGTGGATTCCGACGTCAGTGTGGCCGGCTCGATTATCGTGATCCGCTTCAGGCGGCCGGTCGATATCCCGGTCGACAAGTTGTCGGACGCGGTGCCGACTTATGTCGGCTCGGCCCGGCGCGACCCCGATGGTGCTGCGATCCGGCTGTCGCTGGCGCGCAAGGTGACCGTCAACGCCATGACCGCCGGCGAGCGTATCTTTGTCGATCTGTTGCCGGACAGCTGGAGCGGTCTGCCGCCGGGCCTGCCGCAGGAAGTGGTGCGCGAACTCTCCGAGCGCGCGCGGATCGCGGAGCGGGCGCTGCGCCAGCAGCGCGCGGCGGAAGCGGCATTGAAACGGGCGCCGGTGCGGGTCCGCGCCTCGGTGCAGCCGACCTTTGTCCGCTTCGTGTTCGAATTGCCCGATGGCGCCGGTGTATCCTCGGCGCTGAACGAACAGAAGCTGGCGCTGGTGTTCAACACCGCGCTGACCTTCGATCTTGCGGACGCGCGGCTGGCGGCGCCATCGAATGTCGCGTCGATCAACCAGAAGATCGAGGGCGAGAAGGCGTCGGTGGAGGTCGCGCTGATCGGCGATGTCGATGTGCATTCGTTCCGCGAGGAAAAGAACTACATCGTCGATATCGGATTCCAGTCCGAAAAACCTTCGCCCTTGGCTGCGCCGGCGGCGCCGGCTTCCACCGTGGCCAAGCCCGCTGCATCCAACGAGGCTCCAGCGCCCGTCGTGCCGCCGACTTCGGAGACGATTGCGCAACAGGCCAGGCTTGAGGCCAGGCCCGAACCCGCGGAGCCGCAGGCTGTAACGCCGCCGGTCGGGTCTGCGCCTGCACCCGCTGCTGCCAAGGAAATGACTCCGCCTGTTGCCGCGCCGCCGCCAAAGATCGTACTCGCCGCCGCTGAACCCCAGGCGGAAACCGGGCCGGGAAGCGATGTCGATAAGGTGGATGCCAAGCGCAACAGCGACGGATTGCGCCTGACGTTTTCATTCGCTGCATCCGCACCGGCGGCCCTGTTTCGCCGCGCCGACGTGGTGTGGCTGGTGTTCGATTCAGCAAAACCGCTCGATCTGGAGCCGATCCGCCGCGAGGCCGGGTCCATTCTCGGCGATGTCAGTGCGATGCCGCTGGACAAGGGGCAGGCGATCCGCCTTCGCCTCAACCGCCCGCAACTGGCGTCGCTGACCTCGGACGAGAAGACGGGACAGAACTGGGTAGTAACCTTCGCCGATACCATGCAGACCCCGTCGCAACCGCTCACCGCGATCCGCAACGTCACCGATCCCGCGCGCGCCAACGTCACCGTGCCGATCGCAAAGCCGAGCGTCGTGCATCGGCTGGTCGATCCCGACGCCGGCGATGCGCTGATGGTGATTACCGCAGGGCCACCCGGCCGCGGTTTTGTGCGGCGGCAGGACTTTGTCGAATTCTCGTTCCTCGAATCGATCCATGGTGTGGTGATCCAGCCGAATTCCGACGATGTCACCGCTGAACTTGCCTCCGACAAGATCACGCTGAGCCGGCCCGGCGGGCTGACGCTGTCCTCGGTGGAGGTCGGCGCCGAACGCGCCGCGACCGCGGTGCGCCCGATCTTCGATGTCAATGAATGGCGGAAAAACCAGCAGGACGATTTTGTGAAGCGGCTGGATACGCTCGTCACCGCGTCGGCGCGTTCATCCGGCGAAGCGCGCACGCCGGCGCGGCTCGACCTGGCGCGCTTTTATATGGCGCGCGGGATGTATCCGGAAGCCAAGGGCGTGCTCGATCTCACGCTGAATGAGGCGCGGCCGGGCCAGGAAGACCTCTCCGCGCTGATCGTGCATTCGGTTGCCTCGACGCTGATCGGGCGTCCCGAGCAGGGGCTGAAGGATCTCGCCGCTCCCGCGATCGGGACCAATTACGACTCCCAGCTCTGGAAGGCGCTGGCGCTGGCGCGGCAGGGCAAATGGGCCGAGGCGCGCGAGAAGTTCAAGAACGTCGAATTCGCGGTCACCTCGCTGCCGCTGGAATTGCAGCGCTTCGTGATCCTGGAGGCGATGCGCGCCTCGATCGAGGTCAAGGATTATTCCGGCGCTGCGAGCCGCAGCAACGATCTCGACGTCATCGGCATACCCCCCGATCTGAAGCCGCAGGTGTCGGTGATGCGCGGACGGCTCAGCGAAGCGCTGGGCCGCGAGAAGGACGCGCTGACGGAGTACAAGGCCGCGGCGCGATCCACCGACCGCGCTTCGGTGATGGAAGCGCGATTGCTTGAGATCGCCTTGCGGCAGAAGCGCGACGAGATCACCCCGGAGGACGCGCTGCGCGACCTCGAAACGCTCTCGGTGACGTGGCGCGGCGATGGGCTCGAGGTCAAGGCGCTGCAGATGATGGCGCGGATCTATTCCGACATGGGCCGTTACGGGGAGTCGCTGGCGGCCGCGCGGACCGCGACGAGGCTGCAGCCGAATTCGGAAATCTCGCGGGCTGCGCAGGACGAGTCGGCAGCGTTGTTCGCGCAACTGTTTCTCAGTCCGAGGGGCGACGATCTTCCTCCCGTCGATGCGCTGGGGATGTTTTATGAATACAGCGAATTGACGCCGATCGGGCGGCGCGGCGACGAGATGATCCGCCGCCTCGCGGATCGGCTGGCCGCGGTCGATCTGCTGGACCAGGCCAGCGAGTTGTTGCAATACCAGGTCGATCACCGGCTCGAGGGTGCGGCGCGCGCGCAGGTGGCAGCAAGGCTGGCGATGGTGTACCTGATGAATCGCAAGCCGGATCGTGCCATCGGCGCCTTGCGCACCACGCGCATTGCCGACCTTGCCGGCGAATTGCGGCAACAACGGCTGTTGCTGGAGGCGCGTGCGCAAAGCGACATCGGCCGCCGCGATCTCGCGCTCGACATCATCTCCAACATCAGTGGCCGCGAGGCGATCCGGCTGCGCTCGGATATCTATTGGGCGGCGCGGCGCTGGCGCGAATCCTCCGAGCAGATCGAACTCTATTACGGCGACCGCTGGCGCGATTTCAAACCGCTCAACCCGGTAGAGAAGGGTGATGTGGTTCGCGCGGTCGTTGGTTATGCACTGGCGGAGGATTCGCTGGGGCTGGCGCGCTTCCGTGAAAAATACGCAGCCCTGATGAGCGGCGAGACCGATCGCGCCGCGTTCGAGATTGCGAGCAAGCCGGCCTCGACCAACAGCGCCGAATTCGCCCAGATCGCCAAGATGGCGGCCAGCGTCGATACGCTGGACGGTTTTCTGCGCGAGATGAAAGTGCGTTTCCCGGATATGACGGCGAAGGCGCCGCTGCCGCCGGAAACCCAGAAGCCCGATCCGTTCCCGACCGGCGCGCTGCCGGCGATCGTCGGATTGAAGCGGGTCGAGGCGGCAAGGTAGGCAAAAAGCTGCAACTCTCGGTGTCGTCCCCGCGAAGGCGGGGACCCATACGCCCTGTCGGTCGTCGTTGAAGGCGGTGTTGCAAGGTCCGCGCGCATCAAACGCGCGCCGGGGTTATGGGTCCCCGCCTTCGCGGGGACGACACCTGCGTTGTTGCGGCGCGACGCCCTCTCGACAGATGCGCGGCGAAACGGCAACCTGCGGCGGTCGATCGCCCCAGGGGAAGCCGCCATCATGAGCAAGCCTACCAAGACCGAAGCCGAACTCATTGCGATGGCTTCAGCGGAGCTGAAGGCGCATCTGGACTGTCCCGACGACATCGCCATTTCCGTGCTTCGCGACGGCGACTCATGGGAATTCCGCACCAGCGCCGACGGGGCGACCATCGCCAGGCCCGGCTATCCCGAATGTGTCGCGATGATCGTCCAGATCGGCGACCACCTCAGCAAGCAGTATGATGTGAAGGGGTGAAGCCCGCCGCTTCGTCATCCTGAGGAGCGCGCTCTTGCGTGCGCCTCGAAGGATGGGCCGCGGCGTGCTGCCGTCCTTCGAGGCTCGCCAAACGGCGCAAGTGCACCGTTTGGCTCTCACCTCAGGATGACGTTCCGTTGCGGCGCTATCCCCCGTAACTCTGTACCAGACTCCCCGCCACCAGCGACCAGCCGTCGACCAGCACGAAGAAGATCAGCTTGAACGGCAGCGACACCACGACCGGCGGCAGCATCATCATGCCCATCGACATCAATACCGACGCGACTACGAGATCGATGATCAGAAATGGCAGGAACAACAGGAAGCCGATCTCGAAGGCGCGTTTCAGTTCAGAGATCATGAACGCCGGCACCAGGATCCGCAGCGACATGTCGGCGGGCGTCGCGGGCGGCGGCTCGCCCGACAGGTCCATGAACAGTTTCAGGTCCTTTTCGCGGACGTTCTTCTGCATGAAGCCGCGCAGCGGCACCACCGCGCGCTGCAGCGCTTCTTCGACGCCGATCTGGTTGGCGACCAAAGGCTTGATGCCGTCGTCATAGGATTTCTGCAGCACCGGGCCCATCACGAACGCGGTGAGGAACAACGCCAGCGCCAGGATTACCGAGTTCGGCGGCGCGGTCGCGGTACCCAACGCGGTGCGCAGCAGCGACAGCACCACCACGATCCGGGTGAACGACGTCATCATGATCAGGATCGACGGTGCGATCGACAGCACCGTGAGCAGCGCGATCAGCTGGATCGCGCGCTCGGTGACGCCGCCATTGCCCTGGCCGAGATTGATGCTGATATCCTGCGCGAACGCCGGACCAGCGAATGATCCGGCGGCTAGCAGTGCGACAAAAAATAAAACTCTACGCGGGACTTTCGCCGATCTCACGAAAGGTTCTTTGGACGGCCCAGCAGAGACGCCATTTCATCTTCGAGATTTTCGAACCCGGTTTTCGGGGCGGGTGGCGCAACCGGCGGCGCCATTGACTCTGCACGGGGCCGGCTCGGCGGTGGCTCCGGCGCTACCGGCGGCGCGCCGACACGCGGCTCGGCCGAGTCGCCGGCCGGCCGGCGCAACGCTGCTTCCAACCGCTGCGCCATCTCGGCGAGATTTTGATCCGCTGCCGAAAGCGGCGGCGATTGAGCGGGGGCAGGCGGTGGAGGAGCAGGCGGCGGGGCCGGCGGAGCCGCGGCACGTTCCGGCGCGCGAATCGGAGGCGCCTTCGGCGGCTCGATCGGGCGCGAGGGACGGGGAATCAACGGTTCACTGCGCAGGGGCCGCGACGGCATCGGTTCGCTCCGCGGTTCCAGCCGGGGCTCCGGACGGATCGACGATTCCGGCGGCGCGAGCCCGGACAACAGGTCGTTGCCGCGCCGCTCCGAGAGCGCCGGGGCCGGGCGGCGTACTTCATCGGCGAAGGAGGGCCGGGCAGGCCTTAGCGGCAGCTCAGGCAGCGCCGGTTCCGGATGATCGGACGCGGCATCGCTGTCGGACCAGTTGCCGGCATCGGGCAATGCGACCCGCGGCGGCAGTTCGGTCCCGACGTTGGGCCGTGGCGGAGCCTGCTCGCGCGCGGGCATGGCGCGTACGATATTTTGTTCCACGACGATATCGCTGGGCCCGCCGATCATCAGCAGATGCTCGACATTGTCGCGCCGCACCAGCACCAGCCGCCTGCGCCCATCGACGGCGGCGGCATCGATCACCGCCAGCCGGGGCATCCGCCCGCGGTTGGCGTTGGAGCCGAGCCGGTTACCGGCGAATCGGCGCACCAGCCAGGCCGCGGCACCGATCAGGGCCAGCACGACCACGAATGCAAAGAAGAATGTGAGCTGTGTCGACATGCTTTGTCCCCGGCAAATAGCGCTTTCTTGAACTTTCAAAGATTCGTCGAACGCCGCTCAGGAACGATACAACAAACGGCGAAGAAGCGTAAGTTTTGCCCTAAACTCTTAATTCTCCACGGCAAGAATTGCCGCCGTAACCCTTAATAAACCATGAATCGGCTGGGCCAAAACAACTTCTGATGGTGCCGGGCATCAATGGTTTGGTTGGTTAACGGCGGCCTCCGCGGCCTGAATTCGCTTGAGCCCGCAATCCGGCCGTGGGCCGCTTTTGTGGCTGAAACCAACAGCATCTTTAACCCGCTGTTAACCATACAGGCGGCAAATTCTGCCTACCTCATGCCATTGCGCGCGAGGGCGGAGAGCGGCCAATGTCCATCAACGATCTTCCCGTGCTGTCGGCGTTGCGCACCAAGATGCAGTGGCACCAGGAGCGCCAGCGGGTGCTTGCGGAAAATATCTCCAATTCCGATACGCCGAATTTCAAGCCGCGCGACCTGGTGGAGCCGAAATTCAATTCCAGTGGCGCGAGCGCCGGCCCGATGGGATCGCTGGCGATGATGCGCACCAGCGCCTCGCATATCGCGCCGTCGGGCGGGGCCAGCAGCTTCGCGCAGAACAACAAGACCGGTTACGAGACCCGGCCCGCCGGCAACGCCGTCAATCTGGAAGACGAGATGCTGAAGGTTTCCGCCAACCAGATGGATTACGCGGCCGCGACCTCGCTCTACAGCCGCAGCCTCGGGCTGTTGAAGACCGCCATCGGAAAACGCTGACAGAATAGGACGACGACATCATGGCCGACGATGGAGGGGATTTCCTGCGCTCGATGAGCATCGCGACCTCCGGCCTGCGCGCGCAGGCCGGGCGGATGCGGGTGATTTCGGAAAACATTGCCAATGCGGATTCCACCGCGCCGACCGCGGGCGGCGATCCCTATCGCCGCAAGGTGCCGACCTTTTCCTCCGCGCTCGACCGCAGCCTGGACGCCAAGGTGGTGGCGCTCGGCAAGATCAAGACCGACACCTCGGCGTTTCGCGTCAAACACGAGCCCGGTAACCCGTCGGCGGACGCCGCCGGAAACGTCAAATACCCCAACGTCAATCCGCTGATCGAAATGACCGACATGCGCGACGCCCAGCGGTCCTACGAGGCGAACCTCAACATCATCAGCGCCACCCGCCGCATGATCCAGCGCACGCTCGACATCCTCAAAGCGTAGAAGGAAACAAGCCATGGCTTCACCCACCGTCGCTGCCAATGCCTATGCGAGTCTCGGCCGGATACTGGATTCGGGTGGCGGGATCGGCGCGGGCGCCGGCAAATCTTCCGAACTGGGCGGCGGCCAATCCTTTGGCGCGATGCTCAAGGACGCCATCGGCAGCGTAATGGACGCCGGCAAGAAATCCGACGCGCAGAGCCTGGCGATGGCGTCAGGCAAGTCGAACGTGATGGACGTGGTGACGGCGGTGGCGGAGACCGACGTCGCGGTATCCACCCTGGTGTCGGTGCGCGACCGGGTGATTCAGTCCTACGAAGACATCATGAAGATGCCGATTTAATCGTCATTCCGGGGCGCGCGAAGCGCGAGCCCGGAATCCATAACCGCGATTGGTGATTATGGATCCGGGCCTGCGCCAAGATGCGCATCCCGGAATGACGAACAGTAAGACAGAGTGAAATGGAATAAATGTCATGACCGGCGCTGAAACCCTCGACATCGCGCGCGATGCGATCTGGACTATCGTGGTGGTGTCGTCGCCGCTGATGATCGTCGGCCTCGTGGTCGGCGTGGTGGTGTCGCTGATCCAGGCCTTGACCCAGATCCAGGAGCAGACGCTGATTTTCGTGCCGAAAATACTGGCGATTTTCGTGACGCTTTTGCTGGCGCTGCCGTTCATGGCGGATGCGCTGCAAGGCCACATGATGCGGATATCGTCGCGAATCATCGGCGGGTAGCGCACAATGATACTCGTCATCGTGAGGTGCTCGCCGCTCGCGGCCAGCCTCGAAGGATGGAAGCGAGTTCCGGTCCATCCTTCGAGACGCGCGCAAGGGCGCGCTCCTCAGGATGACGGTTTGGAATGCTGCAGGTCCTGTTCGCCCATGCGCATCGATATTTCATTGCTTCCCGCGCTCGCCGCCGCCTTCATGCTGGTGTTCGCCCGCATCGGCGCGATGGTGATGCTGTTACCCGGATTTGGCGAGACCAACATCCCGGTCCGCATCAAGCTCGCGATTGCGCTGGCGCTGACGCTGATCATCCTGCCGCTGCACCGCGCCGCCTATCATATCGACATGCAGTCGATGGCGCCGCTGATGGTGATGCTGGTCCATGAAATCGTCATCGGCGTCGTGCTCGGCGCCACCGCGCGGGTCACGCTGTCGGCCCTGCAGGTGGCGGGCTCGGTGATCGCCCAGCAACTGGGCCTGGGTTTTGTGACCGCGGTCGATCCGACCCAGGGCCAGCAGGGCCTGTTGATCGGAAACTTCCTCACCATCCTCGGCCTGACGCTGCTGTTTGCGACCGACACGCATTATCTGATCATCGCCGCGCTGAATGACAGCTACGCGATCTTTTCGCCCGGCGAATTGATGCCGAGCGGCGATATCGCTTCGCTCGCCACCCGCGCCTTCGCCGCGGCTTTCAAGATCGGCATGCAACTGGCGGCACCGTTTCTGGTGTTTGGTCTCGTATTCAACATGGGGTTAGGGGTGCTGGCGCGGCTGATGCCGCAGATGCAGGTCTACTTCGTCGGCGTGCCGCTCGCCATTCTGATCGGCTTCCTGATCTTCGCCGCGGTGCTGACGACGATGATGGGAACCTATATGGATTATTTCGTCGGCGTCATGCACCAGTTGATTCCGCGGAGCTGAAGCGATGGCTGACGACAACGACGCCGCGGAAAAAACAGAAGACCCTACGCAAAAACGTCTGGATGACGCCCACGACCGCGGCGATGTCGCCAAGAGCCAGGAGGTCAACACCTGGTTCATGATCGCAGGTGCCACGCTGGTGCTGTCGACCTTTTCCGGATCGATCGGCGGCGGCATCCTGATGCCCTTGCGCAACCTGGTCGCCAATTCCTGGATGATCCACGCCGACGGCCCGGGCCTGCTGGCGCTGTCGCAAAGCCTCGGGGTCGCGATGATTGCCGCGCTTGGCGTGCCGCTGCTGCTGCTGGTGATCGCGGCGATCGCCGGCAATATGGTGCAGCACCGGCTGGTATGGTCGGGCGAATCCCTCAAACCGAAGCTGAGCAAGATTTCGCCGCTGGCCGGGGCAAAAAGAATATTCGGCAAGCAGGCGGCGGCGAATTTCGCCAAGGGCATTTTCAAGGTGGCAGCGCTGGGCGCGGTGATGACTGCGATCCTGTGGCCGGAGCGGCATCGGCTGGATGCGATGGTGCGGTTCGATCCGGCGGCGATCCTCGGTGCGACTGTGACGCTGGTGCTGCAGTTGATGGGCGCGGTGGTGGCGATGCTGGCGCTGGTCGCGATCGCGGATTATTTCTTCCAGTACCGGCAATGGTTCGAGCGGCAGAAGATGTCGCTGCGGGAAATGAAGGAAGAATTCAAGCAGTCGGAAGGCGATCCGCACATCAAGGGACGGATCAGGCAGTTGCGGCACGCGCGCATGAAAAAACGCATGATGGCCGCCGTTCCCAAGGCCTCGGTCATCATCACCAACCCGACGCATTACGCGGTGGCGTTGTCCTACGACCGCGGCATGTCGGCGCCAATCTGCGTCGCCAAGGGCGTCGATTCCATCGCGCTCAAGATCAGGGAAGTCGCCAAGGCGCACGATATTCCGATCGTCGAGAATGTCCCGCTGGCCCGCGCCTTGCACGCCACGGTGCAGATCGACGACGAAATTCCGGTGGAGCATTATCACGCGGTGGCCGAAATCATCGGCTACGTGATGGGGCTCCGGCGCGGATTGTCAGGGCGACGGGTGTGAGGGGCCAGTGTCCCGGGCGCGATGCAGCGCTTCTTCAGCGCTGCTTCGCAGAACCGGGACCCATGTTGAGGCCAGCGCCGCTGCATGGGCCCCGGCTCAGCAGCGCACCGCTTCGCAAGGGCTATGCGCTGCGCTGCGTCCGGGGCACGAGAACGAAATAGCCGGTAATGAGCCGAAATAACCGCACGACATGCTTGCGCATGCGGGGCCGATTCAGGCACTCAGGAGTTATCGTGTGCGTGCGTTCACCCGTCTAAAAGGCCTTAAATCCCTCCGATGACCGCCGACACTGACAACGATCTGCAATCCACTCCGATGACGGCCCACGAGCCGGCGCGGCGGAGCGGCAGCATCGTGCTGGTGCTGCTGGTGGCCGGCGCCATTGTCGCCGCCGCGGTGGCGTTCATGACGCTGGGCCGGGCGCAGGCGCAGCCTTATATCCTGGGGCTGCTTGCGCTGCTGGCGATGGTCGGGCTGTTCAACCTGTTCGCGTTCGCGGCTGGCATCATCCGTTTCGCCGATCGCATCGCAGACGATCCGATCATGCGCCCGATTGCCGATCATGCGTTCGACGGGCTCGCGGTCACCGATTCCCGCGGCCATGTGGTCTATACCAACGCCGCTTATCTGGCGCTCACCGGAGCCGCGACGCCGCAGGATGCGCGCCCGGTGGAGCGGGTCTTCATCGGCAATCCCGATGTGTCCGAGGCGGTGTTCCGCCTGCTCAAGGCCGCGCGCGAGGGCAAGCGGCAGCAGGAGGAGGTCCGCGTCGCCGGCACCGACGGCGCCCATGGCCGCTGGCTGCGGATGCGGGTTCGCCCGCTCGGCCAATCCAAGCGCCAGGCCAAATACGCGGTGTGGTCGATCGCCGATATTACGCGGGACCGCGAGCGTCAGGAGGACGTGTTCCAGGAACTGCAGCACGCCATCGAATATCTCGATCATGCGCCGTGCGGCTTCTTCTCGGTCAATGCGGCCGGCGATCTCGTCTATGTCAACGCCACGCTGGCCAACTGGCTCGATCATGACCTCGCCGAAATCGGCAATGGCGGACTAAAACTGACTGACATCGTCTCGGGCGACGGCGCCTCGCTGCTGACCTCGATCGTGCCGGTGCCCGGCGAAGTGAAGACAGAAGTGTTCGACATCGATCTGCGGATGCGCGGCGGCAAGACCATGCCGGTGCGGCTCTATCACAAGCTGGCATTCGGCGCCGACGGTGTGCCCGGCGCATCGCGCACGCTGGTGATCAGCCGGGCCCGCGACGAACGGCTCGATCCGCAGCGCGCCGCCGAAGTCCGCTTCATGCGCTTCTTCGACCATACCCCGATGGCGATTGCCACCGTGGACAAAGCCGGGGCGGTGGTCCGCGCCAATGCGCGGTTCGCCAAGCTGGCGCAGGGTTTAAGTCCCGAAGGGTCGGTCGCCAAATCGATTCTGGCCGCTGTTACCGAGCACGACCGCAGCCGACTGATTGCGGCGATCAGCCAGGCCGCCGAAGGACAGGGCGATATCGCACCGGTCGAAGTAATGCTGGTCGGCGCAAGAGAACGCTGGGGTCAGTTCTTCGTAACCGCGGTCGAGGAGGACGAGCGCGAGGCTGAGGCGGCCATCGTTTATGTGTTGGAGACTACCGAGCGCCGAACGCTGGAGAACCAGATCAATCAGTCGCAGAAAATGGACACCGTCGGCCAACTCGCCGGCGGCATCGCACACGACTTCAACAACGTGCTGTCCGCGATCATGATGGCGAATGACTTCCTACTCAGCGCGCACAAGCCGACCGATCCGTCGTTCCATGACATCATGCAGATCAAGCAGAACGCGACGCGGGCGGCGACGCTGGTACGGCAATTGCTGGCGTTCTCGCGCAAGCAGACGCTGCGCCCCGAGGTGCTCGACTTGCGCGAGGCGCTGTCCGACATCGACCGGCTGCTGAAGCGGCTGATCGGCGAGAAGGTCTCGCTCGAAATCCTGCACGGCCGCGACTTGTGGCGGGTCAAGGCCGACCTGTCGCAATTCGAGCAAGTGATCGTCAATCTTGCCGTCAATGCGCGCGACGCCATGCCGGACGGCGGCAAGCTCACGGTACGCACCGCGAACGTCTCGGCCGCGGAAGCCGAAAAACTGTCCTACAAAGGCATGCCGGCGGCGGATTACGTGCGGATAGAGGTTGCCGATACCGGCACTGGCATCCCTTCCGATATTGTTGACAAGATTTTCGAGCCGTTCTTCTCGACCAAGGAGGTCGGCAAGGGCACCGGACTCGGGCTATCGACCGTATACGGCATCGTCAAGCAGACTGGTGGTTTCGTGTATGTCGATTCGGTGGCGGGCGAGGGCACTTCGTTCCGCATCTTCTTGCCGCGCTATCACGCCGAGCTGGATGCGCAGGTGGAAATTGCAGCGGTTAACGGCACCGTCAAAGAGCCACCCGCAGAGCCGAAGCGCGCGGCGGACCTGACCGGGCAGGGCACCATTCTGCTGGTCGAAGACGAGGAGGGCTTGCGCTCGCTCAACGCGCGCGGCCTGCGCTCGCGCGGCTACAGTGTGATCGAGGCGTCCAACGGCATCGAGGCGATGGAAGCGCTGGAACAAAAGAACGGCGCCGTCGATCTCGTCGTCTCCGACGTGGTGATGCCGGAAATGGATGGGCCGACCTTGCTGAAGGCGATGCGGGTACGCAACCCTCATCTCAAGATTATCTTCGTGTCGGGTTACGCCGAAGACGCGTTCGACAAGAGCGTCTTGAGCGACGAAGATCAGTTCGCATTCCTGCCAAAACCCTTCGCGCTCAGCGCCTTGGTCGAGAAGGTCAAGCAGACCATGGCGCCGGGTTGAGGCGCCTGATCGTCCCCGCCTTCGCGGGGACGACCGTGTTACCCGCGACCGAGGGCCGCAGCCCTGCGTCGTCATTGATGCTTCACTTTTGGGCTGACGTGCCCATGTTAGAGGCGCTTCCCCCTGCCGGGGAATGAGGGAACAACCATGAATTTCACGCAGCGCACACGCGGCATCGTCAAGGCGATCGCCGTCGTTCTATCGTTGGCGTACCCGTTGATGCTCGCCGTTTCGGCGGCCGACGCCCGGATCGGTGGCGGCGGCAGCTCGGGCTCGCGAGGCAGCCGGACCTTCTCGGCGCCGCCGAGCACCTCGACCGCGCCAAACGCCGCGCAGCCGTTCAATCGCACCATGACCCAGCCCGGCAGCCCCGGAATGGGCGCAGGTGCTGCCGCGGGCGCCGCCAGAGGCGGCTTTTTCAACCGGCCCGGCATGGGCATGCTCGGCGGTCTCGCCGCGGGATTCCTCGGCGCCGGCCTGCTCGGCATGCTGTTCGGCGGCGGAATGTTCGGCGGCCTCGGCGGATTGTCGTCGATCTTCGGCCTGATCCTCCAGATCGGATTGATCATCATCGTGGTCAGGCTCGCCATGAACTGGTGGCAGCGCCGTAACGCCACGGCCTCGGCCTATGCCGGTCCGTCCGGAACCGGACCCACGGCCGGACCCGGACCTGCGGCTGGCCCGTTGGCCAGCTTCCGCAGCGGTTCAGGCTTCGGGCTTGGATCGGGCAGCACGCCGCTCGAAATCGGACCTTCCGATTACGAAGCGTTCGAACGCCTGCTCGGCGACATCCAGACCGCGTGGTCGAACGAAGATGTCAACAAGCTGCACACGCTGGCAACCCCGGAGATGGTCTCGTACTTCACCGAAGACCTCGCCAAGAACAAGGCGCAGGGCGATGTCAACAAGGTCTCCGACGTCAAGCTACTGCAGGGCGACCTCGCCGAAGCCTGGCGCGAAGGCGATACCGATTACGCCAGCGTGGCGATGCGGTTCTCGCTGATCGACAAGACCATCGAGCGCACCACCGGCCGCCTGGTCGGCGGCAGCGAGCAGCCCACCGAGGCGACCGAAGTCTGGACCTTCGTACGGCCGCGCGGTGCCAATTGGGAACTCTCGGCGATCCAGCAGGCCTGAGGGCAGAGCTATTCTGAATCTGGGGCGCCGCGGTCATTCCGCGGCGCCTTTTCATTTGACCGAAGGTCGTCACCGTGGGTTTGCGAAACGGGAATAATGGCTGATAGTGCGTGTTGATGTTGTGTTGTTGCGCGCCGATCAACGAATCGGCAGATCAAGAAACAAACCGGGAGGATCCGATGCTGCCACTCTTCAAACTGGTTCCACGTGCGTGTCTGGCGATAGCCGCAGTCTCGATCATATCGGCTGCGCCACAGCCAGCGCATGCGCAAGGCGCCAACACCACGTTCTTTCTCACCGGCGTCGGCATCGGCAACGGCGGCAATCTCGGTGGGCTTGCCGGCGCCGACAATTATTGCCAGACGCTGGCGCAGGCGGCAGGCGCCGGCGCGAAAACCTGGCGCGCATATCTGTCGACGCAAGCCGCCGACGGCAAGCCCGCGGAGAACGCGCGCGACCGCATCGGCAAGGGCCCGTGGCAGAATGCCAAGGGCGTGGTGGTTGCCAAGGACGTTGCCGAGCTGCACGGCGCCAACAACCTCACCAAGCAGACTGCGCTGAGCGAAAAGGGCGAAGTCATCAACGGCCGCGGCGACACGCCGAACCGTCACGACGTGCTGACCGGATCGCAGCCCGACGGCACCGCGTTCGCGGGATCCGACGACCGCACCTGCAAGAACTGGACGAGCAGCACGCAGGGTTCTGCGATGGTCGGCCACTCCGACCGCATTGGCTTGCGCGACGACGACGCTTCGAAGTCGTGGAACAGTTCGCATCCCTCGCGCGGCCCCGACGGCGGCTGTTCGCAGGCCGATCTGAAGAGCACCGGCGGCGACGGGCTGATGTATTGCTTTGCCGCGAACTGACTCATGCCCCGGACGCGCTGCAGCGCGCCGCACTTCGCGGCGTGATGCTGCGCAGAGCCGGGGCCCAGCTTGCTTGCTTTAAGCGGGGTCCCGGCTCTGCGGAGCGGCATGAAGAATGCCGCACCGCGTCCGGGACACGATGCCTCTGCGTCTATCCGCATGATCAAAAATCGCGATAATCTGTTAATCTCGTGACGACACGCGATGCGAGGTTTTCGATGCGCTACCAACTGTATTACTGGCCGGGCATTCAGGGCCGCGGCGAATATGTCCGCCTTGCACTCGAAGATGCCGGCGCCCACTACGACGATGTCGCGCGCAGCGGGCGCGGCATGGCAGCGATGTCTGACATGATGGAGGCCAGCGATGCGCCGCCCTTCGCGCCGCCGTTTCTCAAGGCCGGCAAGTTTGTGATCGGGCAGACCGCCAATATCCTGCTCTATCTCGGCTCGCGCCATGGCCTAGCGCCGAAGGCGGAAGCGGGAAAACTGTGGGTGCATCAGCTGCAGCTCACCATCACGGATTTCGTCGCGGAGGTTCACGACACCCATCATCCGATCGGCGTGTCGCTGTATTACGAGGACCAGCGCGGCCCTGCAAAAAAGCGCACGGAGGAATTCTGGAACGAACGGGTGCCGAAATATCTCGGCTATTTCGAACGCCTGGTGAGCGATAGCGGCGGCACATATACCACCGGCCGCCGCGCCACCTACGTCGACCTGTCGCTGTTCCAGATCGTGGAAGGGTTGCGCTACGCCTTTCCGAAACGGATGAAGAAATTCGAGCGCGAGATTCCGAAGCTGGTGGAGCTGCGCGACCGCGTCGCGGAGCGGCCGAACATCAAGGCGTATCTCGCAAGCGACCGCCGCATTGCGTTCAACGAGGACGGCATTTTTCGACGCTACAAGGCGCTGGATATTTAGAACGATCGGCGGTCGGCCTATCCTCCGTCATGCCCGGGCTTGTCCCGGGCATCCACGTCTTTCTTCGGGAAGGTACCAAGACGTGGATGGCCGGGACAAGCCCGGCCATGGCGAGTTGAGACTACCGATTACGCCCATCCACCGGCGTCATGGTGAGCTTCGCAAGCTCGATGCCGTCGATGCAGCTTACATTCACTGCCACCACCTCGGTGCCGTCCGGCTTGCTGCCGCGCGCAAACGCTTCGACGCCGCAGTCGATGCAGAGCTGGTGGCGGATGGCGTGCTTGTTGAACAGATATTCCTTCAGGTTGTCCTCGCCGGCGCGCAGATGAAAACTCGAAGGCGCAAGAAACGTGAAATGCAGGCCTTTCTTGGTGCAGATCGAGCAATTGCACGCGGTCACCATGGCAAGATCGCCGGTGCATTCGAACCGCACCATGCCGCAATGGCAGCCGCCGGTGTAGGTTTTTGTGTCGGGCATCGCGGGATCTCCGGGTCAATTTTGCCGTGACACCTGATTACCAGATTCCGGGCACCAATCGATAGCGCACCCTTGCGGTGTAATCCGCGTAGCCGGGCAGGCCCGCGAGCAGTGCGCGCTCCTCGATTCCGGCGCGGATCGCGAACAAACCTATAAACAGCGGCGCCAGAACGACGCCCCACCACGATCCGAGCAGCAGCGGCGTGCCGAAAAAATACAGCACCGTGCCGGAATACATCGGATGCCGCACTTGCGCGTAAGGGCCGGTGTCGATGACGCGGTGGCCGCGCTCGCTCTGCACCTTCACTACCGGCGCCGCGAAGGAATTTTCATGCATCACCCACATGATATAGGCGGTGGAGGCGACCAGCAGCACGAGGCCGAGCGCCTGCAGCACGACCGGCACATTCGACGCTCGATAACGCTCATCAAGTCCGATCGCGACGAACCAGACCAGTGCGGCGCAGCCGAACACCAGCATGAATTTCTTGTCGGCGGCGGGCTGCCCATCCTGCATCATCGGGCGCATCCGCTCGGCCAGCAGCGCCGGATCGGTCTTGGCGAGCCATGTGCCGCTGCAAAGGCCAAGCACGGCCATGGTTGCGAGATATGCCCATGCTGCGGGCCAGTGCAGCGTGCCGGCGGCGGCAAACAGCAGCGCGCCCATGCCGGCGACATAGAGCAGCGTCTGCAAGATCAGTTTTGCGATCATGGCCAGGTTCCATGCTCGATGGTGTTGGCAGTGAGGCGATATTGATTCCCTCATTCGCGGCGATGTTGCGGCAATTGCATCGCGCTGGGATACGGCACTCGTCATCCCCGCGAATGCGGGGCACCGGTAATCGCCGCCGTTCGTGTGACTCATCAGGACCTCTGGAATACTGGGTCGCCCGGTTAAAGCCGGGCGATGACAGCTGTGAGTGTTGCGCGTTCGTGCGCTTCATCGATTCAATTTTCAAACAGCCACACTTTTACATTCTCGCGGCGCTGAGCGTCCGAGGTTTGCCAGTCCCTCGCGCGACCTGCGCGAGGGGGGTGGAGCGGCGGGAGGCGCCAGGGTGCAGTGACGTAGCACCCTTGTGAGGCGGGATTAACCTACCCACCTCGCGCGGTAAGGCTCCGCGCGCGCCCAGTGACGTAGGGCGCTGCGCCTCCCGG